>Ga0207780_1000001_pt1 | contig 77292 bp, 111 predicted proteins | sample LuqExpMetageno45_FD_187803 | JGI IMG/M metagenome (GOLD analysis project Ga0207780, IMG submission 187803) | Tropical forest soil microbial communities from Luquillo Experimental Forest, Puerto Rico - Sample 45 (SPAdes) | ecosystem: Environmental > Terrestrial > Soil > Tropical forest ...
GGCGTTCATCGCCTGCGCCGCGTACAGCGCGTAATCCTCAGCCGTGGCGATGTCGTCCACCCATTCCCCGCCGCTCTTGCGCGGCGTGCGGACGGTGCCGGAATACTGCAGGTGCGGCATCGCAGACGGGCGCTCCGGTGTCCGCACGTGCATGTCGCCGTGCGGCCTCGTTGTCGTGCTCATGTGCCTGTCCCTTCGAGTAGGGCCCGGCAGGTCTCGCAGGGCGTGGCCTGCGAGCAGCCGGGCGTGATGTTGCATGTCACGGTGACCGTGATGGCCACCAGGTCCTTGCGCGGCCAGTCAGGCATCAGAGCCGCCGTAGGGCCGGCCTGCCTGGTTTTCCCACTCCTCCCGGTATGCGCCGAGCAGGGCCAGGCGCCGCTGCAGGTTCTCGTTGCCGGTGCCGCCGGTCTCGCCGAGCGCGGTCATCAGGTCCGCCGAGCCGGCGTCGGCGAGGTCGCCGAACGGCGCGACCTCAGCCCGGCCGTGGCGCCGGCCCAGCGTGCGGGCGCCGTCCTCGGTGCCCTCGCCGCGCCGTTTCGCGCATGACGGATGCTGGCATTTCCCTCCGATCGCCACCGGGTGAAGGTCCTCCTCGCACATGGTGTACGTGCCGGGGGCATACCACTCCGCGCCCCACCTGGCACCATTGACCGGCTCGCGGTCGATCCAGTCGACCTGGCCCCGCAGGCCATCCATGGCCGCCGCCTCATCGCGGCTGACCGGCCAGGTGACCGGCGTCCCGTTGCAGGTGCCGACCAGCGTGCCCCACTCACGGCCCTTCTTGACCTTGAGCCTGCGGCCCTTGTACGTCTCGGTGAGCATGCCTCAGCCCTCCCTCAGCTCACGGGCGATGGCCCGGCGGCGCAGCTCGCCCTTCGGCGTGCGCCTGCGGTGGATGCCCGCCGCGCCGGACCGGCGCAGCTCGTACAGCTGCCGTCCGCGCCCGGTGCCTGCTCGCTTGCTCATGTGCCTCTCCCTGCGACTGCTTGACTTGAGTCAAGTCTATGGCCTGGGCGCCGCGATGTCAACCAGGGTGCCCGGCCTGGCCGGCGAGTGCCGCTTACAGCCGGTCGCGCCGCGAGGCGGCCACCATCAGCGCCATCACGAACACGCCGATCGCCGCGCCCATGAACAGGCCGCCAAGGCCGGCCAGCAACGGCACGAGCCACGTCATCACAGCGCCACCTCCTGGCGGACGGGCTCGACCCCGGCCGCACGCAGCTCGCCCTCGGGAATGAACTGGGCGCCCTGCTGCACCAGGCAGCCCGGGAACTTCTCATCGCGCAGCGCCAGCATCCGGTCGCGGTCGCGGTGCCCGCCGCTGACCAGCTCGCGGCCGTCGGCAGACACGATCCACCAGCGCTCGGCTGCGTCGGCCACGGTCAGGATCACGGTGGCGTACAGCCGCTTGTCGTCCTGGTCCAGGCGCGCGCCGTCGGGACGGACGCTGACGAGGGCGTAATCCCACCGGTCATCCCCGCGGCGGTGCGGCTCGGACCCCTGCATCACGCCCAGCGAGGTGGCGGCCTGGCCGAGGCCCGCGCCGCCGCACAGCCACACCCGGGTACCCGGGCGGGCCAGCAGCGCCAGCTTGGCCAGCTTGGGGTCGTCGCCGTGCTGCTCGCGCAGCAGCTCGACCTCGGCCAGGAATCCGGCGGCGCGGATGCGCTGCTCGGTCTCGCGGACCGCGAACCCGGCCCGGCGGCACAGCTCCAGCATCGCCTGCTCGCGCCGTGCCGCGGCCTCGTGCAGCGCGATGGCGTCGGCCAGCTCCAGCTGCGCCACCCACAGCTCGCCGGACATGCCAGGCCCGTGGGGCTCGACGATGTCGAAGTTGAAGTCCTGGCGGTGCGACGGGCTGATGTGCCGGCCCTGCTGGTCGCTGCGCAGCATCCGGGTGCGGAACGCCTTGAGGGGGCGCAGCGCCCGCTTGTACTCCTCCGCGGTCGCGCTGCCCTCACCCGGGCGCCCGGTCACCATGGCGCGCATGATCATGTTCTGCAGCCCGGCCGCCGCGTCAGACGGCTTGCGCCAGTAAGGCCAGCCGTCGCTGTTCGCGTTGGTCATGTCCACCAGGTTCGCCATGGTGCGGGCCGCGGGGCCGAGCACCGGGTGCAGCTGGAACCTGTCCCAGGCCTCCTGGACGTCGCTCTCGTTCATGCCGCGGTAGTAAGCGCGGCGGGTCTGTCGGGCCATTAGCTCTGTGCCTCCCTGTGAGTGATTGACTTGAGTAAAGCCTAGCACCGGGGCCTGACATTCCGGCAGGCCCGCCCTCGTGCTCAGGCCTCGCGGCAGGCGACCGCCGGCCGCTTCGGCGGGTAGCCGTCGGCGCACGTCACGGTGTAGACGAACGCACCGTCGCCCGCGTCCGCGCTCATGATGCCCAGGCTGATGAAGTCCAGCGGCTGGCCGTCATGGGCGTACTCGCCGGCCTGCCAGACCACGAACTTGGCGGCCAGGTAGGACGGGTCATTGAACCGGGTGTCGCTGGTCTGTGCCTCGACGGCGGCAAAGAACCTGTCCAGGTCGGGCAGCACGCCCTCCGGATAGCCGTTGCTGTGGCGGTAGATGTTGGCCTCGACCTCGCCGCGCTCGTCGGCGAAGTGGATGTTGCACCTCGTGCTCATGATGGTCTGTGCCTCCCTGTGATTGGTCTTGACTTGAGTCAAGTCTACTCGCGGGCTAGACGCGAGTCAAGCAGGGCGCCCGGCCTGGTCACTCGCTCGCGTTGCCCCGGCCATGCGCCAGCGCGGCCCGGATGTCCGGCCGCAACTCGGCCTTGAGCACCGGGAACGGGTCCATGGGCACGTCCAGGGGCTGGAACAGGTAGTGCCGGGACGAGCCGGTGGTGAGCACCCGGAACCGGGACCAGCGGCCCTGCACCACGGCCACGTACTGCTTAGCCTGGCACTCGGGCCGGAACCTCACGGCTCCACCTTCCGCAGGTTAGCCGCCGAGACTTCCCACTCGCCGTCGTTCAGGATGGCCTGCACCGGCCCGCCGCCCAGGTCGACTAGCTCGGCCACGACCAGCGGGGGGTCCATGCCCCCGGTCCTGTAGGTCCCGTCCTGCTGCCGCCACGCCTCATTCTCGTAGACCACGTGGTCGCCCGGCTTGATGGTCCCCTTGGCCCCGGTGAACCCGCGCAGCACCCTGGGCGCGTCCGGGTCGCCCGCGTCGGTGGCGTAGTACCTGCTCAACGGTGCTCGCCCCCCGCGGCCTCAGCGCGCTCGGCCTCGCGGCGCCACGCGTCCCCGGCCGGCTTCTCGCTCGCGCAGGCCAGCCAGGCCAGCCGATCGTCCTGCGGCATGGGCAGCTCGGGCCCGTTCCAGTGCGACATCGCGGTCGCGGCGGCCAGCGCCAGCGTGGCGTGCACCTGGGCCGCCTGGCGCTGCCGGTCCGTTTCTGCCAGCAGCCGGCCCTGCTCGCCGGCCGCAGCCAGCAGCCGCTCGGCCTCGGCGTAGTGCTCGGGGCCGGTCATGACGCACCGTCCACCAGGTCGTCGAGGCGATCCAGCGAGATGCCGGGCTCCAGCACGGCCAGCGTCCGGGTCACCTGCTCCAGCACGGCCTTGCCGGTGCCCGGGTGCAACCTGAGGTACAGCACCGGGTACTGCGCCATCAGCTCGCCACGGTCCTCGGACGGCAGCCGGTTCATCAGCCAGGTGACCAGGGTGACCAGCTCGCCCTGGGTCAGGTTACCGGGCCGGAAGCTCACGTGCCCGCCTCCTCGTGCCAGGGCAGCTGCATGTCCGCCGCCATGTGCGCCACCGGGATGCCGTCTTCCTCCAGGGCCTCCAGGGTGTCATAACCGTAGCCGGCGACCCGGGCCAGCACCCGGGCCCGGATGACCTCGTTGTCGATCCACTCGACCAGCCAGCCGTCGTCGGCCTCCCAGCCGAACGTGCCCTCGGGCAGCTCGGGGCTGGCGGCGTAGAAGGTCCCGTGCCGGAACGGCCCGGTCCAGGTGATCCGCCCGGCCAGCGGGCGGGGGGCGTTGGCGATCAGCCAGCCCTCGGGGACCTCGGGCCGGTCCAGGCCCGGGCGGCCGGGCACGCTCGCCTCGGCGGCCCAGTCCGCGGTATTGACCAGGATAGCCTGCATGTGCTCGGCGCCTCCCTGTACTCGGGGTTCATTGACTTGAGTCAAGTCTACTCGCGGGCTAGACGCGAGTCAAGCAGGGCGCCCGGCCTGGTCAGTCCCGGTGCGGGGAATGCCACGGACCGGGGTCCGGCGGGGGCGGCGGCATCCGCGCGGCCAGCTGCGCGGCCAGGTGCTCGATGGTGCGGGCCAGCTCGGCGTTGCCGGTCACGATGCCCTCGATGCGCTCCAGCATGATGTCGCGCCCGCGCTCGGCCGAGGCGCGGGAGTCGGTGACGGCCAGGGCGATGCCGTCGGCGGTCACCTGGCCCTCCAGCACGTGCCGGGTCAGCTCGGTGTTCTGCTGCAGCAGGTCCCGGGCCAGGGCGCCCACCCTGGCCGTGTCCTCGGTCAGCTCGGTGTTGCGGGCCAGCAGCTCGGCCTGGGCCCGGGCCTGCCGGTCGCCCAGCGCCTGGGTCTTGTTCCCGATCCAGGTCAGCAGCGGCAGCGCGAACAGCTGCACCCACCCGCTGCCGTAATAGAACACCTTGGCCTGCACCGCGGCCGGGAACAGCGGAGCGACCAGCGGGATGACGAAGAACGCCCAGACGGTCCAGACGAAGCCGAACACCAGCGCCAGCTTGACGGCCAGCCACTCGCTGCCGTCGCTGACGGCGCGCCACCAGCTCACGGGTAGGCCCGGGTGCCGCACACGGGCGGGCCGAGGTGCACCCGGACGCAGGCGTAGCCGTCCGGGCGAGGCGCCAGGACCAGCAGCAGCACGGTGCCGGCCGCGACCACGGCCAGCACGGCCGCGCTGAACGCCCGGGCACCCATGCCTGTGTACTTCGGCACCGGGGGTGTATTGACGGTACGTAGCCACGCGAGTACGTTCTGTTATTAAGCGCCGCCGGACCGGAAGGATGCCCATGACCAGGAACCTGCGCCGCCTCGGTGCCGCCCTCGCCATCCTCGGCGGCGTGCTCGCCGCGTCCGGGGGCACCGCCGCCGCGGCCTCCGCGGTCACCTGGCACGCCCCCGCGGCCCCGCACGGCATCGCCCCCGACGTCACCTGGGGCGGCTGAGCCCCTTACCCGGGGCCGAGGCCGGACCGGCGGCTGGCCGGGCGCACCTGGCTCAGCGGCACCTGGTAGCTGGACGTCACGCCCTCGGGGACGACCCGGGCGGTGAACTCGGTCCCGGCGTCCAGGCCGGCGAACGTGCCGCGGCGGGTGACGCCGCCCTCGCCGAACTGGTACTCGACCGGCTGGCCGGGCTCAGGCCAGCCCGCGGCGTCCAGCTGGGCCAGCGCGGTCAGCACCGCGGCGGCCGAGTCCTCGTAGCTCCAGCCGGGATGACGGACCCCGGCGGCGGCCAGCGCGGCGGCCACCTCCCGCGTGCCCGGCGGCGGGCCCTTGACCAGATGCAGAACGGGCCGGGCCGGCGTCATGCCGGTGCTGTCGCTCAATGCGCCTCCCTGTCCCGGAACAGTCACGGGTTGCACGGATCCCCCAGCCTACCGGCTCGTTGACTCCGGTCAAAGACGACACGCAGCCCCGGGCCGCCACGACCCGGGGCTGCGCTCTCCTCTCGTGCTAGGTCAGCGCTCGGCCTTGACCGGGTACAGCGCGGCCCAGGTGCTGCCCGCGGGCACGGCCTGGGAGCCGTCCTGGCTCCAGGTGCCGGCCAGCTGGCCCTTGATCTCGCCCCGGTGGTGCCGCGGCTGCGGCAGCACCTTGACGGTGCCGGTGAAGGTCCGGTTGCCCTGCACCGAGCCGGCCGGGTAGCTGACGGTGAACTTCACCGTGGCCGTGCCGTCCCGGTTCTCGGTGACGCTGCCGTCCTTGATCCGCATGACCAGCAGCTTGTCCTGGCCCGTGGTGAGCAGGTAGTACTTCGCGTCGGTCAGGTAGCCGCGCAGTGCGTAGACCTGGCCGGGCCGGTGACCGCGCAGCATGAACGCCGACTGGCTGAACCGGACCTGATAGGTCCAGGTCTGGCCGGCGAACGGCAGCGAGATCTCGTTGCGCCCGGACAGGTCCCACTTCTGGGCCTGCTGGTAGCGCACTTGCGTGACGGCAGCCGGGTGAACGGCTGCCGTGGCGGTGGCCGCGCTGGCGGCCGGGGCGGCGAGCGACGCGCCGAGGACGGCGGCGGCGCCCGCTGCTGACAGGGCTATGATGGCCCTGCGCATGAGGTGTGGCATGGTTGTTTCTCCCTTCTCGTGCCTGCCTCTTGTGGGGTACCGGGCCCGGGTTAGCGGGCCCGGTACGTCTGGGGGCCGGGTCAGGACCCGGCGGCCGGGCCGTGCATCGCCGCGGCGATGACCGCGATCATGACGATGACGGCCAGGATGGTGAGCGCCCAGCCGATCCAGGTGGCCGCGACGGCCAGGCCGGACCGGCGGCGGCCCGCGCGGGCGGACTCGCGGTTGGACACGTGGCCGAGGATGGCGCCGGCCAGCGGCGCGATGAAGGCCGCGAGGAACGCGATGACGGCCAGGGCGTTGTGAACCGGCGGGGCCAGCGCGGCCTTGTCGTACTCGCGCCGTAGCCAGGCCGGGTCGCCGGGCTCGGGGCCCGGGATGTCAGGGGTGTTGCTCATGATGGATCCGGCGCCTCCCTGTGATCAGCGCCGCGCGGCCTCATGCCCGCGGCTTAACTACAGTCAAGGCTACCGGGAGGTTTAACCAGTGTCAAATGGGACGGCTAACCGCCGTTAGACGGGCCGGGCACTGGGGAAGTGATGACGGCCGACGGCGCGGCCGAGGTCGGTCAGGGCATACCGGTCCCGGGTACCCTCGACCTCGCGCCCGGGACCGGGCACCCGGCAGGAGGTGACCAGGCCGCGGGCGGCCAGGCTGCGCAGCAGGCGCCTGGTCTCGCCGGGCGTGCTGTAGGTCCAGCCGTCACCCGGCCAGTAGCTCTCGTGCCAGCCGTGGTGGCGGCCGAGCAGGCAGCCGAGCAGCGCGACCTGGTGCGCGCCGAGCCGCTCGCAGGCCCGGGCGATGTCCTGGTCGGTGACCGCGGTCATGACGGCGCCCCGGCCCTGGCGCGCTCGCGCACCTGGCCGAACAGCTCCTCGAAGCTGTCAGGGCCCTGCTCGGCCTCCCACACGGCGTTCAGGCCGTCCTTCGCGGTCAGCCAGCCGCGCAGCTGCCGCTCCAGCAGCACACCGTCACGGACCTCAGCGGGCTGGGCCCAGTAGTGGGCCATGAACGCGTAGGCGACCACGGCCACCGGCCAGTCGAACCCCTGGTCAGCCTTGTTCTCTTCCCAGAACTGCATGTCTCGTGCCATCCCTTCGCTCGGTACTACGGACGGACGCGGCGCTCCCGCGGTACCGGGCCGCTGTTTACCTGGCACGCGGGCCAGGCATTGCGAACGACCTCCCAGACGACATCACCTAGAACCCGGGACCTGCTCGGCTCCCGGCCCCCGGCCCGGCCGTGGTGTCTGTAACGCGCCGCGCCTCCACATCACCCCGGCCCTGGCGGGCTGCTTCCCTGACCTGGCTCGGCCCGGGTGCCCCGCAGGCTCCTTGGTCCGTCGGCCGGGTCTGGGTGCCCGATGCCTTCTCCGGGGGGAGTCCCGCCAGGAACGGGGTGATGTGGAGTTAGGGCTCCAGCCTACCACGATACTTGACTAGAGTCAAATCCAGGCGGGGCGCCCTGGCTGGCCGGAGCGCTCGGCGACAGACTCGGCGACGGGCCCGGCGGCGCTGTCGTACCGGTCATGCCCGGGCTCGGCGCAGGGCGGGCCGGAGCGGCGGCCGGGACCGCGCTCGGGCTGGCCGCGGGGGAGGTGCACGCCGCCGGGAGCATGGCCGGGGCGGCCCGGGCGTGCCGGCCGCCGCTCATGCGAGGTCCCGCGAGCGGGGGTGCGGGCACCGCGAGGGCGGGCCGGGACACGGCCGGGGCCGCGGGGGCCCCCGGCGGCGTGGCATAGGGGAGGGTGACCAGCGTCAGCCCGGCCGCGGCGGCCACCCCGGCGCCGAGCGCGGCCGGGTGCAGCCGGGTCAGGAACCGGCGGGCGGCCAGCAGCAGCGCGGCCGGGCCGAGCAGCTCGCGCATCCGGGCGTTCAGCCCGGCCAGCTCGGCGGCCTGCGCCCGGCAGCCGGGGCACCCGGCCAGGTGCGCGTCCAGGGCGGCCCGCCTGGACCGGGCCAGCCGGCCTCTCGTGGCGGCGCCGAGGTCCGCGGCGTACCGGCGGCAGGGCCCGGGCACCGGGCCCACGTGAGCCTGCAACCAGGCGCGGCGCAGCCCCTCGCGGGCCCGCGCGGCCAGCTGCGCCACGGCGGCCGGGCTCATGCCCCAGCGCCCGGCCAGCTCGGCCGGGCCGTGCCCCTCGACGGCGGTCGCCCACAGCACCGCGCGCCAGCGCTCGGGCAGCGCGGCGAACGCGGCCAGCACCCGCATGGCCTCCTCGGCCCGGGCGGCCTCCTCGTCCGCGCCGGGCGCGGGCGGCGGTTCCGGGGCGGGCTCCGGAACCGCCCGGAGCCGGTGCTTGCCGGCCGACCGGCGCGCCTCGTGGCGCATCACGGTCATGAGGTAGGGCCGGAACCGCTCCGGGCGCCCGCCCCGGCGCACCGCCGCGGTGATCCTGGCGAACGACTCGGCCACCAGGTCCTCCGCATCGTCGCGGGGGACCAGGCAGGCGGCCAGCCGGCGCGCGCCGGGCGCGTGCTCGGCATACAGCCCGGCCAGGTCCGGCGATGCCATCAGGTCATGGTAGGGCCGGGGGCCCGGCCGCCGCAGGCGAAGGGGAATTATCCCGCCGGGACGGTGCCTACCCAGTCGTAGTCGGCGGCCAGCCGGGCGCTGATGCCGTCCTCGACCTGCAGCCGCGCCGCCTCCTCGTCATCGGCCTCGACGTAGAAGGCCATGTCCACCCGGTACCGGCTCATGCGGGCAGCCTGACGCCGTACTTGCCGCTGAACCGGTCGAACCAGACCGTGGCGTCCTGGCCGTCGCCCAGCCGCACCCTCTTCGGGCCGCCGAGGCTGCCCGTCGCGGTCAGCTGGCGGTCCACGGTGTCCCGGACGGCGCCGCGGGCCATCAGCAGCTTGCGCGCGGCCGTGGTGCCGAGGCCCTCGTAATCCGGCCTGGGCACGGGCACCTGCCAGCCAGCCGCCTTGAACGCCTGCCAGAGGTGCTTGCAGAAGAAGTCCTCCAGCCGCGCGGGGCGGCCCTCGGGCGGGTTGGCGCGGCGGTACCGGAAGTCCGGGCACCAGCAGTCAGGCAGCTGCACCCGGTAGGTCCGCTCGGGGTCGGTCTCGGACTGGACCTCGAACGCGGTGGGCCGCAGGGCCATGACGGTGTCCTTGGTGATGCTCACGGTGTGCCTCCCTTGCACTCGTTGGGTTGTCTGGAGTCAAGTCTAACTCGGGGCACTGTCATTTTCGCGGCCCGGCGGTGCCGTCCGAGCGCAGCACCATCCGGTTGCGGTTCCGGGTGCGCCCGGTGGCCACGAGCACCTCCAGCGCGGCCACCCGGTCCTCCAGCTCGGCGATCCGGCCGCCCTCCAGCGCGGCGATCCGGCCCCGGGCAATGTCCAGCTGGTGCTGCAGCCGGGTGATGTAGTCCCGGGCCCAGGCGGGCAGCAGGGCGATGCGCTCGGGGGTCGCGTCGGTGCGGGCGCCGTAGCGGGCCATCAGTACGGCGGCTTGTCGTCCTCAGGGCGCACGGCGTAAACCGCAAGCGCCGCGCAGGCTGCCGTGATCCGCCGCCGCCCCCGGTCGCAGCCCTCGTGCCACTTCGGGTCAGCCGGGTGCGGCTCGGACAGCAGCAGGTCCAGGCCCTGCATGCAGGCCCGCAGGTAGTCATAGGTCCGCTGCCAGCTGCCCAGCCAGGACTCGGGCACGGCCGCATCATCCGGCGCTATCACCGAGACCACCGGGCCGTCGTAGTCGGACTGCAGCGAGACCACGGTGCCCTGCTGGGGGGACCGGCGATCCCACGGCGGGCCCGGCACGGTCACCGTGTCGCCGACCTTGGTGCCGTCCGGGGCCTCGTAGGTGTACCGGCGCGCGGCGCCGGGCAGCTCGACCAGGATCCTCATGCTGATGCCTCCTCCGCGGTGTAGGGCTCGACGATGACCTCGTCGCGGGCCAGGATGGTCACCCGGCCCGAGGCCTGCCAGCCGCCGCTCCAGTCGATGGTCTCCTGCACCTTGCTCTTCCAGCGCCTGGCGACCGCCCAGCCGCGGGCCGGGTCGTAGGCCCACCACGGGTCGGACCAGGCGCCCCTGACGGACAGCCCGCCGATGTGCCGGCTGCGCGGCCCGGCGATGAACGACACCGGGGCCCGGGCGATCAGCTGGTAGCCCTCGACCCAGTCGCCGGCGGCCAGCTCGCGCGGCGGCAGCTCGGGCAGCCCGGTCACGGGACCAGCCGCCAGCCGTTGCGCGCGGCGGTGCCCAGCGCGGTGATCCGGCGCTCGGTCTCGGTCGAGTCCCCGGCGCACCAGGTGCCGCCGGGCATGTGCTTCACAGCCCAGGCGTACCGGTCCGGCCGGGCGTACTCGTACCGGCCAGGGAACTTGCGGGCCTGCTCCAGCACCCACTCGGCCTCGGCGGGCGGGTAACCGCGCGCGGCCAGGTAGCCGCGGGCCTGCTCCTCGGTGCCGCCCTGCACCTCGGCGGGCATGACCTGCTCAGCCATCGCCGGCCAGCTCCCGGGTGAAGTCGGTCGGCGTCTGTGCCATCCCGGCAAACCCGGCCAGCGGCTTGGCATCGGCGATGAACGCCAGCTGGCCCTTCTCCACCCGGACCACGAGGTCGTTGCCGCCCTCCGGGTCCGCGCAGGTCAGCAGCACGTGCTGCTCATCCCGCTCGACCTCGAAGCTCTTGACGTACCCGAACATGTCAGCCATGGCTCCTCCTAGTGGGTCGCGTAGGCGATGGCCGTACGGATGACTTCGGCCGTGGGGGTGCGGGACCAGCCCGACACCGGCACCGAGTAGCCGCCGCGCTCGCGGCTCTCATCGTCCACCCAGCGGGTAACCGGGCCCTTGACGAAGCTGAACGGCGGGTCAACCATGTTGACGGCCTGCCAGAGCGTGAGGCCGAGGCCGACGTCGGCATTCAGGATGATGCTGTAGGCGTTGTCCCACGTGGCCTCGCACGGGGTCTCGACCGCGGCGCGCAGCCGGTCTTTCAGCGCCCTGCCTAGCCGCCCGCTCATGTTGGTCATCGAGTCCAGGTCGCGCTCCAGCGTGTCGCCCGGCTGCGGCTTCTCGGAAGTCTCGCTCATGATGTGCCCCACCCTCTAGTACGGCCCTGGGACCGGGCCACTGATCCCATGGTACCAGGCTGACTTGACTCGGGTCAAATTATTCCTCGTCGGCGGGACGGTCCGGGTCCTCGGGATGGCGCTCCCGGCGGAGCATGAATTTCAGCTCGGTCATGGCGATGCTGTGCCCTCACTGCTCATGGCCGGCCTTCTTGATGCCGAGCAGGGGCCAGCAGTAGTGCACGGTACCGTCGGAGTGCAGCACCTCGAACTCGCCGTCCGTGCCGAAGCCCAGCAGCGTGCCCTCGGTCACCACGGCCGGCGTCTCGCCCTCGGCCAGTTTCAGGGTGACGACCACGCGCTTGCCCAGCAGAGGCCGCGCCTCGTCGAGCGGGTTACCGGCCATCACCTGGCCGCCTTGGCGAACTGGGCCACCATGCGCAGGAAGTCCTGCAGCGGCGGCTTCTCGACCGGTGCCCTTGATCCAGCCGTAGCCGCCGTCGGGGGCCTCGATGGCCAGGATGGTGACGTGCCCATCGACGCCGCCGCCGAGGATCATGCGCCCGCCGGCGAACTGGTCGGCCCGCTCCTGCATGTCCGCGTAGAACTCGCGGGACATCCCGTCACGGTCCTCGATGATCATTCTCATGCTGCGTGCCTCCTCCTCAGCGGGCAGTTACCCGGGTCGCGGTGCCGCACCAGGTGCGGCCGGACCTGCCAGTAGCTGGCGCGCAGGCAGGCGATGCACTGCCCGGCGGCCAGCGCCTGGTCGCGGATGACCGCCCAGGCGGCCTCCTCCTCGGCCCGCTTGCGCGCGGTGTACTCGGCGTGCCAGCGGGCCACGGCCTCGCGCCGCGCCTGCTCGGCCTCGCGCTCGGCCTGCTCCTCGTACCAGGCGGCCAGCCGGACCGCAGAATAATTCACCAGGCAGGCCGGGTTCTGGCAGCCGTGCGCCTCCCAGGCCGCGCGGTCGCTGTCGTAGTAACCCTGCGGGCGGTATTCGCTGCCCTCGGCCTGGCAGTAGCGGATGCGGTCCAGCTCGCGGGCGTTGTGGCCCTCGGGGCTGATCACCGGGGACTCGCACCACGGGCAGGCGTACTCCCCGTACGGGTAGTCCCGGGCGGGGCGCTCGGACCCGTCGGCCAGCACGACGAAGATGACCCGCTCGGGGTGCTCGGCCCGCTCGCGCTCGGCGAAGCCGCCCGGCTCGATGACGGTGCTCACGGCCTGGCCTCCTCGCGCTCGATGCTGCCGGGCGGGTAGGCCTGGGGGCCGGGCTCGGGCAGCTGCGCAGCGCGCAGCCGCTCCACCTGGCCGACCAGCCCGTCGCGCTCGGCCTCGACGGCCTCGATGTAGGCCCGGGCGTACAGCGGCAGCCGGTAGAACTGGTCCGCGGTCAGCCCCGCGCGGATGGGGAAGCCGCCGATGCGCTTCCAGGCCACCTGGTCGCGGCGCGCGGCGGGGCCCGCCGGGGTGGCGGGCCCCTCGCTCGTGCTCACCTGCTACCTCCCTTCGCTCGTGGTCACCGCGACACCGTAGCCGCGGCCCTCGCACCAGTACTCCCCGCGCGCCCACGCGTGGGCGGGGTGCGGGGTCTTGCGGGCCTCGCACTGCCGGTACAGCGGCCCGTCCTCGGCCATGTGCTGCGGCAGGATCGCGTAGCCGGGCTCGTCGCTATAGTCGGTCAGCTGGCCGGCGGTCATGAACGGGCCGTCCAGCGGGTCCGGGCCCTGCGGCTGCTGCGCCATCTCAGTCCTCCAATATGCTTGACTGGAGTCAAGTCTACTCGCGTCCTCGACTCCAGTCAAGCGATACGGTTCAGCGGCTCAGGACGTGCCCGGCCGTGTCGCGCACGTCGGACTCGCGCCGCTCCTCGGCCTGGGCCAGCGCGGAGAGCGCGAGCCGCCGCGTCTCGGTATAGACCTGGACTGCGCGCCGCGCGGACTCCAGATCATGCGTAGCCTGGTTGACCTGCTGCTGGCACAGCACCACGATGGTACGGCCGAGCGCGGCCTCGGCAGTGCGCAGCCGGGCCTCGCCGACCTCGGTCAGGCCGTACCGGCGGCTGCCGTGAAGCGTGCGGTACCCAGCCCAGCCCTTGCTCACCAGGCGCCGCGCCACGCGGTGCCACTGCACCGGGTGATCCGGGTCCGGCAGCCAGCGCTCGGCGGACAGCTCGGTGATCAGGTGCATGCGGTGAATGCCGTCCGGCTGGCCAGGGGTCGGCTCGCGGCGCAGGGCCGAGGCATCGCGCAGCGCGCGGGCCAGGGCCAGCTCGTCGGGGGTGAAGTGGCGCAGCGCCGCCTCGGTCATCTCGGTCTGGTACAGGCTCATGGTGCCGTCCCCCTCACGCGCGCCAGCGCGCGAACTCGATGTCGCCGGCCGACAGGGCCAGCCGAGCCATGCCCGCCGGGTCCTCGGCCGCGCCGTCGGCGATGGCGGCCAGGACCGAGCGGTACATCTCATCCTCCAGCCCGTGCGCGTGCTCGTCGTCTGCCTTGTTGCGGGCCACCTCGTCCACCAGGCCCTGCACATCCTTGACGTTCATGGCGCCGTCCCTTGCTCGGGGGTTGTCAGTACCCCTATATCCTCTCATACGGACTTGACTGGAGTCAAGCAGGCGGCGCGCCCTGGACGCGGGAATCTCAGGTCACGCGGTACACCGGGCCGTCTGCCAGGCGCAGCTCCTCATGCACGCGGTGAACCGGGCACCACGCCAGGCCGCCCAGGCCCGCGGCCCTGATCCGGCCCTCGACACCGGAGCGGGTCAGCCGGTAGCGCTGCGCGATCACGCACGCCGAGAGGCCCTGCCGGTACAGCCCGGCCGCCTGCTCGCTGGTCAGCCTGGCCATGGAAGGAGATTATTTCCTGCCGATGGTCCGGGTATGGCCACCACCCCGCTGCCGGGCGTCCCGGCGCCCGCGCAGCCCTCCCTCGGCGACCAGCTGCGCACCGCGGTCTCGCTCAACCCGGTCGCCGTCACCTGGGCGGTCAACACCGCCCTGGTGCTCGCCGCGGGGTTCGGCCTGCGGCTGGACCGGTCCCAGGCCGGCGCGATCACCACCGTGAGCACCTCCCTGGTCGCGGTGATCACCGCGCTGGCCGCCCGGCCGTGGTTCATCCCGGGCATCACCGGGGCCACCGCCGCGGTGCTGGCCGCGGCCTCGGCGTTCGGGCTGCACGCCAGCGGCCCGCAGGTCAGCGCGCTGACCGCGGGCCTGTCCGCGGTGCTCATGCTGCTGACCCACCAGGCCGTGATCCCGGTGGCCGCGCACCGCCTCGGGCTGACCGCCGAGGACATCCTGCTCGGGAAGGTACCGCCCAACGGGCGCCACCACGCGCTGCCGATAGAGCAGGCATGACACTGCTGCAGGCGGCGCCCGGTGACGTGCTGGCGGTCTGGACCTCGGCCAGCTGGGCCTCGGACGCGATCCGGGCCGGCGAGGCGCTGATGGGCAGGCCCGCCGTCGCCAACCACGTGGCCATCGTCACCCACCAGGACAGGCGCGGCCGGTGGATCGCGGTGCAGGGCGAGCCCGGCGGGGTCGGCCTGGTCGACGTCACCCCCTGGCTGCCGGACTCCCGGACCCGGTCCAACCACGGCCAGCCCAAGCCGGACAACCGCGGCCAGCTGAGCACCCTGCTCGCCTCGGCCGCGAAGTCCGTCGGCATCGCCTATGACTGGGTGGGCATCGCCGAGGACACCTGCCGGGCACTGCACCTGACCGACCTGAGCGAGGCGATCGACCCGCTGTGGCGCTGGCCCAGCGACCACAACCTGCTGCCCGGGCACGTGGTCTGCAGCTCGCTGGCGGCCATGCTGTACGACCTGCCCGAGGTCGGCTACGCGCACCCGGACCTGGGCGATGAGCGCAAGTGCACCCCTGCCGACTGGTGGGACTTCAGTGACCGCCAGCTGTGGGCGAAGTGACCCCGGGCTAGCCCGGCCAGCCGTCCCGCTCCAGCTTCGCCAGGTCGCGGCGGACCTCGCGGCGGGCCTGCCAGGCCGGCCACCACCTGGTCGCAACCAGGACAGCCAGGATGCCGACGGCGAGCGTCACGGCCAGGCCCAGGGCCAGCGCCCAGGCCGGCAGCGGCGGCCCGGGTGGCGCACCCGCCGGCCACCGGGTCACGACGGCAGCTCCGGCTGAGGCGCGCGCTCCAGCTCCTTGAGGAACGCGGTCATCCGGGCCCCGGACAGCCAGCCGGTCTCCTTGGCCCGGATGGCCAGCCCGTGCAGCTCGCAGGCCCGGCCGATGTGCCCGGGCAGCGGCATCCCGGCGCGGCGCAGCGGGCCCGGGTTCGGGTGCCTGTCAGCCAGCCGGCGCAGCATCCACAGCGGCACCCAGGTCTCCTCCAGCAGGACGCCCTCCTCCCAGGCCGGGCGCCAGGCGGTCCTCACGTCCGGCCCCCGCGGGCCGAGTACCAGATGAGCCCGAGCCCGGCCACGGCACACAGCGACGCCATCACGGCCAGGCCCAGCGCCAGAGACATCACGAAGAGCGCCATCACGATGCCGCCGGACAGGTACAGCGGCCAGTCCTCCCGCCACGCCTGCCGGTCGAAGAACCAGGCCAGGAACTGCCTCATCACGGGCGCCAGCGCATGGCATCGCCGGTCAGGACCTGGGACCGGCCGTCCAGGACGCACACGATCCAGGCGTAGACGGCCAGCTCCCACCACGCAGGACGCACGCCCCAGGCCAGCGCGGCAGTGATCACCGCCGCGCACGCTAGCGAGACCGCCGACAGCGCCAGGCTGATCCGCGCCCAGCGCCGGGCCAGGAGCACCTCAGTCTCCCCTCGACGCGTCCCGCTCGCGCTCGGCCGCGCTGCGGAACGGCTCGCCGGTCTCGACCGGCGCCACCCAGGGCCCGGGACCGGTATAGCCCGCGCGATCCCGGGCCGCGTCCGCGTGCGCCTCGCTGTCGTCGTCGGCCAGGTGCGGCACCGGCACGGGCGCCGGGTGCTCCCAGCCGGGGTGCCCGGTGACAGGCTCGCCCGACTCGTAGCGCTCGGCCAGCTCGACCAGGTGGACCACCGCGGCGTCCAGCTCGACGGCCAGCGGCGGGCGGCCGGGCCCGCGCTGGCAGATGGTCTCGATCCGGTTCCGCGCGGCCTGCTCGGCCACCTCGAACGCGTCCGCCTCCCGGCCGTGGCGGCCGGGCCCGCGGTACTCCGTGCGGAACCTGGTCAGGTAGGCGCAGGCGCGGTGCTCGTCGACGGCGATCAGGTAGACGTCCAGGCGGCCGGAGCCGCGGACCGTGCGGTCCAGGGTGTACCACTCCATCAGGCCTCCTCATGCTCGCAGCCGGGCTCATCCAGCAGCAGCCCGCCGCTCAGCTGGCCCAGGTCATAACCGCGCTCGGCCTCGGCGGCCAGCGCCTCGAAGTCCGCATCGCCCATCAGCTTGCCGCGGGCGGTGATCAGCGCCTGCAGGGCCTCGCGCAGCGCGGCCTCGGTGCCCTGGTCCTCGCAGCCGGGCTCATCCAGCAGCAGCCCGCCGCGCAGCCGACCATACGGGCCGGCCATCAGGTCGCCCATCCGCCGGAAGAACGAGCCCTCGGCCTGGTCGGTGCACGCATCATGCAGGCCGTCGATCAGCTGCGCCAGGTCCGGCACCGGGTCATAGCCGCGCGCTGCGGTCATCCCCCCGTCACCTCCAGGTGCTCGGCCACGTCCGCCGGCACGATGGCCGCGACGCGCCGGCCGTGGTCGGTCAGCCAGGTCACGCGGTCCTGGTCGCTGGCATTGTCGATGGCGTCGCGCAGCTGCTCCAGCCAGGCCTGCGTAACGTGCATCCCGAGCAGGTGCCCGACGTCCAGCGCGGTCCCGCTCATGATGCCGCCCACGCCTGCTCGCGGTCCCGGAACCAGGCGATGCGGATGTGCCGGCTGGCCTCCCCGGCCAGCGCGACCGCCAGCTCCAGCACCCGGAGCATGGCCCGGGCCTCGGCCTCGCAGGCGGGCCCGTCCCGCATCGCCCAGGTGACCTCGGCGCCCGTGTCGCTGGCGCCCGGCTCGCCCGGGTCCGGCGTGGTGGTGATGACGACCCGGGCCTGCAGGCCGGGCACCGGCACGGGGTCCAGCGCGCCCGCGTTCACCGCGATGACGTCCACCTCGCGGTCGGCCAGCAGGGCGCCCAGCGCGGCCTCGAAGCCGGTCTCGTCCTCCTCGCCGCGGGGGGTCAGGTCCCGGCCGCCCCGGGCGATGATGCGGACCTTGTGCGGGTCATAGCTCACGTGCTCGTGCCTCCCTGTTCCGGTGATGCGGTCACGGGGCCCATGATAGCGGGTCGCTTGACTGCAGTCAAAGCCCGGGGCGCCGGGCGCGGCCGGGGACGGCGCAGCACCGGCCGGGCCAGTACCGCGAGCCCGGCCGCCATGGCCAGGGCGAACGCCGCGCCGGGCACGGCCATGCCGGGGCGGGCCAGCCCGGCGGCGGCCTCGGCGGCCAGGAACGCGCCGAGCGCGGCCAGGACCGCCAGGCCGGCGATGAGGACGGCGCGCATCACGGCCTCCGCTCCCGGACCGCCCAGTCGGTCAGCTCGGCCGCCGCGGGGGTCATTTCCTCCAGCGCCTGCGCCGGGAAGTCCTCCAGGCACCCGGTGTCGGTGAAGTCATCGGGCACCTCGACCGCATGCGTGCTCTTCCAGGTGCAGGTGACCTGCACGATCTTCATCGCGCCCTCCTCTCTAGAACGGGGGATTATTTCCCTGCGGGTCCGGGTCGTACGGCGGCGGCTTGGGGGCCCGCTTCGGGTGAGTGCCGCGGCACTCGCAGCCGCGGTCCCGGCACAGGTCGCAGCGCTTGTCCAGGCAGTCATTGCAGTGCGCGCGCAGCAGGTACCCGTAGCCGGCTGGCAGGACCCGGGTCTTCGGCATCGGCGGGGCGCCGGGGGGCGGCGTGACCTGTCCGTTACCGTTGGGGGCGCGGGGCGGGCGGCTGCCATTGCCAGCCATCACGCGCGGCCGGGGGGAAGACCGGCCGCGAGCGGGCCGCCCGCCCCGCGCCTTGCGGGCCCGGCTCACGCCGTGCGTGGTGCGCTGCACGCGCGCCCGGGCACCGAGGTAGCGGCGGCGCCGGAACGGCCACAGCAGCGCGGTGCCGTAGCCGGTGCAGCAGTCCTCGGCGATGTGCAGGCCCATGCCCAGCGCGATCATCCAGGCCAGCGCGCCCGGGTCCCGGGTCACCACGTACCAGGCGAGCCCGGCGCCGGCCAGCAGCGCGACCGGGCCCTGGCGGGCGAACCCGGTGGCGATCAGCCCGCCGGCGACCAGCACCGCGAGGAACGCGCCGAACGCCCAGGCGGCCGGGCGGCAGTGCGCGACGCCCACGGTCCACAGGGCCAGGCCGGACAGCGCCGCGGTGACCGGGATGCTGTGCAGGCCCTGGCGGTGCCCGCCGAACGCGACCGCGGCCAGGTGGGACACGCCCCGGCTCAGCGGGCCCGCGGTCCAGGCGAACGTGGCGCGCGGGTGGTCGATGTCGGGGGCCAGCGCCAGCCCGCCGACGGCCAGCCCCTGCACCGCGGCCAGGGCCAGGTGATGCTGCCACGGGCCCGGGACGGCGAAGGCCAGGGCGGCGCCGGCGATCATGCCGCTCGCGGCGTGGGTGGTTCCCTCCAGCTCACACTCCCTCGTACAGGCCCAAGTCTGAATTGGTGAGCGCGAACTCGCCGAAGTGCCGCGGCGCCGCGTCGTCGTAGGCCCGTGCCGCGTCCCGCTCATCATCGAAGTACCCAAGATGCACATGCCGCCCGGCACACGTAAGGCCAGCTGCCCACCGGCCGGTCCGCGGGGTGAAGCTGACGCCCTTGAACCGGGACGACGCATTGGCGCGCTTGCGCTTGGCGGTGTTCGCCTGGTTCTGGCCATCGGCGGCCTCGCGCAGGTTGAGCCGCGTGTTGTTCAGCCCGTTGCGGTCCCGGTGATCCACCCGTGGCCAGCCCGTGATGAGCGTGTGCATGGCGATGTAGCGCGGCGAACGCCCGAGCGGGCGGCTGAACGAGCCCGGGACGTAGGCCACCGCGTACCACAGGCCGTTGCCCTTGCGATGAGCACACCAGGTGAACCCGGCGACCAGCGGCACGTCGGCCAGGTCGGCGAGGGCCGCCTTGCCCTGGCTGAGCAGGATGCTGACTGGTTCCATCGTTCTCCCGGTGCTCGCCGGCCCGGGACAGCGGCCGGCTCAGGTAGCTGGTGCGCAGCGGGGTTGCCATGCCCCCATTGTCTCAAGTCAAGTTGACTCAAGTCAAGTGCTGGCGTCCGATCCCCCGGATTCTTTTCCTGATTTCGGGTCGCCGGCAGGGTGGATGTGCTCCATCGACAAGCTGGCGTACTCGTCCCATGACTCGTGCAGCCAGCCCGGCTCGGGCTCGCCGGCCAGGTGCGCCACGCCGGCGCCCTCGGTCAGCCTCTCCACCGCCGGCCCCTCACAGCCGGTGCCCGAGGCGGAACCCGCCGGGCAGGCGGATGCTGCCGTACCAGCCCCGGCCGTAGGTGTAGTACAGGTTCGGGTGCGCGCCGTGCGCCCGGTAGTGCCGGCGGTGGCTGCGCGCCCCGCCGGCCAGGTGCGCCACGGCCAGCACGGCCAGCACCAGGCCCGCGATCACCAGACCTCCCATGGTCAGTTACCTCCTCAGTCCATCGGCAGCGGCGGCTCGCGCCAGCGGCGCGGGCCGAAGACGTAGGCCGCCCAGGCCGCCACGGCGACCGCCGCGGCCACCGTGGCCGGGAACGGCCAGAAGACATACCCGGCGGCCAGCGCGCCGGCCACCACGGCGGGCCCGGCCGACATCACCGCCCGGTACCAGGGCGGGCGGGCCAGCCAGCGGGCGTGGTGCCCGGTCGGGGAGGCGCCCAGCCAGCCGTGGTCGGCGCAGCCGTGCGCCACGGTCAGCCCGGCGGCCAGGATCACCAGCGCCAGCGCCCACCCGGTCACGGCACGGCCTGCTTCTGCTCCGCGGAGGCCTCCCAGCAGATCCGGCACAGCCCGGCGTCCTGCCCGGCCCGCGGGTGACGGCCGCGGAACTGCGCGGCCACCACCGCCTCGCGCTGCCCGCAGTCGGTGCACCGCTCCGGGGGCTCCGGCGGCGCCGGGCGGCGCCAGGGCAGCCTCACGGGATCACCTCGAACTCGGTCATGTCCAGCGTGCCCGGGGCGTCATCGGGGCCCAGCGGCACGCCGCGCAGCAGCGCCGGGCGATCCGGGCCCGGCAGGGCCGGGCGGGCGGGGGCCGGCCAGCGGTACGGCGGCGGGTCCGGCAGCGGCGCCGGCGAGGGAGCAGGCGGGCCGGACGGGTCCAGGCCGGCGGCGATGACCAGGTCGCGGTCCACGGGCGGCGCGCCGGGCGTGACCCGGAACCCGGGCAGCGGGGCCGGGCGGGGGACCCGGCGGGCACCGCGGCGCAGCGCGATGACGCCCCAGGCGAGCGCGCCGGCCGCCAGCGAGGCCTCGATCACGATCCCGGCCACCAGCGCCCGGACCACCCCGGCCGCGATCACCGTCCCGGCGAAGATGACCCCGCCGCCGATCAGGGCCCACGGGAAGCACTGCGCCGCCGCGCACTGGCGCGCGCACCAGGCCGCGTAGGCGGCATATGCCGCCCTCACGAGGCCCGCCCCCGGCGGCGGCGCAGCGCGGCCAGGGCCCGCGACAGGTCCGCGGCCAGGGCCCGGCCGGACAGCTGCGCCCACGGGAAGGCGCTCACGAGGCCCGCCCCCGCTCCCGCTCGTCCAGCACGTCGGTGACGTGCGCGGGCAGGTCCATCCGGGCCACCTCGCGGCGCCAGCCGCCGCGGGACGCGCCGCGCCGGGCGCCGGAGGCCCGCCACTCCTCGTACCCGGCGGTGCCCTTGAGGTTCTCCAGGTCCAGCCGGTCGATGAAGGTGAACTGGGTCAGCCGGGCCTGGTGCCGGTCCCGGCACGGGAACACCCGCACCTCGGCGATCCGGCCGGTCCCGCCGCCGTCCCCGCGCGGCCCGCCCGGGGCCAGCGGCACCCCGGCGCAGCCGTGCCTGCGCACCTTGGCGCCCAGGCGCTCCCACAGGTTCTCGGTCTCCCCGGCGTCGAACCAGCGGGTCGGCCGGCCGCCGCGCGGGGCGTCCTCGGCCAGCAGGTAGGCCCAGGCGCCCGGGCACAGCGCGAACCGCAGCCCGCCGAACACCGCGAACAGGTCCTCCGGGAACGCCAGCGGGGCCGCGGGCGGCGCCGCGGGCCGGTTCTTGCGGCCTCTCACGTAAATCCTCCTTCACGGGCGGCGCGGGGGGTGTCATTTTTTCCCGCGCCGGGCGGGCCCGGGCGGAAGATCTCCGGCCCGCGGCGGTCCCCGGGCCCGGGTGCTAGCAGTATGGCAGTACGGGCATGCCCGTACTGATAGCAGTATGGCAGTACGGGCATGCCCTGCTGTATATCAGTACGGTCATGCCAGCGCGCTAGCGGCCCCGGCCCAGGCAGCGCTCGCACAGGTGCCGCTCGGTCACGCCGTCGTCCCAGGTGACGCTCAGGTGCACGCCCCGGTCCCGGGACCCGCAGCGCGGGCAGGTCCGGGCCGGGCGGGCCAGCCACATGCCCAGCGCCAGCGCGCCGAGGGCCGCCGCGGCCAGCGCCAGCGCGCCGCGATGCCCGGTGCCCAGCCCGGCCGCGAGCAGGGCCAGGGCGGGCACGGCCGCCAGCGGCACGGCGCGGACCATCCGGCGGTGCCGCCGCGCCACCGCGGCCGGGTCGTTCCTGCTGGTCATCGGGGCCTCCGGGGGGCTCGGGTACCCCTCCAGCATACCACGGGGGCTTGACTGGAGTCAAGGGGGGCGGGGGGCACTGAGCGGGGGGCCGGGGGCAGGGCGCAGGCCACCGCACAGCGCCGGCTGCCGGCTGACTATATATTTGCTCCGCTTCCGGCCCTGCAGGTGCCCGGGCAATCTCCCTGCAATCTCCCCCCCTTCCGCTGACCGGGGGGCGTACTGACGCTGACAGCATGACCTACGTGCACCCCCTGACGCCGGCCAGCGGGTCGCAGCTGGCCAGCCTCACCTCGGCGCCCCCGGTGTGCGGCCTCGGCTCTCCGGTCATCAGGCCGGGGGTCCAGTCGGCGCCGTTCGGATTTGAGAAGTTCACGGATGTCCTCCCTTGACGTGGCCCGCGCTGGCTGCCGCGGCGTTCACGGCCTCCCCCAGGCGGGCGATGAGATGGCCTGCGGCCTGGCCCGCGCCGTGCGGGTCCCGGGCCGCCAGGACCAGGACGGCCGCCGCGGCAGCGGCCAGGGCCAGGTGCGCGAGCGCGGTCACGCCTCCTCCCCGGGCTCGTCCCGCGGGTCCTCATCCTGCCCTGCCGCGGGCGGCGGCGCCTCGCAGACGGCCCAGTGCTTGACCGGCGCGTCGCCCAGGTACTGCACCACGCCGCGGTCCTCCAGCACGGCCATGGCGCCCTCCGGGCCGTACAGCCAGGACCGGGACCGCCCGGCCCGCTGGCAGACCCCGGACTCGTTCAGGTCCCGGGCAGTCACCTCGGCCTGGCCGGCGGCGTTGCGCGGGCGGGCCGGGTCGTCACGCAGGGCCCACAGCAGGTCGCGGACCAGGGCGATGGCCTGCGCCGGGGCGGGCTTGGCCGCGGGCGGCGGCGCGCCCGCCTTATCGTACCGGCCACCCACGGGCCTGTCCGTGCTGGTAGGAGACGGGCCGGGCTTGGCCAGCAGCGCGTCCATCGTGCAGCCGTCCACCTCGCGGTCGCGGTCCTGGGCGTACTGCTGCACGTGCTCGAAGATGGCCTGCGCGCCGTCCCCCCAGGAGTACAGCCGGACCGGCAGCGCCTTGTCCGCGTCCGGGATGGTGAGCGTGTCCCACACGCTCATCCCCGGGTAGGACGCCCCCCACAGCTGCGGCCGGGCGCCCCGCTGCCGCTGGGTCTCGCTCAGCCCCAGCTCGGCCTGGCCGGCGTCGGCCACCCCGAAGCACACGTGGCCCTGCTGGGCGCGGGCTACCGTCGGGCCCTGGCTGTGGTGCACCGACTGCTGGGAGGAGTCGGCCCGGATGCCGGCCGACCGGACGTTGCGCTGCAGGGACACCCACAGGTCCTCCAGCTGCTTGCGGTCCAGCAGCGCCAGGATGTCCGGGGTCTCCTCGAAGAGGGCGTGCAGGTAGCTCAGGCCGCAGCCCCGCTCCCACTCGGTCATCTTGCGCTTCGCCAGGTAGTCGCAGCGGGCCAGCCGGGCCCGCTTGAGCGCGTACAGCAGCTCGACGGCATCCTCGGGCTCCACGGCCAGCGGCAGCGCCATCGCTGCCTCCAGCGCGCCGAGGAACTGGCGCCGCTTGGCGACGTCCGCGGCCACCACCGCGTAGTCGCGCCGGGTGACGCCCTCGGCGATCATGTTCCAGGCGTAGCCCATCGACTTGGCCGACCCGGACTGGCCCATCACCTTGACCGAGTGCGAGGGCAGCAGGCGGTACAGGAACAGGTCGGAGTCCTGCCGCAGGCCGAGGCGGAACGGCGCATCAGCGATGCTCTCCCCGGGAGCGGACGGCCCCGGCCACGGGACGGGCCCGCGCAGCAGCACCTGCGGGTCGGTGATCTTGACGTTGCCGACCCCCGCGTCGCCCAGGTCGCTGGTCACCGTCCAGCTGCCCGGCGGGTGCCGCAGGGCGGCCTCCACCCGCTCGATGTCCTCAGCGGCCTCGCCGACCACCATGCCGTCCGGCAGCTGCAGCCCGGCCTCGGTCACCACCGCCCGCTGGCCGCCCGCCGGGGACCCGGCCCGGCGGTGCCGGACGCTGAACAGCCGGGCGCCCTGCATGCCGACCGGCTCGGCCTTGGCCGCGAACGCCTTGGCCAGGTCCCGGTTGTCGCCCGCGCTCAGCCACAGGTCCCAGATGACGCAGGCGCACAGCCCGCCCAGGAAGTAGGCCATCGCCAGCACCCGGCCGAAGCCGAAGATCAGGAACGCGGCCAGCGCCAGGGCGGCCAACGCCGCGGTGACCGGGCCGATCAGCCGACCGACCACGGCGGCCCGGTGCCAGCGCAGGTGCAGGTCGAAGCCGGTCACGGCGGTGCCCAGCGCCAGCACCGTCAGCACCGTCCCGGCCCGGAACCAGAACCCGCTCTCGATGAGCAGGAACAGCTTCAGCACCAGCCCGGTCAGGGTCAGCCCGATCCAGGCGCCCCAGGGCAGCACCATGTGCCAGAGCTTGATCAGGACCTCGTTCCGGCCGCTCTGGTGCTGCGCGGACGGCGTCGGCCGCCCGCTGACGGTCCGGCTAGGCACGGCTCACCTCCGGCGCGTGCCCGTTGACGTGCTCGCGCAGCAGCTGGCTGGCCGACTGGCGGCTGCAGCCGAGATCGCGGGCCAGCTCGTTGCGGCCCCCGGCGGCGGCCACCCGGCGCGCCAGCTCCTCCGGCGGCAGCTTGCGCCACTCGGGAATGGCGCCCGCCCTGCCACGCGGCTTGCGCCCGGCAGGGCGGCGCTGGACCCGCCGGGGGGCGCCGGGCCCGGGTGAGGCAGGCTCCTGCTCCGGCGCGCTCCCGGCGGCGGGCTCAGGCTCCGGCTGCGCCTCCGCGGCAGCCGGGGTCTCGCTGGCCATCCGCACCAGCCACACGGTCAGCTCATAGGCGGCGACGAACGCCACCGCGGGCCAGGCGCTGATGCCCGGCCGCAGCCACACGCCCCACGAGGGGTAATCCGGCGACAGGTTGATGATGATGGTGACCGCGATGCCGGCGATCAGCACCAGCCAGGCAGGCACGGTCCGCCAGAAACTCGCGTGCTTGCGGGCCGCCGCCCAGACGGCCAGGGTGGCGGCGACGATCAGGCCGTCCACGCTCCACGGGAACAGCCCCGCATCCCAGTGCGCCTGGCCGTACCGGATGGCCTGCTCGTACTGATGCTGGTAAGACCCGGATGCAGCGACGCCCGCGACGAACGCGGTCACCGCGCAGGCGGCGGCGACCAGCCGCCAGGACTGCTCGATGCGGAGCCAGGACGGCACCTGCATCAGGCCACCTCCTCGGCCGGGCGCTCCGCCCACCACGCGGCGGTCACCTCGGACATGTCCCCGGGACCGCTGCGCCCGGCCGAGGCCCGCACCGCATCCAGCCAGCTGACGTAGACCGACAGCTGCCCGCCGAAGGTGCGCACCGACGGCATCCGCCCGGCGTTCGCCCACTCGCGCAGCGCATCCTCCGAGCGGCCGAGCAGCCGGGCTGCCATCGGCAGGGTGGTCAGCCGCTCCAGCCGCTCCCATCCGGTTACCGCCATCCGCCTGGTCCTCCCGGGGAATCCTGGGAATCTCCGTATCCGGCCAATGTACTGCGTACCGTACACGACCGCAAGCAACCGGCTTACCGTTTCATCAGGCCCGACGTAAGATCAGGGCGTACCATCACCAGCACACGGAGGACGCGGTGTCTCCTCGGGCCCAGCGCACGCTGCCGCTGCACCAGCAGATTTACGACCACTACGAGCAGCTCATCACCGACGGGAACCTGCAGCCAGGCGACAAGCTGCCGTCCGTCCGCCGGACCGCCGAGGAGTGGGGCACCGGCCAGCAGGCCGCCCAGCACGCCTACGCACTGCTGCGCGCGGCCAAGCTGACCCGGACCAGCACCGAGGGGACCTTCGTCGCGCAGCGTCGCGCCACCTACGGCCCGCAGCAGCGGGCCCGGTCGGTGCGGTTCTCCCCGGGCACCTCCACCGATGTCCGGGACGCGGGCAGAGTCCTGATCACGCCGCCGCACCCGTGGGATTACGTCATCGCGATCCTCGGCCTGGAGCCCGACCATGAGGGCGACTTCGAGGTGATCCGGCGCGAGGAGCTGATCAGCGACGAGGGCGGACCGGTCATGCTGCTGGTCACCTGGGCCTCGCCGGGCTGGCTGCCGCGGGTGCCCGAGCTGGCCGTGGCCGACATCCTGCCGGACCCGCGCGGCGCGGCGCACCTGATCGCGGACCGCTGGCCAGTCACGGTCGAATGGGGCGAGTACTCCGACGAGACCCGGCTGCCGATGGACGACGGCCGCGAAATCCCGCTGCTGGAGCTGGCACCCGGTGAATACGTGGGCGGCAAGACCTGGAAGTGGGGCCACGGCGCCGGCGAGGCCGAGCAGCTGCTCGCCTACGAGGAGGCCACAGTCAAGCGGAACCGGGTCATCCGGCTGTACATCGAGCCCTAGCCGAGCACATCCTCGGCGAACGAGGCGTAGACCCACTCGGTGGCCAGCGCCAGCGGCACCTCGCCGGCACCGCGCGGCAGCCACAGCATCCCGGCAGACAGCAGCGCGACCCGGGCGCCCAGGGGGGACCGCCTGCCCGGCTCGGTGTCGGCGCTCAGCTGCTCCCGGCGCACGTGGTAGCGCTCCAGCGCCCGGCCCAGCGGCACGGCCGAGGCGAGCAGCTGCTCGCGCACCTCCGCGTCGGGGATGCGGCCCGGGATGTAGGTGGCCTGGACCTCGGCGATGCGGGCGCCGCTGACCGTGCGCAGGAAGCCGGACCGCCAGGCCGCGATCATCCCCCCGGGAGCCTGCAGCAGCCGCCGCTCCGCGCCGGTCAGGCAGGTCTCGTGCCACCGGGCGGTCACCTCGGCGGTCACCTCCTCGCCGGCCAGCTTCTCGGCCAGCGCGGTGAAGGTGAGGGCGCCGTCCAGCATGCCTGCTAGTTCGGCAGCCGGGGACAGCCGTGTCTCTGTCGCCATGCTGATGTTCCTTCCAGCATGGCCGGGCCGGGGGTACTCCCCGGGCCAACGGTTCTTCGCCCCGGGCCCGGCCGCTACGGAGCGCGTCCACAGCCTCGCGTCAAGTGAACGCCGCCCTCCTACCGTGCCCCCGGGCACGGAGCGCTGTCAAGAGGCCGCACATGGCGAGCGCCCTGCGGACGCAGACCGCAGGGCGCTCGGGTCAGGGGGCAGGGATCAGGTGGCAGGAGCGAACGGGTAGATGGTCCTGGTCTTGGTCGGGGTAGGGACCGGGACCGGCACTGACGCCAGCCTGGACGTGCCGACGGCCTGCACCTGGACGTCGAACACGGTCGGGGTGCCGAGCGCGCCCGGGTCATAGTTCAGGAACCAGGCCGCATTGAAGCTGTTGACGAAGCGCGGCAGGCTGCACTGCGGCTGGCCGTACTTCAGCCCCCTGGTCGGGAAGCTCCACATGCCCTCCAGGTCATACCGGCCCGAGCCGGTCACCCCGGCGTAGATGCCGGTGCCGGGGCCGAACCGCCAGGGCAGGTCGAACTGGCTGACCGTGATGGAGCAGGTGGCGCGGTCCACCCTCGCGCCGGACAGCGGGAAGTGCCGGATGTCCACGCCGTTCGGGCCCTGGAAGATGAAGCTGAGCACCTGGCTGAGCGTGGTGAGGTGACCGATGTCCAGCGAGACCGGGCCGGTGGCGATCACGTAGCCGTCCGGGTCAGCAGTGCCGACGTTGATGTCGATGTCCTGCTGGCCAAACGGGGTGACGACCGGGGGAACGGTCTCGGTGACGGTCGGCGTCGGCAGTGGCTGGGTCGGCGTCGGCGTCACAGTGGGCTTGCCGGTCGAGTAGGTAGGCGTGGGCGTCGGGTGGTGCGTGCCCGCGAGCGCCGGGACGGTCATCGCGGCGAGCCCCCCCACGGCCAGCACGACCACCGTGCCGGCAGCCGCCCAGGCCTGCCTCGACGTCAGATGTCCGAACATGTTGGTCCTTTCCGTTGGTCTTGCGCTTGTCAGCGGAAGTAGCCGAACGGAAAGCCGCTATCGGACACCCGGAGCGCCAGCCCGCGATACGAGGTAACGAAAGGGCAACAACCTGCGCCCGGAAACCTACGAGAAAACGACAGTCGTCGCAAAAACCCACGCAGCCCCGGGCATCTTCTGGCCCAGCCCGCCCGCCGGGATTTTCCTGTTCAGCATGGCGGCCGACCCGCCCGTGGCGTACACCGAGGACAGCACCGGCCCGGCGGTCGGCACCCCGGCGCCCGAAGCCCAGCACCACTCCAGCCAGGTGAAGTTGGCGTTGCCCGCGGCGAAGGTGGACTGCCCGTTGATCGTGGCGGGCAGGGTCAGCGTGGGATAGGTGGCGTCCATCGACTGGTACCAGCTGTTACCCGCGCCCTCCCCGCCGGCGTTGGACAGGTGCGTCTGGGTGGCCACGAACCCGGTGGCCCCGTCGATGCCCACCCCGATGCACGGCGCGCCTGCCGCGCCGCCGCCGGAGGCCAGGGTGAGCGGGCGCCCGGCGGCGCCGGACGGCGCGGCGCCGGTCAGCAGGTTGATCAGGTTGGTGAGCCCGCCGTTGACCATGGAATTGCCCTCGTCATAGGCGTAGCCGTCCTCCGGCCCGCCGGGGAACACCCGGCGCAGCCAGTCGCCGTGCAGGCGGGGCACCCTGATCCCGAGGAACTCGACGAGCAGGTGGCGGCCCCAGCTCAGCTCGCTCTCCAGCTTGCGCTGCGCCCAGGCGGCCTGGTCCGGGCTGTACTTCTCGACCGTGACCGTGGGGTACCAGCGGATGCTGTCCCGGCCCGTCCGCGGGCTCACGTCAGTCACGGGCAGCTCCTCGGGCCGGCGAGTCGGGACTACCCGCTCCAATCGGCCCACCAGCGCCTTGGCGCGGTGTTAGGCTGCGCGGATTCCGTGCCGAATTTCCGGGTGGGGCTGATTCGAGGAGGCCGGTATGAGCGGATCCCTGACCGAGCTGCTGGAGGCCCGGCGCGTGACGCCGGAGGAGGTCGAGCAGGCCAGCTTCTCCAGGGTCCGCTTCGGCGGCGTCAGCGACGGGGAGGTGGCCGCGTTCCTGGACCGGGTGCACGACGAGCTGGTGGTGCTGGCCGCCGAGCGGGACGCCGCGCTGGCCGGCGCCGCGCGGGACCGGGATACCGCGGCGGCGACCGCCGGCGAGCCAGGCCCGGGCGCCATGGAGGCGGTGCGCATCCTGGCCGAGGCGCAGGCCACCGCCGCCAGGCTAGTGGCCGAGGCCCGGGCCGAGGCGGACGAGCTGACCGGCAACGCCAAGCGGCAGCGCGACCAGCTGCTCGCCGACGCCGAGGCGAAAGCCGCCGCGACCCTGAGCACCGCCGGGGCGGAGGCCGCCGCCGTGCGCGCCCAGGCGCCCGCTGAGGCCCTCGCGCGGCTGGCCCGGTGGCAGAGCATGGGGCAGAGCCTCGGCGGCCACCTGGAGGCGCTGCAGGACGAGATCACGGCGGTCCTGGACTTCTGGGGAGAGCCGCCACCGGAGCCCGCGCCCGCCCGGCCGGCCCGGCGCCGCCGCCCCGCTACGCCAGCGGATACGGCATGACCTCGGTGACGAGCACGCCCTCCGGCGGCAGCTGAGTCGCGGCGGCCGTGCCGCGCTGGTTCCCCGCCATCATCCACGCCCGCTGCACCTGGACCGTGGCCTGCACCGCGGGCTGGGCGACGCCGAGCAGGCCGGCGATGTCCTGGCAGATGCCGTCCAGCGTGCTGGCGATGGCCGCCTCCACCTGGTCCTGGTCGAACTTGCTGTAGTCCCAGGTGTAGACGTTCAGGTCCTTCTGCGGGTCCGGCTGGGTGCTGCCGGTCTCGAAGAAGAACACGAACTGGACCGGGTTCGGCACCCCGAACGCCACCGTGCCGCCCTGGGCGGTCAGCCCGCTGAACGTGCAGTCGTAGCTGACCGACGCGCAGTGCGCCAGCGGGCCGAGGTCCGGCATCCGTGTGGCCATGGCCCTCCCTCAGTGCGTGTAGCTGACGGTGAGCATCGGCTTCTGGCTGTTAGTGGCGTTCATGCCCCGGTAATACCCAGTGTACTGCGAGGACCCGCCGCCGATCGGGTTGCAGGCCGCCATCAGGTACGTGTAGGTGCCCAGCAGGTCAGTGATGAGCTGGAGGTTGGTGGTGGACCCGACCGAGTTGGTCTGCCCGGCCTTGAAGCTGGGCTGAGTCCGGGGCGTCGTGGAGACCACGCTGCCGGTGCTCCGCGCGCTGGACGGGTAGATGCCGACGACCGCCCCGCCCGAATAATAGGTGCCCATGCACGTCATCCGCAGCGACCAGCTGGTGATCGTCGCCCCGGACGGGATAGCCGCCTTGACATTCGAGAAGTCCATGAACGAGTAGCAGCTGCCGCCGCCATTGTTATAGGCATTCCAGCCGCAGTACACCGCGCCCCCGACGGCGAGCAGGCCGCCAGCGCCCGAGTAGGCCCAGGTCTGGTTCGGGTAGAACGACTGCGTGTAGAGCTGGCTGCCGGCGCCGCCGCTGGTGCCGGTGCCCAGGGCCAGGCCGGTGTTGGTGGTGACGCCGGGGCCGCCGAAGCCGAGGTCGGTCACCCGCATCTCCACCACGTTCTCGTACTTGAACGCGCCGGACTGGATGAAGGCGGTCAGCAGGAACCGGAAGGTCTGCGCGGCCGAGCTGTTGTACGGCATCACGTATTCCATGTACGGGCTCATGTTGTTGCTGGTCGAGCCGCTGGGCACCGGGACGATGCTGGGGTTGCTCAGCACGGTCGCCGACGACGTGGTGGGCGTGGAGCCGTCCGTCGTGTAGTGCAGCTTCTGCACCATCTGCGTGGCCGAGCCGGGCGCGGTCGTCGGCACGAAGTCGCACGGCAGCACCTGGAGCAGGTAGGCCCGGCCGGGCGGCACGGTCACGTCCAGTTCCAGGACGGCGACCTCGCTGGCCCCGATCGCGGTGGACGGCCACGGGCCGCCCGGCGTCCAGCCCCGCGAGACCAGGCCCTGCGGCAGGCTCGGCAGCAGCGTGTTCAGCAGCGACTGGCCCTGCACGATGACGTCGGTCGCGGCGCTGACGTACTGGCCGGTCACATCGCCGTCCGCGTCGATGCCGCCGAGCTGGTTGCCCCACGGGTCGGTCACCCCGAGGACGTTGGTCAGCATCGGCAGCCCGTAGAAGTTGATGCCCTGCGGGACGGCGTTGCCCAGTGCGTCGGTGCCGGGCACGGGCGAGTTGGAGTACACCAGGCCGCCGGCCACCTGCACGGTGTCGATGTACAGCAGCGTGCCGCTGGTGTCGGCGTGCGCCTCCTGCACGGTGAAGGTGGCGCTCACCGCGGTCGACGGCACCGTGGCCCCGGTCAGGGTCACCGCGGTCGGCGTGGTCGCGGCCAGCGCGAACGCGCCCTGGTCCCCGGCCACCGTGCCCAGGTTCGTGCCGGTGCCGTTCGCGCCGCTCCAGAACGTGACGAAGACCGACACCGCGGACAGCGCGACGGCCGAGTACAGCACCGCCTGGGCGGTGGTGAACGTGCCGGCCTGGACCGTGAAGGCAGGCGAGGTCGCGCCCCAGGTGGCCGCCCCGGTCGCCGTGCACAGCAGCGAGTACGAGCCGGTGTTCGCCCAGGCGCCGGAGGCGGACAGCGTGCAGCTGACCGCCGCCCAGGACGAGGTGCTGCCCGACCCGGAGCCCTCGAAGTCCCACGTCGTCGGGCCGGTCGGCGACCCGTAGATGAGCTGGGTGCCGCCCGGCTGCAGCTCCATGAGCAGCTGCGTGCCGGCCGCGGTGTACCAGTAGATGGTGCCGTCCGGGCCGATCTTGAACACGACCGCGCCCGCCGAGTTGGTGATGGTGATCGAGCCGTCAGGGTTGATGGACGTACGCGGGTTGGTGCTGCTGTTCTGGATGGTGGAACCGGTGACCGTGGTGCCGTTGATGATCCCGGCGAGCACGATCCCGGCCTGGAACAGGCCCGCGGTCAGCGTCCCGGTGGCGATCTGGCCTGCGGTGATGGTCGAGCTGGCGATCTGGGTGGCCGTTATCGTACCGCTCGCGATCTGCGTCGCGGTGATGGTGCCCGCCGCGATGAGCGCCGCCGTGACCGAGCCCGCCGCGATGGCCTGCGTGCCGTACTGGTACGCCGTCCAGGCCGAGCCGGTCCAGCGCTGCAGCTGGTAGCCAGCAGTGCCGTTGAACCACAGGTCACCGGTCTGCGGCGAGGTCGGCGCCGTGCTGCCCACGGTGACGTTCGGCCCGCCGCCGATGGCCTGGGCGGTGAACGCCACCTGCCCGGCGGTGATCCCGGCGGTAGCCGATAGCTGACTGCCCAGGATCCCGGCCGTGGCGGAGATCTGGGTGGAGGTGATGGTCCCGGTCTGGATGACGGTGCCGGGCAGGCTGCCCGGGGTGATGGCCGACCCCACCGCCAGCGGGGTGGCGGTGCTCTGCGCCGACGCCGCCGAGGCCACGCCGGACTGGTTGACCGCCACCAGCTTGACGTAATACGGGGTGCCCGCGGTCAGCCCGCCGATGCCGAACAGCCCGCCCACGGCCATGGTGCCCTGCAGGGTGGGCGTGCCCGGGGTGAACCCGGACGTCGTCGACCCGTGCACCTGGACGTAGCGGAAGTCGTACAGCGGCGCCGCCCCGGCCAGGTTCCCGTCCCAGCCGACGATGACCCCGAGCAGCCCGGCCACGACCGTGGGGGCGTCCGGCTGGCCCGGCGGCGGGGCGTTGACCGTGACCGCGGTCACCGTCCCGTCGGACTGCTGGCCGAGGACGACCCGCGCGGTGCCGGTCGGGTCGCGGATCACGACGCCGGTCGGGGTGGTGGACACCGAGGCGGCCGGGACGGCGCCGGCCGAGTCGGCCGCCGTGCCCGCCGAGGCGCCCGCCGCGGTCACGGTGTGGCTGCCCGGAGCGATGGTGGTCGTGCCGCCCGAGCCGGTGACGGTGACGTTGGCGGTGCTGCCGGTGTCCGGGTTGACCGTGCCGGCCGGCACCCAGGTCCCCGTCTGGGAGTTGTACACCAGCGGCGCGTTGTTGGCCGCGCCGCCGCCCACCACGTTGGACAGGCCGGCCATGGTCAGCGAGTACACCGACGGCTGGGTCAGGTTGCTGATACCGCCGGCCACCGCGGTGGTCCCGGTGACAGACAGGAACTGCCCGCCGAGCTTGCCGACCACGTAGGCCAGCTGCTCCTGCAGCCACTGCAGGTAGGACACCAGGGTCAGCTCATGGGTCTCGACCCCGCTGGCGTCGACCTGCACGGCGATGGCGATGACCTGCACGGAGTCGACCGCAGAGTAATCCGGCCGCTCCAGCCCCACCCAGTCGCCGACGTCGAAGTCCCGGAACACGGTCTTGCCCGGCCGGTTCGGGGTGATCTGCAATGTCCACTGCAGCTGCTCGATGGAGGTCTGCTCGACCGAGGCGGCGGCCACCACGTCGATGTCGGTGGGGCTGACCTGGACGGCGGCTTGGATCCATGCCTCGCGCTGGCCCCAGCTGGCGATCGACGTGGTGTTCGAGGCGGTGACCGTGCGGCCGTCGGAGTTGATGGCGGCGATGAGGTTGGCGATCTGGTTGCGGGTGCGGGTGCGCTGCTTGGAGGTCTCGTCCCGGGCCTCGCGCAAGATGACAGACTGCGACCGGTCCGCGCCCAGGGTGATGATCCCGGTGGCCCTCGGGATGCCGACCTGCAGGACGAACCCGGGCTGCATGACGAACTCGGCGTTGATCATGCTCGCGTGGCCCTGGAGCAGGGCGAACAGGTCGGTGCCGTTCTGGATTTGCACGGACTGGCTGTCGCTCCAGGCGTTGCCGAAGCTGTCGTAGCTGGCGCTCATCCGGGTAGTGATGAACGGGATGGTGCCGCGGCCCTGGGCGGCCTGCAGCTCCTGCAGCCACACCGACATGATGGGCTGGTTGAAGTACAGCGCCCCGGCCAGGCTGGACGTCGTGACGTTGCTGTTCAGGCTGGTGATGGTGGCGAACTGGCTGTTGTCGACGTCGTACTTGGCGCTCACGTAGAACGCCACCTGAGTCGCGTTCCAACTGTGCGCGACCTTGAACTGCTGAGCCCAGTTCTGGCCGTCGGGACTGGTCCAGGCATAGAAGTAGCCGGCGCTCTCGCTGATCTGCCAGTACTGGTAGGCCTGGTTGTTGGCAGCGACGGTGTTGAAATTGGCGGCCGAGCTGATGACCTTGGTCTGCGTGCCGGTCGGGTCGCCCAGCTGAGCGTAGAAGTTCAGCCCGCTCATCCCGATGAGGAAGTAATGGCCCGCGTTGTTCACGTCCTGCACGTAGAACTGGGTGAGCTGGCTGCCGTCCAGGGTGGCGCCTGCGGCGTTCGGCGAGACCATGGGGTTGACCTGGGCGGATATGAGGGTGCTGGTGGCGTCGAAGACGCTGGTGCCCAGGAACGTGGTGGACGGGCTGGCCATGACCTGAGCGGTGCCGCTCGGGTTCAGCGCGATGTGCGAGGTCGGGCTGGCCAGGTTCCACAGGTAGAAGTCGGGCACCAGCTGGCCGGAGGTGTTGACCTCGGAGAAGCTGTCGGTGATGGCGTCCAGCTTGTAGATGATGCTCGGGAAGCCGGGCGGCGCCGCCATGGCCCAGGACAGCGCGGCGATGGAGCCCGGCCCGGTGACGGTGGCGATCCGCTGCTCGCTCGGGTCGACGAGCTGCTCGGTCACGGTCTCGGCGAAGAACTCGAACCGGAGCACGCCGTCCTGCCAGACCTGCCACAGGTGCTCGTAGTCCAGGATGTTGTGCGCGGCCAGGCCGCCGGGCAGCACGACCTGCCAGAACGAGTCATCCATGTTCAGCGTGACGGTGCCCGAGCCCTTGTCAGACAGCTGCTTGGCGAACTGCAGGGTCAGGACCGTCCGCGGCGGCAGCTTGGCCAGCTGCTGGTAGTAGGACGGGGCGGCCAGCACGGTGACCTCCCAGCCCGACCCGGCGCCGGGGGGAGGCGGGCCGCCCGGGCCGCCCGCGGCGTACGGCTGGCCGGGCAGCAGCAGGCCGGAGCCGATGGCGTCGGGCAGGACGGTGGCGAGCGGCACGGCGGGCTACTTCTTGGCCCGGCCGGTAACGTGCAAGCGGGCGTTACCGGTGACCGGCGGCGGGTCCGGGCCGGGCGTAGCCGGGAACACGGTGCCGAGACGTGCCTGGTCCTCGCCCGGCCCGGGGTCCTCCCACGGGCCGCCATGATCCATAGCGTCCCGGATGTCCCCGAGTACGTCAGCGTCCGGCCGGGACCACGGCAGGTCATTCTGCTCGGTCATGGCGCACACTCGATGACGGCCAGCAGGTCGGCAACGTCCTGGCTCTCCAAGGCCCGGACTTCCAGCCGGGCCCGGGCCTCGGCGTACCGGCACTCGCGCTCCTGGCGCTGCGCGCGCAGCCCGTCGGCGACGGCGGACAGGTCGATGACTAGCTCGTGATCCATTGGCTCACCCAAATGCGTAGAGGCCGAAGAAGGAACCGGACAGGTAGTAGCAGCTGGCCGGGCAGGCCAGCGACAGCGAGCTGATCGCGGCCTGGGCGGCCGGGTTGTAGAAGCCCCAGCGGATCCGGCCGTCGACCATGGCCCCGGTCCCGTTGCCCGACCCGGACATGCTGTAGTAGCTCTTGTTGTACGTCGCCTGGCTGTAGTTGGGCAGGAAGGCGAACCCGCCGCCGGCGTTGACCGCCGACCCGGCCAGGCTGGCCGCGACCCGGCAGACCGGCCAGACGGTGTTCGCGGCCGAGGCGAACTGGCTGCTGGCCAGCGCCCCGGTGCCGGCCCCGCTGATGTTGGACAGGTAGAAGCTCAGGTAGCTGTAGACCGCGGTGGTATCCCCGTTGACCTGCATCAGGATGTCGTCGGTCTGGTTGTTGGTCTCGGTCAGCCGGGCCTGGATCATGATGAGCAGGTGCTTGAAGGTCGCCGGGATGGCGCTCCAGGTAACCAGGTTCGTGGTGCTGTTGGGCAGCGTGGTCTCGTTGATGGTCGTGAAGGCGCCGACCGACCAGGCGGTCGAGGGCAGGCCGTGCGGCAGCTGGGCCAGCTGGGCGATCTCGTGGGCCCGGCTCAGCGCCAGGTCCCCGGCCGTCATCTCGTGCTGCACCGTGGTGCCGGCACCCCAGGCCGAGGCCGAGGTGGTGTCCTGGGCCCGGGTGATGGTCCACGGCGTGCCCGAAGTCCCGGCCCCGGCCGTGACGTAGACGATTTCCGCGCCGCCGAGCACCAGCTTGAACGGGAACGTGGTGGGGTACCCGGACGGCGTGGTACTCAGGTACACGCTGGTCGCGGAGTTGGAGATGGCCGCTCCGGTCACGCCGGCTACGGCGACGTTGCTAAATAGTAGAAGGCGGGCGTCGTCATCCTTCCTCGTCACCCCCGCCCACGCCACCGTTACTGCAAGGAGCGCCGCCTGCCTCGCACGATGTAGGAGATACTGGCCTGAGACACCCCGTAAAGGGCAGCCAAGCTCTCCTGCGAGACACCACCAGCCTGGTAAACGGCAATGAGCGCGCGAGCCTGGTCATCGGTGAGCTTGGCCCGTCCTGCCTCAATGCCAACCCGCACAGGAGGCAGGTGACCGCGCCCCCGCGAATGCATTTCCTTGGTGTTCTCAGCTGCTGTGCCCTCATGGACATGCTCAGGGTTCTCGGCATTGCAACAGAGCCCGAAGTCACAGCCGTGCAGGGCCTGCGGCTCAGGCCAGTGACCGTGCACAAAATAGAACGCTGCACGGTGGGCAAGAACAAACTGCCGCCGCTCGCCTCCCCAGAAGAACCTGCCGTAGTACAGGTCCGGCATGCCCTTGGCAAGCGCCTTGGCACCCGTCCAGGGCCAGCACTCGTCATAGCCCCGGCGGTCCACCTTGGGCCAGAAGCGAACCTCAGGCGATACAACGCCACTGCCCTTTGGCCGTCCTGCTGACTGGTGCCGTCGGCACCGGCACCCTGACTCGCAACGCATATCTTAATGATACAGCCTCGCATATCTATAGGTAGCAATCGTTCCATTTCAGCGTGGCTGTCCCAGCGGAGACCTGGATGATGTTGGCTCCGGGCAAGAGACAGAGCCACATGCGGCTGCCGCTGTGGGTGAGCCCGGCCGCCTGGTTGATGCCCGCGGTGTCGGTGACGGTGAAGTTGAGGATGTCGACGGTGACCGGGTAGACAGCCCCGGCCGCGCTGAAGCTGAACGCCACCCCGCACGTGGTGTTGGTGACGGTGGCCGCGGCGCTCAGCTGGACGGTGAAGGCGCTGACCGCACTGGGGTACCCCTCGCCCACGATGCCCTCGCCCAGGGCCGTGCACGTGGTGCTGGCGCCCGTGCAGGCCGCGGTCTGCTGCGCGCCGTAGAAGTACGGGTCGGACAGGAGGAAGTCGACGCTGAACGCGGCCGAGGTACGGCCGTTCATGGTCAGGTCCATGGAGCCGGCGATCTCGGCCATGGCCGTGCTGGTGACCAGCTTGGGAGTGCCCTGGGTGAGGTACCAGTTGCGCTGCAGCTGGCCCTGCACCGACCCGGTGGGGTTGCGGTACCACAGCATCTTGCGCAGCTGCTGCAGGTTGTCGTTGAAGGCCAGCCGCTCGTCCGCACTCGGGTAGGACTGCGAGGCGCTGGCCTGGCCGCCGGCCCACATGGCCAGGGTGAGGGTGCGCTCGTCCGGGTATTTCTGCCGGAAGCCCTGGCCCGCGCGGTAGGCCGCCGCGTAGTCCGAGCCGCGCAACGTGGGCAGCGCGAACCGGCTGCCGCCGAAGGTGGCGATGTTCATGTAGGACTGGTTGAGCGCGGTGCCGTTCCAGTACCACAGCTCGGCCGGGGAGTAGGCGGCAGCCGACGGCGCTGGCATAACGCGAGCCCCCTTCCGGCCAGGAACGCGAGGCGGTTGGACGCCCGGGTGATCGACTGGCTGGGCTGCTCGGCCGTGGGGTTGTTGATGACCATGCTCTCGACGTTCAGGGCCGGCCCCCTGGTCGCCGCAGCGGCATCGGACAGGGTGCGCGGCTGCTCACCGCCGAACCCCGGGGCGGACAGCTTGCGGGCCATCACGGGACTCACGCCCATCGGGCTGAAGTAGACCGGCCCGCCGAGCGCGAACATGCCGGCGACGTCGCCCAGGCCGCCGCCCGCGGCGAAGCCGTAGCCCGCGCCGGTCACCGACAGGTCGAAGACGGGCTGGCCGGGTCCGCCGACGGTGACCAGCGGGCCCAGGTTCCAGCCGATGCCGGGCGTGGTGTCCACCCGCGGCGCCGCCGGGCCCGGGCCGCCGAGGATGCCGCCGGCGATGCCCGCGCCGGCGTACAGCTCGGACCAGGCCTGCTGCGCCACGTCCTTGGTAATCCCCAGGTGCCCCAGCTGGGTCCGCATGGCGCTCCACTGGCCGGGCAGGTAACGGAGCGCATCCCACCCGCTGGGCGGCACGGTGCCCGGCTTCCACCCGGACGGCATCTTCTTCGGCCAGGTATGGCCCAGCTCGGCGCCCCACGCGCTGCGCGGCGCTCCGGGCACGGTGTACAGCCAGTTCCACATCGTGCTCAGCTGCTTGCCGAAGTTCGTCCACATGCCCGGCGTGATGACGTCGGGCCGCACGAAGTCCTCGGACAGCGCCATGTACGCCCCGGCCGGGACGGCGCCGATGCCGATGGCCCTGTTCTGCTGGGCCTGGAGGATGTCGATGTCGGCCTGCCATTGCAGCGCGCCCGGTGTCTGCGCGATAGCCTTCGGCAGCCTGGCATTCTTGAGCGCGGTCCACGCCTGCGCCTCAGCCTGCACCGCCTGCGGCAGCGTGGTCTTGGAGTAGTTCAGCCACGTGGTCTCGGCGTCCAGGCCGCCGGGGAAGACCGTGCCGCCCGCGGCGTAGCTCAGGCCCGAGGCGATCAGCGCGCTGGCCACCGGGTCCGACGCCCACGGCTGGTACCCGGACGCGTTGTACAGGGAGACGGCCGCCCGGGTGTTGTTGGCCGCGTTGAGCAGGTTCCCGAAGGCGCCGTTCTGGCTGATGCCGCTGGTCGGGGTGATCTGGTACAGGCCCCAGCCGGTCAGGCCGGGCGGCTGGCCCTGCTGGATGGCGCCCGCGTTGTCCCCGGACTCGGCGTAGGCGATCCGGGCCATGTTCTGTGCCGCGGAGGCCCGGCCGCCCTCCTGGACCCACAGCGAGGCGATCTGCGCCGCCGTCATGAGACCGCCGGTCGGGCCGGCCGCAGCGGCGGAGGCGAAGGCGCCGAGCGCAGACTGGCTGGCGATGGCCTGGCTCTTAGCCTTGGAGTCCTGGCCGGTCATGAAGTTGTCGATGCCCAGCTTCAGGTTATGGGCCAGCGCCTGCAGGATGGCCCCGGGCATGGTGTCGCCGGGCACCACGCCGAACAGCGGCGCGACGGTGTGGTCCCAGACGGCGTTGAAGATGGCCGTGGCGCCCTGCCGGGCCAGCTTCAGCAGCTCGCCGGCACCGCCGCTGACCAGGTTCGCCAGCGGCTTGATGAGGCTGCCCAGCCCGGTGCCTGCCGAGTCCAGCAGCCCTTCCACGGTCTGCCAGACCTGGCCGATGCCGCCGAGCGCGGCGCTGATGACGTTCTGCCCGCCGGGGCCGCCGAGCCGCACGCCGACGACGAAATTGTCGTTGCTGATGGGCGTCTCGGTCACGCCCAGGGCGGTGTCGTAGGCGCTGATGAGGGTGCCGGACGCGGCGGCCATGCCGGTATGGCCGATGCCGCCCCACTTGGACGGGTCGGGCGAGGCCCCGGTGAAGAACAGGATGTCGCCGGCCTGGATCTGGCTGCGGTTGGTGAAGGTGTAGTCCGAGTCCCAGGCCGAGAACCAGTCGGCTTCGAGGTTGGCGATGGCCGAGGACTGCGGGATGGGCACCCCAGCCGCGTTGGCGGCGGACCACACCAGGCTGGAACAGTCGTACGGCGGGCGCCCCCACCGGTTGGCCTCGCTGTAGGCATCCCCCCGGCGGGCCAGCATGTAGCTGAGCATGGCCTGCTCGATCTGGCCGCCCGAGGCGTACGGGGCCGGGGACCAGTCCCTCGGCGCGTTGCCCCGGCCGGGCATGTGCGGCGGGTTGCCGAGCCCGCCGCCGGCCGCGAACCCCTGCGAGGCCATGGTGCCGCGGGACCCGGCGCCGAGCCACTGGTCCGCCTGGTTGAGGCCGTTCAGGAAGTCCGGCCCGAACGCCCGGTCCAGCGCCATCCGGGCCGGCTGGCGGAGCATGTACTCCCCGCCCATGGCCAGGATGGGCGTGCCGTCCACCGCGCTGGCCCCGGGCACCGACCCGCCGCCCGGGTAGACCGGGCCCCCGGCTGCCCTGATGAGCGGCACATCAGGGATGGACAGGCCGCCCGGCAGGTGCTTCAGGATGACGTTGTTAATCGCGTTGATCGTGCCATTGATGGGGTTCTGGATTACCCAGTTAATGGCAGCCTTGAAGGCGGTCTCGATGTCATTGCCGAGGCCGGAGATCATGCCGCCGACGGGTATGGCGATCTTGGACTGGAACCAGCCGCGGAACTGGTCGAACCACTGCGGCACCAGCACGGTGAACAGGTGCGACATCCCGCCCACGATGTCGTTATTGAAGAAGCGCCAGCTGTCGGCCCAGGCGATGGCGGACCCGGACACGAAGCTGTTAAGCCAGGCCGGCACGCTGACGGTGAAGAAGTGCGCCACGTTGCTGACCAGGGTGCTGCTGAAGAACCGCCAGGCCTGGGCCCAGGCGATGCTGGCCCCGTTCACGAAGCCGGCGAACCAGGCGGGCACGGAGGCGGTGAAGAAGTGCGCGACATTGGCCACGATGGCGCTGTCGAACCAGTGCCAGGCGGCGAAGAACCCGTCATGCGCCGCCTTCGGGATGGTGACGTTGAAGAAGCCCGGGGCGGTGACGGTGAGGAAGTGCGTGAGCGGGCCGGCGAAGTCCTGCTGGAAGTGCTCGTAGCCGATCGACCAGCCGTGCGCGATGGCATTGGGCAGCAAGGTGCTGAAGAACCGGCTCACCGGGTCGCCGAAGCCGGAGGAGAAATTGGCCGCCGCGGTGTTCCACGTGCCCTTGGTGCCGAGCGCGAAGCTCCGGGCCCAGCCCGGCATCAGGAGCATGAACAGCTCCTCGACCTTGGTCACGAACCCGCCGTTGAGCGAGTCCCAGATGCTGGCGCCCCACCCGGCGATGGCATGCGGCAGCGTGCGGTTGAAGAAGCCCGGCATCGTGACCGTGAGGAAATTGGTGACCGGGCTGCCGAACCCGCGCATGAAGTTCTCGTAGATGGTGCTCCAGGCGAAGGCGATCCCGTGCGGCAGGGACACGTTGAACCAGTTGGGGATCTTGTTGACCAGCACCTCGGTCAGCGGGCCGGCGAAATTGCGCTGGAAGTCCTCGTAGGCGACGCTCCAGCCATGCGCGGTGGCATTCGGGATGGTGTCGGTGAAGAAGTGCGGCAGGGTGGTCCCGAAGAACCGGCCCATCTGGTCGATGTTGGAGAAGAAATCGTCTTTCCGCTGGCCCCAGAACCCGGACTGGGCCAGCTTGTCTGAGGCATCAGCGGACTTGGCCAGGCCCTGCTGCAGCGACTGCATGGGCTTCTCGCCCTTGGACACCTCGGCCCACAGCCTGTCGGCCTGGACCTGGGTGAAGCCCATGGACTTCATCCAGGCCTCGAACTGGGTCTTGGCGTCCTTGGCGTTCCCGCTGGCGCTGATCAGGATCTCGGCGACCTGCCTGCCTGCCTGGATGGTCGGCTGGGCGCTCGGCCCGAACTTGGCCAGGTCGGTGGCGAAGCCGTTGAAGGCGCCCTGGCCGCCGAGGGCGTTGAAAGTCGCGGTGGACATGGCCGGGACCAGGTCCTGCTGCAAGGTCGTGGTGAGCTTGGCGGCATCCTGGTCCAGCTGGGACAGCGGCTTGTCAGCCGTGGCCATCTTGTTCTGCAGGTCCTGCGTGGCCGCCGCCGCGCCGAGCGGGCCGATCCACCTGGTCAGCTGCTTCCAGGTGGTGATCGACGGGTCGGCCTCCTGGACCAGGGCGAGGATGGCGCTGCGCGCGGTCGAGCTGTTGCCGGCCAGCGGGACGAGCATGGCGGCCAGGTCCCTGGTCGCCCCGGTGAGCAGCGCCGTGCCGGCCGCGCCGGACTGGGTGACCGCGGACTGGCTGCGCAGCCAGTCGAGCACCTGCCCGGCCTGCGGGATGAGCTGGATGAACGAGGACCGCAGCGTCAGGCTCTGGCTGTTCAGCCCGGACATGGAGGCGCCCGCGGCAGCCGCGTTGGTGTGGGTGGTGTTGAGGTTCTGCTCCAGGGTGACGAAGGTGGACTCGCCGCCGGTTATCAGGGTCAGCCACTGGTCCCAGGCGGTGTTCAGCGCCTGCATCTGCTTGAGCTGGTCGGAGTTCATGACCAGCTGCACCGACACGTCGCCCTGCAGCTGGGTGAGCCCCTGGCCCATCGCGGCGTACCCGGCGACCAGCCCCTTGACCTGCTGCATGTCGGCGGCCCACACCTTGCCCTGGGCGGTGAACAGGTCGCTGGTCTTGACCCCGGCGGTCTGCAGCAGCTGCAGCGCGCCGGGCATGTTCACCCCGTAGGCCTTCTGGATTTCCCCGGTGTGCACCAGCTCGGCCTGCAGCTGGCCGGACAGCTGAGCATGCTGGGCGCTCAGCTCGCCGACCTCGGTCGAGTTGAGATGCTGGGCGTTGGTCAGCTGGACCGTGGTGGCGGCCAGGTCCGAGACGGTCTTGCCGATGACGGTGAGCATGGACTGCTGGCCCAGCCCCTGGTTCATCGTGTCGATCCACTGCTGGGCGGCGTCCTTGGCGGTGGCCACCTTGTAGGCGAAATAGCCGATGGCTGCGACGAACGCCGCGATCAGCGCGACGTCGAGCACGGAGGCCAGCAGGGCCAGCGCCCCGGACAGGCTGAAGGTCGCCCCGGCGGCGGCGGTCTCCGCCACCGCCAGCTCCCCGCCGGACATCGCCGCCGCCTCCTCGGCGATGGCCGCCTGCCCGGCCGAGGCCGCGACTGCCTCCTGGGCCGGGGCCAGGATCCCGAGGCTGACCAGGAGATCCCGGATCCGGGTGGGGATGGCGCCGAACCCGGCCGCGATGTCGGTGAGGATGGCCCGGAACCGCTGCAGCCCGCTGGCGCCCTCGGGCAGCAGGCCCAGCGCGCTGGTGGCCGCGGAGATGCCGCCGACCAGCAGGGCCAGCGACCGGACCATGTTGAGCACGACGGTGACGGCCAGGCCGCCCCACAGCTGGATGCCGTGCAGGCCGAGGACGAACACGGTCAGCCACGCGCCGACCTGGGTGTGCATGAGGTCGCCCAGCAGGCCGAGCAGCTTGGACAGCACCGCGGTGACGGCCACCAGGTCCTCGGCGATGTGAGTCTTCTGGGCCGCGTCGAACAGGCCGGAGATGAACCGGCCGACGTTCAGCGCGATCTGGCCGAGGTTCTTCAGGACCGACTCACCATCGGCCAGGAAGCGCTGGATGGCCGGCCCGGCCGCGTTGAAGTCCACCACGAGGCGGGCCAGGAACCGGTCCAGCACGGCTCCGGTGCTGAGCGCTAGCTGGCCGATCAGGCTCATCTTCCCGCTCGCCGCGCCGAGGGCATCCCCGAACAGCTGCCAGACCTGCGGCCGGATCTTGCTAGCCAGGTTGTCGAAGAAGTTGCCCAGCGGGTAGATGGCCTGCCCGGTGGCGGTGGAAGCCGCCCAGACCGCCTTCATCCGGTCGCTGATCCGGCCCAGGGTGTCCTGGGCGAGGTAGGCGACGAGCAGGAACGAGCCGATGCCGGCCGCCAGGGTGCCGATGGCAGTGGTCAGGATGATGGCGGTCTCGACCACGGCATCCAGGGCGAAGTGCCAGGCGTGGATAGAGCCGATGAACCCGGTCGTGCCGAGCAGGCCGGCGAAGACCAGGACCTTGGCGTTCAGGAACCCCCAGCCGTTGGCCGCGTTCACCAGCCACGGGGCCATCCAGCCGAGCGCGGAGCCCAGGGTGCGGCCCGTATCCGCGGTGTCCTTGTTGGCCGCGGCGGCCTCCCGGGCAGCCTGCGCCTGGGCCATGGTGGCCATCCAGATAAGCCGGGCCTTGGCCGTCAGGTCGTCCTCGGCCGCGGCGGCGGCCCACAGCTCGTCCGCCATGTCCTTGGTGCTCTTGGCCGCATCGTCGGCGGCGGCGGCCTGGTTGCGCAGCGCGCTGGCGGTCGCGTTGATGTCGGCCGGCTCCTCGGGCGGCGGGGCCGCGCCCGCAGCCGGCGGAGGGCCCCCGCCTCCCCCGCCTGCCGCGCCGCCCATGCCCAGCGTGGGCCCGATGGTCGGCGCGAACCGCTCGGCCATGGCCGCCTTCAGCCGGGCCATGAACGCGTTCAGCTCCTCCATCGCCGCGGTGTCGTCGAACTCGGCGGCGAAGGCGTACCGCTCCCGGACCGCGCGCATCAGCTCGTCCATCCACTGGCTCAGCTGCACCTGGGCGTGGCTGGTGTCGACGTCGATGACCTCCAGTTCCTCCAGCCTGGCGGGCAGGAACCTGTAGGGCTCGATGGCCTTGGACGGCTCGGTGCCCGGGTAGGTGGCCGGCCCGTAGCCGCCCTGGCCGGGCGGCAGCGCGGCTCGCAGCGGCGGCGGCAGGACGGCGGGCCGGAACGTCTCCGCGCTCGGCAGGGCTGCCAGCGCGGCCCGGTAGACAGCCAGCTGGGCCATGGCCCTGGTGGCATCGAACTGCGCCTGGGTGACCACGATGTCCGGCAGGCCGGACAGCGCGGCGGCGTAGCTGGCCGCGGCGCTGATGCCCTCGCCGAGCTGGCCGATGGACTCGTGCGTGCCGTGCACCGCATCCTGGTAGGCCAGCATCGCCTGGGTCTCGGCTGTGATGGCGGTGGTCCGCGCCCGGATGGCGGCGCCCTCCTGGGAGTAGGCGGTGATCTCCTTCTGCAGGTACGTCAGCCACTGATCCGGCGTGAGATAGCCGCCAAACCGGGCCCTGTTCTCCTGCAGGGTCAGCGTGAGCATCTGCATCCGCCAGGCGGCGTACTGCTGCGGGGTGGTGAAGCCGAGGTCCCGGGCACGGTTGAGCAGCTCCTGCAGCTGGGTCTCGCGCTGCAGGTCGGCCAGGTGCTGGGTCATGTCGGACCGGCCGCCGTACAGCAGCTGCGGGTTGGTCGCCTTGGCCGCCGCGCCCAGCTGGTTCAGCGCGGTGGTCTCCTCGCGCATGGCGGCCACGTCGGCCTTGCGGGCCGCTGCCGCCGCGGTCGCGCCGGCCACCTCGGCCGCCGACTCGGCCTTGGCCGCCTCGGCCATGCCCTGCATTTCCTTCTTGGCGGCCTCGGCGTCCCGCATCAGGTCACCGAAGTCGGCAATGGCCTTAACTTGTAGATGACATACCAGTACTCGGGTCCCTCATAGGCCATCTACGAACTCTCACCCCCCTCCGTGCCCGTTACCGCCGGCGCCCGGCGGCGGGCCGCCGAACTTCGTCATGAACGCCTCGAAGCTGCCCTCGGCGTTAGCCGCCTCCACGCCGCGCTCCGGATCCGCCTGGACCTTCCCGAACCGCGGGTCGTCCTCGATCCGGTCGGCCACCTTCGGCCCGCGGATGCGGTCCAGCTCGGCCTCCCGGGGATCCTGGCCGCCCATGATGTCGAGGGCCTGGGCCATCTCGACCAGCGGGTTGCGCCCGCCGTGCCGGTCCGGGTCGACCTGGGCCTGCGCCCCGATGAACGTGCACACCGTCTTCACCTGCCATTCGGCCAGGCGCAGCCGGGCTACGCTGTCCCGTTCCCGGCGGGCGCTGATGGCCTCCGCGATCTGCCTGAGCCGGCAGAGCGGGAGGCCGAGGATGTCAGCGTCGCGCCATCCGTACTCGGAGCTGATGAGGTCGAAGGCGGTGGCGAAGGCTCCTGCGAGGCCAGCTGCTCGGGGCCCGGCTCCGGTTCCGGCGGCTCCTTGTCCTGCCCGGTCCGGCGGAACAGGTCCATCATGGCCTCCAGCCGTTTTCCCAGGGCCTGCAGCTCCGGCGCCTCCTGCCGCACGATGACCTCGATGAGGTCCAGCGTGTCGCCCAGTTCCGGGTTGAACAGCGCCTCGTTGAACCCCTCCCAGGCGGCGGCGTTGTCTTCCTTCTCCTGCTTGGTCAGCTGCGAGTCCGGCTTGTCGGCCAGGCCCGCGGGCTTGCACATGGACTGCAGGAACGTGATGGCCTCGGACTCGGCGTCGGGGATGCTCATCAGCACGAGCATCAGGAACCGCTCGGTGAACTGCTCCGGCTCGTCGCGGAAGTTCAGCCGGGTCAGCGCGGGCCCGGCGCCGTGGGTGAGCACCCGCAGCAGCCGGAAGAACTGCCTGGTCCTGAGCCTGACGACCTCGACGGGGAATCCGGTGGACAGCTTGACGGTGACAGGCTGCGGGTCGAGTCGCTCCAGCTCGCTCTCGTCCGGCATGCGGGCCTCCCGGGGCCTCTAGACGTTTCCCCGGCTATCGACACCCGGCTGCGGGCTAGACGATGGTGCCGCCGCCGGCGCCGAACGGCTCGGCGACGAACGCTCCGGTCACGCTGCCCGGCCAGGAGACCAGCCGGCCGATGGATTTCGGATAGGCAGCGGGCAGCGCCCCGCCTATTTCATTGACTGCCGAGAAAAGCGCCCGGCCTGCAATTGAGCAGGACAATCCGGTCTTATAGCTCGGACCGGTGAAGTTGAAAGGCTGGAACTGGACCGCATACAAAACGAAGTCCAATGTCCTGACTTGACCGCCCGCATCCTTTGACGGGACACGAATGGCAAGAGGCCAGGTAGGCTGGTTCATAGACGCCAATGTCCAGAGCGGGATCGCGTAATAGTCTGCGCCCGCAGCGCCCGAGGAGGTGACCGTCGTCCCGGTGATCAGTGCAATTGTAGAGAAGGGGATAAACCCTTCTTCAATTGTCACGTTGGCGAAGTTGATCCAGAAATGCTCGCTCAGGACGACATCATCACCGGTATTTTCAAAGTTCCCCTGGTCGGTGCTTATCGTACCGTTTCTCACGCCGTAGACCGTAGAGGCCTCCGCGCCGGTCGTGCCGCTCAGGATGGCAGCGTGGCTGAGGCTGAAGCCCTCGAAGGGGGTGCCCGGATACGAGCTGCTGAGGTTGGCCATGCCCGCGTGCCCTCCTGGGTCGGCGAGTTGCGTCAGCCTGGATAATCGGCCGGCTACGGGCAGCCGGGCAGTTGCAGCTGCGCAGGGTGCTGGCCGAGCGCGAACAGCTCGGCCAGCTGCCGGTCGTCGATGACGCAGACGTCGGTCTGGACATGCCGGACGACCATCAGGACCTCCAGCGACCAGACCGCGGCGCCGCCGAGCGCGCAGCCGACGATGACGGCCGTCACGACGGCCACGGCGAAAAACCACCATGGCGGCCCGGCCCTCAGTGCGTGAGGCGCAGGTGCAGCCACACCGTCAGGAACACCACCAGCAGCGGCAGCAGCAGGCTCGTCAGCAAGATGGTTGCCAGCGTCCATATACGACTCCTCCGGGACTCGATCTGGCCGGCTATGCCATCGACCCTGATGGCCAGGGTCCGGCGGTTCTCCTCCGCGGTCGCCACCGACCGCTCGGTGGCCTCGATCCGGGTGAACTGCTCCGCCGTGTCGCTCTCCACGCCATCGAGCCGGTGCAGCACCGCCCGCTGAGCTTCCTGCCATCGTCCCCAGGTAACCGCCTGGTCATCAGGGCGAGCATTCGGCATGCTAGGCCGCCGGGAGAGCCAGGGTGCCGCCGGTCAGCTGGTGGAAGTCCGCGGCCAGCGCCTGCTTGTCGACGCCGTACTCGAAGGCCACAGCGCCCAGGTGCTCGGGCCAGATGCACACCCAGGCCTCCTCAGCCTGGGCGGTCCAGTACGCGTCGGTGAAGCTGGTCTCCTGCGCCCAGGTGATGAACCGCTCATCGCCGCCGAGCGGGCCCGCCCCGGGCGTCCCGTAGCCCCCGGTGAGGACCGAGTGCCCGCCCTCGGCCGCGCTGCCCGCCACCAGGTCCCACGGCTGGCCGGCCTGGAACTGGGCGAGATTGGCTGCCAGCACGTTGACCCCGGTCCAGACATACCCGAAGATCGCGATGGCCGCCTTGACCTCAGCGGCGTCCTGCGGGTTGACCGCGCCGAACGCGACCGCCTTCACCCCGTCCGGGCCGCCGACACGGACCAGGGCCTCCAGCGCGGTCTGGATGTCCATGCCGGCGTCGGCCTGGCTGCCGGGCCCGTCGGCGGCCGGGGAGCCCGCGGGGTCGAAGCCCGGGTTCTGGGTCCTGTAAAACTGCCAGACCTGGTCCTGGTCCGGGTAATGCCCTGGCGGGGCAAGCAGGGTGGTGACCAGCCGCCGGGCGTTGGCCCAGGTGACGGCCACGCAGTCCCCGGCCTCGCCGTTGCCGAGCACCTGCCAGCCGCCGTGCAGCTGGGCCAGGTAGTCGGCTGCGACAGGATAGCCCAGCGGCGCGCCGGGCGCGGTCAGCCGCCACCGGGAGAACTGCATGGCCGGGGCGCGCTTGGGCGGCCTGCGGCCATACCTGCCGGGCTGCGGCATGGGGCCTCCCGGGAAGGACGGAGGGCGGGACCCGCTCTAGAGCCTCGCCCTCCGTATCGACCCCTTAACAGCCGTCGTAGGGAGACCAGTTGGACTGGCCGCCAGCAGCCAGGGCGTTAGCGAAGACCTGGTTCTGCTCGGCCACGCTGGCATGTCCGAAGTCCGCCGGGTTCCCGCCATACGCCGCCCAGGTGCTGGCGGCGAACTGGTACAGGCCGTAGTGCCCGGTGGCGTTCATCACCTGGGCGTTGCCGCCGGATTCGCGGGCGACCACGCACTGGCCGAACGAGCCGCCGGGGTAAGAGCCGCCGGAATACCCGGCGGTGGCGACCTGATGCGGCTGGGAAGCCGGGGCCTGGTAGGCCGGGGCCTGGCGGGAGCCGCAGCTGACGTCCCATCCGTCGCCGTCGCCGTCGCCGCAGTAGTTCGGGTAGCCGTAGGTCACGCCCCAGACTTTCCCGGCCGGGTCGGCGGCCGGAGCGGCGGCAGCGGCCACGGCCGCGACCGCCGCGTGGCAGGCGAGGAGGATGTCCCGCCCGGCGTAGATGAGATCGGCGTCGGGGATGTGGTTGGCGGCGGCCAGGCTGGGATAGTCGCCAGCCGTGCCGCAGAACCGCCCGGAGATGCCCGAGAGCGTGTCCCCGGCCCGGATAAGGTATATGCCGGGAGCCTGGCCCGCGCGGGCGGCTGCATGGCTCTCAGCGGCTGCCAGCAGGACCATGTGACCGTCCTCCGGCAGCGCGGGCGGCACTGCCGGGCGGGCCGGGACCACCGCGGCATGCGCGGCCTCCGGCCTGGGGAAGATGGCGGCAATGGCCGCCATGACGGTGAGCACGGCCGCTATCCTGGCCGCGCGGATGAGGGTACAGGCGTGCTCCAGCATGGTCTCTCCCCGCCCGGCAGGAGCAAGCCGCCGAGACTGCTTCCGGCGCGCCCGGGTCAGGGGGCGCTGCGGACTGGCGTCCTGCGGGCCAGTCGGTAACGGAACGAGGCGACCCTAACAGCAGCCGGAGGCGTCTCGCAGGTAAACGCCGCAGGTCATGGCGTATCTCGGCGCCCGTCGTACTGCTTCAGGAGCCAGTCCACCCCGTTCACCCAGCCCTTTATGTCGCTGCTGGCGCCGCCCTGCTCGGGGAAAAACCGGTGCCACTTCTCCCGGCGCAGCCGCCTGGACCGGCCGATGATGACACTGCCCTCAGCGTGCGGGACGCCCAGCCAGATGATGTACCACTCCGCCGGCTTCTTCTTGTCCCCGCGCTCACGGTGGGTGCCGTCGGGGACGAGCCGCATCCCCACTAGGCGCCCTTACCCCGGCTCAGCAGGTGCTCCTGGTACCGCTGCTCCAGCCAGTCCGGGTAGGTGAAGGTGCCTTTCTTGCTGACGAACGCGAGCCGCGACGGGTCGCGGGGATTGCGGATGTCCTCCTTCTCCGCCCAGGCCCGCAGCCGCGCCCGGTACACGCGGCGCTCCCGGCTGTTCTGCGCGCCGGACACGCTGGGCGAGGCGTCCGGCACGTGGCCTGCCTGCAGGTACGGGGCCAGCTTCTTCTCCAGCGCGGCAAAATTCTCGCCGGTCAGCTCCAGCTCGATCACCTTGCCGACCCAGCCGAGCCTGACCGTACGGTCTGCGCGGACATGACGGCCGGCGGCCAGCTCCAGGTCATCCCACAGCGCGACCTCGATGGTCTTAGCCATGCCTGAACCTAGCCTGCGGCACCTCCCCGGGCGCCCGGTCCGTGACCCGCGCGGCCTCCAGCACGATGGCCCTGTAGGGGCCGCCGGCCCGGGCATCGGCGACCACCCGGAACGTGCGCTTGCCGACCCGGCCCAGCTCCTGCGGGACTTTCTTCCACCTCCTGGAGTACCGGTACCGGTAGATCACGTCGACGTCATAGGCGCCGCCGGGCAAGGTGACCGACCACCGCTCGACCATGCCGCACTCCAGGCAGGTCTCGATGACCAGGTAGCACCCGTCGACCTGCCGGACCGCCTCCACGCCTTTCAGCCGCGAGCCCTTGCGACGGCGCCTGTCCAGTGCGAACGAGTGCCCGGCCGGGCCGCGGCATTCCACCTCCTCGTCGTCCATCGAGTCGATGATGCTGGCGAGCCTGGCGTCGTTGTCGGCTGTCACTGCGGTCATGGGCCCCACCTCCCGGCACAGGTGAGCTTAACCCGAGACCAGGCCCGCCCTCAGCCAGAGTCTCCGCAAGGTCACCTGCTACTACGAGGATCATCCCTGTCCTCGGTCAGAGTCTGGACGAGACAGCCTGCAAGGTCATAACGGTGCAGCACCCGCCCGACCCGGACACCTGCCTGCTTCAGCCGGTACTTGCAGTCCTCGCAGGTCAGCTCGATGAGGTTGTCCGGATGCACGTAAGACGGGCGCCCGCCGGCCAGCCGCAGCTTCAGCAGCAGGCGGCCCGGCCTGCACCGGCCGCTGGGCAGCTGCTCGGGAACAGGGCAGCGGACCTCGACCACAGTCAAGCTCTCCGGGGCCATGCCCCGGCTGATCGTCACCATTTACCCGCGCCTCCACCCGGCAGGCGCGGCCAGCGCGGCGATGCCGGCCTCCTCCGGCTCCCGACGGCAGCCCATGGCCAGGTCGTACACGGCCGCGCCCGGGCCGGCCACCTCGTCGCGGATACGCCGGAACAGCGCCTCGATGACCACCTGCCAGTCGCACATCAGCGGGATGGTGCGGGCGGCCAGCTCGGCCTTGCGCCGGGCCTCCTCGCGATGCGTGTAGATGTGCCAGATGACGTCCTTCAGGTGCGGCACCTGGACCCGGGCGTCATGAGCGGCCCACGGCTTCTGCTCGAAGGTCGGGGCCAGCTCGTAGCCCAGCGGGTAGGCGTAGTCGGCGTTCAGCCACTGCCGGTGGCCGCCGAAGTCGGTGGCGGCCACCGCCCCGCCCGTGGTCATGAACTCCAGCGCGGGCAGGTTCTTGCCCTCCCCCCTGGACGGCGCCAGCAGCACGTGCCCGGAGGCGTAGAAGTCCTGCAGCGTGCGGTGGTCGAACGCGTCGACGAACACCTTGATCCGCTGCTCCTCGAAGACCTTGTTCAGCTCGGGGAACAGGTCTCCCGGCAAGATGGTATGCAGCGCGAAGGTGGCGTTGTCGAAGCCGTCCGGCCATGGGCCCGGCCGCTCGAACTTCAGCTCGTTGAAGGCCTGGATGGCGGTCCACGGGCACTTGCGGGCGCCGAGCGCGCCGTGCATGAGGAAGCCGAACCGGCCCAGGCCGTCCCAGTCCCGGGTGAGGAAGTGCCACTCCGAACTGTCGTAGCCGCCCTGCAGGACGCCGCGGCATACCCGGCGCGGGATGTAGGGCTCCAGCGCGGCCAGGCTCACCTCGTCATAGCCCAGCAGCAGGTCGAACCAGCGCAGCGCCGACGGCAGCCGGGTGCGGCCCCGGCAGTGCGGGACCAGCCCGGACACGCCCCTGCCGTCCCTGCCCGGGCCGCCGGCAAATTCCCACATCGTGTTACCTGTGTAGAAGATGTGACCCTCATGCCGGGCCAGCCAGTTCCCGTGCTTAACCGACGGGCACCAGATCACGCCCTGGTACGTCTCTCGGGTCGGTGACCGGGTATTGAGCACCGCCGTGTCCCGGGAAGAGAGGCGCACCGTAGCAAGGTGCGGATGCTGAGTCCTGTGCGGCCGGGACACCGGCTGGCCGGCCAGCACGCAGGCAGCCACGAAAGCATCCAAGCGAGGCCCGCGAGCCTGCGAGAAAACCCGCTCGCTCTCGCATTCATGCCCGTCAGCCAGCAGGCTGACCTTAATGAACAGCTCCAGCTGAGCTGGCGTAAGCGACAGCAGGAACCTCATCGACGGCACTTTGCCCGGGCAGGCGGCAAGGACCTCCTGAGACACCGGGCGAGAGATATTGAAGATGATCATCCCGTCCGGCTTAGGTGGCGCCTCGGTCCAGGTCTGATACCCAGCCCGCTGCCCGAGAGCGCCCCGACCGGATTCACGCATGTAGCAGGTGTGGCACAGCCCGCGCGCCCGGGTGACCCGGCCGAGGCTGTCTGGCTTAGTGCTACCGCACAAGTCGCATGCCTCGGGCTTCCCGTTCGGCTGAGCCGGTCCGCACAGAGCCAGCAGCGCCGCGCGGATGCGCTGCGTCTTGGACGGGTTGACGCGCTCATTCTGCCCGATGCGGACAGACTTCCCGCGCTCCAGCCATCCCTCGGTGTAGGTCCAGGCGACCAGCTCAACGAACGCATCCGTGTACTTGGACTCTTGCGGCAGCTGAGCGCACGGCACGCTGCGGATGATCTGGTCACCCGCCTTCAAGGCCGCCGACGTCCGCCAGGCCAGGTGCTGCGCCGCGTCCCGGATGAGCCAACGGTGCGACGGGTTAGTCAGCGACTCGTGCCCGGGCGCCTTCAGGCGCACCATCTCGTGGCACGCATCGCCCGACCGGTAAACATCCCGGATGTCCTGCCATTCAGACAAGCCGGTCGCCGGATTGATCCCGAGTGCCTGGTCACTGGCCTCGATCTCCTCATGCCAGAGCCAGCCTCGCCTGGTGAAGATTTCCACGTTCTGTGATACGCACCAGGCGACCGCCACCCTGGTAGCCAGGCGCGCCTCCCTGGTGATGTACAGGTGAGCGGGATCCCAGTGATTGATCAGCAAGTCGAACGGCGGCTTCAGCTCGCGCGTGAACAGGTGCACAAGGTCCCGGGGGATGGGCACATCGAGCCAGGTGGGCTGCGGGTACACCTCGCAGCCCCAGCGGTCCAGCCCCCGGATGAGGCCCCAGCCGTCAGTGCCGTACCCAGAGAACTCGCTAAACGGGCTCTTGACGATGACCTTCAGCGGGCGGTCAGCAGGCACGGCGAATCCCCCATCCCCTCCGGCGCGCGGGATTCCCTATTCTGCCGCATCGGTCCAGCCCGCAGTGCCCACCCCGTAATACGCGGTGCCCCGCAGCAGCCCGTCGCCGTCCGGCACCGGGATGAACTGGATGTCGGTGAGCAGGTGGCAGTCGACGGTCACCAGGTCCCCCCACAGCAGGGCGTCCGGGTCCGTACGCTGCAGGCGGAACTGGGCGGCGGCGAACACGGCCAGGCCCCGGTTGGTGGTCAGCGAGGACGATTCGGTCAGGTTGCGCGAGGCATCGCGCAGCGGGTCGGTCCACACGTCCAGGCGCAGCCGCCGGAACCGCAGCGTGCCGAGCACCTCGGGCACCGACCAGCCGCCGAAGTCGGCGCACACGATGGCGGAGGCCGAGCTGCCCTCCATGGTCTTGAACACCCCGGTGTTGGTGTCGGCAAACAGCCACGGCCGCCCGGCGTTGGCCTGGTTGAGGTCGCCGGCCGGGAACGCGCCGAGCAGCGAGGTGACGTCGGGGAACCCGGCCAGGAACTTGACCGCGCCGCTCGCCACGTCGTCCATGCCCGCCAATATCGGGACAAGCGGCCCGGCCGGCCGGTAACGTGGGAGGCCGCTCAGAGCACCCCTCCGCTGCGCCAGGCTGCCGGCGCCGGTTAACGCCGGTCCGGGCGCGCCGAGACACTCTCCGCGAAACGGGTAGCGCCGGGCCCTGCTTCATCGGCCAGGGCCCGGCGCGCTAAGATCCGCCACTGTAGGGCCCCAGGCCGCCGCTGGGCGCGTCGCCGCCCTTACCGTCGGTAACCCAGTCCCACAGGGCCTGCCGGACCTCGTGCTCGAACTCAGGGCCGCCGGGGTCAAAGAAGTAGTGCATCCCCTCGGGATGATGATGCGGCGTGGTCTTCGGAGTAGGCGCCTGCCCGCGGGCCAGCTCGAAGATGCCGGGGTCGCGGACGTAGCTCACCTCGCCGCGCCAGGTCCCGAAGCCGAAGTCGGATTCCGGGTGACCGGAGCCCTTCAGCCCCCCGGTGATCACGTGCACCCGGGCCTCGCTGACCGCGTAGCAGGCCAGCAGCGCGCTCTCCCACCGCCCGACGGTCGCCGCTCCCGGGCCGCGGGCCAGCCGGGACAGCTCGTCGCCGGCGCCATTCAGGTCGACCCAGAAGACGACGCCCATCAGGATGACCCTGGGCCGGGTGCGTGGTCGTCCCCGACCTGTCCATACACCCGGCCCATGAGCATTACTACGGTCATGGCGGACTACCGGGGAACGGGGTGGGGCTGCCCGGCTGCAGCTGCTGGCTGACCTCGATGACCTGGACCTCGCAGTGGCTGGCGCCGACCAGGTCCTGGGCGACGTCGGGGATCTGGCGGATCTCGAAGGTGCCGAAGATGGGCCCGACCACGCACTGCAGCCGGTCCGCGGCCAGCACCAGCGGCACCCCGTTCGCGTCGGCGGTCACGCCGAAGTAGCACACCCCCACCCGGTCCGGCGCCCGGCCGGCCACGTAGGCGGGCGGGGCGTCCTTGCCGGGCCGCAGGAAGGTCAGGTCGATCCGGCACCTCATCAGCCCGGGCTGGTCCAGCAGCGGGTCGACGATGGCAGTGACCCGCTGCCAGGACATGGTCATGCCCCCGCCTGCCTGCAGGGTCTCGTTGAGCCGCAGCACCTGCACGGTGGAGGTGTAGAACGCTGCCAGCCCCGCCTGGCCCGGCGCGAACGGGACATACGGGCTGCTCACCGCTCCTCCAGCGGGATTTCCGGCGGCGGCTGGACGCCCTTGGCGGCCAGGGCCGCGCTCATGGCTCCGTAATCTGTCGCCAGATTGGCGTACACCGAGTAGACGAGCGTGATGAAGATGCCCACAGTCTCCCAGAAGCTGCGATGGAAGAAGAACAGCCAGGCCACAATGGGGAAATTGATGAGCCAGTACAGCACGCCCCAGCGGTGCACGCTGTACTGGGTGTCCGGGTCAGACTCCAGCCGGGCGATCATGCTCCTGACCGGACGGTTGCGCAGCATCCGCCAGGCCACGTAGACCAGGACCGCCCCGGCCGCGCCGAGCAGGACATAGCCCGCGTGCAGCTTGCCGTCCGCGTCGATGACCACGGCAGCTACCAGCAGGCCGAGCAGCAGGTAGCGCAGCGCAGCCATCACGCCCGGAGAATCGGGTCGGTGAACCGCCGGGTCGGGATGCCGCAGCGCTTCTCGGCATAGTCGGCGCAGTGCACCGCGCCGTGCGAGCCGTGCGAGCCGTGCAGCGGGCAATCCTCCTTCTCGCACGGCCCGATGAAGGCCAGGCACGCGGTGGCACCGAGATCAGCCATGGCCTCGCTGCGCTCGAAGCCGGCCCGCGGGTTGAACCGGCCGTCCCGGTACCAGTTCCTGACCGGGTGCGGCTCGACCTGGCCGCCCAGGTCCTTCCAGATGCGCTCCAGGTCCTGGTCGCCCTTCCGGGCATGCCCGGAGACCAGGACGGCGTCCGGGGCCAGCTCGTGCGCCCGGCCGAGCACTCGGCAGGCCAGCGCCCAGTCGTTCCAGCTGCGGGAGCAGGTGATCAGGATGCGACGGGTCACGTCAGGATTCCCTCGCGCTCTAGTACGGCGACCGCCCGCTGGTAGACCCCGGCAGCCTCATCCTCGGTGAGGAAGGTCCCGAGGTGAATACGCGCGACCCAGCCGGTGCGCCCCTCCCCGTAGCGCAGGTCCTTGATCTTGCTCACGCCCTTGGAACGGCCATCCCGCCGATCCTTATTGCGGTTCTGCTGTGAGTACGTCGCCCAGCGCACCTTGCCTGGCTCGTAATTGCCGTTTCCGTCCCGGCGGTCAAGGCTCCAGCCACGCCCGGGATGCGGCCCTATTTCCGTCTCGACATCCTCGATGAACTGGCGCAGGTCGTGCCAGCGGTCACAGACCTCGATCCCCCGGCCACCGTAGTGCTCCCACCGGACATTATCCGGGTTCTCGCACCGGCTCAACATGTTGTGCCAGACCGCGTAGAGGGGATGCCCGGATAGCCCGTAGCCTGGCTGCTTAGCGACCCAGGCTGCCTTGGCAACCTTGATGGTCTCCCGGCCGATGCGCGCAGACTGCTCCCGCCGCGCGCAGCCACAGGACGTGGTGTTGATCCGGCCTCTGCGCTCCACCAGAGACAGCAGCGCGGCCTCGTAGTTGCTGCCGCAGTCACAGCGGAGCAAGGCCCCGCGCTTGCCGCCTGTGACCCTGATCTGAGGGTCCAGCACCACACCGCGGCCAATACGCTGGCCGACTTCGAAGTTTAGGGTAGGAGGTCTTCCTGTCTTCGGCATAAAGACAGTGTAGCAGCCATTATGCTAGAGACCAGGATCGGAGGGGAAGATTTGCGCGTTGATGTCGAACATCTGCCAGTCGATCTGGTCCCGGTCGCTCGGCCCGGCCATCACCATCCGCTGCTCGCGCTTGTCCCACACGATGCCCACGCCGTCGTAGCGCTCGCTGTACCGCTCGAACCCCGTGATCTGCCCGTAGAAGACGCCGTTGGCCCGGGTCCGCCTGGCCAGGAACCGGACGGCCAGGTCGAACATGTCGACCCCGGTGCGCTCAGCGGTGACTTCCAGCGCCTGGGCGTTGCGGGCCATCTCCTGGATGGGCTTGGAGTAGCTGTAGGACCCGACCGTCTCGCTCATCAGCGGGTTGGCGAGGACCTGCTGGTAGGGCCAGCGCAGGTACAGGTAGTCGGCCATGGCCATGATGCCGGAGTTGGCCAGGGTCTGGTCGTCCGGGTTCATCGCGCCGTAGTCAGCCACGCCCAGCTCGGTCAGCGTGGTGAACATGATGGTGGCCTGCAGCAGCGCGCTGTTCACGTACGTGGTGTAGCTGACCTCGGCCCGGCCGGTGTACTCGGCCAGCTCGGCGAGGGTGGGCAGCGGCCACATACCTGGTACATCGGCCGGGGAGGGCTGCGCGCAGCCCGGTTTCCGCCTCAGGGGGCCGGACTCGGGTCAGAGGCCACATAGCAGGGATCGGACTCCGTGATGCGGCCCTCGCCTTCAAGGCCCCGGAGGCGGGGGCGTAGAGCCACCCTCCCCGGTGAGGAGAACATCGGCCACTACGAGCGGGGCCACCATACGGTGCATGCCCGGCAGAGATGCTGAGCCCCGCCATGGCCCGGCGCCAGGGCGCAGCTGTGCTCGCCGCGCGTCTCGGTGCACCGCCGGGTCACGGCCCGGCGCTGGGCTAGCGCGAACTCGATGTCGCGCAGCCCGTGCTCGGTGAGCCCGATCCGGTAGATCGCCGGATGCTCCCGCAGCTCCAGGGTCAGGTGGCCGCCGTGGTCGGTGACCTGGACGTCCACTACAGCAGCGTGCTGATGTCGACGGTGGCGCCGAGGCTGGCCGGGATGGGTACCCCGGTCACCGGGGGCGGCGCGGTGGCGTCCGGGACGGCCAGCCTGGTCGTGATGGTGTAGGTGAACGCCGGGCTCACCGAGTCAGTCGTCGGGATGACCAGCGGCGTCATCACCCCGGCGATCACCTCGCCGGTCGCCGAGCCCTCCAGCAGCGTGGCCGCGGCCGGGTCGCTGACCGGGCCGGACGGGGTGAAGACGAAGAACCCGTTCAGTGGCTCGCCACCCATGTCCAGCACGTGCTGGCCGGTGACGGTGATGGTGGTGATGCCGGCCGGGAGGCTCACCGGAACGCCGGGGCGGGCACGCCGCGGGCCCGCCTCGCCTCCGCCGCGTCGGCCTGCCGCAGCGCCTCCTCGCCCGGCCCGGCGATGGTCACCGGGTTGCCGGCGTGGTCGGTGCCGGACAGCTGCTGGAAGCCGCCCTGCTCCTCGGTGTAGGAGCGGCGCCCTGGCCACGGCCCGTGCTCGAAGAACTGCCGGCCCCACCGCTCGGCCTGCTGCGCCCGGTTCAGCAGGATCCAGCCCCGGGCCTCCTCCCAGCGCGGGTGATCCGGGCCGATCTCCAGCTCCTGGCCGCGGTACCACACCTGGCCGAACGCGGTCAGCCCGTCGTCGATGAAGTGGATGAGCACGGCCCTGCCCTCGGTCGGCTGCCAGGCCTGCGGCTGGGCCTCGAAGCGGGCCGTCTCGGCGACCGCGGCGGCATGCGCCTTATCCCGCTCGGCCAGCTCCTCCGGGCTCAGCTGCGCCGCGGGCCGCGGCCGGACCCCCTCGGCCCGGACCGCGTCCGGGGCCTGCGCGGTCATGTCCAGGCCGCAGCTCGCGCAGAACCGGGCCCCGGTCACGTTCTGGTGGCCCAGCGCGCACACCGGGCCGGGCAGGCCCGGCTCTTCCGCCGGGCCGTCCGGCACCAGCTGCCCGGCCGCGGCGGCCGGGTCGACGATAACCTGCTTTCCGCTCAGTCCTGCCACGCCCGGGGAATCGGCCGCCCTACACCACGATGTCCACGTCCCCGGCAGCGACCTCATGCCAGCGCTGCGGCGGGTAGTCCTCCTGATAGCAGCTGCTGCGGGTCGACGGGTACATGTGCGCGGACAGCTCGGAGCGGTACAGCGCGCTGACCTCGCCGATGTGCAGCGCACGGGACCGCAGCGGGAACAGGCACCGCACGCCCGCCTCGCCGAGCCGGATGCGCAGCTGGGCGTCCCAGCCGAGCGCGTTGCCCTCCGGCACCCCCCAGCCGGGCTCGATGAACTCCTCCCAGCAGACCTTCCAGGTGCCCCAGGTCAGCGGGCTGAACCACGGCAGCCGCACGACGGCACCCGCCCGGGCATCCCGGCTGGACAGCACGTGCGCGCAGGCGATCATGATGTCCGGGTCCGCCGCATAGGTCGCCGCAGCCCAGCTGAAGTACTCCAGCACGTCGGCGGACACCACGACGTCCTCCTCGGCCAGCACCGCGAACGGGGCGCTGCTGCGGAAGGCGAGATCCAGGGCCCGGCGCGTGTTGGCCACCACGCCGAGGCGCTCGCGGTTGACCGAGCAGTGCGCGTGCCGGAAGGACCGCTCCGCCCAGGCCTCGAAGTCCGCCACCGGGAACGACGGGTCCGGCTCGATGCAGAACAGCAGGTAGGCGTCGTCTGCACCGCGGACCCGGGCCCAGGACTCCAGGGCCGCGCGCAGGTAGTCCTGCCGTTGCCCGCTGACCGTGAACGCGACAGTGACGGCTAGCAGAGCGATGCCGCCAGGCTAGTCGATGGTGCCGCCGCCCGGGGCGTTGCCCACCGCGCCAGCCCAGTACCCGGCCGGGGCCGCGGTCGCTCCGGTGCCGATGATGCCGGTGGCCACGAGCATCTGCTCAGGCCTGGTCACAATAGGCAGAAGATGCCATTCCAGAAGGTACTGCCTGGCCGACGGATCTTTTTCCTTCCAGGTTTTCGCGTACTTTCCAGTAAATCCATCGGGCGCTTCATCATCGGCGGTCGGGCCGATTAGCAGCTCGATAGGCCGCTGGTCGGTGTAGTTGCCCAAATACATCTGTCCATCGGGGACAAAAAAGCTGATATTGCCGAGGTCCGACTCGAAGACCTGCTCCACTGTGTTCCATACGAGCCCCATAAAGCCGGACATTATGCCCGTGCTATAAAACTCGTCCTTCATACGATCTGAGAGCATGGTCGCCGGGATATTGACCGTGGCGCCGGAGGTAGCCTGGGTCCAGGCTTCCATGAGGGCCGCCATTGTCACCGAGGTCGCGAATACTTCCTTGGCCGGGACGCGCCCGTGGATTTGCACGACCCGCTTCCAGGAGCGGACGTCCTCCAGGATGGACACCGGGTTGGCGTACGTTATCGTACCGGTCCCGGCGTTCAGCCGCGTGCCCGCCTGGCCCAGCGTGAGCGGGTTGCTCGGCGAGCCGGTGCCCGTGCCGCCGGTCGTGTAGTAGACCAGCGAGGGGTTGTTGACCCACGGCGTGGCCGGGGTGACGAAATGCGAGGCGGGGAACTTGTAGTCCACGACCGCCTGGATGTCCGCGTAGTTGTAATTGATACCGCCGCCGAGGGCCTGCCAGCAGCTCCATTCCGCAAAATTGTCGAACCTCATATTGAGGTCATTGATCTCGCGGAGGACTGCCTGCTCGGCGTTTACCCGCGCGATTTCCCCGGGCACCCGGAGCCAGTGAAGGGTGGTCGGCTCGAACACTTTCTTCTCGCGAAGATAAATGAATGCAGCCGACTCTTGCGAGCGGCCGAGACGGGAAATTATGTGCGCTTCCGAATTGGGGACGTTAGGCTTAGCGACCGCACGCGAGCCCTTTACCACATCCCATGTCGCGGACGGGAAAGGCCAGGGAGTCTGATCCAGCCTGTTCATGAGCACGAGCGTTTCCGGCGTGACGAACTTCTCCACGACTCCGCGCAGGACCACGGGCTCAAGGAGGCTGATGTCTGGCATTTGCCGGCTCCCTTTCAGGTGCTTTCCGCTACGGAGGCAGCGGCACCTGCCCGGTGCCCGGCCTGCGCCGCCCCCCCGGGGGAGCCACCTGGCTGGCCTGGCCGCATGATCGCGGTTACCCGGTCTTATCGACCCGGGCACGCGAGAGCCCCCGGCGCTGCGACGCCGGGGGTCTCGCGCGGACAAGTGCCGCGGCCGGGATGCGATCAGGACTGCGGGCCGGCGTTCTGGCCGAGGGCAGGGGCCGGGCTGCTGCCGGACGGGACCACCCCGGCGAACCTCAGCAGGTCCGCCAGGCCGAACGACCCGTCCGCCGCGGCAATCGGCGCCGCTGGCTTGAAGTTGCTGGCGATGGCACCGCCCTTGTCGACCTGGAGAAGGCGCAGCAGCACATCAGTGCAGATCCTGGCCCCCACGGGGCCGAGCATCGCCTGGGTGTTGTTGCCGGCCGTGCCGGTGCCGTCGAAATTGTCCACCGTGGTGACGCCCTGGTTCTGCAGGAACGCCTCGTAGCCGACGTAGAACAGCAGCGGCGTGCCGTCCTCGAAGCCGGGGATGACGGTCGGGTCGATCGCCGTGCCGGGCGCAATTGGGGTCAGCCCGTAGGCCCTGGCCACGTCCTGCCCGGAGGGCATCTGGTAGAAGAACGCGCGGATGAAGTCGCGGAACATCAGCGAGTTGGACCCGGACGGCTGCGCGCCGCTCGGGCCGCCGATCGGCAGGCCCGCCCCGGTGCCGAGCAGCGCCGCGCCGGGCGGCTGGCCGAACAGCGACTGCGCGACCATGTGCAGGCCATCGGCGCCGGGCTGCTTGAGGACCTGGAGCGCCAGGCCGGGCACCGAGGGGTCATACAGCGCCTCGTGCCACTGCCGCCAGTCAATCTGGTGGTCGAGCGTCAGCGGATACCCGCCGTGCAGGTCACCCGCGGACTTGTTCGGCACGCCGCCTCCTCCGGCCGTGCCGGTGGCCCCGGCCACGCCCGTGAACAGGTTGTTCCGGCTGTCGGAGTTCGGGGAGATCACCGGGTTGGGCGCGTAGGCGTTCCTGACCAAGAAGTGACCGAACCTGTACGCGCCGACCGAGAACTCGATCGGCATGACGGGCTTGGTCACGTCGGCGCCGGGGTCGTAGACCCGGCCTTTGCCGTCCAGCATGTCGGTGATGGTCTGCTGGCCGAAGAATGTCGGCATCAGGTCATGCAGGATGAGCCACTGCCAGTAGTGGATGACTGTCTTCTGGGCCTTGGCGAAGTGCTTGATCTTGAGCTGGTCGACCACGGCGTTATGGAACAGCAGCAACGAGACATGCAATTGCGAGATGATCTCGTTCTCGTCGTCGCGGGTCTCGACCACGATCGCCGAGCCGTCCGCGCGGCGGGGGAGGTCGACGACGCCGTTGACGTTGGGGCCGACGATGAAGTGCAGCTTGTCGGCCTGGTACAGCTCGGGCGACACGCTCGGGCCGCCGCCGTAGATCATGGACAAGTCGACCTTCTTGGTCTCGTAGTCCAGGACCGGGTTGCCGTCCGGATCTAGCAGCGGGTCACGCGCCGACTTGGCCTTGAAGGAGAACGCGGCGGTGGGCTGCGGCTGCACGTCCAGGGTCACGTCGTGGTCGAGGATCTGGAGGGCGTAGGTGCGGGCGGCACCGAACGTGGTGTCAAACTTGCCGCCGGGCTGGAGCATGGCATCCGCCAGCGCGGCCAGCGCGGTGGCCGGGTCGCCGTTCGGGACGAACCCGGTCAGCTTGGGGAACATCCGGCCGAACATGGCGCCGGACGGGTCCTGGCCGGGCACCGAGACGGCCCGGGTCGGGTCGAGCGCCATTGAAGCGGACGCCGGGCTGGCCAGCGCCCGGCCGCCGCCCTTCAGCAAGACGACGGCAGCGGGCGCGCCCACCAGGCCCAGGCGCAGCAGGGTGCGGCGGGACATATCAGCGGTCATGAGCGGTTTCCTCTCAGGTGGCTTCCCCCTCACGAGCCGAATCAGCTCAGGATGTACACGGACACGTGATTCCGGAGACTGACACAGATGATGGACGGCACGTGGATGACCACGGTCCGGTGCAGGACCACCGAGTAAGTGGACTCGGCGGTAGTCGCCAGCCGGCAGCCGGAAAACGGGCTCGCCGACGGCGGCGCAGTGGGGGCGGCCGGGGACGTCACCGCGGGCGTGCTGCTCGGGCTAACAGTCACGGTGGGCGTCGGGGTCACGGTTGCCGCCGGGGTCACGGTTGCCGCCGGGGTCACGGTCACGGTCACGGTGGGGGTCGGCGAACTGGTGTCGGCCGGGCCAGCCGCATGAGTGCTGGCCGCCAGGGCGGTGCCGCCAATGGCCAGCGCGGCGACGATTGCGCCCAAGACCGCGGCGACACGGATCATCAGTGAACGGGGCATACCTGCCCTATCGGGCCCAGCAGGCGCTACGCACAACAAACCTGAAAGTTACTTCTGAATTGCTTCAGAACACGAACGCGTTCACCCCAGGCGCGGTGGCCGGGAGCTGGCCGTCCATCGGGCCGCCGGGGAACGGCGCCGGGCCCTGCGCGGCGACCGAACCGCCGTACGGCACGTACCGCGCGCCCAGCTGGGCCAGGATCTGGCCTGCCCCGGATCCGAGGCCGTTGCCGACCACGTTGGTGGTCTCGGTGCCAGACACGATGTTTCCGTTCAGGATGCCGCGGATGACCATGTTGCCGAGCGCGTCGTTGGCCACCTTGCCCGCCGGGCTGGCCGGGAACACGACCGTGCCGCCGGCCAGCGTAATACCGTCCGGGTTCACGCTGTTGGTGTTGGAGTTGTACGCGGCCACCGAGGCCGCGCCCGGGCCGCCCGTGTCCCGCGCATCGCGCAGCACGCCCATGGCCACGCCCCGCCCGTCGGTGGCGGCGGCCTGGTAGGCGAAGTACTTGCCGCTGGCCGTGTGCCTGGCCACCACGCAGCCGGTGGGCAGCACGCCCTGGCCCGCGGCCAAGGTGACGCCCCGCTGGGTGTAGCCGGCCATGGACAGGAGCAGCTCGGCGACCGCTTCGGCATGGAACTCGTCACCGTAGGGTGCGCCCTGCTCATGAGTCGGCTTCTGGTACTGGGCCGGGTAGTCGAACTCCACGCTGTCGCTGGCTGGCATCTAGGTCGCCTCCCCGTCTACCTGGTCTTGGTGCCGTTGGGCGAGAAGAACTGGGAGTGCGCAGCGGTGAGCCGCGCCACCTCGGTGTCGATGTCCTGCTCCTGGCGCTGGTCCCCGTCCGGCCCGCTGAGGCCCTCCTGGTTGTTCAGCTTGACCACCGGCTCCTCGGGCAGCAGGGCGGTCAGCATGTCCCGGTCGGACAGGGCGAGCGTGACGTACGCGTCCCGCTGCTTGGGCAGCACCCGCCCAGCCTGGATGTAGCCGTCGACCTCGTGCTCGGCCTCGCGGCGGCGCAGGTCGGCGATGGTGGCGTCCCGCGCCGTGTTGGAGCGGGCCAGCTCCAGCACGGCGGCCACCACGTCATCCTGGCTGACCTGCTCGTCCGGCGCGGCCAGCTGGACCACCCCGGAGGACCGCAGCGCCTCGACTACCGCGGTGGACAGCGCCGCCGGGTCCGGGCCCGGGCGGGCGGCGGCCAGCTGCAGCTCCGCGACGTCGATGCCGTGCTCGCTCTTCAGAGCGGCGAGCAGCTCTTCCCTCGTCAGTGGCACGGGCTCCTCCGCTGCAGTCAGCACGACGACCTCGCCTGCACTATCGTCCGAAGCGGCCAGGACTTCCTTGTAGTCGTCCAGGCCAGTGACGTATGGCCGGTTGGTGACCGCCACGTGAAGCAGGGCCGGGCCGACCTTCTGGCCGGTCGCGGTGTCGGTGTAGTTGGTGGACAGGAAGGCGCTCGCGCCCAGGTAGGTCTTGCCGAACCTGTCCGCGTCCTGGCGCGCGTCGATGAGCGCGTAGACCTTGCCGCCGCGGTGCTGGATGCCGACCACCTCGCCGAGATTCGCGCCCGGGCTCTCCACGTGCTCGTTCTGGTCGTTCGCGAGAGGCACCTGGACGATGTCGCACACGCCCGAGGCAAAATTGCGCTCCAGCGCGGAGACGAAGGCATCGTCGATGTCGATGCGCGCCCCGGTCTTGGGGTGGATCAGCGGACCCTTGTTCAGGATGTGCTTCTCGAAGAGCCTGCCGGTGACCTTGCGGCTGCGGGCCAGCTCGACCGGGACGTCCTCAACCAGGCTGAACGGCGCGTCAGCCGGGGACGGGATGATGTAGCGCAGGTCATCGCCCATGCGGGCATAATCGACCTGCTAAGCGGCTACTCCGAGTCGAGCGCCGGCAGGCTGCCGGTGTCCTCGCCGCCCCGGCGCGGCCGTGACGGCTGAGCCGGGCTGTTGTCCTCGGGCAGCTTCTCGGCCATGAGCCGCAGGCCCTGCGCGTACGCCGGGTTCCTGGCATCGGCGGACCGGGCTGCCGCGCGCAGCGCCTCGCCGGCCTCCTCGAACTGGCTGTCCCGCAGGCAGTTGAACGCCTGCAGCACGAGCTGGGCCGCCTGGTCCTCGTGCCGGTCCTGGAGCATCCGGGCCGCGTCGTGCAACTGGATGAAGACGTTGTCCTCCTGCTCGTTTGCCTTGCGGGCCTCGGCATGCCAGTGCCCGGTGCCCTTGAACTTCACCGGCTGCCCGGCGGCCCCCCGCTCCGGCGCATTCCCGTCTGCCATGGCTCCTCCTTGACCCCAGTATAGCTCAGGCAGCAGCCTCAAGACACGTCCCTCAGTGCTAACACGTGGCATGCCTAGTACTACGGGCCAGGCGATGCTCCGCGCGCAGACGACGACCCTGGCGGAGACGCGGATGGCGGAACAGGCGAAGACGCAGGCGGCGGTTCTTCTCGAATATGTGGTGGAAAATATCCATTACCGTCGGCGAAGTTGTAGGCGCCACCAATATTATGAGAATATGCGCCCAGGGCCCGGGAGTCCTCCAGGCTGGGCGTCACCACCACCGGGTCGAACTCGATGGTGCCCTTCTCGTCGTCATGGAAGATGCCCAGGTGGTAGCCCTTCGCGGCAAGCAGCGGGCCGAAGTCCTTCAGCGCCCGGTCCATGGCCCTCTTGAACTGGGCCTCGGTGGCGGTCTCCGGGATTTCCACGGTCTGGTAGCCGAACGGCAGCTTGGCGGTGACCGCGTACAGGTTCTCGTCGCCGGCCAGCGGGATACCGGTGTGCGCGTCGATGGTCATGCCGCCCCAGGACTGCTGGACCTCCTGCCAGGCCTGCTGTTCGAGCGCATCCCAGTTCTCGGTCAGCCCGGTCGGCGGGCTGGAGTTGTCCAGCATCGCGCCAATCATGTCCCGGCCGCGGGTGGCGGTGTCGAACCACTCCGCGGCCGAGACGGGCGGGCTGTCGCCGCGGGCCTCGGCCGCGGTGATGGGCTTGGGGGCCAGCGAGGTCGTGCCCAGCTCGGTGCGGATGCCGTGCTCGCGGGAGTAGGTCTCCCACCGCTGCCAGTGATTCCGCATCGCGGTGTACAGCCCCATGGCGCCCTTGGCCTTGCGCTCCCCGGCCGCCGCGGCAGCCCGGGTGGCCGACTCGTTCAGCCGCTGCTGCCGCAGCCAGACGATGGCCTGCAGCTCGGACGGGCTGATTTCCTGCCCGGTCTCCTGGGACAGGTCGGCCGCTGCCTCGCGGTACTGGTCGGCGACGTACTCGTGGAACACGTAATCCCCGATGGGGGCGAGCTTCAGCTCCTCATCGCTCAGCGTGCCGCCCAGCGCGGCATTCAGGCCGTGCCGGTCGACCACCACCCGGCCGATGGGATCACTGGGATGGTCCAGGCCGGTCTCGCCGAGCCGGGCGAACGCGTTGGTCTTCGGCCCGTTGAACACCTCGTCGAAGCCCTTGCCGGCGAACCCGGCCGCAGACATCTGGGTGTGCACGGGCATGACGCCGCCCTCGCCCTTGCCCAGCGGGCGGCCCTCGGCCAGCGCACGGGCCGCCCGGAACATGTTCAGCGGCCAGCTGACCTGGGGGGAGTAGGCGGACAGCTGGGTGGCACCGTGCCGGGCATCGCCGCCGCCCAGCGCCCAGGCCAGCCGGGCCATGTCCGGGTACCAGCGGCGGCCCTCGTACTTCTCCGCCGGGGTGGTATCGCGGAAGGCGGCCTTGATGTTCTCCTTGGCCCCGGCAACGGAGTGCTTCCGGAAGAACGGGTGGTCCTCGGGCCGGGCGTAGGCATTGCCCTTGGCCTTCTCCCGGGTCAGCCGCTCGGGGTTCGGCCGGGCATAGCCGTGCACCGGCCGCTCCCACATGGTGCCCTGCCCGACCGTGCCCTCGGCCTCGGGCCGCTCCTCGCGCGCGATGGGCGCCCGGCCGCCGCCGGGCCGCTCCACCTCGCCGTTCTCGTCGCCCTCCAGCTTCTCGTCCCGCAGGTCCTCGGCGGCCTCGGCCGCCGCCCCGCGCTCGCGCCAGGCGGCCTCGCCCGCGGTGATCCACCGCTGCTGGCCCTTCAGCCAGTCCGGGTGGGGGATCCACCACCGCCTGGTGGTGTAGGGCCGGACCACCTCGGGGCGTCCCCGTTCCATGCGCCGGTACCCGCGGACCTGCGCCAGAGCGAGGTCGTCCGGCTCGCTGCGGACCACCCACCCGGACACGCTCAGGTAATCGGGACCGGGGCCTCGCCTCCGTTGATGTTCTGCTCGACCAGGCCGGGGATGCCGTCCAGCAGCTCAGCGATGCCGTCCAGGTCAGGGCCGGAGACGGTCAGCCCGGACTCCCGCATGGCCTCGGCGTCCATCGGGCCGAACTCGAAGTGCTGCTCCTTGTGCGCGCGCGCGTACTCGATGAGGCGGATGGCGGCCAGCGCGTAGGACACCGAGCTGTCCGCGAACCAGCGCCGCGTGACCACCAGCACCCCCTTCCCGGACGTCACATTCCCTCCGCGAGCCTCCTCAGTACCAGGTTAAGCTCGTGCATGGCAGCCTGCAGGAATGCCATATCAGCCTGGTACCTGTCCTCGGGTACCGCGCGTACCTCCGACGCACTCAGGAAACCGGCCGGCGGCCGAGCCGCCCGGCGCTGCTCCTGGCCGCCTCCTCTCCGCGCAATTTCCAGCCAGCACCGGCAGAACGGGTGCAGGAGCGGTCCCTGCAGGTCCCCATGGTACAGCCGGGGCGGCTGGGTATAGAGGATCCGCGCGCCGGCGGGCCGGCCGAATTTCCGCTCCCCCGCCAGGGTCCGGACGTGGCGGGGGACGGCCTGCGGCATCCGGGCCGGGCCGCCCAGGTGCGGGGCGAACGAGTCGCGCAGGCCGATGGTCACCCCGTCCAGGCGGCGGCACCAGAAGCAGCATGACTCGTATTCCACGTGCGCCCGCCACCGCTTCAGCACCAGCTCCCCGCGATCACGCAGGCCGCGAGCGGCCTGCAGCACGGCCAGCGTCCGGGCAGCGCCCTCCGCGGTCGAGACCGTCATGCGGGCCCTCAGGGCCGCCTGGCGGCTCCAGTCCAGCAGCGCCCAGCGGACCGCCTCGGCACGCTCGGCCGAGGCCTGCATGACCGGGGCGGTCCCGGGCTCGGACACGCCCGGGACGAACGGCCGCGGCGGGACCGAGGCGTGCGCACGCCGGATCACCGCGTGCAGGTGGCCTACATTCCCGAATACGCGCCCGATGTCGTCCAGCAGCCGGTCCAGCTGCGCGGGCTCGCCGGCCAGCGCCGGGACCTGCGCGTACCAGCCCTGCCGGACGGCATCCCCGGCCGCGGCCCGCGCCTCGTCCAGGGCTTCGGTCAGGACCGCGCCGACGTCAGGCCGGGCCAGCAGCTGGCTGGCGGAGCCGAGCGGGTTGGTCTGGGTGACCAGGGACAGGTAAGCGGCGGCGGACCCCAGCGCCGCGCTGACCGCCTCGGCGACCTGCGCTCCCAGCTCGGACTCCGCCACGGCCTGCGGAATCGGCTGGCTCCGACCGCGCGGCGGGCACTACCGGGACCGGATCGGACGGCTCGACCAGGTGCCGGTAGGCGTGGTAGCTGATGGTGTCGCCCGGGTGCCGGTACAGGTGGTGGCCCAGCTGCGGATGCACCGCCCCGGCGCCGCGCCTCGGGGGCACCGGCTGCCAGGGCGGTGGCCTCACCGCGGGGCTGCCCGCCTCTCCCGCCGGCCCCGGCACGTTCCCGCCAGGCCTTCCAGTCCGGGGCTCCCCGCCACGGGCCAGGCCCGTGACATCTCCTTCTACGCCCCAGGCCAGCGCCATGGCCCGGGCGACCGAGATCTCCTGGACGAGCGATCGGGCCAGCGCGGCCAGCTCGTCCTCGGCGCTCACGCGCCCCGTCCCTGCAGCTGCGGCGGCCCGGGGCCGCGCCCGCCACCCAAGCCGGGCCCGCCCGGCGCCGTCTCCGGCGGAGCGAAGCCCGGCGGCGGGAACGGCCCCGGGGGAGGCGGCCCCGGAGGCTGCGCCCCGCCCGGCTGAGCGCCCTGCCCGGCCCCCGGCGGCGCCGGCTGCGGCGGGCCCTGCTGCGCCATCATCCGGGCCTGCCGCTCGCGGTCGCGCTTGATCTTGTCGTAGTCGATGTCGAACCCGAAGTTGACCGCCATCTGCTGCTCCAGGTCCAGCATGAACTCGGGCGTGACGTTGGCCTGCATTCCCGCCGCCGCCAGCTTGTCGAAGGTATCCTGCACGGCCGCCTTCTGCTCCTGGGTCAGCGGGCTGAACTTGAAGGTCGGGTACCGGTGCGAGCCGAAATTCCAGTCCACGAACCGGGGGAAGATATGGACGTTTATCAGCTCGGTGATCTCCTCCAGTATCCCTTCCAGCATCAAATAGTATGTCGTGTCCTCCTGCTTGCCGAAATCTACGAGCGTGCTGTCACCCTGACCGCCACCCTGCTCATTGTCGAACCACTGCGCGAGCACCGATTTGGACATCTGCGAATTGTGGTGATTGATCAAGCCCAAAAAGTCGAAGCGGGCCGCCGCCTCGTTCAGCGTCTGCACCGTCCAGTCGGCCGACGGCACCGCGATGTACTGGGCCAGGCCGAGCTGGGCCAGCGCCTGGATGAAGTGGTCCTTGTCGGAGGCCGGGGCGTTCGGGACCATGGTGCCGATGCGCAATCCGACCGCTGCTCTCTGCGCGGCCAGGTGCGCAATGTAATACAATTTCTCTTTCTTGTCATAATGGTAGTATGCCGATTCGAACATTGACACGCCGTAGAAGGGGCGCTCGGCCTCTTCGTGCGCGTAGTAAATAGCGGTCTCCCTGGGGATCTTGACATCAATCGTGCGCCCCTGAAAAAACGTCCTTTGCCTGAAGCCGTTGAATTTACCCTGGCCGTCGAGCAGGAACGTGAGGGTCTCCGATGGCCTCCAGTCCACTTCCCGGAGGGTGATTTTCCCCGCATTGGGTCCCAGCTTCGGCACCCAGTAGATCAGCTCCCAGGCGGAGAAGCCGTTGAACAGCGCGAGCAGGGCCTGCTTGATGAACCGGGAGAACGAGTGCGTCATGCCGCCCATCTGCGGCGGCGCGAACAGCAGGTCCTTGCAGAACTGGGCCTCCTCGGTGCCGCCGAGGGTGCCCTGGATGGGCACGACGTCGGCGTTCTTGAGGCTGGCCAGCAGCGGCTTGGTCAGCAGCCGGTACAGCGCCCGGGCCTGGCCGTCCCGCCTGCGCATGGCGATCAGCTGGCGGATAGACACCGGGTCGTCGCGGAAGACCTCCCAGCTGTCCCGGTACGGGGTCGCGAACGGCAGGAAGTAGGGGACGCCGACAGCGAAGTTCTCGCCCTCCGGGGGCGGCTTGGGCAGCTGCTGCTGCTCGGGCAGGACGTAGCCCTCCTGCCCGAACCCCTGGGTCGTGACCCCCATGCCGCCAGGCGGCTGCAGGCGCGACTCGTACGGGCCCTGACCGCCGCCTGGTGTGGTCACCCCTGTGGAATCGGATCAGTGCTCCCCGCACACCCAGCGCCCGTAGGCGAGCCGCCAGCCGCGGGCGCGCAGCTCGGCCACGACCCGGGGATCCAGCTCGTGCACCAGGTACCAGTCCAGGCGGGCCACGTAGCCGGGCGATCCCTCCTGGCCGAGGTAATCCGGCAGCCTGAACCCGCGCGGCGCGCTCAGCTCCAGCCTGCTCTCGCAGCCGTTGACGACCGCCGCGCACGTGAACAGCAGCTGCGCCACCGGCCCAGCATAAGGATGAGAAGCACCCCGGCGGCCGGATTTTAACCGGCGACCACCCGGAATGACGAGCCAGGCCGCTCTAACGCTGGCGCACACCGGGGTACCGTTCCCGCGGCAGGAACTGAACCTGCACCCACCCGGTCCCAAGAGCCAGGCGCTCTGCCAATGAGCTTCGCGGGAAGCCCTCTCAGGATAGCTGCTGCTGCCCTGAGCTGCCCAGGTACTTTCCCGTCACCGGGTGGTACACCGGCCGTGGCCCGGTGATGACCTCCCCTGCCGATGTACCCCAGGTGAACTGGCTGAAAGACATCCTCGCCGAGTACCGGCGCTACCCGTGGGGGGTAGCGGTCCTGGTGTTCCTGCTGTTCGCCGGGCTGAGCGCGGTCCTCACCGTGTACGCGACCCGGGGCGGCGGGACACCGCCTGCGCCAGTGCCGCCCAGCCCGCCGGTCACGGCCCCGCCGCGCCCGGCTGCCACGCAGCCGCGTCACCACCACCACACCACCACCAGCCCGCCAGTTATCGTACCGCCGCCATACACGCCGCCGCCTAGCATTCCGCCGAGCCCGCCACCCATCTCACCGGCCGCAGGGACACCCTCACCCAGCCTGACGTCGAATGTGCCGACTTCGTCCGGCCCGCCGACGCCGAGCCAGTCAGCCAGCCCCAGCCCGCCGCCGAGCCCGAGCCCGAGCCCCAGCACGGTGTCGGCGAGCCCTACGGCCGCGCCCAGCACGCCGTTCAGCGGGTCCGGCGGGACCAGCCCGGCCGGTTTACGCGTTCGCCCGCGGGGCACATCCGGCCAGGTCTAGGCTGATGGCCCGTGGCTGCCGATATACCCAGCGTGGAACCCGTCCAGCTGACTTCGGCCCCGGACTACATCGCAGTGCGCACAGCGGCCCTGGCCGCGGCGGCGAAATTCTGGGCCGACAGCAAGCACACCGACGCCGAGCAGGTGCTCGACACGGCCGCGGCCTGGACCTCGTGGGTCCTGGCTCCGGCCACGCAGTTGGTCATCACGGCCGCCCCGGTCACGTTCGACCAGCATGATCCCGCGAAGAACAACCCGACGATTTCCGTACCAGCCCCAGGAGGAGCAGGCACCATGGCCGTGACCATGACCGACACCCAGCAAGTCACCCTGAGCGTGAAGCCCGAGGACTCCAAGGGCGCCCCGACGACCGGCGACACCGTCACCTGGTCCGAGGACAGCAGCGGCGCCGTCGTCACGCTGCAGCCCTCCGCAGACGGCCTGTCCTGCGTGGTCGTGGCCAACGCCCCCGGCACCGCCAACGTGACCGCCACCGACGGCACGCTCACCGGCACCGACACGATCACCGTGGACCCGGGCGCCACCTCGCAGCTCGCGCTGTCCGAGGGTCCCGTCACCGACCAGGCCCCGCCGACACCGGGCGCCTGAGCGCTTCCCCTTAGAGGAACCGCGGCGCGGGTCCGGTCCTTAGCTGGCCAGGCGGGACTCGAACCCGCGCCGCACGGTTTAGGAAACCGCGGCTCTATCCAGACTGAGCTACTGGCCATTTGAGGCGGAAGCGGGGCTCGAACCCGCGTGTCGCGCTTTGCAGGCGCGCACCTAGCCAACTCGGTCATCCCGCCGTGGCGTCCCCAGCAGGGCTCGAACCCGCACGCCCGGCTCCGGAGGCCGGTGCTCTATCCAGCTGAGCTATGGGGACTTGGTGGCGGACGCAGGACTCGAACCTGCCGTGTCGGAGACGACGGTTTTACGGACCGCTCCCTTGCCTCTAGGGTTACTCCGCCTTGGGGCGACCGGCGGGGCTCGAACCCGCTTACCTGGATCCACAGTCCAGTGCCTCAGCCTGTTCGGCTTCGGCCGCCATGGTGGGCGATGCAGGGATCGAACCTGCGCAGTCCCGCGGTGTGAACGCGGCGCTCTCCCGCTGAGCTAAACGCCCGTGCTCGCACTTGACGGATGCGAGCTGTGAGGTCCCAGGCAGCGCTACCTGGTCCACCGGGCCGTCTTTAAGCGCGGCCGTTCACGTGCGCCCAGAGGGACTCGAACCCCCATTGCCAGATCCGTAGTCTGGAGCCCTTGTCCTTTAGACGATGGGCGCGTAGTGGGCGGCACTGGGTTCGAACCAGTGCCCTCCTACGTGTCAGGTAGGCGCTCTCCCGGCTGAGCTAGCCGCCCTGGTCATTCCGTGCTACCCCGGTTACCATCCGTGCCATGTGGGCCGTAGTCTTCCTAGCCGCCGGGCTCGCGTTCTGGCTCGGCTTCCTATAGGGCCGGTTCTGGAGCTTCTTCCAGCTCGGCGCGTTCGAGCGCAGGCAGCGCATGCGCCGGGCCCGGGGCAGGGAATAGCGGAAGCGACGGGATTCGAACCCGCGGCCCACCGGCTGACAACCGGGCGCTCTGGCCAGCTGAGCTACGCCTCCATAGCTCCGGTGACAGGACTCGAACCTGTAGCTCTCGCCTTAACAGGGCGCTGCGCTGCCAATTGCGCCACACCGGATCAGTGGCGGGGGCGGGATTCGAACCCGCGTGTTTCCGGGTTATGAGCCCGGGCTGGTACCTAACTCCAGTCACCCCGCTACGAGAATCCTAGTAGCCCCGACCGGATTCGAACCGGTGCTGTCGCCTTGAAAGGGCGGTGTCCTGCCGCTAAACGACGGGGCCTTACCGTAGCCCCGACCAGATTCGAACTGGCGTTACCAAGTTGAGAGCCTGGCGTCCTCGGCCGTCTAGACGACGGGGCCGTGTGAGCATATCCTGAGCCGGCGCCGCAGCCTGGATAAGAGCCGTGCGGTCGGAGACCCGGCCCCCGGGCTACGGCGCCCATCATTACCTCCTGTAACCGCCTGCATGCACGCTGAGTAGTCACATCTAGACACCAGGCGGTAACCCGCTGTACGGTGACCGGTACGCACACAGGAGGGACACACCTGATGACCGCGACCGCTCTCCGACGCATCCTCATCCGGAACCGCGTGCTGCTACTCGCCATCAGCTTCCTGCTCGCCACGATCGCCGTCGTGCTCGCAGTCGCCGCGGTGCGGACCGGCACGTCATCCGGCGCCAGCGGGCAGTTCTTCTACCACGGATCCGCGGCCACCCCGCTGTTCTTCTACCACGGCTGAGCGCGCCAGGCAGGGCTCGAACCCGCATCCGCCCGCTTAGAAGGCGGGGCTCTGTCCAGTTGAGTTACTGGCGCTCGTGAGCCGGCCGGGGGTCGAACCCGAACAACGCGGGTTAAAAGTCCGCTGCTCTGCCATTGAGCTACCGGCTCTTCGTCGCGGTAGAGGGACTTGAACCCACGGCCTACCGATTATGAGTCGGGTGCTCTACCAGCTGAGCTATACCGCGCTGGTGGGCGCCCCAGGAGTTGAACCTGGCTGTAACCGCTTATCAGACGGTCCCCGTCACCGGCTGGGCCGGCGCCCCTGTACTGCGCGGAGGATGTGTGATTCGAACACACGAGGGACGCGATGCCCAGCCGTCTTTCCAGAACGGTGCCATAGGCCACTAGGCGAATCCTCCAGGTGTTACAGCAGAGGGCGTGAGATTCGAACTCACGAGGGACACAATGCCCAACCGGTTTTCAGGACCGGCGCCATAGACCGCTAGGCGAGCCCTCCATGCAGCGGAGGATGTGCGATTCGAACGCACGAGGGACTGTGCCCAACCGGTTTTCGAAACCGGCGCCATAGGCCAGACTAGGCGAATCCTCCAGGCTATTTACGGCGCTGTGCGTTCCTGCGTGGGTACTCGATCTCGAACCTGCACTGCTTGCAGCGGCTCTGGCTGTCCCGGCCGGTGATTGACGTATCGTGCCCGAAAGGGCAGAACCGGCGCCGCCATGTCTGCTTACGGGACTTGTTCTTGTGGCAGGGCTTGCACCGGGCCACGCACTTGAGCAGTTCTGCTTCCCGTCGTTCACGCGCCCAAGACCATATCCGGTGCGAGATCTTGATGGCCGCCTTATCTAGCCAGCGGAGGATGTGCGATTCGAACGCACGAGGGACGATGCCCAACCGAGTTAGCAACCCGGCGCCATAAGCCTGACTAGGCGAATCCTCCAAAGTGTCCGAGGAGGGAGTTGAACCCTCACGTCCCGTCAGGGACACACGATTCTGACCCGTGCGCGTCTGCCATTTCACCACCCGGACATGTGAAGCACCAGGTCCTACACTGCGCCTTGTACCCACGGGGGCATACCGAGTGGCGCACCTTTGCCGGCTGATCTTGCCCTTTCGCCAGCTAGACCCTCCGGCCGTCGCCGGGCTAACCCCTACCTCGGGCCTGGTGTTCCGAGCGGTTGACCGGTTACGATCCGGCTACCCCTTCGCTGGCAACGAAGCGCTCTGCCGATTGAGCTACAACCGCATGTGACAGCCTGGCTGCGCGACCAGCCGGGACTTACGCCGCACATCCGCCCGGAGGCGGGAATCGAGCCGGCCTGTAAGCCGGATTCTGTCCCCGTCGCGAGGGGACGGCCATCCATCTATGCCGCCTACCTGCGACATCGGACGGGCCGCCCATCGTCGCTGTCTGGCGTTGCTCCCGGCAGGGCTTGCCTAGCTACCGCGGTCACCCGCGGCACTGGTGGTCTCTTACACCGCCGTTTCACCCTTACCCGGCCGGAGCCGGGCGGTCTGCTCTCTGTGGCGCTATCCCGCGGGTCACCCCGGGTCGCCGTTAGCGACTGCCGTGCCCTCCGGAGTCCGGACTTTCCTCGATGTCAAGATAACACCGCGGCCGTCCGGCCGGCTCGACGAGCCTTCGACCAGATTCGAACTGGTGCCCTTCTGCTTACCGTGCAGCTGCTCTACCGCTGGAGCTACGAAGGCGTGTGCTGCTGTCTGGCTGCCGCTGAGTATCTGGGACAGCCATTGCTGGGCGCCCAGGGCTCGAACCTGGAAAAGACGCGGGGCCAAAACCCGCCGGGTCTGCCAGTTCCCCTACCGCCCATCAGTGTCCGAGGCGGGACTTGAACCCGCACGCCCCGAAGGGCACCAGCGCCTCAGGCTGGCACGTCTGCCTATTCCATCACCCGGACAAGGGTGCCTGGCGCCCCAGTTCCCAAGCTGAGGCCGCACACCGGCCGGAGGCCGGGGCCTGCGGGATCAACACCAGGCACGGAGCCCCGACTCCGATTCGAACGGAGGGCCTGCTGATTACGAGTCAGCTGCTCTGGGCCGGCTGAGCTACCGGGGCGCAGCTGGGGAACCAGGACTCGAACCTAGATCGCCGGGGCCAGAACCCGGAGGGCTGCCAATTACCCCATACCCCACTGGTGGGCGAGGCGGGATTCGAACCCGCACATCGACCCGTTTTGAGCGGGCCAGCTCAGCCAGTTGGACTCACTCGCCCGTAGTGCGCCGGGAGAGGATCGAACTCCCGCACTGCTGATTAAGAGTCAGCTGCTCTGCCGCTGAGCTACCGGCGCTCGAACATCATAGAGCCCTAGACCGGAATTGAACCGACATTCCCTGGTTGGAAGCCAGGCACACTAGCCATTGTGTTACTAGGGCGTGGCGGCCACTCTCCGGGTCGAACGGAGGAAACCTCCCGCTTTTCAGACGGGCGCTCTGCCAACTGAGCTAAGCGGCCAGGATCAGGAGGAGGCGGTCCGGACGGAGACCCCTCTCCGCACCCCGGTCCGGGGGTTCCTCCCCCCTAGTCGGGCTGGCAGGATTCGAACCTGCGCATCTCGTGCTCCCAAAGCACGCGCCTTGCCTGACTTGGCGACAGCCCGTCGGTTCCACGTGGAACCTCTAGTCGGGACAGCAGGATTTGAACCTGCGGCCTCTTGCTCCCGAAGCAAGCGCGCTAACCAAGCTGCGCCATGTCCCGTACTCCGATCAGGGAACGCTGCCCGGTTGTGCCGCCCCCTCCGTGGGGCCTGCAGTATCCCCTGGCGAGGGGCACCGCCACCGCAGCTACGGTGACTCAACCGGGAAACGTGCGGGCAAAGACCGGCCATGTAGTTCCCGCGTTGCTCCTGGCCCCTCGGCCCCGCTACGGGCCTACTCACCAGGGATGTGGAGTCGTGGGGGGTCGAACCCCGATCTTCCGGTTGCGGGCCGGATGCTCTCCCATTGAGCTACAACCCCGTGGAGGACCGGTGTGCTACTACGCCAAGAGGAAAGCCCCGTGCACTGGACTCTGGTGTCTCCGCTGACTCAGCAAGCTGGCACGGAGTCGAACCGCTCTTCCCCCTTGCGGGGGCGACTTTCCGTCAGTCTCAGCTCCAGCCCTGTTAGCCCGCGAGCGCCCTGCTCTTTAGAGGATGGCTGCTTCTAAGCCCACCTCCCGGTCCCAGTGGAGCTGGCGGGATTCGAACCCGCGGTCTTCTGTCTGCCGAGCAGCTGCTCTACCAGCTGAGCTACAGCCCCAAAGAGCAGTGCGGCGGCCGGGTACAGCCGTGTCTCCCGGAGTGGCCTGGCTAGGCTGCTCCACCGCACTGCAGGATTGGCGGGGCTTGGCC
>Ga0207780_1000002_pt1 | contig 57923 bp, 80 predicted proteins | sample LuqExpMetageno45_FD_187803 | JGI IMG/M metagenome (GOLD analysis project Ga0207780, IMG submission 187803) | Tropical forest soil microbial communities from Luquillo Experimental Forest, Puerto Rico - Sample 45 (SPAdes) | ecosystem: Environmental > Terrestrial > Soil > Tropical forest ...
CCCTCCTCGGACACGTCGGTGGAGAACCGGTCGGTCTCGATGCCCTGCGCCTCCAGGATTTGCATGGAGTCCTTGGACTGCCACTGGTCGAAGGTGAACCGGACGATCGGGAAGCCCATCCGGCGCAGCTCCAGGCAGAGCAGCCGGGCCCACCGGATCTGGATTTCCATGGGCGGCACTGCACCGGGGTCCGAGGCATAGCTGAGCACGAAGTCGACCCTGACCACCGGGCGCCGCTCGGTGACCTTGACCTCCAGCTGGTTCTCCTGCTCGCCGATGACCACGTGGTCCTGCCAGCTGCGGATGTGCGCCATGGCCACCCCGGCCCGGTCCGCGGTCTGGGCCAGATCGGCGTGCATCGCGTACAGCCCGCCCTTGACCGGGTAGAAGTCCGGCGCGAACGTGTACTGCGGCACCCAGGTGGCCTTGTCGCGCACGTAGTCGACGGCGACCGGCTGCTGGGCGGCCTCGCGGCAGCACTCGCGGATGGCCACCTCGTTGGCGAAGTACGGGTTCACCGCTCTCCTGGGGCGGCACTCGTACTTGGCCTCGGCCAGCGCGGGATCCTTCTCGTAGTCCTCGGCGAAGGCGTGCTTGCCGGGGATGCGCGGGTTAGCCACCCAGGAGGCCAGCGGCCCGCTGACGTAGTACCGGGACTTCTCGCCCTTCTCCTCGTTGTCCTGGCGGCCCCGGGCAACCAGCTGCTGGATGGTCGAGCCCAGGTAGCGGGGATAGCTGATGTGCACCACCTTGTAGGTGGACGGGAACCGGGTGGCCGCCGAGGTGCGGAGCATGTCCAGGATGGCCTCGGCCGAGCTGGAGGACTCGCGCTGCCGGTTCGGGGTGAGCCGGGCCAGCTCGGCCTGGGACCGGAACGCGTCGATCTCGTCCGCGATCCCGAGCACCAGGTTGAGGCCCTCCTGGCTGTCGGCCTCGCTGTGACCTGACACGGCCTCGATGTAGTGCTCGAACCTGATGGTGTCCAGCAGCGCGGTGGTCCGGCCGTCCCCGTTCGAGGCGGCCTTGCCGCGGCGCTGCCGCTCCACCGCGTCGAGGATGTCGACGGCGCCCGAGCGCTGGAACCAGCAGCCCGGCCGGGTCACGGCCCGGCGCATCGGCGCGAAGAACGCCCGCTGGGCCTGCTTGGAGCTGGAAGCCACGTTGAGGATGTGGATGGAGTCCTGGGCAGGCATCGCGTAATAGTGCTGCGGATCACGCAGGCACAGCAGCAGGTAGCAGACCCGCATCGCGATCATCCTGCAGGTGTGGTCCTTGCCGCCGCCTTTGCCGGGGTAAGCCCCACTCCAGCTCCAGGAAGTTCACCATCCTGCAGGGAGTGGACCAGTAGTTCCTCACCTCCTTGTCCGCGCTGCCGGCCAGCAGCTCGAAGGTCTCGGGGTAAAAGACGCGCTCGGCGTGCCGGACAGCCTCGTACTGCACCTCGGACAGCGGCGGGTTGTTCAGGTAACCGCGGCCCTGCACGAAGACGGTCAGCGGCACCGGCTCCTCGGTGAACACGTCCTGGCTGGCCCGCCTGGCCTCCAGGGCAGTGCCGTCAGCGCCGGCCAGCAGCGCCGCGGCGGCCGAGCCGGCAGCGGTCACTCAGTACGCCCGGGACGGCTGCGAGCCCGGCCGGTGCAGCGGCCCGCCGTCATGGCTGCTGTCGTTGACATGCTGGTGCGGGTGGTCGTGCGCGCCGGACTGGAAGTGGCTGTGCGTGTGCGTGCCGGTGAACGGGCCATGGCTCATGGGCACGCCGCCGTCGCTCATCCGGGCGGCCAGCGCGAGCATCGAGGCGGCGGCCTTCTCCCCGTCACCGTCGTCGCTGCTGATCTCGATGCCGAGCTTGCGGGCGGCAGCCTTGATCTTGGACTTGATCGAGGCCAGCTGGCTAGAGGAGTAAAACCCGGCGTTCTTGCCCTTGTTGATGTAGGCCCAGGCCGCGCGGACATGCGCCTCAGTGTCGATGGGGTACCTCTTCTTGCCCTCCCTGTACCCCGGATCGGCGTAGGTGACGTCACCATAGGGCTTCTTGCCCTCGCCGGGAGCATCGCCGCCGAGCGCAATCACCGCACCCGACGCGGTAGCCTCCACCCAGTCGCCCGGGGCAGCGGCCAGCCCTTCGAGCGCGATCATGGCCGCCGTAGTCAGCGCGGCAGCCTTAACCCGCTTGTCCGCCTGGGCGCACATCCGGGCTGCCCGGGCCGCCGGGACCTCCTTGCGGCGCAGCGCCTTGAAGGTGGGATGGCTGGCATGCTCTCCGCCCTCTCCGCCCTCCTCCTCGTCCTCGTCGTCATCGGCCAGCAGCATCCGCAGCTCGTCCAGGTCCCCCCAGGCAGCGAGCACCAGCGCCCCGGCGCAGTCCTCGTCATCGGCAGTGCTGACAGCAGAGAGCCTCATCAGCTTGTCCAGCGTCATCCAGGCCTCCCGGGAGCAGCGGCGATGCCCTGGTAATCGGCCCTTACCGGAGCCTGGCGGTCAGCCTGGCCGGGCCGGCATCCGGGATGACGGTCTGCCGGCTGTCCTGCCGGCTGACGGCCTTGCCGCCGGCTTCCATCCGCCGGGCCTGCTCGGCCGAGTTGGTGTTGTTGCCCGTGTAGCCGACCATCCGGATCCAGTCGGCCAGCTCGCTCTCCGCGGCCAGCGCCCCAGCCGAGGCGACGATGAACTTGACGGCCAGCAGCGACTTGGAGGCGAGCATGAAGTTGCCGGCGGCAACATGCTCGCGGACGTCCTGCATCCGGCTCGCGACCTTCAGCTGGTCCATCGGGGACAGCGCGCCGATCTCGGCCCGGGCCTTGGCGGTGAAGCTGAACGCGGTGGCGGGCGGCACCTGCTCCAGCTTGCGCAGCCCGGTCACGTCCGTCTCGGTCGGGAAGCTGACGTCCTTCCCGGTGGTGATCCCGGCCAGGGCGGCCAGCCTGCCGACAGCGCTCATGTCATCCTCCGTGAGCCGGAGCTGGGACGGGCCGGCGTAGACCCCGTGGAAGAACCGCCGGCGGATGCGGTCGGCCAGGACGCCGACCTTCTGCTCCAGGCCGCGGTAGGCCATCCGGCGGTCCACGCTCTGCCGCATGACCGAGGTCGCCGAGGACTGCTCGGCGGGCGGCACCCGGGCGAAGATGTTGGCCGAGAACACGCCCGGGCTGGCCTCGGCCGTCTCGGTCTTGCTCGCGGAGTAGATGGCGGTCTGCGCGCCGCGCAGCGAGGCCAGCGCCTCGATGGGGGCATCGCGCTCCAGCTTCCCGGCGGCCTGCTCCAGGAACTTGCGGACCGTGGCGGTCAGCGCCACGTCGCCGTCCGCCGGGACCTGGGTGAGCAGCGCGCGGACCTCCTGCGGGGTGGGCAGCGGCGAGCTAGGCGGCAGCGGCGGGCTCGCCGCGGTGGTCTGGGACGGATGCTGGTAGAGCCCGTACTGGGCATAGGACCCCCCGGCGCCGGGGGCGATGGCAAACCGCCCGGCGCCGGGGGCAGTCGCGGTGCCCATGTTCTGCGCGGCCAGGGGCACCGCGCTGGCGGCCAGCACCTGGCTGCTCTTCGTCTTCCCCTCGCGAGCCTCGGTCTTGGCGTGCTGGGCATGCGCCCGGGCCCGCTTCTCCTCCCAGTCGGCGATGTTGCGGGACGCGGCGGCCTGCACGTCCGGGTGGGTGTGCCGGGGCTTGCCGCCCTTCTTGCCGCCAGGAGCGATGCCCTGGGCCCACTTGGCGACGATGCCCTTGGCCACGCCGTAGGCCTTCTCCTTGCCGTACCGGGCCACCAGGTGCTTGTAGAGGTGCTGGATGTAGGGCGGCAGCTGCATGCCCTTGACGTGCCACAGGCCGGGCCCGCCGGGCGGCACGGTGGGCTGCGGCACGGTGGAGGCCTCGGCGGTACGCTCGGTCAGCTTGACGACCAGCCGGGGCACGGCGCCGCTGCCCGGGGCCGGGCAGTGCCGGTCGATGTCCTCGTTCCCGCCGTCGCTCACGTGCCGGTACCACGGGCAGGCCTGCGCCAGGTGCTCGTCGGTCTCGTCGTCCTCGGCCAGGGCGGCCAGCCGGGCCAGGGTCATGCCGCGCTCAGCGCCTCGACGAACTTGTCCTGCAGCAGCGCCCGCAGCCCGGCGTCGTCGATCTCGGCCAGCACGGCGAGGAACACGTCCCGGACCCGCTCCGGCGCCAGGCCGCCTTCCCCGCGCGGCTTGCTGCGCTGGCGGACGTCATCCCAGCCGCGGGCGATCTGCTCCCAGGCCAGCAGGGCGTCCTTCTCCTGCCCGGGGTGCTGGTAGCCACCCTTGTCGCCGTAGGTCACGCGCGACGTCTGGAGGTGCTTGTAGTACCAGGCGAGCATGACCGAGGTCCGCATGATTTGCGCGGAGGACATGTCCAGGCCCTCGCACTCGGTCTTCGCCTGGACGTACAGCTGCTGGTAGGAATCCCGCAGGTCGTCGTCGGTCACGGCGTCCGGGCAGTGGAACAGCGCGTCGAACTTGGTCCAGTCGGTCACGCCCGGCTAATCGTCCTCAGCCACCGGTCTCTGCGGCACTCCTCCTCCGGGCACTCAGGTCCGTTATTGCACACCGCGGGCTCGCCGCCGACCACGAGCCGCCGGACCTCGGCCAGGGCGCACTCCAACGCCTCCAGCGAACCCGCATGCATGTGATGACAGTGCCAGGAATCCAGATTGGAACGGCTGCCCAGGGCAGACGGGTACGGGTGCTCCGTGGCAGCCACGAACCCGTAGGGAGCCTCCCGCCAGCCGCTGCCGTCCGTGCCGATATGGCGGCCCATGGCCCGGGCCCGGGCCTGCAGCTCGAACATGCGCTCGTAGTAGTCCGGACGGTTTTCGTCAGCGTCCGAGTCAATGCCGTGACGACCCAGCAGAGCACGGAGCCGCTGATTCTCCTCCTCCAGATCAGGCAACGCGGGCCAGCTTGCGCAGCAGGAACGCCAGCTCCTGCCCGTCCCGGCGGCACCCGGCCAGCTCGAAGTCGCAGCCCCGCGAGTAGACCGGGCCGTACCGGGCGTGGTAGGCGGTGCCGCGGATCCAGTAGTCGAACGTGTGCTCGGTGCAGAACCGCTTGTGCGTCGGGTCGGTGAAACTGTTCTCGGTCTGCCAGCACGAGGTGTGGATGATCAGGTTGTGCCCGGTCTGCAGCACCCGCCAGCACTCATTGACGAACTCCAGCGGCTTGTCCACGTGCTCGAAGACGTCGAACGCGCGGATGACGCTGGCGACCTCGTCCTCGAACGGCCAGGGGAAGCTGTCCAGGTCGTGCACCACGTCGACGCCGGGGATGCCGACTATGTCCAGGTTGACCCAGCCGGGCACCGGCTGGGCTCCGCAGCCGAGGTTCAGCTGGATGCCGGGCATGGTCCTTCCTCCCTCGGGCGGCGCCAGCTGTCCGGGTACTCGCCCCTCCGGACGAAGCCGGGCCAGGTCCCGTCGACGTCGGCGGGGATGAGCTTCTGGCCGATGTGCCAGCCGTCCCGCCAGGCGGCGCCGCCCGTGATCCGGGCGACCGTCCCGGGGGTGTCCTGCTCCAGGTGGCAGTGCGCGGCCAGCTTGGCCCGATGCGCGTCCAGGCCGCCCATCCAGGACAGGTGCCAGCCCGCATCGGGCAGCTCCGGGTAGGAGTGCCGGGCGTCCCGGACCGCGGCCAGGTCAAACCGGGCCTCCCGCAGATGCCTGACACTGACCAGCACCCCGGTCGGCTCGGGGCGCGGCCACAGCCAGTCCACCGCGAAGCACGCCACCCGCTGCATCAGCAGCACGGGCGGCGTGGCCGCCCACACCGCCGCGGACGGGATCTCGTCCAGGTCGGAGATGAGCACCTTGTCTTCCGGGGCCGTCTGCCCGGCAAGAAAAACGGCGGCGCCGTTGCGCTGCTTATGCTCGCGCTCCCAAGGGCCCATGTCCGGGGCGTGCTCCCGGTCCGGCAGGTGCCCCATCACGTAGCAGATCCGGTCCTTCCACCGCTCGAACCGGCTACGGTGCTCGGCGAACAAGTACGGCTTGGGATCACCGCGGTGGGTCACATCCGCCTCAACGATGACGTGCCGCCAGACCGGGGAGTCCTCCAGCTCAGCGAGCCGGCATTCCAGCATCGAAAGTTCATCCCTAAGCATGAACGTGTCGTAAATCCGCACTGCTGCCGACCACCCTGCCGATAGTCATCAGCCCGGCACCTGCACGAACGTCACGCCCCGGGGGGTACGCAGCGTGATCAGCGAGGCCAGCTGCCCGGATTCCAGCAGCGGCATCAGCGTGACCAGCACCTGATGATGCGGAGCCGTGTCGTGCACGCCGATGACCGCGCCCGGGGCAAAGCACGGCAGCCACCGCGCGATCTCGCGGAACCGGATGTCCGCTGGGCCGTCCAGGCCGCCCGGGCCGGGGCCGCTGTCGATCCAGGCGAACCCGACCGGCCCGGGCGGATCCCAGGTCAGGGAATCCTGGCAGACCACGGTGGCCGGCAGCACGGCCAGCCTGCGCTCAGCGAACGCGGCGCACTTGCCGTCCACTTCCAGGGTCCACAGGTGCCCGTGCCCGTTGCGCTGCAGGGCGATCCCGATGGCCTCGGCGGTCTGGCCGAGGTACGTTCCGGTCTCCACCACGATCTCCGGCTGCAGCGCCCGGGTGAACGCGGCGGCCAGCTCGGAGACCTCCAGCTCGGTGCCGACAGGATCATCCGCGTGCCACCAGCCCGGACGCGGGCACCACGGCGCCGGGGACGTCCAGCGGTCCTCGCTCACAGCCGGATCACGCCCATGCCGTAGGACCCCTCCCGGTTCACCCAGGCCAGCCCGGTCTCCCGGCAGTACTCATTCAGCGCGTCCGCAACGGGGCCGACCGGGATGCCCAGGTCGGCATCGCCCGGCGCCCACTGCGTGCCGTGCACCAGCGCCATCCCCTTCGGCCGGACCCTGGGCACCCAGGCGGCCAGCTCGGCCAGGACATGCTCGTAGCGGTGCGCGGTGTCCAGGAGCAGGAGATGGCAGTGCTTAGGCAGCTGGCGCAGCACGGCAGCGTCCAGGCTGCCGCCCTGGACGAAGCGCCAGGCGCTCTCCCCGAACCATTCCTCGGGCACTTGCGGCTGCTCGATGTCGGCTGACCACAGGCGCCCGCCCTCCGCCTCGCTGACCGCCGACAGCAGCGCGCTGGTCGACATGCCGGACCGCACGCCCAGCTCGATGACGACCGGGCGCCGGTAGCCGAGCACCGCCTGGTGCAGGAACTCCAGATGGTCCTGGATGTCGGACCAGGTCATCAGGCGCTGGGCATAGTCCGCGGCGAGGCTCATGAGGCTGAGTCTTCCAGGGCCTGGATGACCCCGCAGTCTTTTGCCTCGCGCAGCTTGCGGAGCGCCGCGCTCAGCTCCTGGCCGTCATCCAGGATGGCCACCAGATCCTGCGCGGCCTGCCAGATGATGATGGCCACATCCCGCGCAGTGCCGTCCAGCCGGGGGTTGGGTACCAGCCACTTCATCAGGTGCCGCGTGCTCGGATGCCGGTCTTCGAGATTAACGGCCTCTCGGCTCATGGTGACCGCCCAGGACGTCACGGATTTGCTCGGCGGAAGCCCGGCGGGCCCCCTCCGGCAGGATCGGCGCCTGGCCGGGCGGCAGCTGGCACAGCTTGCGGCTGACCTGGCTGAGCGCCAGGATCAGGCCAGAGCGGCGGTCCTCGGCCCGGACCCGGGTCTGCAGCTCCCACAGCACGGTCATGGCGGCCACCACCCGGGAGTAGCCGAGCCGGTCGGCCAGGCCCTGCCGCGCGGCCAGCGCCGGGCCGTTCAGCCCGGCATCCTGGCCCTGGGTGAGCACCAGCACGTCGGCCAGGACGCGGACCAGCTCCCCGGTGACATACGACGGGTCGCCGTAGGCGGCCAGCGCGGCCCGCATGGCGGCATACATGGCCGGGGCATCGCCGTCAGCGGCGGCGGACAGCAGCCCGGGGGCGAAGTCGGTCTCGCCGGTCAGCTTCTGCCAGGACTCCAGGTCGCCGAACCCGGCGCTGGCCATCTGGTCCAGCCGCATCAGCGCATCGCGCATCCGGCCACGGGCGCTGGCCGCGATAGCCTCCAGCAGGGCATCCTCGGCGTCGATGCCCTCGGCCTCGCGGATCATGACCAGGCGGGCCAGGATGTCCCGGACGGCCAGCGGGCGGAACGGAAACGGGCTGAGCCGATTGGCCACCGTCCCGGGGATGCGCCCGGGCTGGGTGGTGACCAGCGCGAAAACGATGCCGCTCTCGGGCTCCTCCAGGGTCTTCAGCAGCGCCTCGTAGGCGGCACCGCTCATGGCATGCGCCTCGTCGAGCACGAACATCAGCCGGCCGCCGTAACTGGCCCGGATCCTGATCTTGCGGACCTCCTCGACCGTGCCGAAGCTGGCCGCGTCGACCTCGTGCACGCCCGGGTGGCCGCCGTCGATGACGGCCCGGCAATTCTCGCACTGCCCGCACGGCCATGCCCGGGCAGGGCCGGGCGAAGCCTCGCAGAACCGGGCCATGGCGACGATGCGGGCGATGGTGGTCTTGCCCGTGCCGGACTCGCCGAACAGCAGCAGCCCGGGCGGCAGCGAGTCCTTCTTGCACATCAGGTACAGCAGCGCGACCGAGGGCGCCTGGCCGGCCATGTCACCGAACCGCACCGGGCGCCATTTACGGGCCAGCTCAAGCGCCGCCACGGACGCTCCTTTCCGCGGCCTGGCAGGCAGCGTGGTCAGTACACCAGTGCCGGCCGGCGAAGGTCACCCCGCCCGGCTGGTAGGCCAGCGCGGCCAGGCCCCGGGCCAGCGCGTTGAACACCTCGGCCGCGGCGCCTTTCTTCCCGCCGAACAACAGGGCATCACCGCGGTTGGTGATGGGCTCCACGGCCGCCCGGCCGATCCGCAGCCGTTCCTCCCCGCTGACGCTGGCCAGCTCCATGATGTGCAGCGGCACGGCCGCCTCCAGCGAGATGAGCAGCACGTCGTTGTCAGCCAGGCTCATCGCGGCCTCCTGGCGATGCGGACCACCAGGCACGGCAACGGGCAGAGGTAATGCCAGTCCCCGCCGCGGTACCAGCCCACCCACCGGTCGTCAGTGTCGAGATAGGCGCAGAACCGGGGCTCGCCGTTCCGCGTGCTCCCGATGTTCAGCACGGACCGTCCCAGGATCATGCCGGCCTCCGGCCGATGCTGCCCAGGTACACGGGGGCAGGGGGCCGCTCCTGGAGAGAGGCCGGCACGCCCAGCTGGCACGAGCCCGCGTCGGGCTCGCCGAGCGTGTACCCGAACTCGCCGCCGCAGGTGCCGCACGCGCGGAACCAGCAGCTGCCGTCGTACTCCAGCGAGGCGTGGCCCTGGCACGGGCTGTAGATGCAGGGGACGTCCTCGGCGACCTGCAGGTCGCTCATCCGGGAGGCCCGGCCGACGCGGCCAGCTCGGCCTCCCGCCGCGAGTCGGCGGATTCCTCGTTGAGCTGGACGTACCCGGGCCCGGCCCAGGACACCGGGGCGCAACCGTACTGATGAGTCGGTGCAGTGTAGCCCGGGCTTTCCACAGCGTTCTCCCCAGCTTGTGAGTTTCCGGGGCCCCGCGCTGCCCGGTTACCCGGAACTGCCAGCTAAGGCACAAGCGCGGGGCCTTACCTGTAATACGCCGACCCGGGCGAGCCCGGCGACGGTGCTGCCCCCGGCCTCGTCCTTGCACCGGGGACAATGGCTCTCGTCATACTCTTCGTCGAGCAGGCTCACCGGGATGCCAAGCCCGCAGCCCAGGCAGGCCGGGCCGGTGCCGGCGAAGAACTCGATCCGGGCCGCGACCTGGCGGGCCGCGCCGATCCAGCTGGCCCGCCCCGTGAGCGCGGCATAGGCCTGGTAGGGCCCCAGGCGGCCGTCCAGCAGCATCCGCAGCTTGACCCGGTGGCCGTCCCGGACGGCCCAGATGTCCTGCACATGGTCCTTGGCGTCGCCGTCCTCGGTGGTCTCGCCGGTATAGAAGTCAGCCTTGCGCAGTTTCACCGGAATCTTCCCCGCCGCGTCCCACCGTTCGAGCAGGACAGCCAGCTCCCCGGGCTCGCGGTCGACCGGCAGCTCCCACAGCGACAGCGGCCGGGACGGCATCCTGGCCCCGGGCGGCAGCAGCGCGAACGGCTCCTCGCCCGTGGCCAGCTCCAGCCAGGGCCGCAGCTCCTCGCCCATCTTCTCGACCAGCCACCCGGCCATGGCCGGGCTGACCTGCCGGGTGACCCCGAACTCGGCGTACTCGGCGCCCTCGGTGCGGTCCCGGTACACCATGCCGTCGCTGGCCAGCCGGACGGACAGGCTGGCGATGGGCGGGCAGCCCTCGATGGCGGCCACGGCCCGGAACGCGGCCCGGCGGATCAGGTGGTGGCAGAACTCGTTGGAGGCGAACCGCCAGGCGCGCGGCCGGATGACCTTGACCCGGACGCGGCAGGCAACCGTGGAGTGGTCGAGCGGGATGACCGGGTGCTCGCGCAGGTCCCGGTCCTGCGTCCCGGCCGCGATGTAGTCCCGGCGCAGCTCCAGGTCCTCCCGGCTGCAGGCACCGCAGGAATTGCCCTGGCAGGCCTCGCCGCACCGCTGTACCCACTCATTACCGCGGTATTCGCCCGCGCACTCCGCATCGTACGTCTCGGCGTCAGTGCTCTCCAGCAGGTCGACCATGTCCCGGTAGGCCCGCCACATCAGGCTCTTGCGGACCCCGGTGTCGATCATCTCCCAGCCGAGCAGGTCGTGCTCGTGCCGCTCGCCGAAGATGTCCTCCAACCCGTTGCGGAACCCGTGCGCGACCAGGGCGCGGTCCAGCCGGTCGCGCATGTCCCTGGGGAACCCGCCCCAGGAGGCGGTGCCGAGCCCCTCGATGACGTCCACGATGGCCTCGCCGACGTCCCGGCTGGCCCGCTGGCAGGCCTGGAAGAACGCCAGCTTGGCCGCGTTGGACTTGCCGCCCAGCTTGATGTCGATGTGCAGGTCGTTCAGCTGGCTCATGGCTGCCTGCAGGGCATAATCCGCGGCCGTGACCGCGAACCACTGCAGCGGGGTCTGCGCCTCGAAGAGGATGGGGGTGACGGAGAACTGCAGGCGAACCCCGCGGGCGCCCAGGGACTCGCGGACGTCGGCCAGGCGGCGGCCCAGCTCGACGAGCCGCATGACGTCGGCCTCGGTCTCGCCCGGCCAGTTGCAGATGAAATAAATCTTGATCTTGTTAATGCCACAGCGGATGGCCAGGGTGACTGCCTTGACCACCTCATCGTCACTGGTGCCCTTGCCGGCCATGTCGCGCATCCGCTGCGAGAAGCCTTCCAGCCCGAGGGTCAGCGAGACCTGGCCGGCGGCGGCCATCAGCTTGCCGAACGCGTGATTCTCGGAGATGAAGTCGTCGATCCGCATGGAGCTGGCATCGACCTTGTCGGTGACCTGCTCCAGCAGCGCGGCGATGAGCGCTTTCAGCTGGGTGTGCACCGGGGGGTCGGGGGCGACCAGGCTGATGTCGGCCGAGCCCATGTTCAGCCGCCACTGCTGCGCCTGGCGGACGACGTAGCCGACCGAGCGCTGCCGGTAGGGCTTGGTCGTCCAGGACAGCTTGCAGAACGAGCACCAGCAGTCACAGCCACGGGCCATCTCGTTATCCCCCGCGCCCATCGACGGGTCGGAGAACAGCAGCGGGGACCTGCCGAAGGGGCGGATGGCGTCGAAGTCCCTGATCCGCCGGGCCCGGTGCGTCAGGCCCTGCGCGCAGACAAACCCGCTGACCATCTTCGTCGGCCCGGGCAGCCCGCGGTCCTCGTACCGGTAGGTGACCGCGGTGAACCGGGGGAAGTAGACATGGTTGAAGTCCCGGGCCAGCCGCTCGTAGCAGCCGAGCCGGTCAGCAGCCCAGGACCCGTCCGCTTTCATTGACGCAATGACCGCGCAGAACTCGCCGATGCCGCCCGGATTGCCCGGCGCGTCCTCGGTCTCCCCGCACCACACGCAGTCCACGACCGGGGCCATGAACTCCGGAGCGCTGTAGGCCAGGCCGCCGACCATGACCATGGGGTAGTCCCCGGCCCGGTCCTGGCGGTCCCGCCAGCGCAGCGGCACCCCGGACATGCTCAGGGTCTTGCAGAAATTAGCGAACAGCACGTTGTAACTGACGGACGTGCCGACCACATCGAAGTCGAGCAGCTGATGCCGGGTCTCGATGCCGAACGCGGGCAGGGCGGCATCCTCCAGGTGCTCCATGTCCCGCGGCGTGGCCGGCAGGTACCACCGGTCGGCCAGGTAGCCCGGGTCCGCGTCGTTGATGCCCCAGTACACGACCGGGAGGGCCATGTTGCCCGCAGACTGCTCATACGGCCAGGAGGCGGCCAGCAGCCAGCGGACCGCGGACCGGTCCCGCCACAGCGCCCCGCGGTCGAACCCGGACTCGGCCAGCAGCGTGTTCGGCTCGCTGCCCAGGAACTGCTGAGGGCCGTCCAGAACGGCCAGGTTGGCGCCGTCGCTGGCGTCCAGCCAGCGGCCGATGAACTCGGGGGTCCTGCCGGCCGCCATTTACTCGTCTTCGTCCACGATCACCTGGGTGGCCCCAGCCCGCAGGGACAGCCGGACCCTGCTGTCCGCGAACTCGCCCAGGTCCGGGTCGTGCGTGACCACCAGCTGCTGCACCCGGGCCTTGACCGACACCTCATGGAGGAACTCGGCCATGGCGGGCACGTGGTCCCGGGACAGGTGCGCGAATGTCTCGTCCAGCACCAGCCACCTGCGGGCAGCGGGAGTGAGCAGCAGCTCGACCAGCCGCAGCACGTAGCCGACCACGGCGGCCAGCCCGCCGCCGTGCGCGTCGAGCACCGGGCGCTCGGTGACCGGGCCGCCATAATCTGACCGGACCACCAGCTTGAGGACCGCCTGGCCGCCCACCTCGTCCGGGATCACGTGGAAGGTCAGGTGCGGCCCGAAGACCGCCTGCAGGGCCCGGGTGACCAGCGCCTCGACCTGGCCCCGGGCGCTCTCCTGGGCCTCCTCGCCGATCCGGGTCAGCAGCGCGCCGACCTGCTCATGCAGCTCGATGGCGGCGCTGAGCGCGGCCACCTCAATCTCGGCGTCCTTGCCGGCCCTGGCGACCTGCTCGGCCCGCCCGGCCAGCCGGTCCAGCTGCCGGCGGCGCTCGCGGACCGCGGCGGCCAGCTCGCTAGCGGCGCTTGTTCCCATGCCGGTACGGCCTCGTGTGGTTGTATTGCATCTTCCGCCGGTACTCGGCCTGCAGATCGACGCCGTAGTGCTCGCAGAACTGCGCCAGGAAGACGTAGATGGCACCGAACTGCTTGCGCCAGGTCCAGCGGGGTGCAGGCTCGCCAGCAACGCTCTCGTCCCCGTACGCCAGGGACGCCTTGGCGATCATGGTGCTCAGGGCATTGGTGTTGACGAGGAACCGATCGTGCAGCCCGTAACGACCGTGATGAGCGGTGACCTCGGCGTCCAGGTCGCAGCCGAACAGCACGCAATCATCCAGCAGCCGGATGAGCACGTCGGCGCACTCGGACCCGACGCCCTCGGGCTTGGGCCACTCGCCGAGCTGCTCCTGCTCCTCGGTGCGGCGGTCGGTGTGGTCAGCCAGGCCCCACAGGCGCCAGGCGTCAGAGATCTCGGCGACCTCGGTATGCAGCAGCTCCATGGCCTCGTCGAACAGGATGGGCTCGTCACGCCAGCCCTTGGACTGGCACCAGGCGTCGACCTCGGCGGCCATGTCGGCCAGGGTGCCGCCGGCGATAATTGTTTGGCTCATAACTGCTTATACGTCTATGTCCCAGCCCCGGACCCGCAAGAACGAGCCCAGCTCCTCGGCAGCCCGGATGACCTGGCCGGCCAGCCGGACCAGCTCCTCGCTCACCAGGATCCGCACGCCGGTCGCGCGCAGCCCGCGCTCAGTCTGCTCGACCTCGTAGGTGACCGGAGTGCCGTCACGCAGCTCTCCAGGCAGCTCGCCCTCGGCCAGGGCCCGGATGTGCAGGAACACGTTGCCGCTGCCATCATCCGGTTCAATGAAGCCGAACCCGCGGGCCTGGTTGAACGTCTGCACCCTGCCGCTGGCCACAGCGCGCTCCTAATAGCCGAGCAGAGACGGCTGCATGTGCGGGATGGTGGCGTACAGCCCGGCGGCCTCATCGGCCAGCAGCACGTGCGAGCGCTGCCGGCCCGGGTCGCTGCCGATCCTGAACGTGCAGGCGGCCAGCGGGTAGACGTCGAGCATCGCGAACAGGAACCCGCCATGCACGACCAGCTGGCGGGCCGGGCCATCGTAGCTCACCTGGAGGGTCTCGGCGGCGGCGTTCTCGTCCCTGTCCCGGGCGGTCAAGACGAGCTGGCCGCCGGATAGCTCCAGGCCGATCGCCGAGGTCTCCGGGTCGGCGTTGATGCGGACCCGGCGGATGGCGGCCAGCAGCTCAGCCCTGTCGGCGGTGAACCGCTGGTCGTTGGCCAGCGCCGGGCCGAGCACCAGCTTGTCGGCGTTCGGGAAGGCCTTGGTCAGCTTGAGGGTGGCCAGGGTGACCGGGCCGAGCCGGAAGACCAGCGCCCCCTTGCCCGGCTCCGGGTCCGTCTGCCCGGCCTCAGCGTACTCATCCGGGCCGGACGCCAGCAGCCGCCACAGGTCATCCAGGGCAGTGGCGGGGATGCCGCAGGCGAACGGGAAGCCGGGCAGCGGGGCCCGGGCGAACTGGCTGCTGTCCCAGGCCGACGCGGTGACCGCGGACACCGGGCCTTTCGTGGCGGCGATGCTGACCTGGGCATACTGCGGGCGGCCGGTGTCCTTGCCGACCGCATGCCGGACGATGCCCAGCGCGCTGATCAGCTCGGCCCGGCTGGTCTTCTCGAAGGACACCGCGGACAGGTCGAGCAGCTCCGGATAGCGGGTAGCCGGCGGCAGCTTCTGCCGCCACGTGGCCCCGCCGGCGGACAGCACGGCCTGGTTGCCGCGGACCCGGACCCGGACATCCCCGTCGGCCGCCTCGGCCAGCACGCCGCGGACTTTCCTTGCCGACACGTAGAACCGGCCGGCCGCCTCGGTAGCCACCGAGCTGGTCTCGGCCCACACGGTGCGCTCCATGTTGGTGCCGGCCAGCTGCAGCAGCCCGGGGGCGGCGGTGACCTGGAAGCAGCCGAACACCTCCTGGGTCAGGTGGCCGGTCGGGATGACCGCGGCGGCCTGCTCGGCCAGCCGGGCCAGCACCGTGCGGCGGACCAGGAACTCCACCTCGCCGTAGTCGGCCTCGCTCATGCCGGCGCTCCCGCCTCATCCAGGGCTGCCCGCACCCGGGCAGCCTCGTCCGCAGCCTCATCCTCCAGCCGGGCAAGCAGCGCCTCAGCCTGCTTGCCCGGCTTGACCGTGAACTCCCGCTCCAGCGCCTCGCCGGCGGTGTCACGCCGGGTGGTCGCCTGCTCCAGGGCATGCGCGGCACGGGCGTGCTCCCGCTGCGCGGCGGCGATGTCCTCGCGCAGCTGCTCGGCCACCTCGTCGATGCCTGCCATGCCTCTCCTAGTCGGCGCGGATGATGTCGCGGACCATGTGCCTGCGCGTGCTCCCATGTCAGCTACTACCGCCTAGCCAGCCATCGGGATGGCGACAAGGCCCCGGCCGCCGGGCACGGCGAACAGCGGGCACGCCTGCTGGACCTCACAGTACGGGCAGCCGTCGTTCAGGCGAGGGTCCAGGCGGCCGGCCAGGATGTCCCGGACGGCCCGCTCGATCCGGGCGCCCATCTCCCGGATGGCCTGCCGGGTGATGGTGACCGGCAGCACCTGCTGATCGCACATCGGCTGGAAGAGCCCGGACATGACCGGCCAGTCCCCCAGCTGCCCGGCCTCCGAGGCGGCCACGGCGATGTTGTAGAAGGTCAGCTGGCCGATCACCTTGCGCCAGTACTCGTTATTCTGGGTGGCCTTGAGATCCCACACGGCGATCCGGCCCGAGCGGTCGAAAACGAGAAGGTCAATCTCCCCCTTCAGCAGGACGCTGAGACCGCCGATGACCAACTGGACCTCGAACCGGTACGCCGGGGCCCAGTCGAACGGCAGGCAGTACCTGTTGAGGATGCCCTCCAGCCGGGTGACCAGCTCCAGCACGAAGTCGCGGACCTCGCGCTTGTCGGTGGGCGAGCGCCACTTCACCACGCCGTCGCCGGTCTCCCGGGCCTCTTTTACCGTGGCCTCGAAGACCTCGTCGACGTGCGCGGCCATCCAGCCGGGCTCGGGCTCGTCCATGGACAGCCAGCGACGCATCAGCTGGTCGGCGATGGACCCGTGGATGAAGGTCCGGATGTCGGAGACCGGGGATTTCATGCCCCGCGCGAGCAGGTCGCCCTTCTGCGGGCACTCGGCGTGCACCCGCAGGCGGGACCAGCTGATGGGGACGGGCTCAGTGACGGTCAATGGCCGCCCCCGGCGCCGTCGACCTGCAACTGCTGGAATTTCAGGGCATCCTCCGGGTAGAACGGGTTGACGCCGAGCACCGGGACCCCGGTGTGCTCATGTATGTCCTCGGCCGCGCGCCCCCAGTCCTCGGCGAACAGCAGCACCTCGACCCCCGCGGCGCGCACGGTCTCGATGTAGCCTATCTTGAGGTCCCCGTTCCGCATGCCGTCCTCCGACGGGTGCCGCAGCCGCATGTAGTCCCACGGCACGCCGTGCCGGTCCAGCCAGGCGGCCCGGTGGCCCCAGGAGGACTGCGGGCTCCCGGACACGATGTGGACCTGGTGGTGCGGCCACAGCAGCCGGGCGACCATGACAGTGCCCATGAGGGGCGAGTCCCCGGCGCAGGCCGCGGCGTAGTCGTCCCAGGTGGTGGCCGGGTTGACGGCCGGGGACAGGCCCCAGCGGTGCCGGGTGTCGGCCAGCACGCTGTCCAGGTCGAACATCACGGCGGTGGGCTTGCCCTTCATGGCTTCCTTCCCTCGTGGGCCGCCGCGGTGAGCAGCTCCTCGGCCAGCTCGATGACCTCCGCGCTGAGGCCCTGGGTCCTGATGTGCGCGATGACGCCCTCGACGGACAGCCGGGGCAGCCGGACCTCGTTGAAACTGGCCAGGAACGCGTCCAGGCGGTCCTGGGCGGCGGCCTGGCCGGCAGCCTGCTCGACCAGGAACACCTCGCTGGCCGGCCTGGCGTCCAGCGGCATGAAGTCGAAGTCCCCGGTCTCGTCATCCCACCAGGTGACGCCGACCTCGCGCTCCAGGTTGTGCTCCTCCAGCGAGCCGCGGGACAGGGCCCCGTTGTTGCAGAAGGTCACCCCGCCGTGGCGCCAGACGCCGTGCGGCTCGTGGATGTGCCCGTAGAACAGGAAGCCCTCGTGGCCCATGGCCTCGGCCCACCAGTCCGCCGGGGTGTACTCGGCGCCCTCGTAGCGGGGCTCGTCGCCAGGCGGGTAGATGGGCGCGTGGGTGACGACCAGCGCGGGCTGCAGGGGCATCACGGGCTCCCGCCAGCCGGCCAGGGCGTCCCGGATGGCCTCCTCGGACCAGTGCTGCAGCCAGGGCACGCCGTACAGCTGGGCGACCGGAGCCTGATGATCCCGGTGCCACCCGTTCAGCTCGAACACCCTGTGCATGCGCAGCAGCACGCCGAGCGGCTGGGTGGTGGTGACCGAGTCGATGTTGTCGTACTGCATGTCGTGGTTACCGGGCACCACGAACAGCGGGACCGGGTAGAGGGCGATCACCCGCTGCAGGTCCTGCACCAGGCCGTGGTCGGTGCGGGAGGGAGCCTTGTGGTCGAACACATCCCCGGCCCAGGTGACCGTGACGGCGTTCCGCAGGCGGGCCAGCACGTTGGTCTGCTTCAGCAGCTCTAGCAGGTCCGCCCAGTAAGTCGCGGTGCACCGCGACGGGGGACGCCGCCGGGCGTGGATGTCGGAGACCAGCAGATGCTCACCCATGTTCCTTTTATACGGGGGTCACAGGGCGCCCAGGCTGCCCCAGGTGGCCGGGCCGATGACGCCATCCGCGCTGAGCCCGTGAGCGCCCTGGTAGTGCTCGACCGCGGCCTGGGTGGCGGGGCCGAACTGCCCGTCGGTGACGATGCCCGCGCCGGCCCGGTTCAGGCCCAGCTGGGCCAGGAACACCCAGCTGCCGCTGGCGCTGAGCTGGAGCTGCGGCGCGGCAGTGGCGTTGATCAGCACGTCGGCGTGCAGGGCAAGGACGGCTCCCTGGGCCGGGCTGGTGCCGGTGCAGATCCAGGATGCCTGCTGGCCCGCGGGCGCAGTCGGGGTGAGCTGGGCGCTGACGATGTGGTTGTGCGCGTTCCCGGCCGCGCGGCCCCGGCAGTCCGGCACGGTGCCCGGCTTGGGCGGCGGCGCGGGCGGCGCGGGCGGCGCGGCGGCGAAGTGCGCCCACGGACCGAACACCTGCTTCAGCGTCCGGTCCCGGTCACAGGAGACGCCGCCGATCATCACGTCGTTCTGGTACTGGTACAGCGCGGCGTGCGAGCTGACCTTGCCGCCTGACCAGGCATAGGTCTGCCAGTGGAAGCTGCCCAGCCCGGCGGCTGCCGCCGCCTCCACGACGGCATAGCTGCCGTAGAGCTGGGCGATATAACTGCCGGTGCCCGCCTTGGCCCCGCGCAGGTAGGCGTTGGTCGCGGCGAAATCGCTGGTGTCGGTGTCGATCGAGAACCAGCAGTACGTCCCGGCCGGAGCGCCCAGGCCGCGCAGCGCGGCAGCGGCGGCCTGCCCGTCAGAGGCGCCTGCGGACTGGCCGCCGGTGAAGTCCTGGCCGGTCACCTCCCAGTTCGGGCAGATGATGATCCCGCCTGATTCGAGCAGGCGGGCCTCGGCCAGCGTGATGCCCTTGCCGCCCGGGTCGGACAGGTACCGGCACGCGAACTGGGCGCCGTTGGACCGCAGAGTGGCGGCGAAGGAAGAGGTCCAGCCCCAGGCGTAGTCGAGTCCCCACTGTGTCATACCGGGGGGATCGGCCCTACGCGACCGCCTGCCCGCACAGCGGGCACTGCCCGGCGGCCACCAGGGCCTCGTGCAGGGCGCGGTGGGCCATGGTCTCGCGGGCCGCGGCGTCCTCGGCCTGCCCGCGGAACGAGCGCACGTTGAGCGAGGCGGTCTCATGCTCGCGGATCAGGCCGGCCAGCCGCTGGCGGCGCGCCAGGATGCCGTCCAGGGCGTCCAGGGACGGCGGCTCGGCCCGGGCTGCCGCGGACCGGGCGGCCTCCACGGCGGCCTCAGCGCCCGCCACGCGGCCGATCAGGTCCCGCAGCCGGTCCGCGGACGCCACCGTCGCCTCCAGCGCCTCCAGGGCCTTCTCAGCGCGCCCGAGGGCCCGGCGGCGGGCGGCCAGGCCCGCGAACTCCTGGGCCTGCTCCAGCAGGTCGTCGCGGCGCTGCTCGGCGCCCTTGAGGTCGCGGGCCAGCTGCTTGCGGCGACGCCCGGCCTCGGCCGCGGCGGCCAGCACCATGGACACGTTGGTCAGCCGGCCGAGCACCGCGGCCACGTCCCGGCCGGACTCGGTCAGCAGGTACGGCGGGTCGAACTGGCGGGCGATGTTCAGCTCGCTGATCCGCAGCAGCGCCGAGACCTCCTCCGGCACGCCGCCGGCCAGCTTGGTGAACACCTTGGCCGCCGGGACCTCGGCAACCTTCACCCGGTACTCGTCCCCGCCGCGCCTGGCCGTGCGGGTGAGCCGGACGGCGAAGCCCTCCTCAGCCGAGCCGGTCGCCACCGTGCAGGTGGCCTTACCTGTAGTTATGTAGTCGGTGCCCCGGGCGTTCCTGGCCAGCATGACCAGAGCCCGGACCAGGGCGCTCTTGCCGGAGTTAGACGGGCCTTCCACGACGGTGAGCCAGCCCAGCTCGATCCGGGCGTCGGCCAGGGACTGGAAGCCCCTGACCTCGATGGCATCGAGCATGTCAGCCTGCCTCCGTGTAGTAGCTCCAGCCCGGGTAGGGCACCGCCTCGATGACGTGGCCCCGGGGGCACACCTGGTCCGCCACTGGCGGCTCCTGCATGTCTTCTACGTCGGACGCCGGGTCAGACCAGGCCCCGTCGAACAGGCAGTCGTCGTGCGGGCAGTCCGGGCAGGCCACGGTGGCGGTCAGGAATACGGCCAAAAGATTTCTAATCTCCTCACCGCGCCAGCCGGTAGACGCGCTTGGAATTGTCCCGCCACGGCAGGTCGGTCCGGTCCCTCGGCTTGGTGCACGACCTGACGGCGCTGGTGCCGTGCCCGCAGACGGCGCAGGTCTTGTCCGGGCCCTGCGGCTCGGCCGCGTGCGGCGCGAAGCCGAGCTGCCGGTAGCCGGGCTTGTGCCGGGTGAACGGGTCCACGGTCCACCGGCAGGACCAGTCGACCGGGCGGTGCCCGGCGGGCTCCTCCCGCTCGGTGTAGGTCTTGCGCAGCGTGATGACGTGCACGTCGCTGCTGACCCCGGCCCGGGCGGCCCGCTTGGCGGCATGCCGCTCGGCGTGCACCCGGGCGGCCACGGCCCGCTGGTCCCTGAGGTAGGCCCACAAGATGGTGACCCAGCGGGTGATGTCGTCGGGGGTCGGGTCGGCAGCAGGCCGGGCGAACCGCTGGCCGAACGGCACGAACACCGAGTGGCTCAGTATGAGCGGGCTGAACTGGCGCATGGTCTCGGCGGCCCCGGCGTCCCAGTAGGAGTCGCGATCGTCGACCCCGGCCCAGCTGGTGATCCGCACCCCGTCCCAGGTCTCCCGGCCCAGCTCCACGGCCTGGCGGCACCAGGTCACGGCCCGGCACATGACCGCGGCGCCGTTCGCGTCCTCCAGGAGGACCGGCTCGTCGAACCAGGCGAACCCGGCCACCTCGTTGCCGTCCAGCTTCGGCAGGTCGCCCGGGACGATGGAGTGCACCGCGGCGTAGTGCTTGCGGTAGGTGGCGGTGACCTCGGCGACCATCTCGGCGGTGACCTGGAAGGGGACCGCGGCGCCCGTGTGCCGGGCGACCAGCGCGAGCAGCTCCTCGCCGCTGCGGATGCCGGCGAACATGTACCCCCAGGCGGCGGCCAGCATCGAGTCCGGCGCCTCGGACATCTCCCGGGCGCCGCGGGACACGAAGTCCCGGTAGAAGTCGCTGATGCCCGGGTGCGGGCTCTTCAGCGACTCGTACAGCCCGGTGCGGATGTCCAGCACCTGCCCGCCGGTCAGGCCGCCCGGCGCGGAGCGCACCAGGCCGGGCAGCTCCAGCGAGGGCTGCCGGGCCCGGGCGGGCCGCAGCACGGCGCCGGCCTGGGAGACCCCGCTCAGCGCGAGGGCCCGCTGCTCATCAGGGGCGAGCGAGTCGCGGGTCAGCCCGGCCAGGCCGAGCGCGCGGGCCTCCTCGTCGCTGACCCGGCTGACCGGGGACCCGGCCTTGATAGTCGTGCCGTCCGGCAGCCGGTGGTCGGCCTCGACCGTGCCGACCCGCTCGCCCTGCAGGTAGTTCCCCGGGCGGTCCTTGTAGCGGATCGCGCGGCCCGGCCACGGGGTCACCTCGGCCTCGTCCGGCAGCGCGAACCGGCCCGAGGGGACCAGCGGCGCCGGGTCGACGAGCCGGCGCCGGGGCGCAGGGGAGCGGGCCTTGCCCCGCTTTTTCTTACCCATCGTCCTCGTCGTCCAGCAATCCTTCCTCGCCCAGCCACGCGAGGATGCCGGGCCAGTTGTCGCGGACAGCGACCAGCTGGCCGCGCTCGCGCTCCTCGCGGTCCAGCCGCGCCTGGCGCATCACCGGGTCCAGGTGCTCCTGGATGGCGGCCTGGATCATGGCGTCCAGGTCGGCCGGCTCGATGGCGTCCAGCTCCCAGCACTCGTCGGTGCCGAACCGGTCGATGTAGCCGTTGGTCCGGCTGTCGGTGACCTTGACCGGGCTGGGCGGCGGGTTCAGCGCTTCCACCTGGTCCATGTTCAGCGCGATCCGGTCGACCCGCGCCGCGGACAGGAACAGGGCCAGCCGGTCCTGGATGTCGCGGCTGATGTCGATCCCGGTCGGGTCGTGGTCGCCCAGGTAGATGACCGTGACCTTGTGGCCCCGGCGCTCCTTCCGGCGGAACCGGACAGCGGCATCGTGCATGGCCGAGGTGGACGGGCTGCCCTTGCAGGCGAAGCTGGACACGTCCCAGGCGCCCGCCGCCTGGCGGATGACCTGGCCGAGCGCTTCCTTCTCCACCCAGACCTCCACGTATTCCGGCTGGCCCTCCCAGTGCGAGATGACGTAGCCGTCGGCGGCCGAGGTCATCATGGATTCCGGGCTGGACCAGCCCTGATCCTCGATGTCCGGGGTCCGCGTCCGGTCGGTGATGTGCGCCCAGTCGATGAGCCCGGCGATCCGGCCGCTGGAGACCAGCTCGCCCAGCCACTTGTAGTTGCGCTCGGTGTTCTTAGTGCCGAGCACCGGGTCGCGGCGGCTCTCGGGGAGCAGGTCCCCGGCGATGAACCGGTAATACAGCTGGCGCAGCGTCAGCTGGTAGCCCTGGGCGGCGTAGTCATCGCAGATGCGCTCCGCCTCAGCGATGACCGCGGCAGCGGCATCGTTGAACCGCTGCCGGGCGTATGCGATCTTGCTCACGGGTATCCTCCTCTTCCCCGCATTGTACAGGAGGACTTGACTGCAGTCAAGCTACCGGACGGCCCTCCTAAGAGGGCGCGAGGACTCACGCCGGCTCCTGCCCGTAAACGGCAAACCGCTCGCGGGCCAGCAGCGGCAGCCGCCTGCGCAGTGCGGCCCTGTATCCGCTGCCGGGCCACGCACAGCGGGAACTCCGCAGTGGCCAGCCAGTGCGGAAGATGCGTACCCAGATAGAACCTCATCCCGGGCTCAGTCCTCAGCCCCGGTGTCGTAGTCCGGCTCGGTCCACCCGGCCGGCAGCATCCGGCGGCAGCCGTGCCGCAGCTGCCCGGTGCACCGGGCGCCGACGGCGTGGATGATGTGCCCGCCCGCGGCCAGCAGCTGGTCGACGCTGCGCCGCTTCAGCCCGGCCATGTTGGCGGCCACGGTGACCGCGTTCCACAGGTCGTACATGGTGATGTCCCCGCCCGTGTCGGCCATGGTCTCGATGACCGCCAGCGCCCGCGCCTTGGGGATGCCGAACTGCTTGAACAGGTCCCGCAGGACCGTGGCCACGTCGGGCACCACTGCGACGTCGGTCAGCCCCTGGATATGCCCGAAGATGCCATCCAGGCTCTCGAACACCTCGTCGACCTGCTCGGCCATCCAGGCGTAGGCGTCCGGCGGGGAGGTGCCGCGACGGGAGAACGGCCTGGGCCGGTTGGCCAGGTCGCGGGCGCCGTTCGTGCAGATGTACCGGAACACGTACCCGCACACCGTGGTCGGCTTGAGGCCGATGCAGCTGTTGGTGAACTCGATGCCCAGGCACCAGGCGTCATCGGCCTCGCCCGTGCCGGTGATCACCTGCTGGGCGTGCGGGACCACGACCCGGACCCCGGTGTGCGCCAGATCGTGCTCGAACTTGTAGTCGACCATGGCAGCGCCCGCGGCGGCCACGCTGAACTTGGCCGCGATCCGGTCCAGCACGGTGTCCAGCAGCACCAGGTTGGAGAACGGCTGGACCGACCCGCGGGTCTGCGCGACCACCAGCGGCACCTCGTCGCCATCCGGGCCCTCGCCCGCGCCGGACACGAACAGCTGCAGCTTGCGGTCGCCGAGCCCCTCGTGCAGGAACCACGTCAGCGCGTGCTGCTGCACCTCGGTAGACCAGGATGTCTGCAGGTCCTCCGGGACGCGGCAGGTGCTGCCGAGCTGGCGGGCGGCCTGAAAGGTCATCTGGTAGGCCTGGTCCAGCTCCGGGACGGTGATCCAGGCGGCGGCCGGGTCGGTCAGCTCCCCGTCCCCCCAGCCCTTATCGTACCGGACCCGGATGCCGGTGTCCCCGGCGGCGAATGTCACCCCGCCCATGGGCTCGGTCTTGCCCAGCCGCTCCCGGGCCTGCGGGAGGGTGAGCATGTTCATGGCGGTCAGGGGAACGGCGGGGTAGGTCACTCCGGCCTCCTGTTCGGGTAGGTGCTCTTACCCGCTTATACGGACGACGCGGGGGTTCCCGGATGCGGCCTGGTCAGGCTCGCCGTCCAGCACTTCCTCGTGCGTGCCCGCGGGCTTCCCTCCCGGCGGCAGCACCACGGCGCCGGGGAACCCGGCCGCGAAGATCTCCAGCTCGATGCGCTCGGCCACGGCCGGGTTCTCGCGCAGATGCTGGGCGGCCTTGGCCTTGCCCTGGCCGAGCTGGACGCCATTGTAGGTGTACCAGGCACCGGACTTGCGGACCACGCCGCGCTCGGCGCCCAGGTCGATCAGCTCATGCCCGCGGGCGATGCCCTCGCCGTACAGGAAATCGAACTCGGCCCGGCGGTGCGGCCGGGCGCACTTGTTCTTGACCACCTTGACCCGGCACCGGTAGCCGATGTCGTCGGTGCCGTCCTTGAGGGTCTCGATGCGCCGCACGTCCAGCCGGATGCTGGCGTAGAACTTCAGCGCCTTGCCGCCCGAGGTGGTCTCGGTCGGGCCGAACATGACGCCGACCTTCTCCCGCAGCTGGTTGATGAAGAACACGGTGGTCCCGGCAGCCCGGGCCCGGCCGGCCATCTTGCGCAGCGCCTGGGACATCAGCCGGGCCTGCAGGCCCACGTGCGCGTCGCCCATCTCGCCGTCGATCTCGGCCTTGGGCACCAGCGCGGACACGCTGTCGATGATGATGAGGGGCAGCCGGGCAGCCAGCAGCCGGTCGGCGATCTCCAGGCCCTGCTCCCCGGTGTCCGGCTGGTTGATCAGCAGCTCATCGGTGTCGACGCCCAGGACAGCCGCCCACTCCGGGTCGAACGCGTGCTCGGCGTCGATGAACGCGACCTTGCCGAGCCTCTGCGCCTGGGCGGCAGCGTGCAGCGCGATGGAGGTGTTATGCGTCGGGATGCACGCTTGCCCGGCCAGGTAAAGATGTTCTGGATCATCCACCTGAATGCACCGGACAGGAACGCTCGGCACCGGCTCAACTGCTGTGATGTAGCGAAGCCGAGCCCTACCTGAATCGGGCAGGGAACGCCGCCCGCGCTTGCGAGATAGGCAAAAGAACTCACCGGCGGCCTGGTCCGGGGTGAAATGCACCGTCCAGCAATCTTGCCGGGCGCCATGGATTCCGGCCGGGCGCATGTCAGTTGTGGTCTTGAGCCCGAGAGAATGCACCAGTTCGCGCACGCCCTTGATCAGGTCCGGGTTGGTATTGACGAACCGGATCAGCCCGGCTCCGGCCCGGACGGACCCGTCGGTGTCGAGCAGTCCGGCCAGCAATGCCCGGCGCTGGGCTTCGCTAGCCCGGAGGTAGGCGGCCGGGATGTGCTTGTTACCGATGACGTCAAGCGGCTTCAGCGCCCGCTTGAGGCCTTTGATGTAGTAGTTGTATCGCTTGCCGTGCGGAGTTACTGGGAATGCGGCATCCTCGAAGGCTGTCAGGATTTCCGGGTCTGCCGTCGTGATCACATCGCCCCATTTACTGCCGTCGCCGAGCCACAGGCCTAGCAGGTATGGATCGAACGGCAGGTCAGCGTCAGGCAGCCGGAACGGCGCCGCCGTCGGGATGGCATGGTTTGCCTGGCGGCCGGTACGCAACATCACGGCGATCGCCTCAGTCGTCCGCACCTGGCCGTACTGCCGACGGCGGCGCTCAGCATCGGTTTGCGTCACCCACTGATGATCAGCGTCAGCTACGATCTCGGCTCCATCTGAGAACCGGACCAGATAGCAATCGTGCCCGTACATAACCGGGGTCGCGAAGCTGACCCGTGCCGGTGACCCGTCAGCAGCGAACACCTCATCACCAACCGACAGCTCGCCCATGGTGGTCCAGCCCTTGGGCGTGGGAATAAGGGTATCCAGGGCTAGTGCCTTGCCGCTCGACTCCGGCCCGTAGGCCTCGACGATGCCGCCGCGCGGCAGCCCGCCGATGCCCAGCGCCTCGTTCAGCGCGATGGACCCGGTGGGGATGACCGCGACCGGCTCCCGGTCCTCATCCCCCAGCCGCATGATGGTGCCCTTGCCGTACTGCTTGTTGATCCCGGCCAGCACCGTGGCCAGCTGCTCGTCAGGCACCCTCGGTCACCCCCGGGAACTCGTAAATGCTGGCGACGCGGATGACCGCGCCCGGGGTGGACAGCACGTCGAGCCGGGTGCCGGTGACGGCCAGCATGACGTTAGCGCCGCGGGCCATGACAGGCATCACCGAGTCGCCGTCCGGGTTCGGGTAGCACTTAGCCAGCCGGGCCACCTCGACCACCTGGGCGTCATCCCGGTACGCCCCGCCCGCGCGCAGCGCGTCGCACACGGCCCTCAGCAGCTTGTCCAGGTCAGGCTGGCGCTCCGGCCAGGTGACCTTGCGCTTGGGCGCGTTCTTCGGCTTGCGGACGGTGAAGGTGACGCCGAGCACCACCGGGCCCTGCAGCGGGTAGGTGACCTCGAACAGCGAGGCGTCCTGATGCTCCTCGATGGCCTTGGCCGTCTCCTGGCGGACGGCCTCGCGCCAGCCGCGCAGCGAGGCCTTGTTGTCGTCCACCACGGCCACCTGCCCGGTCGGCACGCCGCCCTTGCGGATGGCGAAGGCGCGCTTGCTGCCCTGGGTGGCGGGCTCGTCCCGGACGATGACGGTCAGCAACGGCTAGTCCTCGTCGCCGAGGATGTCGTCGAAGCTCTTGACCGCCTTGCCGCTGGCCGCCTTGGCTCCCGACCCGGCAGGCTGGCGTGCTGCAGGCTCATCGGCCAGCGGGTCTGCCGCGCTCGCGGCAGCGGGCTTGGCGGCTGCGACGGCTTCGGCTGCCGCGATGTCGTCGGCGTCGCCGGCCAGCGGGTCGGCCGCGGCGGCAGCCTTGGCATGACCGTTGCCGCTGGCGCCCTTGGGGCGGAACTCGCCGACGCCGCCCGGGTGCTCGCCGTCGCCGGCCAGCGGGTCAGCCGCGGCAGCAGGCTTGGCCTGGCTAGCGTTGTCCGTCTCGTCCTCGCCGAGGATGTCGTCGACTTCCCTGGCCGACAGGGCGGTGCGGTCCCTGGCCGCCTCGCCGTCCAGCGGGTCGGCGTCGGCAGTGCCGGACTTCTCGTACCGGCGGACCTTGGCCCACTGCGACGCCGCCCACCGCAGGTCCTTCATGAGGAAGCCGAGGTCGGGCTCCCGGCCGCAGCGGGCACGCAGCTGCGCGTCGGACGGCCGGTTCTCCGGGTCGCCCCACAGGGCGCGGATGAAGTCCCGGACGCCCTCGTCAGCCCGGGCCGCGGACCGCTTGGGCGCGAGCCACTTCAGCCGCATCGGGCCGCCGGGCTCGCGCTCGACGATGACATCGGCGCTGCGCAGGTGGATTTCCTGCGGCGCGGGAATCTCCAGCAGGTCGCGCATCTGCCCGATGCACTTGATGAGGTCCTTGTACATGCGCGAGGTGAGGCAGAAGACGACGATGTCACCGCCTGCCGTCTTGCCGGTGCGCACGACGTCGCTCTTGGTGTTCTTGCAGGCATACCGGATGACCGGCAGCGCGTAACGGCGGTCGGCCTGCAGGCCCTCGATCTCGTCCTTGAGCGCCTCGCGGCAGGCCGGGCAGTTATCCGGGTCGGACCGCTTCTCCTGCATGATTTCCGCGTCGCCCATGCAGATACGGGGCGGCCAGCTGACGCTGACGGTGTCGTACCGCTCCTGGCCATTGCGAGCCGAGGAGGTGACTAGGGGGACGCCAGCCTCGAACTGAGGGGCCCGGATGTTGTGCGTCCACTCGGCCCAGGCATTGTCGGTCGGGCAGAACAGGCGGGCGACTTCGCCCGCATCGCCCAGGTCCAGCTTCGGGAAGAGATCGCCGCCGAGGGCCTCGGCGTCATTCTCGTCGACGGTGATGCGCGGCATGTGCCAGGTCTCCGTTTCCTCGTGCTCGCGGGTTGTTACCTGTTATACGGCCGGGGTCCGACAAAACCTCAGCCGTCGGAGACCAGCAGGAACGTCTGGGTCTCGGAGTCGAACTCGATCCGGTCGATGTCGTTGCGCCACTGCGCCTCGATGGGGTCCGGCACCTTCAGCTTGGCCGGGCCGAACTCGTGCTGCAGCCTGGTCAGCTCCTCGATGGCCTCTACCGAATCCACGCATACCTCCACGTCAGCCGTCTTGCGCCGAAGGATCGGACAGCGGCGGCAAGTCCATGCGCCTGCGCTTGAGGTCGGTGAAGTAGCACTTGCCGTGCGCCACCCTGGTCATGGGGCCGGGAGCCTCGTCCAGGGCCCGGCCGGTGCCCTCGCCGAACACCAGCTCCTCGCCGCCGACCTCGTGCCACTCGACCCGTTTAGCGGTCTCACCGCGGCCGATGGGGCGGCGGCAGTGATCCAGCCAGCAGATCAGGCCGTTCATCAGGTCTCCAGGGAGTGCAGCCAGGGCAGGTAACGCAGCGCGGTGAGCAGCTCCTCGCGGATGTCCCGGAGGGCGAAATAGCTGCCGCGCAGCTGCTCGTGCTGGTCATCGGCGAGATCAGCCAGCCGCTGGGCGGTGCGGGCCAGTGTGCGCGGACCCAGCGAGCCCAGCCTGGCCTGGGCATACCGCTCCTGAGCACCCTCGTACTCCGGGCGGGCCCCCTGCCGGCCCATGTTAACCAGCTCGCGGTCGTAGGCATCATCCGCCTCGGCGGCCAGCCTGCGAGCCTTGCGCCGCGCCCGGCCACGGAACCGGGCGGAGTCAGCGACGATGGCCTCGGCCCGGTCCAGCTTTCCGCGCAGGTCATGCAGGGCGGCGTACACCAGGTCCGGCTCGGCCTCGGCTTCGGGGACCTTGAAGTCGCGCAGCGCGTCCATCTCCCGGGCCCACTCCGCGTACAGCTCCCGGGCATCCTGCTCCTCCGGGCTCAGCTTCACGCGCTCGCGGCAGCCTTGGCCCGGGATCCGGCGGCGCGCTGCCGGGGCATCGCGTCCAGGATGACGTTGCGCTCGGCCTTAAGAGCGCTAATCTCCCCCTGCAGGACCTCGATCCTGCCGTCGGCGACCCGGCGGGCCGCGGCGTCCCCGGCGGGCATCTCGGCCTCGATGTGCCGGATCATGGCGGCCCGGGCGAGCATTTCCGCCTCGGCGTACAGGACCTTGTAGGCCTCGCGGCTGAGCATGCCCGCGGCCCTGGCCGGGTCGATGCCCCGCCCGGCCAGGATACGGCCGAGGTCCTCCTCGCCCAGCTCGATGTCGAACTTGTAGCGGCCGTAGGGCTCGCTGTTGAAGCCTGAACGTACTTTCATGATCCTTACTACAGCCTCAGGTCCCGGGCCAGCGCCGCGGTGTCGACGCTGTCCAGGTCATAATGCACCAGTGCCTCGCCGAAGATCACCCGGACCCGGGACTCGTGGCCGGGCGACAGGTCGGTGGCCTCGTCCAGGGCGAACACCGCGTCGCCCGCGCGCACCTCGACGGTGTTCGGGCCGGGCAGGGACCGGACCAGCTCGCGGAAGCGGTGCGCAGCGTCCAGGCCGGGGATGTCCTTCAGCTCGACGATGACATGCCGGCCCCGGCCCGGCGGGGCGGGCTCGGCCTCCGGGGAATCCCCGGCGGGCAGGCCCCGGTCCTGCCGCTGGGCCTGAACCGGCACAGGCGGGGCCCCGGCGGGCTGCGGGGCGGGCTTAGCCTTCTCCGGCTTCAGCCGCACCTCGCCATCCACCAGCTCGATGTCCCGGGCGCCGCCCCAGCTGCGGCCCATGTGCCAGTCCAGGACCATGGGCAGCCACGGCACCCCGGGCCCGTCGACGCGCCACAGCAGGGCAGGCTCCAGCACCTTGATGACCTCGGCCGGGGGCACGTCCTTGCGGACGTAGCATTCCAGCGCGTCGTGCACGTTCATGACCAGGCGCACCTTGCCTGCCAGCCCGGCCCGGCGCAGCGCCCGGCACGCCCGGACCATGGCCGCCTTGACGTAGTCACCGGTCGCCGGCCCCTGGATGCAGGCGTTGCCGGCCATCATCTCATCGGCCATCTTCTGGGCCTTGGTGCCGGGCGGGCGGCAGTCCGCGCAGTCCCGGTGAAGCCGCGGGGCGTGCTCACGGCACGGGCGCGAGATGCAGTGGAACAGGGTGACCCGGCGGCCGAACTTGGTGAGCAGGTAGCCGTCGTCGACGGCCCGGCGGATGGTCCGCTCCCGGTAGGGCTGCATATGCGGGTAGTGCGAGCGGTACTGGGCATCCTTCTCCCGGGCCTCGGCCAGCGAGATGCCCAGCTGGTCGGCCAGCGACCGGATGCCCTGCCCGTAGATGTTGGCAAAATTGCGGGTCTTGCCGGCCGCCCGGTCCTCATCGGTGACCTCCCCGAGCGGGACGCCGAGCATGAGCGAGGCGGTCCGGCGGTGCACGTCCTCGCCGCGCAGGAAAGACTCGATCAGCGCGGTCTCGCCGGCCTCGGCGGCCATCACCCGCAGCTCGATCTGGCTATAGTCCGCGCCCAGGATGTACCAGGCCTCCTCGCTGGCCTCGGGCACGTACTGCGCGCCGCCCAGCTCCAGCAGCATCAGCTCCCACCAGGGCCGGGACCCGGCCGCCGGGGCGATGATGCACTCCCGGAAGTTGAAGGTGAACGTGGTGCCGTCCCGGAGCGCATAGCGGTATTTCTTCGGGGACTGCTGGTAGTTGGGGTTCTCGCAGGCGAACCGGCCCGCCGGGACGCCGTGCTGCAGCAGCGCCGGGTGAGCCCGGCCGTCGGCCGCCCAGTCGAACTGCCTCTCGTAGATGGACAGGAAGTTGTCGACCAGCACCACCAGGTGCTTCCAGTCCAGGTACTTCCGCACCGCCGGGTATTTCTTGGCCAGCTCGGGCAGCGCCGTCTTGGCGTCCACGGACCGCTTGCCGCCCTTGGTGCGGGACTTGCACGGCATCCCGCAGTCGTCGTACAGCAGCTTGCCGAACTGCTGAGAGCTGCGGAAGTTGAAGTCCGGCGCGATGGGGCGCCCGGCCAGCGCGGCGAAGTCCTCCATGACCTCGGCCAGGTACCGCTCGGCGAACGCGCGGGCCTCCCGCTCCGCCTGACGCATCCGGGCCCAGTCGTAGCAGATGCCCTCATCGGCCATGTCGATGATGACCGGCAGCACCTGCATTTCCAGCTTGTAGACGAACCCGCCCCGGACCCGATCCCAGCGGTGCAGGTGGTTGGCCAGCGCCCACAGCGCGTCCTCGCAGGCGTAGGAGATGACCTCGGGGGCGTGCTGGTCCAGCACGGAGAACCGCATGGCGGCCAGCTGGGCCTTGGTGTAGGAGGGGAACAGCGACTCGATCTCCGCCATCCGGTGGCCGAAGGTCTCGAACGTCAGCTCCTTCACGCCGTGCTCCTGGTGGGTGCCCTCGGCGTAGGCCTCCAGCAGCGTGCAGGACCGGATGGGCATGTACCCGTGCGCCTCGCGGACCTGGCGGCCGAGCACCGGGTGGTCCCACAGCCAGCGCAGGAAGAACCGGGCCAGGACGCGCAGCTCGAAGATGGCGCCGTGCGCGACGATCAGCGGCAGGCCCGCATCGTCGACCGCCTGGCCCAGCAGCCACAGGTAGGCGGCGAACCGGCGGTTATCGACATTGACACCCTCATCGAACGCCAGCGGCACCATCCGCGCCCAGGCCAGGGAGTTGGTGAACTGGACCGAGACGACGTAGTTCTCCTCCGGGTGCAGCGACCCGTGCTCGCGGGACTCACCGTGATAAGAGGTCTCGATGTCCAGCCCGACCGGCAGGGCCTCGGCGACCATGGCCTCGAACCGGTCCCGGACGCCGGCCAGGTCGCCCAGCCGGTCATAGCTCGCGGATCCGGCAGCCTTCTGCACACTGGTCTTATACGGCCGGCGGGCCGGCGCCCAGCAGCCGGTCCAGGTCGGCGACGACCACCCGGAGCTGGTCCCACAGCTCCGGGTGGTCGAGCAGGATGCGCACCGCCTCGATGGCGATCCGCTCCCAGTCGTCCCGCTCGGCGCGGACCCGGGTCAGCTCCGCGGCCAGCTCGTCATCCGCCATAGTCACCAGAGGCATGCCAGCGCCTCCGCCACTCCCTCATCAGCGCCAGCCTTCCACCAGGATTCCAGCATGGCCAGCACCTCCCGGCACCGGCTGATCCGGTCCGGGGGGTAAGCGGCAGCATGCCGGCCGAGCAGGTGCACCATGTACCGGTCGAGCCGGTACAGCGGCTCGCCGCGGCGGCGGCACTCGCCAATCTCCGCCAGCGCGGGCAGCCGGGCGGCTAGCAGGCCCAGGGCCGCGCCGGTCTCGCCCCGCCCGGCCCGGCGCGCCTCGGCCATGGCCCCGTCCCGGTCCCCGGCGAGGAGCCGGTCGGCCAGGCCCGGGCCCGCGCCGTCCGGGCAGGCCAGCTCGGCCATGGCCGGGGTGGGCTCCAGCCCGGCCCGGACGGCCTTGTCGCACGCCTGGCGGGCGGCAGTCAGGCTGCCGCCGCAGCGGCTGAGCACGTCGCAGGCGTGACCGGTACCGGCACCGGGCCACCAGGACCGGACCAGCCCGGCGCAGTCCTCCTCCTTCGCCGGGCGGCAGCAGCGGATCACCTGGCCGCGGCGGCTGGCCTGCAGCGCGGCCAGGTGCGGCGCCAGCGCCTTCCGGCCGCCGTCCGCAGCCCGGGGGAAGTCCTCCTCGCCGGACACGAAGACCGTCCAGGCGGTGTCGGGGGCATCCGGGCCGGCCAGGACGGCGGCCAGCCCGGCGCGCCGCAGCTTGTGCGCGTCCCAGACGGTGACCATCCGGCCGCCCGGCGGCGGGTCGCACAGCAGCAGGTCCCAGACCGCGCGCTCGCCGTCCCCGGCGAACACGGACTCGGCCTGGCCAGGAGCGACCGCCCGGTAGGCGTCCAGCACGTCGAGCACCAGCGCGGGCTCGGCGCCGCATACCCAGGTGACGGCGCGCAGGGGCCGGCGCCTGGCCCACTGCAGGTAAGTGGCCACGCCCGGTACTACGGGGGCTGCTGCACACGGAACATGCCGGTCTCCCGGGCCAGCTCAGCGATCATGGCCGGGCTGAACAGCGCGCCCTGGGCCAGCTGGGTCCTCCCGGCCTCGGTCTCCACCTGATTGAACTGCTCGGCGAGATGAGCCTGGAAGGCCATCTTGGCGACGATGACCCACGTGGGGCCGGACGGCCCCATGACGTGGCCGAGGGAATCCATGAGGCTGTCGATCCGGGCGTGCAGGATGGACACCGGGTCAACGACGACGCCCGACCGGCCCAGCGCGGCCAGGCGGGCATCGTTCGCGTCAGCCAGCTCCCGGAGCTGATCCTGCGGGTTCTTGCCGTTGGGCATGGACATGCCTGAATCCATCGGCCGCCGCCACAATCTCCTACCGCTCCCGCGGCGCGAGCACCCGGTCCAGCGCGACCGCAGCCGCGGTCCGCGCGCCGTCATAGCGGCGCAGGACCTCCAGGATGCGCAGCGCCTGCGCCGGGGTCACCCCGGGCGCGAAATCCGGGCTGAAGCGCTCCCAGGCCCCCGCAGCGGCCTCCTGGGCCCACAGCCCGAGCGCGAGGCCGTGCTCGGGGCCCCAGCCCCGCACGGCGGCACTGAGCAGCGCGGGCTGACCGGACCGGGCGGCCCGGATGGCGGCGGCGACCGCGGCCCGGGTCTCGGCCGCGTCCGGCTGCTCCTCCGGCAGCTCCCGCTCATGCGGGCCGGCCAGGGGCAGCACCCGGCACCGGGACATGACGGTCTGCAGCGGCGGGCCGCCGTCCGCGGTCAGCACGAAGACTGCCGTGGCCGGGGCGTCCTCCAGGACCTTCAGCAGGGCCTGCTGGGCCGGCTCGGCCGCGCCGTCCAGCCGGATGATGAACGACCAGGGCGCGGTGCCGGGCGCTGCGACGTACGCCTGCCGGACGATGGCCCTGGCGGTGTCGGCGGTCAGCTCCCCGATGGCGATCACGTCGAACGCGCCTGCCGCCTCGGCCTGGCCGGTGACCAGGTCCCAGGCGCCGGGGCCGAGCACCAGCGAGGCCGCGGGCAGCCTGTGCCGCAGCGCCTCGCGGACCTGGGCGGGCGTCATGACGCCGCCTCGAACCTGGTGCAGCGGTACTGGTTGCCGAGGGAGCCGGGCTCCAGCTCCTGCCACTCGGCGGGCGTCTTATCCAGGAACGCGGCCAGCAGCAGCGGGCAGTCCTCCTCGTGACGGCACGGCCGGTAGCACCAGTTCGCCATCCAGGCCTCGCCCTCGGTCCCGTTGCTGAACGCGGGGCGGTCCGCCGCCTGGTCCATGACCTCATCAAGGCCCGGCATGCTCATGCCGCCTCCAGGTCGATGAAGAAGTCGTACTCGACGACTTCCCAGCCGTACTTCTCGGTCCGCACGGTGACGGTGACCGGGCCGCGCCAGCCGTAGGTGAACGGCTCGGCGTCGTGCCAGCTGCTGGCCGGGAAACGGTCGTTGACGATGACCCGGCCCTCGTCAAGTTTCAGCACGTAGCCGGGGTAGACCTCGAACTCGCCGGTCAGCATGAGCACCGGGTCGTCCGGGAAGATGTCGCCCATGTCGGCGGGGCAGCCCTGGCAGGTCAGGGAGATGCCCTCGTCCGGGGACAGGTCCAGGTACCACCAGTGCCCGCCCCGCTCCTTGCAGCTGGCCAGTTCCCACTGATGCCAGGCCCAGTCGACGGACGCCTTGCGCAGGTACTCGTCGTGCTCGGCCACCTCTTCGGGGGTGAGCACCCGCAATTCCAGCTTGCTCATGTTTCCTCCAGCGCAGCCAGCGCGGCGGCCAGCCTCTCTTCCGTCATGCCCGGCACGGAGCGCAGCGCGGCCTCGGCCGTCACCGCGGGCGGCGGCGGCACCGGGAACGTGGCCACCGAGGTGAGCATCCGCTCCAGCGCCCGGATCAGCGCGTACTTGACCGGGCTGCCGCGCCCGCCCTGCACGTTCGCCCCGCCGGCCTGCTTCGACTCCGGGTGCAGCCGCATTTCCTCTTTGGCCAGCGGCAGGTACCAGTCCTTGCCGGCGTCCTTGAGCCGCAGCCCGGCCCGACGCCAGGTGGCGACCACGTGGTGCCCGGGATTGCCCCGCAGCGCGTCGATGTGGGCCAGCAGCTCGGCCGGGGTCAGCTCCAGCCCGCCCAGGGGGAAGGTGACCCGGTCGGCGCCCAGCCGCAGCGAGCCCAGCGCGGTGCGCAGGTCGCCGAGGTAGTCCCCGGCCGCCGCCCGGTTCAGCCCGAACTCCCTGCGGACGCCCTCCGGGCCCACGGCGCGGCCCGCGGCGACCGTCGCGGCCAGGTGGTCCAGCAGCGGCAGCAGCGGCCGGGCGCCGGGCAGCCGCGGCACGCCGGCCAGGTGATCCCGGACCCGTTCCATGACGTCGTCGCCGGCCAGGACGTCATACTCGTCCGGCACGCCGGTCAGCCGGTCGACCCAGGCCTCGCCGCCACGCTCCTCGCCGGACAGCCATTGCGGCTCCCGCTCCCGGACCCGGGCCAGCTCCTCGCGCTTGCCCTGGCAGTAGAGCACCACCTTGCGGCACAGCAGCGCCCCGAACGGGTCCTTCGCGGAAGGGCTGGCCTTGCCGGGGTCGAACTGGGCGATGATGCCCGGGCGCGGCGGCGTGGCGTGCTCATCCGGCATGATCATCATGAGGATGTACTGGTAGACGTCCTCGACGTCCTCGGGCCGGGCGCGCCCGCCCAGCTGGCGGCGCACCAGGCGCCGCATGAGGTCGCCGTAGACAGCGACCAGCTGCTCATAGTTCGCCGGCACTACCTCACCCGGTAGCCCGGCGGTCGTTGCTGTCACCGCATGCCCACCATTCGCGATGTGTCCCGCCAGTGAGGGGAGCCTATGCCCATCCTTGACTCCCGTCAAGTCGTCTTGCCCGGCTCCTCCGCGACCTGGTCGCCCTGGTCGCCGTCCTCGGCCCGGCAGGAGTCGGAGTCGTAGACATAATGCACCGCAGGGCCGGCATTCCCGGGCCCGGCGCCCGGCACGCCGTCGGGCTGCTCGCTCACCAGACCGCCCCGAACTGCTCCCGGGCGCGCTGCACGGCAGGCTCGCCGACCGCGATCCTGACCTTGCAGCCGTCCGGGCCGCGCAGGTCGGCCCGGCCGCTGTCGTCGGTCTCGACCAGGATGATCCCGTGCAGCCCCTTGTTCGTCGACAGCGGCGACTGGTAGGCGCCCCCGGTGATGGTGAACCGGCCCCGGTCGAAGGAAATGCTCACCTGGCCGGGGGACGCCGGGCCGACCGGGGCCCGGTCGCCCTGCCAGCTGCCGTCGCGGCCGAGGACGGCCAGGCCGGTGTACTCCTCGCCGACCCGCCACTTGCGCCCGGCGAACAGCTCTTCCCAGCGCTTGGTGGTGCTCACGGGTCCTCCAGGATGTCGCGCCTGCGGAACCGGTCCAGGCCCCGCGCCCTGCGAGCCTGCGTATCGGCCACCCGCGCGGCCGAGGCGACGGCGCGCTCGCGGTCCAGGTCCTCCTCGCGCCAGCGGTCGTACTCGGCGGCCGGGTCCAGCGGGTCCTTGCCCGCCTGGTACAGCGCGGCCCAGGCCAGGCAGGACAGCACGTGCCACTCGATGTCCTTCAGGGCACCAGACTCACCGCAGCCCAGGCCGGCGCAGCGGCCCTGGCGGATGCTCACCCGGGCCGCCGGAGCCGGGGCTCCGCGGTCCAGTCATGGCAGTTACCGCAGTAGCCCTCCTCGGCGTCGCGCGGGTTGTGCGACGTCATGCCGCAGCGCGGGCACGTGAAGCTCGGCTCGGCCATGGTCACGACCAGCCCCGGGCCCTGGCGGCCAGGAACTCGGCCTCGGCGATCCGGCGGCAGGTGGACACGTGGTTCTCGCCCTCCTCGCCGCCCGGCTCGGCCACCGAGTACCACCGGCCGCGGACGTAGCCCTGCTGGTACCGCCATTCGTGCACGAGCAGCCGCCATTCCAGCGCCAGCGGGCGCACGGGCACCGGGTAGTCCTCCAGCACGCCATCAGCCCGCAAGTCGGCGATGAACGCCTGCCTGGTCCAGACATAGCCGTAGATGACCAGGCCCTCGAACTGCGGGCCGGGCGGAGTGCAGAGCACGTAGTCACCGCCGCCGATGGCCCGCTGCGCGGGCGTCGGCTCGCCCGCGACCGGGGGCCTCAGCTCGATGACTGGCATGCTCTCAGCGTACCAGGATCTTAACTCCAGTCAAGACTACTAGGGCCCGGCCCGCCTTCTCTTATCGTACCGGCGCCCCGCGCAGCCCGTCCGGCATGGGCTCGTGCCAGACGGGAGACGCGGTATCCGGCCAGCAGCAGAACAGGATGCCGTGCTCGTCTTCCCACCGGCCTCCCGCGGCGCGGCGCAGCCCGGCACCGCAGCCCCGGCACGCGGCCTCGGGGGCCAGCTCCTCCAGGCCCGGCGGATCAGGCACCCATCCGTGCATGAACGCTTCCTACCCCGCCTCGGCCAGCTCGATCCACGGCCACTCCCCGGCCTTGGAATCCCCGGGCAGCGGGGCGCCCAGGTAGACCCCGTGCCACGCACCGCGCTCCAGCACGGCCGCATCCTCAGCGCACAAGATGATCTCCCGGCGGCCGACTACCTTGCGGTAGCCGGGGCGGGCGCAGTCGAGATGGCAGACATCGACCGGGGCGCTCATGTCCCAGCCGCGCCCGGCCAGCCACCCCCGGATATTCTCCGACGGCATCGCGAATGCTCACCACCTGAAACGCCCGTGCGTCCAGGATAGCGAGGCCGGAGGTCACAGGCGGCCGACGAGGACCATGAGCGGCTCAGCGGCGATCCGGCGGTGCTTGTCGATGTGCCGGCACTGCCCGTCAGCCCGGGCCCGGTAGTCAACGGCCTCGCAGGTGCAGTCCCAGTTCCCCTCGGCGTCGCAGGTGACGTGATGCCTCACGGACGGATCGCGGCTGGACGGCTCCCAGGCCTCGTAGGCCAGCCCGACCCGGACCCGGCCGGTCTGCGGCGGGCCCGAGGGCAGGATGGCGCCGCACATCCTCACGGCTGCTCCGGGATGTAGCGGACCGGGGACCCGGCCATCTGGGCGAAGACGCCCGGCACGCCCGCCAGGTGCACGTGGACGTCCGGCGGCCGGGCGGCGCGGTCCAGGTCAAAGTGGTGCAGGGACTCCCGGCACAGCGCCGCGGTGCCGCGGTCCGGCCAGCCGTCAACGTCGCCGAGCAGCCGGTCCAGGATGGGCGCAGGGCGCGACGGGTGCTCGGCCGGCACCAGGGTGCCCGGGTCGAGCACCGCGAAGGTGGCCGGGTTCGGCTGGTAGCTCACGGCCGTTACTGCGCCGCGGCCGGCTCCGCCATGACGCCCGGCGTGACGTGCTCGACCGGCTCGGTGGCGTCGAAGACGACGTCCTGCTCGGGGAACTGCCAGTGAACGCAGTAAGGCGCCGCGTCCCTGCGCGCGTCCTCTGGGCTCTCGCCCGGGTAAGTCTCCCGGTACTCACGGATCAGCGCCTGGCAGTCCGGGCAGTTGGCGACGGCCAGCTCCAGCACCTCGGCCACGCGGACCAGGTAGGCGGCAGGCCGGGCCTCCTCACTCTCGCCGAGGACCCGGTGCACCGTCGTAATCTTCCCCTCCTCGATCATCTGGAACGCGCGCTGCCTGGTCACGCGCATGGCAAGCGCAGCCGGGGGAAGGGCCACCCAGCCCTTCAGCACCGGCAGACTCCTCGTGTCCACTATTTTGGCCAACTCAGGCTCCCTCCTCCCATCAGCAGATACAGGTTCTCCCGTACAACCTTAACTCAGGTCAAGGTATTCCGCTAGTCCCCGGAGCCGAGAACTCTCCCCATGGCCCGCCTGCAGCCGTCCATCCAGACCGTGCAGTCCGCCTCGGTGTGCACATCGGCCAGCAGGCCCAGGCACAGCGACAGCTTGCGGGCCACCGGCTGGTCGTACTGGCGGGCTGCCCAGTCCGGGACCGCGGCAGCACACCAGGCCTTCAGGGCCCGCTCCAGCTCACCTCGGTCCGGCGCGGGCTGGCGGGACGAGTCCTCCCACAGGTGCGCGAAGCTGGCCGGCACCCAGCCGATCCGGTCCAGCGCCTGGGCCGCGGCGTCGTCCTCGGACAGCTCCCAGGCCAGCGCGAGCAGCCGGGTGACGGTCAGGTAGGCCCGGCAGGCGAAGCAGAACGCATGGTCCGGCCAGACCTTCAGCGCGCCCTCGCCGCACTTCGGGCAGCTGTCCCGGGCCCCGCGCGGGCTCGGCGCGCTGATCCGGGCCCAGCTGCAGGCGGTCGCGAACGGGACGTGCTCGTCGGCCTCGGCAGCCAGGCTGCGCGCCGGGCTCATTCCTCGTCCAGCACCGAGGAGGCGACCTCGTGGCGGCCGGTGAACCAGCTGGTGGCGTAGTCGGCGGTCAGGTCGAACCGCTTGCCCTTGGGGCCGCCGCGGTTCTTGGCCACGGTCAGCTCCAGCGGCGCGGCCCGGCCGTTCGAGGTGTCCTCCTCCCGGTCGTACAGGAACAGCACCAGGTCCGGGGTGTTGGCCGCCTCGGAGGTCTGCGACAGGTGCTCCAGCGGATCCCGGACGCCGTTGGCCTTCATGTCCTCCCGGCCGCGCCGGTTGAGCTGCCACGGGGAGATGACCGGGACGCCGCAGCCGACCGCCAGCCGGGTCTTGGCCGCCTTGATGATGCCGGACTGGTCCTCGTTCAGCCGGTTGTCCCGGCTGCGCCGCTCGGGGGTCAGCAGCTGGAAGTAGTCGACGACCGCCAGGTGCACCGGGTAACGGCGCTGGAGGGCGGCCAGCCTGCCCTCGATCCAGGAGACGGTCGCGTTCTCGGGCAGCTGGACCACGTTGCACTTGCCATAGCCGCCGGTCTTCCAGTCATCCAGCACCAGGGGCAGGCAGCGCTCGCCCTCCTCGCCGAGCCGGCCCGAGGCGATGTCCAGGTCGTCGATCCCCCGGGCCAGGCCGAACTTCGGGTGCCGGGAGTGCCGGGCCACCAGCTTGCAGCGCACCTGGTCCCGCAGGGTCTCGGTGGTGAAGAAGACCACGTTCTTGCCCTGCAGGACGCTGACGTGCCAGGAGAGCTGGACGCACAGGCTGGTCTTGCCCCGGGAGGTCCAGGACAGCACCAGGGCCAGCGCCCCGGGCGGCAGCGGGCCGCGCAGGTACGCGTCCAGGTCCGGCAGCCCCAGCTGCACCCCGGGGAACTGCTCCCGGGCCCGCAGCTCCCGGGCCCGGGTGTAGGCGTCGAGCACCTGATCGCCCTCGGCATGCACGTCGCCCTCGGGGGTGACGTCCAGCCCGGCCTCGTGCTCGACCTCGGACAGCGCGGCCAGCACGTAGCGCCGGGCCGCGGCATGGCCGCGGATTTCCTCGCCGGCCTCGCCGCGGACCCCGTGGATGAGGATCTGCCGGCCCTGCAGCAGCACCTGCCCGGTGCCCTCGGTGGCGCGCAGCTCGCGCAGCTGCGCGAGCGCGTGCCGGAAGCCCGGCCCGTCCGGGCAGGAGGCGGCCAGCGCGTCGTACTGCACCTGGTAGGCCAGCGCGGTCCCCGGGTCCCGCTCGCGCAGCACGTCGGCGAGCCCCTCGCGGGTGATGATGCCGCGGGTCGCGTCGGCATAGGAGCACAGCAGCAGGAACAGCTTCTGCTGGGTGCGGTCCTCGAAGTGCTCGGGCAGCAGCTGGGCCCGGGCCATCTCCAGCGCCCGCATGCTGCCCCCGCCGTACACGATGGCGGACAGCACGGTGCGCCCGTGGTCGGCGGCCGAGGGCATCAGGCCGCTGCCCGGGACAGGAACGCCATGGCGTGCGCGGCCACGTAGGCCAGGTAATAGGCCGGGGCCGCCTCGACCAGGTATTCCCGCGGGATGTAGCGGGTCACGCCCATCAGCTCGCGGGCCATCGCGATGGGGGCGATGTGCCCGGCGATGGACATGACGGTGCCCGGCTCCCAGTGCCCGGCCCGGCTGGCCGGCATGTCGTGCGGAGGATGCAGCAGCGGCGGGATGACCAGGCCGCCGCCGGTCTCGATGAGCCGGTGCCGGTACAGCGGCTTGCCGAACATCCGCCCGCACAGCCGGGTGGTCCGCCGCGGGTCCAGCGGGGCGCCCTCGACGTTCTCGATGACGTACGGGCCGCCCCAGGCCTCCAGCCGGGGACGCATCGGGGTGATCAGGTCCGGGTAGCGACCGGCCAGCCCGGGACGGCACTTGGTCATGTCCGACCAGCGCTGGCAGGGCGCGCCGACATGCACCAGGTCGAACCCGCCGAGGTCAACCTCCAGCATGTCGGCCTCACGGAACTCGTACGGGTACCAGCGGGCCGCCTCCGGGTCAGTGTCGAAGCCGACCACCTCCAGGCCGTGCCCGGCGTAGCCGTCACCTGAGATGCCGACCCCGCAGCCGAGGTCGGCGACGCGGAACACCGCTACCCCGCCGGGCGGAACGCCAGGACCGGCTCGGCCGGATCCAGCACCCGCTCGATGCCGCCGGCGCCCTTGATGTAGATGCACATGCCCGTTACTACGCCGGGCGCCTCCGCGTACCCCGTCTGCCGCACGGCCGAGACCAGGCGGCCGACGCCGGGCACGATGTCGCCCGGTTCGAGCTGGCCGGCGGCGCAGGTGACCCAGGCGCGGCCGTGGCGCCCGGCGGCGATCCGGTCGCGGCGGAACGGCACGGGCAGCACCCGGCGGGTGCGCGGCAGGTCCGGCAGGTGCTCGCCGCCGAAGGTGGTGCGCCGGGCCGCCTCGGCCTTGGAGATGGGCACCAGGTCCTGCTCGCGCACCGGGGCCGTCGCGGCAGCCGTGGCCTGGCTGGCGGCCTCCAGGGCGCCGTCGGACAGGAACGCCTCCATGGGCGGCGCGGGGCCGTCTCCGGCCCGGTGCCGGTCGACGTCACGGCCGAGCGAGTCGGGGATTTCCAGGATGTGCTGGGGCCTGTCCGCCACGGCCGGGGGAATCGGACGCCAGCACCACGCGGCCCTGGCGGCTGCGGGCGGTCAGCCCGCACCCGGCCGGAGCGCCGCATCTCCCTTCCCTGAAGACGAACGCGAACAGGCCGCCGGCCGCCAGCGCCTTACCGCCGTCGCAGTCCCGGTGCGGGAAGCTCTCCGGAACGAGCGGGCCGATCTCGCTGCAGTAGCAGGCCCACAGCTCCGGGCTGGCCCAGCGCCTCTCCTTCAGCGCGATGCCGGCCGAGGCGCCGGCCCGGGCGATGCAGTCATGCCGGACCACCCGCCACAGCGGGAGCACGTACAGCGGCCCGGCCGGGCTCCCCGGCGGGTCCAGCCGGTTCAGCTCGTCCAGCCGCAGCTGGCACTGGTCCCGGAACCACCGCCCGGCGGCCCGCTCCTGCGCCGTCAGCTCACTCATCTACCGCCCTCAGCATCGCGTCGTGGATGGCCAGGATGGCCGCGGCGTGCAGCCGGGCCCCCTCTTCCGGTTCTACGCCGGCCACCTCAGCGGCGTCGGCCACGCTCACCCCGTAGTAGTACCGCAGCGCGACCAGCACCCGGGCGGCCGGGGCCAGCGAGCCGAGCACCCCGGCGACCGCGGCGAGCACCTGGCCGACCACCGCGGTGCCCTCCACGTCGTCCTCGGCGGCCACGTCGAACGGCTCGGCGTCCAGGGACACCGGCCGGGAGGCGACCGCGGCGATGGTGTCCCGCACCTCGTCCTGGGACAGCCCGGTCGCGGCGGCCAGCTCGGCCTCGGACAGGCCCTGGTCCTGCCCGGCCTCGCGCAGCGCCTTGGCCCGGGTCCGGGCCGACCGGGTCACCCAGTCCTGGGACCGCAGCCAGTCGAGCATGGCGCCGCGCATCCGGCGCAGCGCGTAGGCGGCGAAGTACTCATACCGGGTCGGGTCGTGGCCCTGCTCGGCGCAGTAGGTCTCCCACCGGGCCGCCGCGCTGGCCAGCCCGGTCAGCGCGAGGGAATGCAGCTCGTCCAGCTCCAGCACGTGCGGGGCCCGCTGCCAGACCTTGTACGCCTCGGCCCGGGCCTGCGGGATCAGCTCCCCGGTCAGCTCCCTGATGCGCGCGGCGACCTCGGGGTCAGACACCTCACCCGGCAGTCTCGATTTCCTGCCGGGCAACCACGACGGTGAGGTCGACGAGGCCGGCGGGGATGCCCAGGTGCTCGGCGACCTCCTGGTCGGTCCAGTCAGGGTGGACCCGGATGACCCGCTTGGCGGCGAGGAACATGTCGGTGCGGGTGTAAGGCATGCCCCGGGAATCGTCATGACCGCACAGACCCGCGCGGGGGCCGGCGATGACGCCAGCTCAGGTAACGTCTTGATCACGTCCGGCGGCGGGGCTTACGACGGTAGTCCAGCGGCTTGCGGCCGGCGAACGTCTCCCCGGCCTCGATCAGCCGCTTGTTGCGCTCGGCCAGGTTCAGCGCCCGCTGCGTGCCCGGCACGCGGCCTCCGAGCGCGGCCTCCAGCGCCCGGCGGACCATGGCGTCGGTGACCCGGGGACCGCCACCCCTACGCTGCCGCGCTGCCATAGGCCACCAGCCGCATCAGCCGCTGCGGGCTCATCTGCCAGGGGATGAGCCCGGTCTCGTCGAAGACGACATCGGAGACCTCCTGCTCGCGGCGCAGCATCGGCAGGATGCCGTCCTCCTGGGTGGCCAGCGCGAGCAGCTGGGTGAAGATCACCATGCCGAACGGGCTGCCGTCCCGGCAGATGCGGCCGAGCAGCTGCGTCATCCTCGCCGGGTTCAGAATGCTATCTACCGCGATCAGGTGCCGGGCCACCTGCAGGTTCAAGCTGGCCTCGATGGCGGTGGTGCCGACCAGCACCCGGATGGCCGGGTCCTCGCGGAACAGGTCCAGCCGGCGGCGGCGGACCTTCTTGTCGGTCTCGGCGCTCCAGAACAGCACGTGCCCAATGTCCGCGGCGCGCAGCCGGGCGGCCAGCGCGGCCACGTTCTCCCGGAAGTGCACGAAGCAGACGACCTTGTCCTCGGACAGGTCCCCGGTCAGCGCGCTCATCACCCAGTCCAGCTTGGCGGACACGTCGCCGCGGCGCCCGTCCAGGGCGGCCAGACCGGAGCAGATCTGCCAGCCGCGGGTGTACGCGGCGGCGGCCTCGGCGTAGGTGACCTGCTCGCCGCCCGCGGTCAGGCGGCGCAGCACGCCGCGGCGCAGCTCGTCGTACCGCTCGCGCTGGGCGGGGGCCAGGTCCAGGTGCACCGGGTTGTGCTGCACCGCGGGCAGGGTCACGTCGTCGAAGTCAGCGGCGGTGCGGCGCAGCACCAGCGGCGCGATGGCCTCGCGGAACTCGCGGATCAGCTCCGGGTTGCGCACGATACCGTTGTCCACCCAGATCTTCTGCCGGACCGGCTGGCGCCCGTCGGCGCCGGAGCCGCGGGTGATCCAGAACGAGCGGCGGGTCACGTACCGCTGCTGCACCCGGGTCCGGGAGCCGAGCCGGGCCGAGATGCCGGCCGGCACGCCGAAGTTGTACAGCTCCATCAGCTGCTTGGACACCGGGGTGGCGTTCACCCCGATCACCCGGGAGCACCGGGCGGCCAGCTGGGTGATGGCCCAGTAGGTGCGGCTCTTGTGGTTGCGCACCGCGTCGACGTCGTCATAGACGAGGGTGGCGACCGGGAACTGCCGGATGACGGCCAGGTCCCCGGCCCGCTGCTGCTTCTCCCCGGCCGCGGGGGCGAAGGTCCGGTCGCTGACGACGCAGACCTCCCAGGCGCCCATGTACGCGGCCAGCCGGGAGGCCCGGTCCCCGTCGGCGACCAGCACGTCGATGCCGGGCAGCAGCCGGGCCAGGTGCTCGGCCCACGGGTCGTACTGGGCCCGGGCCGGGCAGACGATGACCGCCCGGCTGTCGTAGCCCAGCTCGCCGTGCTCCTTGCACATGGCCAGCAGCGCGCAGACCGTGGCGGTCTTGCCGCTGTTGTGGGTGACCGTCCACCCGTCGGTGACGTACAGGCCGGACGGGGCCGAGACCCGGATGCACTGCACCGGCACGGTCCGGGAATACTCAACCTTCCTGATCCACTTGACCCGCTGGTCGCGCTCCCAGTGCGACCGCTTCCCGGCATTCGTCAGGTCTCCGCTCGTGCGCTGCCGGGGCGGCGGCTTGTTCTTGCGCTCCAGCCGGAACAGCTCCAGCCCCGGGCCCGGGGCGATGGTCAGCCGGTAGGAATCCCGGCAGCGCACCAGCTCACCGGTCTTCTTATCCCGGTACGAGGACCTCTTCACGCGCACCGCCGACGTCCGCAGCCCGAGCGACCGGCCCAGGTCAGCGACGTCCCCGGCCAGCTGCCGCGATGCCGAGCTGAACTCTGCCCCCGCGCACCCGGCCCAGTTCCCGTCCGTATCCAACAGCCCCTGCAGCAAGGCCAGCCTGGCCGCGGCCGAGGCCCACTTGTACAGCCCGGGAACCATCTTCTCCCAGGACCTCTTGCCGAGCAGGCCGAGCTGCCGGAGCACGGGCTGGCTGCCGTTCAGCCGGTACCACTCACAGCTGGTCCGGCTCATGTCGAAGTTCCAGCCCCAGCCCTCCGGGAGCAGCTCCTGAGCCGCCTTCAGCAGCTCAGCATCCGCCGAGCCAAACGACGGCATGCCGCTCAGCGAGCCGTCACCGAGCAGCAGGCCCAGAAGGTACGGGTCAACCGGCAGGAACCGGTCAGGAATTGCCAGGTCGGGAGCCTTCCTGATCAGCGGGACCGCCTGCCCGCGCTTCTGCCCGGCAATCTCTCCCAGAGGGCGGACGCGCCACGGGTCCGCCTCACGCGGCTCACGGCTGACGCGCGTCTTGTAGCGGTAGACCGATCCGGTATACCCGCGAACCTTCCAGAGGTGCCCGAGCGTGGACTCAGCGGTGGTGCCATCGGAGAACGTGATCCGGTAGACATCCTGCACGCCCTGCGGGATGACCTCGGCCACCTGCGACAGGTCCCCGTCCGGGTCGATCACCTGGGTGCCCGGCTGCAGCGAGCCCATCTCGGCCCAGCCGCCCGGGGTGAGCACCTTCGCATCGAGCGGCTGCGGCCCGACCGTGTCGGCGTCCAGCTCCTTCCCGCCGACGTACAGGAACGCCGCGCCGGTCCGCTGGTGACGGCGCAGCACCATGCCGCAGCGGCGGCACAGCGGGTGCCGGTCCGGGGCGTGCCGCTCGCACGGGGCGGTGTTGAACCAGGCCAGCTCGGGCCACGGCTCGATGTCGTGCAGGGCCTTGACGGCCAGGGCCGCGCGCTCGCGGCGGGCGTCGTCCAGCAGGGTGACGTCGGGCAGCTCCACGCTTACTACTACGCCCGGGGAAAATCCCTAATCTCCCCCCGGGACCGGCCGCCCGCCGGGCCACTGCTCCTCGGCGGAGAACACCGCGACAGCCAGCGCGGAGGCCAGCTCCTCGCGCTGGCGCTCAGTCAGCAGCATGAAGCCCTTGACCACGTCCCCGTGGTCGTGCTCCAGCACCATCCGCAGCGCCATCGCCGCTGACACCGCTCCCGTCGCCACCGCGCTAGGCCGCCCCCCGTGACAGGTCGGAGACCGGCACCCCGGCCCGCCACGGCCGGGCCTGCGCCAGCTGGGCCGCCGCGGCGGCCTCGGAGAAGCCCTGCCCGGGCTGGACGTGATTGACCGGGCGGGCGATCCGGCCCGGGCCGGCCGGCACGGTGATGGCCCGGTAGGGGCCCTGGGCGAACCGGCAGGCGCCGGTCCCGCAGGCGGTGGCCAGCCCGCAGCTGAACTCGGCGGCGCGGGCGGCGCACGCGGCGACCGCACGGGAGACCGCGGCGCGCACCGTGGACCTGATCCCCGCCGCGTGCGCGCGCTCGCGCAGCACCACCGCCTCGCGGGCGATGGCGGTGGCGTACCTCTCGTCCCCGGCCAGCGCGGCCAGGGCGTAGCCCAGCTCCTCGCGCACCGCGGCGTCCAGCTCGGCCTCGATGGCGGCCAGGAACGCGATCTTGGTGACGTGCCGGCCGGCCGCGCCAGACCGGCCGGTCAGCGGCAGGGCCCGGGCCGCGGCCAGGTACGGGTCCGCGGCGGAGAAGAAGTCGCAGCCGTCCAGGCCGGACCGCTGGCTGCGCAGCACCGGGGCGATGGCGCTGGTCCGGCTGGCGGACAGGACGGCAGCGGTGCGGGCCGCCTCGGCGAACGGCACCAGCGCCCCGCCCAGCTTGACCGGGCGGGCGCCCAGCCCCGGCCACGAGGCGGCCAGCATGTTGTACAGCTCCGCGTCGTAAGGCACACTGGACCTCGCATGCGACGACGGGCGGCCGGGTGAGGCGGCTCCCGCATGAGCACGGGCCGCCCCCCGGCTGCAACGGGCCCACCAGCGCGCCGGGGCGGCGGCATACTGCTGTGATCACCAGAAAAGGCCTCCCGCCCGGTGGGCCGGGGAGGCCGGGCCCGGCTCGCGGCCCGCCTGTCCCGGCGGCGTGCCTCCAGGGCCCTGCCCGGCCAGGCTATACCCGCCCGCTCCGGTAACGCCAGGATCACGGGCGGGCGAACTTCAGGCGTCCAGCGTGAAGGTGACCGGCTCGGCCGTGCTGCCGATCACGGTGCCGTCATCGGCCAGCGGCAGCATCCGCCAGGTGCCCGGCGGCCAGCCGGCCGTGCTGACGGTCACCGCCCAGCGCCGGGTCCGCGGGTCGAACTCCGCGCCGGCCTCGTGGTCCGGCGGGGCGGCCAGGTCCGAGCCGGGCGCCCAGAACCGGGCGGTGACCGTGCCGGAGTCCATGACCCGCCCGCCGCGGTGCGCGGTGAACCGGACCAGGATGTCCGTGCCGGCCCTCACGCCCCCCTGATCGGATCAGTCCCCGGCCAGCGCTGGCGGGCCGCCAGCATGGCCCCGGCCAGCTCCCCGGCGTACCGGGCCAGCTCGGCGTTGCGCTTGCGCCAGGATCCCAGCTCGGAGTCATCCCAGGGCAGCCCCGCGTGCGAGCACCAGGTGCGCCAGGAGTGCCAGATCACCTTCATGGTCCCCTCCCGGGACCCGCACCGGGCGCAGCTCTGCACGTCCGGGCGCCAGATGGCGGCCCGCTGGCGGCGCCAGCCGCAGGCCGAGCAGGTCCAGGTGCCGCACACCACGCACGGCCGGGTGGACGGGTGGTTCACGACGGGACCCCTCACAGCACGATCACCCGGACCGGATCCAGCGGCCGGCGGCACAACGAGCACTCGCCGCCCTCCTGCTCCTCGCGAGCCCGCAGCACCTCGCCGTCCGGGCCGAAGTAGATGTCGCACGAGCCGCAGTGCAGCAGCTCCAGGACCGCCCGGGCGGCCTGGCGGCGGCGCTCCAGCTCGGCCCCGGCACAGCGGTCCGCATGCCGCGCCGAGGCGTGGTCGTGCCCGCAGCGCCACCTGACGCCCTCGCCCTCGCGCAGCACGCCGGCGTAGGACGCCACGCCGCGGCCCCGCAGGTAGCAGTGCCCGGGCTTCAGCTTGTCCGGGTCAGCCACGGCGGACCTCGAAGGCGGCGGGCAGGCCGGGCGATGCCCGCGAGCACCGAGCCGGCCGCGGCCGGGTAATCCGGCGCCTCGCGGGCGGCGTCGACCAGCGTGTACGCCGGCCCGGTATCCGCCCCGCAATCATCCAGCCCGGCCTCGTACAGCGCCTCGGCCTGGGCGCCGGTCCGCTCCGGGCCCTCCCGCCTGATGGTGAAGACGAACGTCTCAGCCACGGGAGGCCTCCTCCGGGACCGCCAGCCGGTACGCGCTGGCGTGGTAGAACAGGACCGGCCCGGCCATCGGCTTGTACAGCTCGATGACCGGCGGCGTGACCAGCCCGAACGGCACGTCCAGCCGCGCCCAGGCCGAGGAGTCCGAGGTCACGTAGACCGCCGCGGTGCGCTCGGGCACCTCCTCAGCCACGGCTCTTCCAGGCCGGCTCGGCTGCCCCGGTCAGCAGGTCCAGCAGCCGCCGGGCCTTATCCGGCTGCTCGTGCCGGAACACCAGCAGCGCCTCGCGCAGGTAACGGTCGTCGAGCGCGGCCAGGTACCGGATCGCGGCCATCGACCGCTCCCGGCCGGTGCCGGTGCCGCGGGGGGCGCTGTCCGAGCCGAGCGCGTACGCCCGCTCGATGATCTTCGCGACCTTGGCGATGGCCGGGCCGCCGGAGCGGCCGTAGGCGACCGCGCCGATGATCCCGGCGGCCTCCTCGCGCAGGCCCGACAGGGTGTCCGGCTTATCGTACCGTTCAGGCATCGCGGGCCGCCGGGTCCTCGTGCAGCAGCTCCATGACCCGGTCAACCGCCGCGGCCTCCCCGGCGCTCAGCTTCATGACATCGTCCAGGCCGGCCAGGAAGCTGATGACGGCCATGGCGCCCGGAGGCTCGGGCCGCGCCGGGCGGGGCTCGGGCTTGTCCTCCTGCACCGCGGGATCAGCCCTGGCCAGCGCGGCCAGGAAGTAGCTGATCGCGCCGAGCGCGTGCGCCGACCCGGCCCTGGGGTCAGTCACGCCCGTGAAGATCTCCAGCTCGTGCAGCCCGCGCTCGTACAGCTCCCGCGGGCCCGGGCCCGCCAGGCCGGCTTGCGTGCTCATCATGCCGTCCCCTCTCTCGTCGTTTACTGCGGTTAAGCCTCTTCCGGCTGGCCCAGGCCGCCGGGGATGCGCAGCCGGCTGCCGTCCGGGCGGACGATCTGGATTTCCGCGCCGGCCCGCTCCTCGTCCCGCAGCCACACGTAGACCTGGCAGGCCCGGTTGATCACCGTCTGCCTGTCATCGCCGCTGTGTATGGACTCCCACCGCACCTGGTCCATGGCCTTGACCAGGATGTTGACGATGACCCTCTCATAGGGCTCGGGCTCAGCCACCGGGAGCCTCCCCGGCCAGCACCACGCAGGCGCTGATGTCGCGCAGCAGCCCGTCCGGGTCCCCGCCCAGGGCGGCCACCTCGTCCAGCACGGCCACGCAGATGCCGGCCAGCGCCATGGGCACCAGCACCCGGTCGGCCGCGGGCCCCTCGAAGGGGATGTCGCCGCCGTAGCCGTCCAGGGACGCCCGGACCATGGCCACGCCGTGCAGCACCGCCGAGCGGACCGCCGGGGTCACCGTCGCAGCGGGCATCAGGAGCACCTCCCCGTCCCCAGGATGGCAGGAAAGACGGAAGACGGAACCTGCCGTCTTCCGTTAAATGAGTCACGGGAGCCCCGCCCGCCCGGCAGGTACCCTTCCGCCGCGGGCCGGGCCCGCCGGCAGCGCGGCTGTGCGGTCCTTGCGCCGAGGCACTCAGCTCTCCAGCCATACCGCCGGGAGGCGTGTGACGGAGGCGAGAACTGAACGGGGGTGAGCACCCCCGCACGCGGCGTCTGCTTAAGGGCGAGGCCGCTGACGTTGACCGGCCGGGCGGGGCAGCTTGATGCGGGATCGAAGTTGTACTTCACTGCCGCAGCAAAGCAAGCTTTTATACGCCGAAGCATAAGTTCTCCGTGTCAGGGTCGGCGGAGGCTGCCACCAGGGCGCCGGCAGCCTCCGAGCCGTTCGCGCTGACGGCATCCTCGCTGGTGGCGGCCATGATGTCGTCCCAGCCGAGGCGAGCCGTCTCCCGCTCGTAGCCCATCCGCTCCAGCAGCGCGTCAACCTTGTCACCGGGCAGCTGGAGGCGGATCGCCAGGGCCTCGCGCGTGATTTCCGTCATACTGCGTCCTTCCAGGCCAGAGGCCCTCCGCAGCTTCCTGTACAGCTCAGGGGCCAGGCGCACGAGGAACTTGTGCTCATCACTCATGGTGACAGGATATATATGTATGGCAGTAAGGTCAAGCCATACATAGGTACTTGCTACCTTGATAGCAGAGAGGTCAGTATATACAGCTATACCGCCATACGAGTAGCACTATGTCATGCCTGCATTACCTCTACTGCCATCTGTATGGCACTGCTGATGTCCGCGGTCAGTACCAGCGCGCTGACCTGGGATTCTCCCGCCTGGCAGGCATCGGAGTCAGAGAGGAAGCGCACCGACTGCGCGGCGTTCAGCGTATGAGCCAGCTCGATGAGCGCCCGGGTCGGGCCCGGGGACTCCGCGACCGTGACCGGGCCGCGCTCGGGGTGCTGCCAGACCAGGCGCCAGCCGCCGCCCGTGCTGATTTCCCAGGCCGGCTCGTAGGTGTAGACCTCGACCAGGGCGCTCTCGGCCGCCGAGCAGGCCTCGGCATCGGCCAGGTACAGCCTCTCGCCCCCGTCGGCCGCGGTGCAGTGATCCGGGGTGTCGGTCACCGGGCCGGACGGGCCGCCCGCCTCGGCCGCGCGGCAGGAGTCACTGTCCGTCACCCAGCGGGTCAGCTCGAACTCGGCGCAAGAAGATCTGTCAGAATCCCTAATCTCCACGGACGGTGACAGCTCGGTCATCGAGCAGCCGTCGGTGTCGGCGATGAAGGTGAACCCGGAGTCCTCGCCGTGGCAGGAGTCGGCGTCGGTGACCAGGAACCCGGCCGTGACGGCCTGCAGCTGCCCGGCGGCGGCCAGCAGGGCGGCCCCGGCGATGTAGCCCTGGGCGGCCAGCGAGCCCTGGGCGGCCAGCTGCACCGCCGAGGCCAGGACCGCGGCCATGGTCACCGAGCCGGTCCCGTTCAGCGCGGCCCCCGCAGCCAGGGCAGCAGCCGGGCCCAGCGAGCCCTGGCCGCCCAGCGCCGCGGCACCGGGCACCAGGACGGACGGGGCGGCGCTCAGCTGAGCCTGCGCAGCCAGCACCGCGCCCGCCCCCTGGGCCGCGGCCGGCGTGTTCAGGATGGCAGTGCCGGCCAGCGAGGCCCCCGCCAGCTGCGTCGCAGCCCCGGCCAGCGAGGCGGCCCCGGCCAGGGTGGCCGCGCCGGGCACCGCCCCGGCCGCCGAGGCCGACAGCGAGCCCTGCGCGCCGAGCGCGATTCCGGCTCCCTGGGCGGCAGCCGGGGGCCCCAGCGATCCCCGGGCGCCCAGGGCCGCGCCCGCGCCCTGGACGGCGCCGGGAGCAGCCAGCGATCCCGCGGCGCTGAGCGCCCCTGAGGCGCCCTGGACGGCGCCGGGCGTGCCGAGTGACCCGGAGGCGGCCAGCGAGCCGCCAGCGGCCTGCACGGCGTCCGGGGCGGCCAGCTGGGCCGTGCCGCCGAGGGAGGCTCCCGCGCGCAGGGTGACGGCGGCTGACAGGGAGCCCTGCGCGGCCAGGGCGCCCGCCCCGGACGCGGTCCCGCCCGCCGCGGCAGCCAGCTGGCCGGCCCCGGCCAGGGAAGAGCCGGCGGCCTGGGCCGATGCCGTGCCGAGCACGCCCGCAGCGCCCAGCGCTGCGCCCGCGGCCTGGGCTGATGCCGTGCCCAGCGAGGCCGTGCCGCTCAGCGCCGCCGGGGCCGCCAGCACGGCCGCCGAGCCCAGCGACCCGGCGGCGCCCAGCGACGTGCCGGCGCCCAGCCCGGACGGGGCGGCCAGCGACCCGGCGGCGCCCAGCGCGGCTCCTGCGGCCTGGACGGCGCCCGGGGTGCCGACGGACCCGGCCGCGCCCAGCGAGGCTCCCGCGGCCTGCACGGCGGCGGGAGCGGCCAGCTGAGCCTGGCCGCCCAGGGCCGCGGCACCGGGTACCAGCACCGCCGGGGCGGCGGTCAGCGAGGCGGCGCCGCCGAGGCCGACGCCGGCGACCTGGACGGCAGCCGTGCCCAGGGACCCGGCGGCACCGAGGGCAGCCGCGCCCGGCACCAGGACGGCCGGGACGGCGGCCAGCGAGCCCTGGGCCGCCAGGGACGTGCCCGCGCCCTGAGCGGCGGCCGTGCCCAGCGAGGCGGTGGCGGCCAGTGCCGCCGGCGCGCCCTGCACGGCACCGGGAGCAGCGAGCAGAGCCTGCCCGGACAGGGCCGCGCCCGCCCCGGTGACCGCGGCCGGGGTGCCGACCGAGCCCTGCGCGCCGAGGACAGCGCCGGCACCCTGGACGGCAGCCGGGGCGCTCAGCTGGGCCTGGGCGCCGAGCGCGGCGGCCCCGGGGATGACCGCGACCCCGGACCCGGCCAGCGATCCCTGCGCGCTGAGCGCGGTACCGGCACCCTGGACGGCCGGGACGGCCAGGGTGCCCGTTCCGGCCAGCGCCGCGGCGGGTTGCTGCGTGACCGCGCCGGCCAGGGCGCCGGTGCCGGCCAGGGCGGCGCCCTGGCCCTGCGTTTCGGCTTGGGCGATGGTCCCGGTCCCGGCCAGCGTCGCCGTCGGCTGCTGTACCTCGGCCTGGGTCAGGGTGCCGGTGCCGGCCAGGGCCACGGCGCTCTGCTGGACCACCGTGGTGGTCAGGGTGCCAGTGCCAGTCAGTGCGGCTGCCCCGGTGATGCCGGTGCCGGCCGGGCCCAGGTACCCGGTGCCGGACAGCCCGATGTCGTCCAGGTAGCAGGTCCAGGCGCTGGTCTCGGTGACCGCCGCGAACGACCCGTAGCGGTAGGCGCTCGGCACGCCGCCCGTGTTCTGCGTAGCCGCGGAGGTGTTCGTCTCAGCCGGGGAGGACAGCGGGCCGTCCGGCGTAGTGAAGATCTTCAGCTCGGTCTGGCCGGCCGCGGCACTGCCCGTGACGTAGCCCTCGATCCGGTACCAGGCGTTGTTCGGGACGACCGTGGTGCTCTGCGTGATGGTAGCCGAGCTGGTGTTGCCGACCAGCAGCGTCCCGTTCGTCATCAGGTAGACGCTGGCGCACAGGGTGGATCCGCCGATGTCGCACTGCCAGAGCCGTGTGTTGACGGTCGGGTAGGCGGAATGCCAGACGTACAGCCGGAACCAGACGGTGGGCAGGGCGCCCGCGCTGGTGCTCCAGGTCAGGTACGCGGTGGAGCTGACCCCGGAGGCGAAGGCTAGCGCGGCGGACAGCGTCCCGTGCATGGCCTGGGCGGAGGAGAACTGGGCGGTCGTGCCGGCTCCGCTCGTGTTCACCGCGTCAAACGCCTGGCCGGACGCGCCGCCGCTGTTGCCCGTGCTGATCCCGGTGCCGCTGGTGCCGCCCTCGAACGTGTTCTGCTCCAGGACTCCTGCGGGGGCCGGGACGAGCGGCGCGGCGGGCACGATGTGCTGGAAGGCCATGGGGGACCGGAACCCGGGCGGGATGGCCGGGACCGGGGCGGACAAGGAGGCGGCTACCGCAGTCCCCGCAGGCATCTGGGCGATCCACACGCCCGCGTAGTTGGAGTTGGCCACGGAGTGCTGGCTCAGCGGCGTCCAGGTCAGCCCCAGCCCGGACGTGTCCGTGATGGAGCAGGTCATGGCCGTGGAGCCGTTCTGCAACACCACGCGGGCGACGAGCAGCGACCCGTAGGGCGGCGAGAAGGATGGGCTGGCGATGAACGTGGCCGTATTCGACTGGGCCTCGGCACTCGTGGCGGAGGCGTCTTCCGCGATGGTTCCCGAGGCCAGGATCTCGGCCAGGGCGGTGGCCCCGGACGCGCTGTTGGTCGCCCCGTAGGTCTGGCTGCCGGTAGCCGACGTGGCGGCGGCGGACCGGAACGTGCCGAGCTGGTCGCCGCTGCTGCTGTTGGAGTAGTTATCGCTGAACGTGGTCTGCGCGTCAGCGGTGAACGAAGTCGCGTTGCTGAAGTTGGCCGCGGCGCCGTACACGACCGACCCGGTGGCCGCCACGGTGATGGCCGTGTCGAAGCTGATAGAGCTGGCCGACGCGGTGCCGGCCACGCCGCCCGGCTGCTGGGCGGCGGGCTTGGCGCCGGTCAGCGCGGTCACCCGGATCAGCGCGCCGCCCCCGCCGCCTGCCGTGGCCGTGGCGGTCACCGTCATGGGCGGCGCGCTGACCGTCTCCTGGACCAGGACCATGACCCCGTTGAGCTGGGTCGAGGTGCTAAAGGCCGGGGCCGTCGGAGTACCGGCAGCACAGTTCAGGTTATAGGCGTACTGATTATTGTTAGTATCAGACGTATAGACGTACCCAGTCGTGCTCCCGGTCGCAGCGGCTGATGTATTAGCAAAGCCGACGTATAGCTCACCGCTCACCGTGGGAGTCAGCGAGGCCCAGGCATTCGTGCCTGCACTGTTAATAGTGCCGTAGCTATCAATAGCCCAAGAGCCGACAGTAGAGTGAAATTCGCGTCCGGTAGCCCCGGCCAGGGCAGGCGCAGTTCCGGACCAGGTAACCGTGACGGTCGCGGCAGAGGCCGCAGTGACCTTCCCGATGAAAAAGCTCATCGAGTACTGCGAGGTCCCGAGAATATGCCCTACGGGAGTCCAGGTAACATTAGAGCTGGATAGCGCAGTAGCATATACGGTATTGTTCGATCCATTCGCGATTCCGATAGTAAATAGATTGCCTGCCGCAGATGGCGTCAGCGAGAATGTCGATGTAGATGTCAGGGCATTCGGGTTCAGGCCGCCGACCGCAGTCCACGTCACCGGGGCTCACCCCGCTCCCTACAGGGCGGACAGCAGCACGACGCCCGGGGCCGGCCCCCCGTATCCGGCGGCGATGGCCGCCCCGATGGCCTGCGCGAGGGAGGCGGCGTCCGCCCCGTAGGCCAGGGGCACCTCGACGCTGAACGTCCACCCGTCCGCCAGCGCGGCCAGCGTGTTACCCGGGCCGATGATGACCCCGTAGGCGGTCAGCGTGGCGTGCCCGTCCGGGTAGGCGTTGAGGCCCACCGTGGCGTAGGCGACAGGGCCTGACGGAGCGCTCATGTCAGCACATCGCCTCCACCAGCCACTGCGTGAGCTGCACGGTGGCATTCGCGCCGCTCAGCGTGCCGCGCAGGGACAGGCCCTGGACCTGGGTGGTGTCCACGGCGGCGGCGGTCTCGCCGGAGGCGCTGGGCAGGCTGACCCAGACCTGCGCGGTGGCGGTCAGGATGGTCTGCGCGGCCAGCGCGCCGAAGGAGATCTCGCCCTGGGTGGCGATGGTGTTCCCGGACGTGGCGCACGCCGTGCAGCGGGATACTGCCTCGAATTTCCACTGGATGCCGGTGTTGGCCGCTGCCGGCGTGGCGATGGCGTTGGTGGTGGCCAGGGTGACGTAGCTGGACCCGGCGTTGGTCTTGTTCGCGGCCAGCAGGAAGGTGACGTTGCAGGTGGTGGCCGTGGTGGTGATGTAGCCCCGGGCGGTGTAGCGGATGAGCAGGCCCGGCGCCCAGCCCTGGTAGGCGCCCTCCTGGTACACCTGGGCGGGGTCGGAGGGGATGCCGGTGACCGGGGACAGCGTGGCGGTCGTCGCGGTGCTCAGCGCGGCGCCCGCGCCCGAGGACTGCGGGCTGGACGGGTTGAGCAGGGACACCCAGTTCTGGCCGGACATGCCTCACCTGCCTCCCCCGCCCGGGGGGCGGCTAGAACCCGCCCGCGCTGATGGCCGCCACCGCGACCTGGAAAGTGTTCCCGTTGGCGACCGCGATCGGCTGGCCGGACCACGCGCCCCACCAGACCCGCAGCGCCGCGGAGTCGGTGACCTCCAGGGACACGATGGACCAGGCCGACCCGCCGTTGGTCCAGCTCATCGCCGCGACCGCGGGCATGGTCACGTTGGAGCCCGCCGAGCTGGCCGTGCACTGGCTGGCGAACGCGGTGCCGCCGGCGGTGTAGCCCGAGCCGGTGATCTCGGTGCCCGAGGCCGACCCGGTGGACAGGGTCGAGGTCAGCTTCAGCTTCATCGCCGAGGCGCCCAGCGCGGTCCAGGTGCCCGGCACCCCGGCCGCGCCGGTCGGCAGGACCACGTTGAGCATCTTGGAACTCATGGCGGCGTCGATCGCAGTCTGGGCCACGGCTAACCTCCCGCGGCCGAGGGGGCGGGCGGGGACGGGACCGGCAGCGCGCCCGGGACCGGGACCAGCTCGGTGCCCGGCATGACGGTGATGATCAGCGGGCGGCACACCGTGCAGCCCTCGGTGTCCTTGTGGCAGTGCCCGCCCGGGCAGGGCGGCAGCACGCCGTCCTTCACCGCCCCGGTGGCCTGCGTGAACAGCGGGTGGGTGCCATCGGAGGCCGGGTGCAGCGCGTCGGCGACGGCCCCGCGCCAGACCCGGCAGGTGCCGGGCTCCGGGCAGGGCGCGCCGGGATGGCCCGCCGCGATGCCGGGGCAGGAGCCGGCCGCGGCGGCGTGGTCGTGGGCGATGGCGCAGCAGCCGGTCGCGGCCGGGTCGGGGCAGCGCACCATCGCGTCGATGTCAGCGTGGGTGCAGCCGGGCTGGTGGGCCGCGGCGGCGGCCAGGTAATCCGGCGGGCACGTGCATTCGAGGAAGACCTGGGTCAGGCACCCGGGACACTGGACCTGCAGCATGGCCAGGTAATCGGCACCGGGCGGGGCGGCGCCCGGGGGAGCGGGACTTGGGAGACCGCAGGGCCCCGGGCGCCAGGCCGCCCGGGGCTCCCGGGGGGAGAGAGCGGGCCGGCGGCGGCTCCAGGGTAGCGCGCCGGGGGGAATATTTCCCGGGGGAGCGGGGGCGGCGCCGGGGGGAATATTTCCCGGCGCGGCGGCGGGATGCGAGAGGAAGGCCGGGCGGAGCCGGGGCCCGTGCCTGCCCGGATGGGACCCGGGCGACCGGTCCGCGCCGGCGGCGGCGCGGCCAGCATGCCGGCCAGCGCTCGGCGCTGGCCTGGGCCCTCCCGCTGGCCTGGCATGGCCGGGCCCGCGCGCCCTGGCCTGGCGCACTGGGCCCGTGATGCTGCCCGCTGCCCGCTGCCCGCTGCCCGCTGCGCACTGGGCCGATGCCCGCTGCGCACTGCAGGCCTGCGCCCTGGGCCCGTGATGCTGCCCCGCTGTGCGGGCCGTGGCGCCCTGGCAGGGCCGGCCCTGCCATCATGCCGCCTGGCCCTGCCCCCGGGCCCGCTGCGCCGATCCTGGCGCGCCCTGGGCCCATTCCCGGGCCATGGGCCCGGCCAGGCCTGGCCGGCCATGCCTGCGCCCAGGGCGCCGCATAGGCGCCCTGGCCTGGGCCTATACGCTTGCGGGCCCGCTGGCCTGCGATAACGCCGCCTGGGCCATCCTGGGCCCGCCCAGGGCCATCCCCGGGCATCGCTGCAGGTGGGCTCTGGGCCCAGGCGGTCATACCGGCCATGCTGCGATCGGCCGCCTACGGCCGCTACAGCGCCATACAGATGGCATTACAGGCACGCCATACAGCCATACCGCCATAGCGCTAGCGCTAGGGGCATGCTGGCATAGTGGGCACGCCATAC
>Ga0207780_1000010_pt1 | contig 35309 bp, 27 predicted proteins | sample LuqExpMetageno45_FD_187803 | JGI IMG/M metagenome (GOLD analysis project Ga0207780, IMG submission 187803) | Tropical forest soil microbial communities from Luquillo Experimental Forest, Puerto Rico - Sample 45 (SPAdes) | ecosystem: Environmental > Terrestrial > Soil > Tropical forest ...
CCACACGCCCTCCGCCCGCGCCCCCTTCCGGCCCCAAGTCAATAATCCAATCCGCCTGTTTAATCACATCGAGGTTGTGCTCGATGATCAGCACGGTGTTCCCCAAATCCACCAGGCGCTGCAGTACGTCCAGCAGCTTGCGCACGTCATCGAAATGCAGACCCGTCGTCGGCTCGTCCAGAATATAAATCGTGCGTCCTGTTTGGCGCTTCGATAACTCGCGCGCCAGCTTGATGCGCTGCGCCTCGCCACCCGAAAGCGTCGTCGCCGACTGCCCTAGCTGTACGTATCCAAGCCCGACTTCCACAATCGTCGCCAGCTTCTGCTGGACGTGCGGAATATTCTCGAGCAGCTTCAGCGCCTCGCTCGCCGGAAGATTCAGCACATCGTTAATCGAATGCCCCTTGTAGCGCACCGCCAGCGTCTCGGCGTTATAGCGCCGCCCCCGGCAGACTTCGCACGTCACATACACATCGGGCAGGAAGTTCATCTCAATGCGCCGCAGCCCTTCTCCCTGGCACGCTTCGCACCGCCCGCCCTTCACGTTAAAGCTGAAGCGCCCCGGTTTATAGCCTCGTTCCCGTGATTCCGGCAGCATCGCAAACAGTTCGCGAATCGGCGCAAACACCCCGGTATACGTCGCGGGATTCGACCGCGGCGTGCGTCCAATCGGCGCCTGGTCAATCTCGATTACCTTGTCGATGTGCTCGATGCCCAGGATCATCTTGTGCGCGCCGGGCGGCTCCATGGAGCGGTACAGCTTCTGGGCCAGCGCGCGGTACAAAATGTCGTTCACCAGGGTCGACTTGCCAGAACCGGAAACGCCGGTCACCACCGTGAACAACCCCAGCGGAAGCGTCACATCCACGTCTTTCAGATTATTTGCGTGCGCGCCCAAAATCTGGATCGACTTTCCGTTCGGGCTTCGCCGCTTTCCTGGCACCGGAATTTCCGCCGCGCCGGACAAATACCGGCCGGTCAGCGAAGCCGGCGCATCCGCAATCTCCTGCGGCTTTCCCGTGGCCACCAGGTACCCGCCTGCGTCTCCGGCGCCCGGGCCCAAGTCAACCACGTAGTCAGCCCGGCGAATCGTATCCTCGTCATGCTCTACCACAAGCACCGTGTTCCCAAGGTTCCGCAACTGCTCGAGCGAATGCAGCAGCCGGTCATTGTCCCGCGCATGCAAACCGATCGAGGGCTCATCCAGTACGTACAACACGCCCCGCAACCTTGAGCCGATCTGCGTCGCCAGCCGGATCCGCTGCGCTTCGCCGCCAGATAGCGTCGCCGCCGAACGGTCCAAACTCAAATACCCCAGCCCAACCGCCAGTAGAAAATCCAGCCGCTCGCCCACTTCCGATAGCGGCCGGCCCGCCACTTCCTTCTGCCGGGGCGTCAACTGCGCCAGAATCTTGTCTACCGCCGGACGCGCTTCGGTAATCGACAGCGCCGTGAAATCCGCGATGGACCATCCCGCCAGCTTTACCGCCAGCGACTCCGGCCGCAGCCTCCGTCCTAGGCACACGCTGCACGTCGTCGCCGACATGTACTGCGTCATCCATTCGCGGTACGAATCCGAGTTCGATTCCTCGAAGTTCCGCTCCAGGAATTTCAGGATCCCCTGGAACCGGAATCCCTTGTCTCCACTCGACGACTTCGCCGCCGTCTCGCCAGGCATTCTTTTTCCGCCCGAGGGAGGATACCCGTACAGCAGCAGGTTCTGCACCCGAGCCGGGTACTTCTCGAACGGCGTGTCCAGATGAAATCCGTGCGCGTAGGCCCCCAACTCCAGCGTACGCTTCAGAATTGCCGAGCCCGACCCCGGCCCCAATCCGCCGTCAAACAGCGGCCGCGTCCAATCCACAATCACCTTGGCCGGATCGAAGTCGTATTTCGACCCCAATCCATTGCACGCCGGGCACGCGCCATAGGGTGAATTGAAGCTGAACGATCGCGGCTCGAGCACTGGTACCGACAAGCCGCAATCCGGGCACGCCAACTTTTCCGAAAACGTGTGCTCTTTCCCTCCCACGACCGCTACGGTCACCAGGCCCTGCGCCAGCTTCAACGCCGTCACGATCGACTGCTCCAGGCGCGACGCAATCCCCTGCTTCACCAGCAACCGGTCCACAACCACCTCGATGGTATGGTTCTTCCGCTTGTCCAGCACCGGGGTCTCGTCCAACGGCAACAGCTCGCCATTGATCCGTACGCGCACGAACCCGTCCTGAGCCAGTTTTTCCAGCTCTTTGCGGTATGCGCCTTTCCGCCCGCGCACGATTGGCGCCAGAATCATCACGCGATCGTCGGGCTTGCACAGTTCGCCCTGCAGGATCGCCTGCACAATCTGCTCGCTGGATTGCCGCGTGATGGCCTTGCCGCAGTTTGGACAGTGCGGCACCCCTACCGACGCATAAACCACGCGCAGGTAGTCGTAAATCTCCGTGATCGTCCCCACCGTCGACCGCGGCGACCGCGTCGTCGTTTTCTGCTCGATCGCAATCGACGGCGACAACCCCTCGATCACATCCACTTCCGGCCGCTCCATCTGGTCCAGGAACTGCCGCGCGTAGGCAGACAGCGACTCCACGTACCGCCGCTGCCCCTCCGCGTAAATGGTGTCAAACGCCAGCGACGACTTGCCCGAGCCGGACAAGCCGGTAATCACCGTCAACGTGTTCCGGGGAATTTCCAGGCTGATGTTTTTCAGGTTGTGCTGCCGCGCCCCGCGCACAACCAGTTTGCTCAATGCCATTCTTACTGCTCCCCCCACAGAGAGCCCTGGCACCCAGTGGTTACACTGAGCCCAGCATAGTCTTTCAACATAGCAACAGCACAAACATGCGGTCAAGTCGTCGCGGTGTTGTGCTTGGATTGCGGCCGTGCGCGCGAGAGTAGAACTCCCACTGGTCGATTTCGATGATGTGATTGGCAATATCCGCAACGGAAAAATTCTTCCATCCAGTACTACACGTAATTTTTTCCCCGGGAGTACTTCTTTTTTACGCGGTATTCGACTTTAACGCACTGAAACTAATATAGTTAGAAGTGGCGAGCGGTTTGCACTCATACCCGCGTGGGGGAGACGAGCCGAGGATCCCTTTAGGGGATTGAGGGCTGGGCCGGCTCGTTCTTCCCCTCTTTTCTTTTCCGCTTCCGACGTTATTCTCACACTTCGGCTTCAATCCACACACGAATCCCACCGTCATTCTGAGCGAAGGATATCTCTTTTGATTTTAGCTGTGGACTGTCGGCTGTAGACTGGCGGCTCACAACTGGCCGGGTGCCCCAGGTTCGCCTTGTGAACCTCGGTCTTGGGTTCGATCCCCACCGCCCCTACCAATCCTTTTCATTCAACAGCACTTAATTTCCTTTTTGCTAACAAAATGCTGCTTGCTAACAATTGAGCAGCTGGCTGCGTATTTTGCAATCCGTGCGGAGCGACTCTCCACGGCTTCTCGCTGCTGATTTCCAACCACATGGCCGTAAATCCCCAGCGTGATTCTTGCATCGCTATGCCGCAGTTGCCGCTGTACCACCGCCGGGGTTGCTCCGTCGGCGAGCAGGGAACTGGCCGCACCGTGACGCATGGAATGGAACCCTCCGCGTGGAATACCCAGCTTTTTGAGTAGTGGGTGAAGCTGTTTTTCACGCAGTTTGTTCGCTGAAAACGGGCGCCTGTCGCGATTGGAAAACAACAGATCACTCTTGGCATTTTGACTCTGAAGATGCTTCCGCAGTCGAGCCTCAAGCTGCGAAGGCATCGGCAGGTCTGCGTTGCTGGCTCTAGACTTCACCCCTTGGACGGTTCGCGTGGCAGCATCAACAGTTTGCCGGACACGGATAATCCTTCGAGCAAGGTCTACGTCACTGACGCGAAGGGCTAGAACCTCACCGACACGCAAACCCAAAACCGAAGTCACCGTTAAAAATGGTGCCAAAGCCCGTAAGTGCCGTTACACAGAAATTCTTGGCCGGGCAGAGAACTACAGAAGGGTCTTTACCCAGATCTGGCTGAAGCTGTCGGGCCCTTTGCTGGCTGCCCGGAGTGAGGACGAAGTGACGGAGGCTTTTCGCTCTTATGGAGAGCCCTACGCTAAGGAATTTGTACCCAGACTAGCTGCCGACATCTTGAATGTAATGCGAGAGAAGAAGTTTCCAAAAAGGGTGAAAGTCCAAATTAGGTTCCTGGCCAACTCCTTGGCAGGGCGGCCAAATGTGGAAGCCAGAACTTCTCGGGACATTTGTGCACTTGGGCTCGCAGAAGAAAGAGCCAAGTCACCTCATAAGATTCTTCGGAAAGAGTTCTACGTGGAGTGTTCTTGCGGTTTCAAAGGCCCAGCTCTGAATGATGCTTGTCGCAAATGTGGAGCTCAGATTTCTTTACTGCCCGAGTTACTTCATGGATTTCGGCCATTCTAGGCGGCCTAACGTTACGTACGTACGTTACGTTAGGGTGAGCGTATCACCCCAATTGAGTCCTGAATCGATGATAGATCATAAGAAATGAGGTAATAGACATAGGATTACAATACAATCGCGAGTAATTAATCGAGCTAGGGACAGCCAAAACCTGAAGACGTATTGCGAAGTTTGTTGGATGGGGTCAATCGCCCTCATCGCCAATGGAACAGGGCATTGCCCAATCGGAAATAGAGTGGTGCTGTGAAGTTCAATGCTATCCTGCTCGCATTTTCTTTGTTGTTGCTCGCCGTTTTTTCAAATGAACTTCCCGCTCAAACGACGACCTCCGGGGGCCTAATAGGTGTCGTCACAGATCCTAGCAAGGCGGTCATACCCGACGTCTACGTCGAGATAAGAGACAACAGCAAGGGAACAACTCAGACAACTAAGACGGACCGGGAGGGAGTGTACCGATTCTTTTTTCTCGCGCCCGGCAGTTATACGTTGACAATAACGCATGACGGTTTTCAACAAGTTAGCCGCACTGTGGAAGTTCTGTTGGGTCCCCCCGTATCGGTAAACGCGACGCTGGAAATCATGAAAAGAAACACGACAGTAAAAGTGTCGGGAGAATCCCCACTGCTCAATACAGAGAACGGCGACGTTTCGTCCACGATGAGCCAGCTGCAGGTTTCGGAAGTGCCGAACCCTGGAAACGATCTTACTTACATTGCCCAAACCGCTCCGGGCGCGATCATGAATACAGACTCGATCGGCAACGGTGGCTCGGGGAACTTTTCCATTTTGGGGATGCCGGGCGCATCGAATTTGTTCACGCTGAACGGCATGAGCGATAACAGCTCCGTCGAACGCCATGTGAATGGGCAACTCATTCCACTGAATACGAACATCAGCGGAGTGCTGGGGATGCTGCTGGGGCAGAACGAAGTGCAGGAAGCGACGGTGGTCAGTAATGGCTATTCCGGGCAGTACGGAGGCGCCGCCGGAGCATTCGTCACGTATCTGACCAAATCCGGAAACGATACGTATCATGGAAACGCGCAGTTTTACTGGAACGGAACCACATTGAACGCCAACGACTGGTTCAGCAATGCGTTCCAAATTCCGCGCCCGCCCGATAGTGCCAGTCAATGGGCGGGATCTTTGGGCGGACCGATCAAGAAAGACAAGCTATTCTTTTTTGCCAATACTGAGGGGACGTGGTTCTCGATTCCTTCTACGAATGGGATTGTTATACCGAGCCCGCAATTCGAAACTACAACGCTGACCAATATTGATAACATTTTTGGGGCGACGTCGGCCTCGGACACATTTTATCGGCAGATGTTCAACCTGTGGAACGCCACGACGGGTGCGAGCGCTGCGCAGCCGGGCGATTTTAGTTCACCGCTGGGATGCTATGGGTGGAGTGATCCAACTGACCACAACAATCCCGGCAGGGTCGGAGTAGGGGCGCCCTGCACGGTGCATTTTATAAACTATTTGAATGCGCCTTCCCACGATGCCATCGTGTCCGGGCGAGTGGACTGGAATCTGAGGTCGAAGGACCGGTTGTTCCTGCTGGTGCAGTACGGAGAGGGGCGAACTCCGGTGCACGTGGACCCAATCAGCCCGCTATTTTCCGCCTACTGCAGCCAATCCACTTGGCAAGGGCAGTTGAGCGAAACCCATACGATCAGTGCCACGGCGGCGAACCAATTTTTGCTGGCGGGGACGTTTCTCGACAGGACTTGCGGTGTGGCGAACTCCGCGAAGACGATTGCGGCATATCCGACAGAATTGAACTTGGTTCCCGCGGGGACTCAAATCGCGCTGCTGGGAGGCTTTGATATTCACTACCTCCTGCCGATGGCGACGAGGCCGACAACTTACCAAATTGTCGATGATCTGGTGAAGACATTGGGGCGCCACAAGTTTGCACTGGGAGTAAACTTCCTGCGGACTGATGCGACAGTTGGCGGCTATAATTGGTTCGGCTCGGGAGTGTTGACGCCGACCGCCTTGAGCGCATTTTTCTGCGGAGGGGTAGCTCCTTCGCAGGATCCGGGCGTAATCTCGTACGAGCATCCGTGCCGCGTGGACCAAGCTCATCCACCGACGGACTCCACCCGGCTCGTGCAAGCCCTTCCGCTCTCGGCCTGGAACCGTATCGCTTTCTATAATCTTGGTCTGTATGGCCAGGAGGAGTGGAACACGCGCTCCAACCTGACGCTAACCGTGGCGTTGCGCGCGGATCACCAGTCGAATCCGGTTTGTGAAAATAGATGCTTCACGCGATTTTCGGGACCCTTCGAATCGGTCAGCCATGATGCGAATCAATCCTACAGTACCGGGATCCTGACAAATCAGAAGCAGGCCTACGCGAATACCGATGCGATTGTGTGGTCGCCGCGGTTCAGTTTTGCCTGGCAACCGCTGGGCGTTTCTCACAACATGGTCATTCGCGGTGGCTTGGGAATCTTTTACGACCAGGTCCCCGCTACACTAGCGGCGAGTCTGGCGTACAACCCGCCATACAGCACTCTTTTCAATGTAACCGGTTACAACATGGCTCCCAAGGAGGCGAACAGCCTGGCCGGGAATGCAGTGAGCTCCAATAAAGCGTTTATGAACGGCTACGCGATGGGACTGAGTATTGCTCAGATCCAGGCAGCCAACCCGAACTTCACTCCGCCTGCGTTTACGAATCCGGCGAACTGGATGCATGCGCCGCAGTATCAGAAATGGAGCCTGCAGATGCAGCAGCGATTCGGGAGTGAGATGTCGCTGGCCGTGGGGTATTTTGGAAATCACGGGCTGCATGAACTGGTGCAGAATCCGAACGCGAATGCGTTTGGGTTCGGATCATACCCGGCCTCACTGTGCAGCGCCGTTGTGGTCAGCGGCTGCGCGGATCCGCGATTCGGCGGGGTAACGGAATATCAGACGAATGCGATTTCGAACTACAACGGCGCGGTGGTTTCTTTCGAGCAACGGATTACGCGTTGGGGTAAGGGCATGTATCAGGTCAACTACACCTATGGACACGCATTGGACGAAGTTTCAAACGGGGGCCTGAATGTATTCACGACCGCCGACTCGCTTTATCCGCAGGACGCCAGAAATCTCCACGGGAGCTATGGTTCAGCGGAGTATGACGCGCGGCATTCGTTGACCGGAAATTTTGTGTGGGTAGTGCCGTTCAAAGAGGTTCTTCGGGGGCACGGCCCGGGTTTATTGGTGGATGGCTGGCAAGTGTCCGGAACAATCCTGGCCCACACGGGGAATCCCTACACGGCGCTGGACGCTGCCGGAGCAAGCAATTTGGCTACCCACAATTTTTTCGGGCCAATTTATTCAGTGCCCGTAGCACCTCTCGGCCCTGCGGGACCATGCGGGAAGGGCGCAGCGATACCTTCGTCCCCGGTTCCATGTCAGCCGGCGCAGTTTCTGAGCAACGGGTCACCAGCGCCGGGTGCATTGTTTCTTCAGGTGGGATGCGAGACCGGGTTTAATACCGGGCATTTGGGCGCTACAGGAAAGTGTGATGGCACTCTGGTGAGCTATGCGCAAGGGCGCAACCGCTATCGCGCGCCCGGTTTTGTGAATATGGACTTTGCGATCATGAAAAGGACGAAAATACCTCACTGGGAGAATGGCACGCTGAGCTTCGGGATGCAGTTTTTCAATTTCTTCAACCATCCCAATTTCGGATTTCCGGATAATGCCACGTCGGACAATACCTTTGGCCAAGTGGTCTTCTACCTGGAGCAACCCCCGACGAGCATCCTCGGGTCCACACTCCAGGCAAATGTCGCGCGGCGCATGATCCAGTTAAAGGTCCAGCTCCAGTTTTAATCTCGAAACACAAAGCTTCGTGTGATTGAGTCGAGCGAGTACCTGGAGGATTTCTGCGCTCAGAAATTTTCCATCAACCACAAGCTGGAGTCCACGTTCCAGCCGCGCATCGCTAAATGGCGCCCGTCGGGCGAAGGAACGCCGTAGATGTTGACGACGCTCGGGTGCTCCCACAGGAGTTGCGCGTTGCCTTGCAGATCTAGGTGCAGCATTGCGGCCCCTCGCTCTCCGTAACCAGAGACAAACAGACCCTTCCCATTAGCTGTCCATCTCACACTCTTCAAGAAGTCCCATCCTTTCGCGACGACCTCCTGCTCCACCCCGCCGATCAGTGAGAGGATTTCGATTCGATTGTCCCTATTTTTGAGCAGGGCAATGCGAGTTCCGTCGGGAGAAAGGTCCCAATGATAGTAAGTGGTTGGGTCAACATTGGATCTGGCGAGTTCGCGTCCGCGGCCTTTTACAGCGTCGAAAGCGGTGAAGACGAGCTGTTTGCTATCCGCACTTCGCTCAGCGATGGCACACAAATCTGAGGGGGAGCGTGCGCATCGTGGCCACTCTTCGATGCTGGCCGTCAATACCATCTGTGGTGGTCCGCCAGTCATCGGGAGTCGCATGAGATCGTTTTTTGCGGTTGGATCCGCAGGAGTAACACCGACTCCCATAATTTTATTTGTTGGGCCACCTTTGTCCAGGACAACCATATAGATGAGCCAGGATCCGTCCGGGCTTATGCACGCACCGGTTATGTTTTCATTTTTCCTAAAGGTGAGCAGGGATTCGGGGTCAACCGCGCCAATCGACTGTTTGAAAACCTGATCTACCCCTGCTCGATCAGAAGAAAAAAGTACTGTCTTGCTATCGACCGACCATGCCAAGGGATGATTCCAGCTTTCGTCCAACGTCAGCCGGGAAGGGGCGGACGCGCGCGTTCCATCGGCTTGCAGCTCGCTGACATAAACGTTGCTGTGGGGTCTCCACTCATGGAGGACAACCTGCTTGCCGTCTGCCGTCGTGTTCTGCAGTTTCGCGCAAAGCTCTGCAAAGTTCGTGAGGCGCCGCGGCTCTCCGATGAATTCCGTCAGTTGTGGGTTCATTCGTATCTCGAAAAGATTGCAGGTCGTCACCTTGAAGCCCGGCTCATTCAGTGCGTAAATCAGCCGGTTATCGGGCAACCAGAGCCCGGATTGCATGCTTTCCGGCGCAAACGGGGCCACGATCTTGGTAAGAGGTCCACCATTAATATCGCCACTCACGAAGTATGAGTCCGCGGGGTTGGGTCCATCTTGCCTCTGGAAAACAACACGTTTCCCATCCTTCGACCATCCGACCCCAAAAACCATATTGTTCTCATCGACTTCAAAGACTTTCCGGGCGTGTTCACCCTCAGGCCCCATTACCCAGATTTCGCGGTCGAGAAATTTCCCCTTGTGTGTTTCAAAGGAGATGAGCGAGCCATCTGGAGAAATGGAATCGAGGTACGCTTCGTCGCGTATCCTATGGGGAGGCCCACCCGACACCGAGACGATCCAAATACTGCTGCCTTGGGAAGTCATCTCCTGGGCATGAAGCGCGCGCGGATAGGAAGCGGCAAGAAACTTGGTGCCATCTGGGAACCAGGGGCCAATTCCGCCAAAGCCCTCCCGACTGGTATCGAGATTGGCGGGTTGAGGAATCTTCCGTGTCTCGCCGGTTTCGATGTGTTTGAGGCGGATCTTTTCTCTTTCCATGTATGCCAGGTATTTTCCATCGGGCGAGATGGCACCGTCGCCAACGCCGTTCTCGCTGGAATTGCTGGTGAGTTGACGCAACTTGATCGCTGGCAGAGCAGCAGAAGACTTCACTGATCGCATGGCGAACCAATAGGCCGCACTAGCGATAGAAAGCACGACGACGCCCGCTGCCGCCAGGGCCCTCCAACGAGGGCGATACCTCGGCGCAATTTCCAGTCTCAAAGCCTCAAGATCCGAGCGCATGTCGGAGGCGGACTGATACCTCTTTTCGCGATCTTTTTCGAGGGCGCGCTGGAGTATTTGGGCGAGTTTCTCTGGAACCGCGGGATTCACTTTGTGGGCAGGATTAGGCTCCTTCGTGAGGATTGCTTCCTGAAGCTCCGGCCCGGTGTCGCCCTCAAACGCGCGCTTGCCCGTGGCTAGTTCGTACAGCACCAAACCAAACGAGAAAAGATCTGTCCGCTGATCCAGCTTTTCACCGCGTACTTGCTCCGGCGACATGTAGCCCGCGGTGCCCATCGCCACGCCGGTCCTGCTGAGAAGCATGTCGGGGGTGGAAACCGGTAGATTCTCGTGAGCCACGACGGGTTCAACACTTCGGCGAAGAGGTTGGGATTCGCGGTCATCCACCGCAGACCAAAGACTGGCAAGTTTCGCCAAGCCGAAGTCCAGGATTTTGGCCTGGCCTTCGTGCGTTACGAACACATTCGCCGGCTTGATGTCACGGTGGATGATGCCCTTCTGATGCGCGGCGTCCACCCCATCCAGAGTCTGGATTGCCAGATCGAGGAGGTTTTTTAGTTCCAGCGGCGGCTTCCCTGGACCCGCCGCGGCGATCAATTCCCGCAACGTTTGCCCCTCGAGTAGCTGCATTACGAGGAATGGCTGTCCCTCGTGCTCGCCAAATTCATAAATGGGACAGATGTTGGGATGCTCCAGCGCTGAGGCAGAACGCGCTTCGCGTTCGAATCGCCCGAGTGCCGCAGGGTCTTTGACGGATTCTTCCGGCAGAAACTTGAGCGCCACTTTGCGGCCCAGCTTGATGTCTTCTGCGCGGTACACCAATCCCATGCCGCCGCCACCGAGTCCATCCAGAATGCGGTAGTGGGAAATGATTTCGCCGGTAAGTGGAAAGCCGGCGTCTTCGAGTCCACCGCGCACCGTCCCGCCCACAGACGCGCTGGCGTTTGCATCGAAGGACAGCAGCGCCTCTACTTCGCGGCGCAACTCCGCATCGTTTCCGCAGGCTTTGTCGAGGAATGCGCAACGCTCTCCCGGCGCACAGTCAGTTGCGCGATGAAACAGTTCTTCGATCTGCGCCCAGCGTTCCGGGTTCACGCGACACCTACTCTTTTTGTCATTTCCTGTCGAAGCCACGCTTCGGCCATGCGCAAGTCGCGGCGCACCGTAATTTCGGAGACTTCGAGCGTGTGAGCAATCTCTTCCATGGAAAGCCCGCCGAAATAGCGGAGTTCCACAGCCTTGCATTTGCGCGGATCGATTTTTTCGAGTTCGGTCAGGGCACTGTCAAGCGCCACAAGATCCCGGCTGCGTCCCCGGCGAAAACTCACCGCCTCATCAAAAGGAACCTTAATGCCGGCGCGTTTGCCCGCTTGCTTGCGGCGCGCGTGGTCCACGAGGATCTGGCGCATCAACCGCGAGGCCACGCCAAAGAAATGCGAGCGGTTCTGCCACGTGGGATTGGTCTGATCGACAAGGCGCACGTAGGCCTCATGCACAAGTGCCGTCGGCTGTAGTGTGTGGCCTTGTCTTTCTTTGCGCAGGTAACTGGCGGCCAGATGGCGCAATTCGCGATACACAAGGCGAGTGAGGTCATCAAGGGCCTTCTGGTTTCCCTTGGCCCATTTCGCCAGCAAGAGCGTCACTTCGTGAGTGTCGGACATAGCGATGAGGTGGCTCACCATCAACCTCTGCCGTGCGCGGAGTATACACCTTTCCGGGATTCGCTCCGCACTTTCGCGGCCTGTTTTCGCGGAAAAAAAGGACAAAAGCCATGATCGTTTTGGGCTCTGGATTGCGCATGTGTAGGTTGAAAGAATTCCGGGCCGCTCGGAGGTGGTCTGACGGCGACTCCGGCAAAGACACGAAGCGAAAAGAGAACGATGGGAGGAAGTGATGAAAAGGAATTCGACAGTTCACCACATTGCGCTGCTTGCTATTCTGGCCATGCCCTTCGGCGTGCGAGCGCAACAGCCCGTCAAACACCACATGTATAAGGTGATCGACGTCGGCACTTTCGGAGGAGCGAATAGCACATTCAGCAGTCCTGATCACGGCTTGAATGCGTACGGCGTACTCATCGGCGGCGCCGAGACTCCCGATCCCAATCCCGATCCCGGGTGCTTCACTCCTTTTTTCCCGGACTGCTCTGTCGTGCATGCGTTCCGTTCGCAGAACGGGGTCACCACCGATCTAGGTGTGCTGCCTGGTGGGAGCAACAGCTTTCCATTCGGCATCAATACGTGGGGATGGGTTGTCGGGGCCTCTGAGGACGGCGTCATCGATCCAGGCACTGGAAATCCGGAGGTTTTTGCTGTTCTCTGGCGTGACAGCCAGGTCATCAATTTAGGAACGTTTGGGGGAAATGAGAGTACCGCAAGCGACGTCAATGACCTGGGGCAGATCGCCGGATTTTCAGCCAACACGGTGCCCGACCCCTTTTCCTTGTTGGGTTTCGCAACCCAGACTCGTCCCTTTCTTTGGCAACACGGCGTCATGCGCGAGCTCGACACGCTCGGTGGTCCGGATGGCGCAGCGTACCTGATAAATGAACTCGGGCAAATCGTCGGGCAGTTTACCCTGGATTCCAACCCCAATCCGACAACCGGATTTCCCACTACCCATTCCATTTTGTGGGAACCAAATGGCAAGCCCGTGGATCTCGGCACCCTCGGCGGAACTTCTGTAGTCCCCTGGTGGATAAACAATCGAGGCCAGGTGGTCGGTCAAGCGAATCTGACCGGTGACGCGACATTCCACGGCTATTTTTGGGAAAAAGGAGTGCTCACGGACCTTGGCACTTTGGGTGGCGATCTTTCCGTCGCGTGGAATGTCAATGACGCCGGAGAGGTTGTTGGCCGGGCCGATGTCCCCGGAAGTAAGACGCACCACGCTTTTCTATGGAAGCAAGGCGTGATGACGGATCTGGGGACAGCCGACGGCGACACTTGCGCCACAGCCTTTTTCGTCAATTCCCACGGACAGATTGTAGGTGACTCCGGTGTGTGTGGGGTGGTCAGTCGTCATGCCTGGTTATGGGAAAACGGTGGTCCCATCGTTGACTTAAACACGCTGGCGATACCCGGTTCGGGCCTGCATTTGGTAGACGCGGATTACATTAATGACCGTGGAGAAATTGCTTGTCATGGATATCTCCCCAATGGCGACACGCACGCTGTATTGCTAATCCCACAAGGCGATTGCGACGACGCTTGCGAAGCGAGAGTCGAAGCCAGCCGTGTCAATCCAGCGGCCGTTCCCGTCAGAGCTATGACGAGCGGCTTGAAAGCTACCGAGCGCGGACGGCTTGCGCGCAGGTATCACCTTCCGAGCGGTGGTCCAAACAACTAGTTTGCGCATGAGTAAGTAGAGAGGGGCTCAGAGCCTTTCTGCCGGAATAGCTGAAGTCGAGATTTCAGAGGTATGCCCGCGCAAGATGAGCTTGAGATGAGGAGGCGTCATGACAAAATCTCTGTCGCTCCTGGTTCTGATTGGCAGTGTCTACCTGCTCGATGCATGTGGCGGAAGTGGTGGGAGTCCTCCACCCCCTGTAGCCACCCACTTTTCCGTCATGTCTCCCGCGAGCGCCGTCGCCGGGTCACCCCTCAGCTTCACGGTTGTTGCCCTCGATGCCTTGAACACTGAGGTTGCGACCTATTCCGGAACGGTACGTTTCACTAGCACCGATGGTCAAGCAGCCTTACCGGTTAACTCAACGCTTGTCGGCGGCCAGGGGACCTTCTCGGCAACGTTCAAGACCGTTGGCAGCCAAAGTATCACTGCGACCGACATGGTCAAGACGACGATCACGGGTGCTACGACCTCGATCACCGTTGCAGCGGGGCCATCCGGTTTCTCCGTCACCGCTCCGGCTATCGTCGTCGCCGGGAAAGCCTTCAGTCTCACCGTAACGGCCATCGACGGTTCGGGCAATCCTGTCACCGACTACCCGGGTAGAGTGCAGTTCACGAGTACCGACGGCCAAGCCGTACTTCCCTCAAACTCCCCGCTCACGAGCGGGACAGGGACCGCAACCTTCTCGGTAACGCTCAACACCGCCGGCAACCAAACCATCACCGCAACCGACGTGGTCACAGCCACACTCGCCGGCACTTCGAACTCGATTCATGTTCCCGCACTGGCTTCTGGGTTCACAGTAACTGGCAGCATGACGAGTGCTCGAGAGTCCCACACTGCCACGTTGCTGAACGACGGGAAAGTGCTTGTGGTTGGGGGAGATGCAAGGGAGGTGCTCCGCTATTGCGGCCCACCATTCCACTGCACCCGGCATGTGCCTCTCGCGTCGGCGGAGCTATTCGACCCGGCCAGTGGGAGTTTCGCGGGAACAGGCAACATGGTTGCTCCTCGCACACTGCACGCTGCGACATTGCTTGGCGATGGCAAGGTCCTGGTCACGGGTGGAGACAGTGGAAACGATTTCTCCACTCCACTGGCCACGGCGGAGATCTTTGATATCTCCACAGGAATGTTCACGCCCACGAGCAACATGGTGAACGCACGCGCAGGTCATACCGCAACGCTGTTGGCGAACGGCAAGGTACTCGTGGCCGGAGGATCGTCTGGAGATGCGGCGGAACTTTTCGATCCCGCGACGGGGGAATTCACTGCGACGGGCAGCATGGTAACGTCCCGCACCAATGGCACGGCGACATTGCTGAAAAATGGGGATGTCCTGGTGACCGGGGGAGACGATGCATCAGGAAACCCAGTCGCCACAGCCGAACTCTTTGATCCTACTACCGGCATGTTTACACCCACGGGAAGTATGTCTGTCGCGCGCGCAGCACACACGGCCACTTTGCTGACGAGCGGCGAGGTTCTTGTGACGGGTGGAAGAAGTTCGGGTGTCGCCAATACAACCGTCATTGCGTCGGCGGAACTGTTCGATCCGGCAACGGGAGCATTCGTGCTCACAGGAAGCATGGAGTCACCGCGTGAACTCCACACGGCGGCGAAACGTACGGATGGCAAAGTGCTGGTGACAGGTGGGCTCAGCGGGACGGGTGACCTGTCCACGGCAGAATTGTTCGATCCCGCGAACGGGATTTTCACGCCCGCTGGAAACATGCAGATCGAGCGCTTTCTACACACGGCCACTCTGCTGACGAACGGCGCGATCCTCGTCACAGGAGGGAGGAATACCGTTTCACTTAGTGTTCTCGCGACCGCGGAATTGTTCCCGTGAGGCGAGACTGCGACCTGCGCATACGGCAACAAACCGAAAACGCTGGATTGATGGCCTGCTCGAGAAACAAAAGGCCAAAGGAGGGCCGAAACCGCAGTGAGAAAACTGGGACCAAGGCAAGAACTGGCCCTAAACGGGCCATCGGGAGCTGAGCAAAATGCCGAGTCGGTGCGAGTTTTGAAGATTCGGGTGTTTCTCGTCATTGAAAACCGTTTGTTGCGCGACGTGCTGGCACGCCGGCTGCGCCGACAAGCAGATGTCGAGTTATCCGGGAAGGGTGGGAGCGGTGAAACAGATCCCGGAGAAGTGGCGAAAAGTGGTTCCGACGTGGCGCTGTTGGATTTTCTCGATCCAAAGTGGGTGTCAGTCGTCAGAGTGCAGAGCCAAGAGAAGGGCAGAACGATCAAGACCATCGTGATTGGAATGGACTTGGAGCGCGCGCCGTTTCTAGAGGCGGTGCGATGCGGAGTGACGGGATACCTGTTGAAGGATGCATCAGCAGCCGATGTGGCAGCAGCAGTGCGGGCGGTGACCCGTGGAGAGGTGAGCTTTCCGCCGCAAATGTGCACGCTGCTGTTTCAGGCGGTGGCGCAAATGGAACGGAACAGCGAGGAGAGCAAACCAACGGACAAGATGGGACTCACGCTCCGGCAACAAAGGTTGATGAAGCTGGTAGCGAAGGGTCTGACGAATAAGGAGATTGCCGAGGAATTGCACTTGTCGGAATACACAGTGAAGAACCATATGTCCCGGATTCTGAAACAACTGGGCGCCGTGGACCGGAGCGAAGCAGCGAAAATCGCGCGTGAGTGTGAAGACGGTGCAGTCATAGGAACAGGTGCCCTAGCGTCGCCCAAACAATTTGCGCCTGCTGACAATTTCTAACAATTGGATTGATGGGCGGCTGGTAACGCCTTCCGCAGGTGAGTCTTGGAGATTGGGGATGCGATTTCTCTTCCTCGCTACCTCCGCGCAGCGCTTCAGCCGCGCGACGGCCCGGCGATCCGCACGTTTTGCGTCATCGGGAAGCGCACACCCCGGTAATCGATGCGCGAGGCGTAGTCGCTCAGGGTCATAAACAGCAGGATCGCCAGCCAGAAGATGCCCGCGATGATCACCAGCTGCGTGCGCTTCGGGCTGAACTTCGCGTGCATGAAGAACAGCACCACCAACGTTGCCTTCAGCACGGCAATCGCCAGAGCCACCACAATATTGAGCCTGCCCAGGTTCACGTACGCCGCCCCAACAGTGAGCCCCGTCAGGACCAGCAGCGTCAAGATGATCGCCAAATACGTTCCCGGCTGGACGATATGCTCGTGATGCTCTTGGTCAGCCACGCTCGTCTCCTACTTGTGCCTGTCGATCAGATACAGTAACGGGAACAGAAAGATCCACACGATATCGACGAAGTGCCAGTACAGGCCCACAATATCCACTGGTGTGTTCCACTCCGGCGTGTAGATTCCGGCAAACGAATTCTTCAGCAGCCAGAACAGCAGCCCAGCCCCAATCACCATGTGCAGCGCGTGCAGGCCCGTCATCCCGAAGTACGCCGAATAATAAAGTTGCGCGTGCGCATTCAAATCAGGATCGGCCTGCATCGCCGCGTCAACTTCCTTGCGCTCTACTTCCAGTTCCTCCGCGCCAATGTCTTCGCACTTGCTCGGGTTGTTCACGCAGTAGGTGATGTCGAAGCTCTTCCCGGGCACCAGGTGGTGATGGAATTTCTGCGCGTACTCCACATACTTCACGCCGAAGAACACAAAACCGAGAAGGATGGTCAGCGACAAAAACATCTTGAGCAGGTCCTTCTTGCCAACTTGCGCCGACCAGACTCCCATGGCCATCGTAAAGCTGCTCGCCAGCAGCACGACGGTATTGAAGCCGCCGAGCGTCAAACTCAGTGTGTTGCTGCCCATCGCGAACGCGTGGAAGTACGTATGGCGGTTGATGGTGTACGCCAGCATGATTCCGCCGAAGAACATCACTTCCGTCACCAGGAAGATCCACATTCCCAGCGACGCCGTGTCCTTCTGCTGCTCCAGCGTCTTGAACTGTCCGTACAGCGCTCCGGTGCGATGCACTCGGCACTCCTCTATCCGTCAGGTTCAGGCGTTCACCTGCCCGCCTGCTTCCGGATCTGCCCCACGCGTTTCCGCGAGGGTGAAACCCGGCACAACTCTAATCGTGGCCGTGAGCCGGAACCACACCACCGCCCGCGGGATGTCCGGTCGGCTCATCCAGACCGAGGTCCGGCCGGTTGTGGAAGTCGTACGCCTCCCACGTCACCACGGGCGTCACTTCAAAGTTTTCCGTCGGCGGCGGCGATGGCGTCTTCCACTCCAGCCCGGTTGCCGGCCACGGATTATCGCCAGCTACCTTGCCGTAAAACGCCGCCCACGTCAGATAAATCATAGGTAGCAAATAGCCAACCGCGAGAATCGACGCGCCAGCCGTCGACATCACGTTGTAAACCTGAAACTCCGGCGGATAAACATGATACCGTCGCGGCATTCCGAGATAGCCAAGCACGAATTGCGGGAAGAACGTCAGGTTGAATCCAACGAACAGGATGAACGCCGCGATCCGCGCCAGCCATTCCGGATACATGCGTCCGGTAATCTTCGGCCACCAGAAATGCATGCCGCCGAGATAGCCCATCACTGCGCCGCCCACCATGATGTAGTGGAAATGCGCCACCACGAAGTACGTATCGTGGATGTGAATGTCCGTTCCCAGGCAGCCAAGGAACAACCCGGTCAAGCCGCCGATCAAAAACAAGCCGAGGAACCCGAACGCATACAGCATCGGCGTATCAAACGAAATCGAACCGCCAAACAGCGTCGCGGTCCAGTTGAATGTCTTCACCGCCGACGGGATCGCGACCAGGAACGTCAGGAACGAAAACGCCAGCGCCGCGTACGTGGACTGGCCTGTCAGGAACATGTGGTGCGTCCACACCAGGAAGCCAATCACTGCGATCGCCAGGCTGGCTGCCGCGACGAAGTGATACCCGAACAGCTTCTTGCGCGCGAACGTCGGTATCAATTCGCTGATCACGCCCATCGCCGGCAGAATCATGATGTACACGGCCGGGTGCGAGTAGAACCAGAACAGGTGCTGGAAAAGAATGGGGTCGCCGCCCATTGCCGGATTGAAGAAGCCCAACCCGAACAGCCGCTCCATTCCCGCCAGCGCCAGCGTAATCGCCACCACCGGAGTGCCCAGAATCATCACCACCGAAGTCGCATAATGCGCCCAAACGAACAGCGGCAATCGGAACCACGTCATTCCCGGGGCGCGCATCGTGTGCACCGTCACCAGAAAGTTCAACCCCGTCAGGATTGACGAAAATCCGGTGATGAAGATGCCCACTACCGCCGGCGCCACCGCCGAATTCGAATACACCGTGCTCAACGGCGTATAGAACGTCCAGCCGGTGTCCAACCCGCCGGTCACCATCGCATACAACGTAAGGCTCCCGCCAACGATGTAGATGTACCAACTCAGCAGATTGATTTTCGGAAAGGCGAGGTCCTTCGCACCAATCATCAGCGGAATCAGAAAGTTTCCGAAAATCGCCGGAATCGACGGGATCAGGAAGAAGAAAATCATCGCCACGCCGTGCATCGTGAACATCTTGTTGTACGTGTCGGCGGAGAGCAGGTACCCGTCCGGCGTCAACAGGTGCAGGCGGATCATCATGGCGAAGAAGCCGCCGACAAAGAAGAAAAACGTCACGGAAACGAGATACAGCAACGCGATGCGCTTGTGGTCTGTCGTCAGTAACCACGAGCGGATTCCGTAGGTTTGGTTCAGGTAATGCTTCTCGGGAAACTTGGGCGTAACTGCCATTGGTGCAGTGCTCATACTATTTCTTCCCCGCCGGTGCTGTCAGAACCCCGGCGCCCTTCGCGGGCACAGGTTGCGACTGCAGAGACTTGATGTACGCCGTCAGGCTCAAGATCTGCTCTTCCGTCACCAAGCCTTGGAACGTGGGCATCACCGGCTGATACCCGGCCACAATCTTTGCTTTGGGTTGCAGGATCGACTCTCGAATATAAGCATCATCAGCGATCACCGTCGTGCCATCCGCCAGCGGCACGCGCCCACCGTAAACACCATTCAACGATGGAGCCCGGCCAGTCCCGTTCGACAGGTGGCAAGTCACGCAAGCCAACTGCGTAAACAGCTTTTCGCCCGCTGACACCGGATTCACGTCTCCGGTCTCATCCGAAAGCCACGCGGCATAATCCGACGGCTCCATCACCGTCACCCAACCCGTCATCTCCGCGTGATTTGTGCCGCAATACTGCGAGCAGTACAGCCGGTAGCGCCCCACCTTGGTCGGCCGGAACCACAGTGTGTTGTACCGCCCCGGCACCACGTCCATTTTCACGCGGAATGATGGTACGTAGAAATTGTGGATCACGTCTTCGCTGCCCATGATCAGCTTCACGTTCCGGTTCACCGGTATGTGCAGTTCGTTGATCTCACGCTTGCCATTGGGCTGTTGGAGCTTCCACATCCACTGCTTGCCAATCACGTAGATGTTCAGGGAATCCTTGGGAGCGGTCCGGAAGTTCACGTAAATCACTGCGCCCCACGCGAACATTCCTATCGCCAGAACCAAAGGAATCGTGGTCCATCCGATCTCCAGCAGCGTGTTTCCTTCCACATCGTCGCCCACTTCATTCGGGGAACTCCGCCGGTAGCGGAACGCCGCATAAATAGCCAGCAATGTCACCATCACCGCGAAAAACAGACAAGTCAGCAGGATGAACGTGAACAGCGCGTCCACGTGCGGCGCGATACTGGACGCTTCATCCGGAAAAAATGGCATCGATGACTGCACGGCTCTAATGTGCTCCTTGCGCCGGCGAGTTCGCCGCGCTGTTTCCGCTGCTGCCGGCGTGAGCGTCGCGCCGGCGGAAAATGACAAACCCGATCGCCATGCACAGCAACGTCACGACTCCGCCCATGCGGATTACGGTCAGGATCGTGGCGCTATAACGGGCCTTGCTCGGGTCATACTGGTAGCAAAACAACAAAAGATGATCGACAGGAGTTCCAATTTTGCCGGCCGACGCGTCTACCAGGCCAAGGCGCACATGGCTCGGCGGAAATTCCACGCCAAAAAAGTACCGCGAGATTCGTCCGTCGGGCGTGAGCAAGAGCAAACCACTGGCGTGCCCGAATAATTTGCTCTTTTCGTCGTAGCTGAACCGGAATTCCGCCGCCTTCGTTACCGCATTAATGGACTCTGCCGAACCGGTCAGGAAATGCCAGCCCGCATCCGTGGACGGCCGCGCAAAACGCGACAGCGCTTCGTGTTTCTTCTTCAGCGCGTCTTCCGGCTTGTCATTGGGATCGAAGCTGATGAAAACCACTTCGTAATCTGCTCCCGGATTGAACGAAATCATCTTCAACGTGCCCACAACCGCCTGCTCCACCTGGTTGCACAGCATCGGGCACGTGAAATAGACAAACGCCAGGACAATCGGTTTCCTGCCGGAATACGCTCGCAGCGATACCGCCTGGCTGTTTTCATCCAAGAACGGCGCGTCCAGCGGAATCTGCGCATTCAATTGCGGATCAAATCCAACGTTTACCAGCGCCGGCGGCAAACCATTCGAAGATTGCCCCACATTGTCTGGAATCATCTGGGCATGGCTCATGCCGCCGCACAAAAGCAGCGCCGCCAGCAGCGAGAGAATAACGCGCACGTTCATCGACTTACTTGCTTTCCTCCACCTTAATCGCCGGGAAACCCTTGTCTACGATCAACTGCATCGCGTCTTTCACCGGAATCTGCGCGATACCCGATTGCTTGTCCACCCATTCCAGTTTGTTGTTCGCCTCGACGTCCGCCTTGATTTTCAGGCGGTAATCTTCCTGCGGGTCGGTCAGGTGTCCCGGCATCTCCTGGAGTCTCGGCTCCGGCGGCATCATCACCTTCGGGTCCATCGTGGCGCGCGACGGCATCGGCTCTTCATGCGTGCTCACCCAGAAATAGCCCAGGCCTTTGTAGATCCCATAGACCATCACATAAGACAGCACGATCACGACGCCGAGATAAAACATGAACTTCAGAATGGGCGAAGTCTTGACGTCGCGCGGCTCAAAGGCCACGTCCTCGTGAATCGGGCGTCCGTTCGCGGTCGCACCGTGCGAATGATGATCAGTGCTCATGCGCAATGGCCTCCGCAAGTTTGGGATCGCCCAACGGCAACAGCGGACGTTGCTTCAGATTCATCGCAAAGAATCCCACCCACAACCCGATCAACGCGACAGGCACAACAATGTCCAGCCAGCTGGGCATCGGATGGGATGTAAATTCGGGCCGCGTCATCCAGTACAGGTCCACCAGGCGGAACACCAGCATCCACAACGCCACCTTGGAAATCAGACTCGGCGTTTTCTTCACTTTGGCGGACAGCAGAATCAAGAACGGCAACCCGAAGCTGAACAGCACCACAATTACTGCGACGTAGCCCCAGCCGCCGTTCAACCGCGTACGATAAAAACTGATCTCTTCCGGCTGGTTTCCCGACCAGATAATCAGCAACTGCGAGAAGTCGAAGTAAGCCCACAGCATGTTGAAAGCGAACAGCCACTTGCCCAGATCATGCAAATGCTGCTTGTGAATGAAGCTGAAAACCGGCGTCTCCGACAGCGCCACCACCACAATAATCATCAGCGCCATCGCCGCGATGGCCTGCGCCCCAACAAAAATGAATCCGTAAATCGTCGAGGCCCAGTGCGGCGAGACCGACATCACCCAATCGATCGCCGCGAACGTCATCGCGAGAATATATAGAATAACGCCCGGCCCGGACCACTTCTTGAATCGCTGGCGCAATTCGCGATTATCGCGGTCCTCATCCTGCTGCTTGGACCACTTGTTGAACAGCCACATCAGCCCAAGCCAGATCACAAAATAAATCGCTGCTCGAGTCAAAAACCCGCCTTGCGTCAAATAATGTTGCTGAAAGGCCGAAAGCGGTTCCTCGGGGTGAAGCCAGGCGCTGTATAACGTTTTCATTCCGAAAACGATCGGTGCAAACAAAACCAGAATTACTGGCACGTTCCGCGACGCCGCTTCGAGCGGTCGCCGCAGGATCACTCCCCAACGTCCGCCCGTCAGGTGTTGCAGCATCAACAATCCCAGCGAACCCAGAGTTAGCCCAACCACCAGCATGTAGCTGAACAGATACGCCTGGTAGAACTTATCGGGCGAAATAAAGGCGCCCACGAGCGAAAGCAGAAACGCCGCTCCGCCCACAGCCAAACCGAGCGACTGAACGCGGTTGACGCCCGCGGGCGCCTGATAGTCTTGCGCGTTCATTTCGCGGCTCCTCCAGCCATCAGCTTCTCCCTTACTTCCGCAGGCAAATCGGCCGCATGAGCGTTGCGGCTCACCTGCAATGCGCGCACGAAGGCAACAATCGCCCAACGATCCTTCGGCACCAGTTGCGCCGAGTAGCCGTTCATCGCGCCAAATCCGTTCGTAATCACGTCGTAGAGGTAGCCGTTCGGCACATTCCACAAACGATCCTGGTGATACGACGGTGGATGCTTCATTCCCCGCAGCGTCACCATGCCTTGCCCGTCTCCCTGCAAGCCGTGGCATGGCGAGCAGAAAATTCCGTAACGGTCCTGGCCGCGTTCGAGCAACTCCATAGTCACCGGCAGCGGGAACGCATTTGATTCCTTCGGCACCGCCAGGCTGTCGTTCTCAATCGATCCATGCGCTACCGTGTTGTCCAGCGCCGGCCGTTCCGAACGTCCATCCTGGAAGAAAGTCGATGGTGACAGCGGGTTCTGCCGTGGCTGGTTGGCCATGTCCTGGCGCAGCGTATAGTTGCAGCCCGAGAGCGCAAGCAGGCAGGCCGCCAGCAGAAGTGAGGATTTACTCTTCATCCTTCACCTCGGAAACGTGCTTGGCGTTGAGTTCCTGCAAAAATCGCGCGCTCTCCGCCAGTTGGAATTTCGGATCGCGCGCCTCGATCACCAGGAAAAACTTGTCCGTCGACGCGTGCGCGAACCGTTCCACGTTGAAAACCGGGTGATGCGGCTGCGGCAACTTGTTCAACGCGATCATGCCAACCACCGCAAAAATCGCCGAGAACAACACCGTCAATTCAAAGGTCACCGGAATGAATGCCGGCCAGCTGTTCAATGGTCTCCCGCCAATGTTCAGCGGATAGGTAATTGCCGAGCACCAATACTGCAATCCAAACCCCGTGAGAGCGCCCGAAACGCCACCGAATAGCGTTATCAACGGCACCGCGGTCCAATGGAATCCGATTTCTTCCGCCAATCCTTCAATTGGAAAAGGCGTGTACGCTTCGACATGCTTGTAGCCGGCTTCGCGAGCCTTTTTCGCCGCCGCCACCAACTGCTCCGGCGTATCGAACTCGCCCATCACACCATGCAGATAAGAGTGATGTTCCGTCATTTGTGTTCCTTGTTCGAATGCGATCCGTGCTCCACCAACTCACGCATTTCGGCAATCGCAATCGCGGGCAAACCGCGCACAAAGAGGAATACCAGCATCACGAAGAATCCGAGCGTTCCGATGAACGTGCTGTAGTCCCAGAACGTCGGCGAGTAGCGGCCCCACGCGGAGGGCACGAAGTCGCGCGTCAGCGAAATGACGACAATGACAAAGCGCTCCAGCCACATGCCGGTGTTGATCACTAGCGACATCAGGAACAGCGCGGCCACGTTCCGCCGCACCTTTTCAATCCACAGCAACTGGGGCGTCAAAATATTGCAAAGGATCAGTGCGTAGTAGAAGTGTGAATAAGGCCCGTGAAGCCGCTGCTCCGCCAGGAACACGTCGAACTTGTTCCCGCTGTAAAACGCCATGAAGAACTCGACAAAGTAGCCGTACGCCACGATCAACCCGGTGGCCAGCATCACCTTCGCCATGTTGTCCAAGTGGCGCATGGTGATGAAATCTTCCAGGCCGTAGAACTTCCGGAGTGGAATCGCCAGCGTCAGCACCATCGCAAAACCGGAATAAATCGCGCCGGCAACGAAGTAGGGCGGGAAAATCGTCGTATGCCACCCCGGAACGATGGCCACGGCGAAGTCGAAGCTTACGACCGTGTGCACCGAAAGCACCAGCGGCGTCGCCAAACCAGCCAACAGCAAATACGCCGACTGGTAGCGGTGCCAGTGCCGCGCAGAATTCCGCCAGCCCATCGACAGCATTCCATAAATCACTTGCTGGTAGCGCTGCTTGGCGCGATCCCGCAGCGTCGCGAGGTCCGGCAGCAATCCTACGAACCAGAACAACAGGGAAACCGTGCCGTACGTCGACACCGCAAACACGTCCCAGATCAGCGGGCTGCGGAACTGCGGCCAAATCCCCATCGTGCTCGGATACGGGAACATGTAATACGCCATCCAGGGGCGCCCAGTGTGAATCAACGGGAAAATGCCCGCGCACGCCACTGCGAAAAGCGTCATCGCCTCCGCAAACCGGTTGATCGACGTGCGCCACTTCTGATTTAACAAAAACAGAATCGCCGAAATCAGCGTTCCCGCGTGGCCGATACCGATCCACCACACGAAATTGACGATCGCGAATCCCCAGCCAATCGGGATGTTGATGCCCCAGATTCCAACGCCCTTGATAATCAACCACGCGATGGAAATGAACAGCACCATGGTGATCGTAAAAGTCAGCGTGAATCCCGCCAGCCACCCAATTCCCAGCGGGCGCGTCAAAACCACCGCCGCGATCTTGTCGGTTACCGACGCGTAGGTATGCCCCGGCTCCAGCACCGGTTCGAGCCGGCGAATGTGCCCCGAATTCCCAGGAGGTTGCGTTGCGCTCATGCCTTTTCCAGCTCCGGATTCGGATTGCGCACCGCCGCCAGGTACGTCGTCCGCGGGCGTGCGTTCAATTCACCCAGCAACGTGTAATTCCGCTGCTGCGCCTTCAATTTCGCTACCTTGCTGTTCGGGTCGTTGGCGTTCCCGAACACAATCGCTTCCGACGGGCAGGCCGCTTCGCACGCGGTCACAATTTCGCCGTCGCGAATGGGCCGCTCTTCCTTTTCCGCGTCGATCCGCACATTGTTAATTCGCTGCACGCAGTAGGTGCACTTCTCCATCACGCCTCGGCTGCGAACGGTCACTTCCGGATTGCGCAGCAGTTTCAGTTGAGGAGTATCCCAATCCTGGAATCGCAGGAAATTGAAGCGGCGCACCTTATACGGGCAGTTGTTCGAGCAATAGCGCGTCCCGATGCAGCGGTTGTAGACCATGTCGTTCAGGCCTTCCGCACTGTGCACCGTCGCTCCTACGGGGCAAACCTGCTCGCACGGCGCGTTCTCGCATTGCTGGCACGGCACCGGCTGGAAGAAGGTCTGCGGATTATCGAGTGCTGGCTGATACTCCGAAGGATCGCCGGTTGCGTTGTCCGCGGTGCTGGACTTCGTATTCGTGTAGTAGCGGTCCACGCGGATCCAGTGCATTTCGCGCCCGCGCATCACCTGGTCCTTGCCCACCACCGGAATGTTGTTTTCCGCCACGCATGCCACCACGCACGCATTGCACCCGTTGCACTTTGTCAGATCGATCGCCATTCCCCACGCATAACCGGGGTACGCAAATTCCTTGTAGAGCGAGTTGCTCTTTTCAGGCAGCTCTCCGAGTTCGTGCGCGAAGCCCGGCTTCTTGCGGTATTCGTCGAGCGTAGCCGTCGCTAGAATCTGCCGGCCTTCCATGTTGAAGTGATACTGCGTGCTGGCCAGTGAATAGCTGTCGCCGGTGCCGGTCACCTTTCCGCCGGTCGCCGTCCACAGCGCATTCGACGTGCGCACCACATAGGCATTGAATCCCTTGTTCGTCCCGGTGTAACCCGCGCGGCTCCTCCCGTACCCAAGAGGCAGAACAACGGTGTTGTTGTCCTGGCCGGGCACGGTCCAAACCGCGGCTGTCACCTTGCTGCCATTCAGTTCGACATCGACAACCGGCGAACGCACTTGCCCGTGTTCGCCGCCGCGCGACTTCACCTTGTAAGCATACTGCTGTTGCTCGGCGTACTTCGCACTCACCAGCGCGGCATTGTCCCAGGTCAGCTTCGAAACGGGCTTCGGCAGTTCTTGCAGCCAACCGTTGTTCGCAAACCGGCCGTCGTACACGTTCGGATCCGGCCGGAAAATAAATTCGATCTGGTCGCCTTGTGCGGCCGCCGGAGCCGGTAAACTCGCCGCGTTAAGTTTCAGTTCTACGGTCGTCGGAACAGCTTTCGTCCCTTCGATCACGCCATCATTCAGCCATTTCCGCCAGCCCGTATCGGCCGATTCCGGCAATCGAGTCGAAGCTTCCGTCCAATAGGTGCGCACCGAATCGTAGGCTGGGGTTCCCGGCTTGTCACTGAACGCTGCGATCACTTCATGCGCCGAATGCGTGTAATAAAGCGGTGCAATCAGCGGTTGCACGATGCTGGCGGTGCCGTCGAACGCCCGCGCGTCACCCCAGCTCTCCAAATAGTGCGACTCAGCCACATGCCACTGGCACCACGCAGAGGTTTCATCGAAGTAGGAGCCCAAACGGATCGTGGTTTGGACCTTCTTCAGCTTGCTCATGAAATCAAAATCGTGCGGCGCGTCGTATACGGGATTACCCCCCAGAATGAGCAGCGCATCTACCTTACCCGCATCCATCTCCGCGCACAGCTCGCGCAGCGATTCGACGCTCGCCCCTTCGCCATCCCCCGGCTCGGTGTAATACAGGGTATTCCCGACATTGCCGAGTGACGCGTTGATCGCATGCGCCAAGGCATGTACCGCGGCAGGTTGGTATTCGCCGGCAATCACGAGCGAAGCGCCACGATCTTTCTGCAGTTCCTTCGCAATCGCCTCCACCCACTTCGCAGCTTCACCAGAAATACTCACCCCGGAGCCAATCCCCAATTTCGCCGCCAGTGCTCGCGCGAACAATTCCACCTGGCTCGCCCGCATCGGCAATCGATGGTCCGCCGACGAACCCGTGACCGAAGGCGTCGGCTCCACGACATACAGCCGGTTCATCGTGCTGTCCGGGCCATCCAGTTTGCGCCGCCGCGCGAATTGCCGAGCGTACGCCAGATGCCCCGGCCCGCCGGCCAGAAAATCCGCATCCAGAGAAACAATCACATTCGCCTTGCCAACGTTGTAAACCGTGTTCACGTACCGCCCAAACGCCAACTTCGCGCCTTCCCGCGCGCCGTCGCCCGCCGCCGGTTCCCATTGGTGCCATTTCGCCTGAGGGTATTGCGTGAGTAGCTTGCGGATCTGCGCCACCAACGTCGGTGATGTGATATTTCCCGACAAGATCCGGAAATTCGCGCCTTGTGTGGCTTTCGAGCTCGTGGCCAATGCTTGCGCCGCGTCCAGGAACGCTGACCACGATCGAATCTCTCCGTATTGCTGCACCGTCTGCGACCGGTCCGGATCGTACAGATTCAGAATCGAAGCCTGCACCAACGTGCTCGTGGCGCCCAAGCTCGAAGGATGATCCGGGTTTCCTTCGATTTTCGTGGGGCGGCCTTCGTGGCTTTCCACCAGCACTCCCACCGCATCTGCCCCAAATGGCATCGCGGTCGCATAAAAATTCGGGCGTCCCAGTGTCATGCCATCGGGCTGCTTCACATACGGCACGATTTTCGTAACGTCCGGCCGGCCGCAGCCCGCCATTCCTGCCAACGCCAGCGAAGCTCCCATAAGCTTCAGGAAATCGCGGCGATCCACGGCTTCATCCCACTCGGAAGCCTGACGCGGAAATTCGCGATGCAAAAGGTCTTCGAAATGAGGGTCGTCGGCCAGTTCTTCCAGCGTCCGCCAGTATTGTTTACCGGACTTTTCCTTCAACTTCTCGCGCAAATCCGCCAAATCGAGACGGTGCTCACGCTCGGTCAGGTCGCCTTCCTCCTCGTCATGGTCGTGGTGTCCCACACCATGCGCGGTTTCGGGCGTCGGCGCGCCTTGCAGGATGCGTAGCTTCTTGTCGTTTGCCGGATCGTTCATATCGCTCATTAGCGGTGACAGGTCGAGCAACTCGTCAGCTCATTCACCGTTCGGATTTTGTACTTCGCGACCAGCTCTTTTCCGATCTCTTCCTGATTGGCGGGCGCTTTCCAATCCATGTTAAAGACTTGCTCCTTCGGCCGGACATTCTGTTCGGGATGCCGATGGCAGTTCAAGCACCACTCCATCGTCAACGGCGACGCCTGGAAAATCAGGGGCATCTGATTCACCGGACCATGGCACGACGAGCATCCAATTCCTTTATTGATGTGAATGCTGTGGTTGAAATAAACGTAATCGGCCAACCGGTGCACTTTGACCCACTCGATGGAGTGGTCTGAACGGTAGCTGTCGCGGACCGGCTCCAGGTAACCAACATTATTAAAGAGCACCGAGTGGCAATTCATGCAGGTTTTCGTGGGAGGGATTCCCGCATACGCGGAGGTCTCCACGCTGGTATGACAATAGCGGCAATCAATTCCGTCGTCACCGACGTGGTGCTTGTGGCTGAATTGTACCGGCTGCACCCGCGTCAATCGTTGGTTCGTAATGTATGGAGATCTCGCTACTAGCAACACTCCAGCGAGAGCCAGATTGGCAAGAACCACCAGCGCAAGCACAGAAAATCGCGCGATTAGATTTGCACTGCGGTGAAAAATCTGGGCCATGTCGAAATTTGTGCGCTCGAGCGTACACGCTCTCCGCGATGCCGTCAAATCAGAGCGTGCACCAACTCCGTGCCAGACAGCGCCTGTCCGGGTCAAAATGCGACCGAACAGTGTCTACCAAATCTCTAGAGAATGCAACTTCGTTCCCGGCAGGATTTTGCCGTCACAAAATCCGGCAGAAACATTTCATTCAAATCGCGAGAAATAAAATTCGATCAGCTTTTCCTCTCCGGAGACTGGAGAATCAAGCTGGTTTGTGGCCCGTTGGGGAATAAGCACTTTTTATACATCGATTGCCCGCATTGCATTTTGGCTGATATTCCCTGCGTGCTATTCTTGGTTATGTTCTCCGCCGTGCGCTCCTCGGCGGGGTCTGATAGCCGCTTCCGGGTCCGGCGTTCTCCCGCTGGGGCGTGGTCCAACCGGTAGGACACCTCACTGTTAATGAGGATGGTGAAGGTTCGAATCCTTCCGCCCCAGCCAATCCTCCCTCTTAAACGGCGCCAATAGCTCAGTAGCCGCGATCATCCCGTGGCATAATCGGCGCTATTCCGACCTCTCCGTTTTCCTTGCCCGAAATGAAACGCGTCGCCAAAAAGATCCTTTTCGCAGTCTTACTGATTTTCATCGGCCTTCCCATCGCACTCCTCCTGATCGCTAACGTCGCTTTTTGGATCTTGGACAAAACGAATGGGACAATCGTGTCGTCGGGCGCGCCGCGCCACTACATTCTCTACGTCCCCAAGTCCTACGACGCCTCAAAGCCCACCCCATTGGTCATCAGCATTCATCCTGCGGCTACATGGCCCGCAGTGGAGATGGAGATCAGCCGGTGGAACGAGCTGGCGGACCGGCAAGGTTTCATTGTGGTTTATCCAGCGGGGAGCGGCGTCATCTTGGGCGGCTATGGTCCCGGTCCCGATGTCTGGCCCGGCGATCCGGCAGATGTAAAGTTCATTTCCGATTTGATCGACAAATTGCAGCGCGAGTACAACATCGATCCAAACCGAATCTACGCAAATGGCATGTCGAACGGCGGCGATATGGCGATTGTGTTGTCGTGCCAACTGCCGGATCGCATTGCGGCCGTTGGCTCCGTGGCGGGCGCGTATCCGCAATCAGAGGCTTTGTGTCCAGACTCCAAACCAGTGCCGGTGATAATGTTTCATGGCACGGCCGACAAGCTGGCTCCCTATAGCGGCGGCAACTCACCGATTGCCCCGTTCCCCTTTGCAAATGTTCCGGAACGGGCAGCACTCCTGGCGCAACGAAATAAGTGTGATGGAAATCCTGTGCTCTCACGCAACGGTCTCCATGTGCAGCGTCTCGCCTACGCCAACTGCGCTGCCAATGCTGAAGTCGTGTTGTACACCCTGGAAGGGGGAGGTCACACCTGGCCGGCTGGCAAACATCTAGCGGAATGGCTCGCTGGCCGGACCATCGACGAAATCAGTGCCACACAAATGACGTGGGAGTTTTTTTCTGAGCACCCACGCAGGCCCATCATCGACAACGCCGAGTGCGATCCAGGCGCGAAAGCCAAGAGCAACACACTTGTGGATCGACTAAAAGTCCCTGTCGCCCGAGTCCGGAAGTTGATCGCCGAAAGTTGCGCCGAAGCGGATTAGACGGGAAATCTTCCATACAGGTACTGGGACGTAACTTTCCGATTTGACCAATCAGGAGCTAGCTGGAATTCTCAAGTGCTGAAGGACAAACTCGCGGATTTTACGCCGCGCTAGCACGGCCTCAGGCGCATCAGGAATTCTGTCTTGGAAGTTATGGACCATTCCCTCATAGAGGTCCAACTTCACTGGCACTCTGGCAACATCGAGGAACTTCTTAGCAGCTACGAGAGCGGCTGCCCTTCGATGCCTTTTCGTAACTGCAATGCTCTTATCAGGGTTGCGTCATCGCGAACGCCTTGGTGCTCAAGCCAAAATTTCGCACAAGCATCGCACAAGAGCAGGTCTTCCTCCAAACGTGCGAAACAACTTCTTCCGTGAGGTGCACTCGACACATAGTGCTTCAGGTTGACGCGGTGGATTGCCTTCGGGTCATGACAATTAACGAAGCTGTCGATCTCGTTCATTACGCTTCACCATTGAAAATCGTATGCTGCGTCACAGTTGACTGTGATGTACGTCGTACGGCACAAACAGTGGGACAACTAGAAGAGGAGACAGAACACGGACCGCATAATAGGTTGGAACCGTAAATCAACCGGGTGCGGATAGCCACTGTCAAGACTGACAGGCAAGCCAGGTCCCGATTAACGCGCTAACCGGAAGGTAGGACCAGCGCCGTTTTCCCGTCTATAGTCTGTTCGGGGAGGGCGGGAGGGAAAGAGGATTTCGTATTCCACTCGCAGCCGATGATGCTTGGTGGCGGTCCGCCTTTTCCTCAAACTGCGTAAGTTTCCAGGCACTACTCAGCTACCAAACCCAACTCTTGCTCCACCTTCTGGTGTAGGTCCGGAGGCGCGCCGTAGACGATTTGTGCGGTTTTACCGGAGCGGTCAAAAAGAAAAAGAGTGGGCACCGAGGTAATGTTGCCGAAGGCTTCGGCGATAGACGCATCCGTGATACCTACCCGCAGGTCGGGGCTGAGCGAATTGGCCACGGAGCGGACCTGGTCATCTGGTGACTCGACGGCTAAAGCCACAATAGCGATGCGCTCTCCATATTTACGCTTCACCTCGCCTAACCAATCCAGCGTGGACCGGCAAGGTGGGCACCACGTAGCCCAAAATTCGACCAGAACAACACGGCCGGAGAGTCCGGTAGACTCGAGCGTGCGGCCGGAAAGATCAGTCAACTTGAATTTCGGAACGCCAGCAATCTGCTTGATGGCTGCATCGGAAGGAGCATCGAGGGGACGCACCAGATCTTTCCTCCCGGCAAGAATCAAGTCGATCATGTGCGTGAGATCGGTTTTGAACCTGGCTTGGTTGTCGGCATTCTGCCAGGGGGCGTAGCGGCCAAGGCCTTCCACTTCGCGAAAGTACCCAAAATCTCTAGGGCAGGCGACCAACACATCGTCGACGAACACGGCCGGATATCCATTCACGCCATAGCGTTCCGCAAGCTTCGAAGCGCCAAAATTTTCACTAACAAAAGTGACTTTGCCGGGGTACTTCGCGGTAACTTCTTGGACCAGCAAACTTGCTGGGTCGGAGATGCTTCAAGTGTACGGCCAGCGTACCAGCGTGATGTCGACGGTCTTGCCGAATGCCTGTTGCCGAGGCCGGAGCGGCTTGTCTAGCGCAAAATAGGCGGGCAAAACCCGGCCGACCACGACCTTCACGATTCTCCAATCCTCCGAGTTGGCTGCCGACCCGTCCGCGTGTGCCAGTTGTGATTCGGCCCTCTGGAGGAAGATCTGCGCAATGGAGTCATCCCGACGCGAGCGGTCGAGCTTTTCGCGCGCCTCGGCGAGAGCGCCTTTCAACTCGGGCAGTTGCGCCGAAGTCGGCGGCGCCTCCTCGAGCATTTCGTAGTAGCCGACGGCGTAAAGATACTGGAATAGAGCCCCGGCATAGCTCCTCGTCGCGTCGAGTTCCCTTCCTTGCTTGAGCGCCGCGTTCAACGACATGAACAGGCGATGCAGATCAATGGAGCGAGGCGGCTGAAAGGCAGCATTGGTCTTTTGCTGAAGAGCCTCCAACTCAGGGAGTACGGAACGGAATGGGTAGGGCTTGCCCTTGCGGGGAAGATTCAGCGTCGAGCAAAAGTGGGCGAATTCTGCCTGGCCTTGAGCTTCCCCAAGGTTGAAGAGCCCGTCCTTCGGCTGCATGGAAACCGCAAATCCACGAGCTCCCTCGAGCAGAGGCATGCTCATATTTTGCGATGTTTCTGAGAATGCGCGAACAGCGGCACTGTGGCGCTCCCAGTCTTTTTCGCGCGCCTGGCGATTGCTGGCGGTGATGCTCAAGCTCACTTTCTCCCATTCCGCTTCATAGGCCGGAAAACCGGACTTCACCGCATCCTCTTTATCTGCAGCGGCGCGAACGCCATAGAGAAAATCCGTCATCTGGCCGAGTTTCTCCAGGCTCACGTACAGTCTTCCGGCAGATTGCTCCCTGACCACCTCTTTGAGTCCATCCGCAATCGTCTTCGATGCGTCAGGTATGGGGGCGAAGGAAACTGGTCTTTCTTTCAGCGAAGTCTGCAGGCGTTCTGCTTCGCTTCGAATTTGTGTTGAGGCGTCTTGGGCGGCAATCGGCGCTGCCAGGATCGTCACAGCCATCGCGACCAGCCACGAAGCACGATGGATCGCGGAGCGCGTCGTGACTCGCGCGTCGACGGTCGTCGTGCGGCGGTTTAGATCTCGCATTAGTACCTCCGTGGGCCGCTCGCCCATGTTTGGAGTCGTCGGGCATTCAACAGAGTGGGCTTGTTACTGTACTGCAGGCAGGCGAAGCAGTGCGGTGATGGGCATCACCCAGACGTTCGCATCTCCCGTGAAAGCCAGGCTTTCGGGACGTTTTCTGATGCGACTGAGCCGAGCGGACGCTGCGAATCGCGGTGCCTTCGTCGGAATAGACGTCGAACACCGTGAACAGCTCGGTGAGTTGGAACAGGGCGTTTCTGGGCGCGCGTGTCCGGTTGTTGCGCAAGCGGAAACATGGGTACTAGCAGGAATGTGGTTCCGTGGAGGTGAGCTAGTGCGCCAACCGCACCGCTTGCGCGAACATCGCGGCCATGTAGGCACAGAGGACAACCGCAGCCGAAATGTAAGCCAGTCCTGCGCGGTACCGTTTTGTCTGACCTCGCAGCGTCACGCGCGTAGATATTACAGAACGACACCGAGTCTGGAGCCGGACTGCCCATTCGGCGTTGGGTGTAACCGGCGGCAGATCTCGTAAGGCGTCGAAAATTGGATCGTCCTCGAGTGACATGAGTTTACCTCCTCGCCAGGCATCTCCAATCCTGCGTTGCCAGGGAGCGTGACAGCAAGTCCCGCGCGCGCTTCAAGCGTTGCCTCAGCGATTCCGGGCTGATGCCGCAGACTTCGGCCGCATCGGCCGGGCGCAGTTGTTCTACGCCGACAAGCAAAATCACTTCGCGGTATATGGGTGGGAGATCGGCGATAGCCGCGTCTAGCCTTTGCTCGAATTCACTCAGCGATGCCAAATCGAATGGCGTCTTGGGCATCTCGCTTGGCCACAGAAAAACAACGTCGGCGGTGTAGGCGGTCTCCCGAACTCGGGACCGGCAATAACTGATATACAGGTTTCGAGCGACGGTAAACAGCCATGGCCCCAGGCGTGTATCTGCGCGAAGGTCTGCGCCGGCCGAAACCAGTCGAAGCCAGGTTTCTTCTAACAAGTCCTCCGCAACCGTCCTATTCCTGGCCATGCGCGCGAGAAAGTTCAGCAGGCGGCGGTTGAAGGCAATATAGATCTCGTCAAAGGCGGCGCTGTCTCCCGCCCGCAAGCGGCTCACCAGTTCGACTTCGAGTTCCCGCTCCACTATGTAAATAACGCAGAAACCGGCTAGTCGTGACAGTGTCACGCGTCACAATCTCGGGCGTTATTCCTTGATAAGGAAAGCAAAACATCCTAAGGAGGAAACAATGCATTTGTTCAGCCATCTAAGTCATGCGTCACTACTGGGTATGCTTCTCTGCATGGTGCCGCTGGTGACGGGAGCATGGTACGCCTTCCGTCCCAGTGAGCGCCTCCTGTCCCTAATGAGACCGTTGACGCTGGGGGCGATCTTCTCGGCGGCCTGCACTTTTGCCTTGGCTCTTGCCAATGGTTGCGTCGACATCAGTATGATGGACCGCCTCGACCCGCAGCCCATCCAGCATGTAGCTACCTTTCTTTCGGAGCGCCTGGCGCCGGTGATCGCTTCTTTCGCATCGCTTGCAGCAGCCTGGTTTTTCGTTGCTATGGGAATGCGAAGAAACTGAATCGCACTCGCAAGAGCAAGGTTCCAAAACCGACACCGACGAGCGCAATTGCTCTCAAGGCCGAAATTTGCCATAGACGGCTTGAGGGCCTCCAAGAATTGTCCTTGGTTACAAAACCGGACTGTGGACCAACTCAACAGCGAAATCTGTGATAGCAAGGTATCCAGATAACAATCCTTCAGCGGGATCGAAACGCATGCGGCTTGTATTGCGGCTCAAGGATGGGGAGAACAGGATCTTCGTGGTGGGCACAGGC
>Ga0207780_1000012_pt1 | contig 33431 bp, 25 predicted proteins | sample LuqExpMetageno45_FD_187803 | JGI IMG/M metagenome (GOLD analysis project Ga0207780, IMG submission 187803) | Tropical forest soil microbial communities from Luquillo Experimental Forest, Puerto Rico - Sample 45 (SPAdes) | ecosystem: Environmental > Terrestrial > Soil > Tropical forest ...
GTCAGCCCCTCCGGAGGCCGACCACCCATGAGTCACAGAAAAACTGATTTGGGAATCCCTCACCGCTCAAAATCTGCCAAAGTAGTGCTAGGACGTGGACTCATTAACGCGCAGCCATAGCCTGATCGACGCGAGTTGTACGAACGCAAGGTAGTTAGCGGCGAGCTTATCGTAGCGCGTTGCAACCCGGCGGCAGTGCTTGATCCTGTTGAAGAACCGCTCGACCAAATTCCGGGCTCGATAGAGATACGGGCTGAAGCAGATCGGGTCGTTGCGATTGCACCGTGGCGGTATGTTGGCCCATGCGCCCTTCTTGGCGGCGAGTGCTCTGATCCAGTCCGCATCATAACCTCGGTCGGCGAGCAGCATTGCTCCCGACTTCAAGGGAGATAGGAGTTTTCCTGCGAGCCGGTTGTCATGGGCCTCACCAGCCGTCAGGGCGAGCCGGATCGGCAAGCCATTGGCATCTACCACCGCATGGATCTTGCTGGTCAACCCACCCCGTGATCGGCCCATGGACTGTCTTCTGTTCCGAGTGATGCAGGCGCCGTGCTGATGCACGCGGACAATAGACGTGTCGATCATCTGCACGGCAGCATCATGAGCGCCAGCCAGTGCGCTCATAATCCGGCTCCAGACTCCGGCACGCCGCCAACGAACGAAGCGGTTGTAGCAAGTAGTGTAAGGACCGAACGGATCAGGCAGGTCGCGCCACGGTGCCCCAGATCGCAAGACCCAGAAGATGCCGTTGAGGACACGACGGTCGTTCACCCGGCGAACGCCGCGCGGCTTGTTCGGCAGCATCGGCTTGATGGCAGTCCATTCGCGGTCGGTGAGTTCGTAGCGCATGATTCTAAGCTCCGGTTCGGAAGCTTGAATCACGCGCTGGGCGACGCCATCAACCACCATGACCGTCGAGGCAGATGCTGATACCCTGTTTTACTTCCGATTTCGGGGCATTGCGGAATCGGATCGGCTGACGGGGACGCGATGGTCATTCGCGTCCATTCGTGATTGGCAATTATTGCAACGCAATTAGGCCATTAAACCCGGTTTGCTCATCGAAAATTCTTGATTTGATCACGAAAATTGCAGGCAGTATCTGACGTGTCCCTTGGTAACGGCGATGCGGCGACGCGCTGTCATCGCGGGGCCTTGGCACCACAGTTCATTGCGACGAGCCGTCTATGCTTCGAGGGGAATTCTTCATGTCTTCTGCGCTTAAGCCGTCCGACGCCGGCATGGACGAGGCGGCACTTGCTCGCCTCGATGCCGCCGTTCAGGCCGACATCGACGCGGGCCGCCACTTCGGCGCGTCATTGCTTGTGGCGCGCGGCGGCAAGATTGTCCATCGCGCCAATCTCGGCACAGTGGCTCGGAACCGCCGCGTTGCGAGCGACGATCGATATCTCCTGATGTCGATGTCGAAAGTGTTCACGGCGGTGCTCGTGTTGCGCGCTGTCGAGGAAGGCCGGTTTCGGCTCGAAACGCGCGTCGATGATGTGCTTCCGGGCTTCGGAGTCGGCGGTAAGGAGAAGGCCACCATCGAGCAGCTTCTCTGCCATATCGCCGGCCTGCCTTCCGTTCCCGTACCACCGCCGGTTCCCTTATCCGCGCTCGGCGACCTGCCGCGGAAAGCGAAGGCGATTTGCAAGCTCAAGGCGGTCTACGAACCGGGAACACGCTGCGCCTACACCTCCGGAACGGGCTACGACGCGCTCGGGCAGATACTCGTCAATACCGATCCCAAGCGCCGCTCCTTCAATCGCATTGCCAAAGAAGAACTGTTCGATCCGCTCGGTATGCGCACCACCAGCTTCGGGCTTGCGCCCGACCATCCCAGGCGAGTCCCGGTTTCGTTCACCCAAGCGAACGAGGGTCCTACCTCGCCGCTCTTCCGGCGCATGTTCAATGAGTGGCTGGGCGCTGACGCCGAATATCCCTCCGCCGGAGCTTTCGCCGAGATTGACGACATCTTCCTTTTCACCGAAGCGCTGATCGGACGGAGCAAGAACGGCTTCCAAGTCCTCTCGCCAGCCATGTTCGCCCAGGCGCGGCAGATTCACTCGCGCGACTTCAAGCTCGAGACGCTTCCCCCTCGGGAACGCTTCGCCATGCTCCGCCAGATGGTAGCCTCGGCCGGCATCCTCCAGCTTTTCGCTGCAGCAAAAGCGACGAGAGGCGGCGAGGCGGCGAAGGAAATCGTCGCTGGATTCCCGGCGAATTTCAGCCTGCTTGGCGGCTATGTTCGGGGGAGCGGTGACTACCACACCCCGGCCGGCAGCAAGGCGTCACCGAGCGCGTTGGCGGCGGTGGGTGGCGGTACAACCGGCTGGCTCGTGGACATCGACCGAGACCTCACCTTCATCTTTCTCTCTGCGGGCCTCGTTGAAGGTCTGGCGCACCCGGAAAGACTGTCGCGTTTGTCTGACCTAGCGATCGCTGCTATCAGAGATTGAAAACTCGGACTCCAGGATTGCTGTGACAGAAGAGAGGAACAGGTGTGAAAGGGACACAAATCGATTCAAAGAAATTTCATATCGCCAATTCGGCGCCGCCGGATCAGTTAGCCAAGCGAAGCGGGTCATCCAACATGCGTCGCAGCATCGCTGTTTTAGTCGGTGCGCCGGCATTCTTGGTTATGGGCGCTGTCATTATCGTCAAAGGGTTGTTGAGCAGGACCGCCCGCCCCATTACGGCAGGGCCGACCGACCTGCGTCAGATCGACCAGGGTGTCATAGTGTTCAAGGCGGAGGACGAAGCCGCGATCCAGGCAGCTGCTAAGCAAGTCCTTGAGTTCCAGCAGGTCCACCCGGAACACTTCTACTACACACGGACCCGGGTCTACCTCGCTCCCTATACCAACGCGGACGGCAACATCGACGCGAGCAAACGGCTCCTGACGTTTTTCGACGAGTTCGACAACTACCTCGTGTATTTCGCGTCGCTTCTAACGGCGGGTCCGCGTCGACCGGCCGTCCTGCGCCTGGCACGGAGGATGCTGAAGTACGCGCAGCCATCCGACGCGAGGGACCATCGTGGCCACATCACCTGGACCGAGCGACAGGACATGCGGTTCAACGTCGAATCCAGGAAGCCGCTCTATCCCGCTGGCGGGGGCGGCAAGTCGCCGACCGCCGACGTTGTCATCGCAGACCAGAATGTCCTGGCGATCAGGATAACAGACCGAGCCGACGCCATTACCGCGATCAAAGCCCGACTGGCCTATGAGAGCCAACATCCCGACCGGTTCTACTTCAACCGCGTACGCGTATTCACGGCCGCGCATCCACGAGATCGCACCAAAGAGAAGCTGATGGTCTTCTACGAGTCCGACGATCGCGACAAATATCGCGAGTCGTTCTCGAACGCGAAAGCCACCGACGCCGGATATAGGACGCTCACGGAAAATGCGAGCCGCTATGTGTTAGACGACCCCGAGACTCGGGTCACAACCTGGACCGAGCTACAGGAATTGCGCGTGCAGTATGCCTCGAGGGAACCGCTCTATCCCTACCCGGGGGACGGCGCCGCGCATCCTCCAGTCCAATCGCCTCAGCAACCTGGCGGCAACGCTGGCGCGCAAGGGCCCGCCTCGAAGATCGAGAACATTGTCGCTGCTCTCCAGACTCAAGATCCCAGGGTATTCGCACAGTCCGTCAAACTGGGAACAACCAGTTCAAGTCAGACCCGCTGACTGAACCAATGCCCTTGAATGCGGTCTAACCCTTCGTTCCACCTGACGCCCCGCCCAATGGCGCCAAGACCGACCAATCGTGCTAATTCAAAACCAGAAAGAGCCTTTCGCATGTCTGCTGCACCTGCACGAAAGTGGTCGTTATCGGAGTTGAAGCGAACATGTCGGGCATTTTATGAGTACGCGTCCTATGACGTGGCGCAGGTGCGCGGCTCTCAGCGTGGAAGTATTTCGAGGCGATTAGCCAGTAGACGCGAGCTTGGCTGTTACCGCTTGCGAGATGCCATCTGTAGCCGCCTCGGCAAACTCATCTGGGATGCGTTTGACGATCACGGTTAAAGGCCCAGCCGGTGCTGTGAAGATTTTTTCCGGCTCACCATCTCCGAAGGCGCGGGGAAAGCGGTGTTCGACTTGTCGTTGATGTGCAACTTCTTGAGGGGAGGTGCCGGTGACTAGTGGCGTCCCCGGCGGAATTCGCATCGCCACGCTTAAGCTGATGCTGCCGTCCGGCTGCTCGGTCGCTGTCCCCCGATAGGTGACTTCGCCGGAATCACGTCCGGTCACGACGCCTGAGCGAACCGTAAATACGCCGATGCCCAGACCGTTTGAGCCGCAATAGACGAATCCGTAGGTGCCATCGCAAGGCAAGGTCAACCCTCCTAATTTGAAGCCGAAGTACAGCTTAGCTCTTTTCGCGTCCCAAATACGGACGGAACAGAAACGGGAGAGTAGGCCCCGATTAGTACTGTTCTGTGACTTAAGTCACTGATCTTACTGACGCGCCCAGGGGTTCGAACCCCTGTTACCGCGAAGCACGTCGGATACAGCTGCATTCTAGATCCCGGCTAGGTACTGGCTACTGTGCGATCGCCACCGGAATTCTGTGGCGGCCGAAATTTCCGATCCCGCCATCGAAATGGCCGGCGATCGCGGCACCACAGCCCGGACAAAATCCGCCTTGTGCCAGGGCGTGACGCTCGATCTGATACCAGTCTCGCACAATCAGGCGCTCATGGCAGTGCGGACAGAAGGTCGTGTCGCCGTCTGCGTCGTGAATATTGCCAAGGTAGACGTAGTCGAGACCGGCCTGTTTTGCGATCTTGCGCGCACGCCGCAAGGTCTCGGGCGGCGTCGGGGGTGTGTCGAGCATCCTGTGCGCGGGATGGAACGCCGAGAAATGCAGCGGGACGTCTCGCCCTAGCTCCCGTAATACCCATTGCGACAGCGCGGTGAGCTCCTCATCCGAGTCATTTTTACCTGGAATCAGCAAAGTGGTGATCTCCAGCCAAACATCGGTCTCGTGTTTAAGATAGAGCAGCGTATCGAGCACAGGCTGCAAATGCGCGCTCGTCAGCTTGAAATAAAAATCGTCGGAAAACCCTTTGAGGTCGATATTGGCGGCGTCGATCTTCGCGTAGAAGTCACGCCGCGCCTGGTCGTGCATGTAACCGGCTGACACCGCGACCGCCTTGATGTTGCGAGCATGGCAGGCGTCGGCCACGTCCATGGCGTATTCGAGGAAGATAACGGGATCATTGTAAGTGAAGGCGACGCTGCGGCAGCCGTGCTGCGCGGCGGCCGCGGCGATGGCCTCGGGCGAGGCTTGGTCCATCAGCTTGTCCATGTCTTGGGTCTTGCTGATGTCCGAATTCTGGCAGAACTTACAGGCAAGGTTGCAGCCGGCGGTGCCGAAGGACAGCACGCTCGAGCCGGGGTAGAAATGATTAAGCGGTTTCTTCTCGATTGGATCGATGCAGAAGCCCGATGAACGCCCATAGGTCGTCAGGACCATTTCATCGCGCTCGCGCATGCGTACGAAGCAGGCGCCGCGCTGTCCTTCGCGCAACTTGCAGTCACGCGGGCAGACGTCGCATTGAATCCGTCCGTCGGCGGTTTTGTGCCAATAATGTGCGGGATAGCGTTCAGGCATCAGTGCACCGTCCGCTCAATTTCTGGCTCGCTGCATTTGGCGACTTGGAATCGATAGAGGCGGATTTGGTCTGACCAAAAATTGGCCGGCAAACCGGCTTTCAGCTTGAGCAGACCGAGGAAGTCCCGGGCGTTGGGAGCGGAGCCCCACACCTGCGGAAGGAAAATTCCGCGATGGCGCCCCGACTCCAGCAGGAGCCCATCGACGTGCGGCCTGATGTGCCTCACCGCCTCCGCTTCCGAAAGCACCGCCATCGGCTCCAGCGCCGACAGCAGGGAAACCTCGATGCGGGTGTTCGCCAGATCGCCGGCGCTGAGCGGCGGAAAGCGCGGATCCTCAAAGGCCGCCGCGCGCGCAGCGACTATCACAGCTTCCAGCAGCGAATGGCGGGCCTCGATGCTGCCGACGCAGCCCCGAAGCTCGCCGCATTGTTTTAGAGTGACGAAACAGGCCCCTTTTTCGTGCAGCCAAGGAGCGGATTGATCGGCGAAACAGGTCCGGCCCAACGCGCTCTCAATCGTCGCGCGGGCGAGAGCTAGCAGCACCGGGCCGCGATCATCATTCATGAGGTTGGCGTCCCTCTGGCTTCCAGAAATTCGATGGCCGAGTAGCCGACGACGCTTTGCCGGTCGCCCGCGGTGTCGCCTGAATTGCACTGCGACACGAGTTTTGGCCTCAGCTTGTGCCGGCCTGCCGCCAACAGCAGCCCGTTGATGGGCACGGCGCCGCAAGCTCGTTCAAAACTGTCGAGTTGGCGACCACCCACAATTCGTTCCACCGTGTCATGGTCCATTTGCTTGGCCTGGGCATAGGGCAAGTAGTGTGACAGGTCGGAACTGACGACAATCAGCGTCTCCGGCCCACCCCATAGCGCTTCGAGCACATCAGCTACTTCCTCGGTAGTCGCATCACCGACTGCAAGCGGGACCAGGGAAAAGTCGTGCAGAACGCTCTGCAGGAACGGGAGTTGAACTTCCAGCGAATGTTCGAAGGCATGTGCAGCCTCATTCACAACGACCTGCGGCATCCCCGCCAGTCGGCGAATTGCGTCTTGGTCGACAGGAACCTCACCCAGGGGCGTCGCGAATCGGTCCGCCTTCGGCAACGCCAGCCCGCGGACCAGGACCCGGTGCACGGGCCCAAGCAGAATCACGCGGCGAATGACTTCGGCGTGCGTGATGAGTTGGGCATAAGCCTGGCCGGCGACGGGACCCGAATAAATATAACCAGCATGCGGCGCTATCAGCGCCTTGGGCCGATTTGTGTCGCACGACGCCACAGATGATTTCAGAAGCTCTGTAATGGTCTCCCGAAGCACTGCGGCGTTAGCAGGATAGAACGCCCCCGCTACGGCGGGTTGACGAACCATGGATCCTTATTCCTTTCAGGGGAATTTTTTGTGTTCTCATCTCAGCTTTATATAGGAACCGCTGGGCGGATTTTAAGAGTGCCAGCCAAAGGCATGGATTGGTTCCAGTATACGGGTTCTGTCCCTCAGGTCAGTCCTAGAGGCTTAGCGTGTGTCCCAAGAAGCTCGAGCTCGCGAAATCCACCGTGCCGAGAATTTTCACGACTTCGCCCGTCGTAGTGAGGGCAGTGTGAAGTGCGGCGACCGAGGTCGAGTTAATCGCCTCAAATGAAAGAAGCGGCCGACTGGCCGCTGTTTTCTATTGCTCGGCTCTGATCGTCCGCTCCGGCTTTTCTACGGACTATGCAAGAGGGTGCGGCCTCTTTTTCATCCTTCATGCTAGGGCCGCCTGATCCACGGATGCAGCGAGAGCACGCGCGGGTTCCGTCACGATGCTCTGCACCGTTCGCGCCGTAGGGTCGGGCGTGTTCGATTTGGGGCTATCGCTTCGTCCCGCCGACTATCTACGACCAAAACTTTCAAGATGATTTCATACTTTCGCTGCCGTCCTCTCCTGAAGCGGTTGTGCACACGCGCATTTTGGCCGTCATCGACTATTTGAATCGTATTCAGCAGCACTGAAGATCACTGGCCCGGCGGGTCCGGGGGTACATCTCGGGAAAGCCCCTCTTTTTTGCGGAGCGTGGCATGCTCTTTCTTCAATCTAAGATCGTCTTCTCTGAGTTTCTCCTCATACCTCCTTCGGTGCACGTAGTGGGGGTCGTCGAGAACGACGCGCCAAGCTTCGCTTAGCACCATTTCGTGCCGATGTTTTTCCGCTCTGTGAGCACGAGCCATTAAAGACGCGATCAGCGCCACGAGCAAAAAGATTATGATAACTTCCACGGTTCGCGGTTCCAGTAAATCAGCCAGAGCTAAAGTCAAATTGAGCGACCATTGAACGGTAATCTAGCCCAGCGGTCGCCTCGGCGTTTCTCTCTTTGCCCCACTGACTGTATCGGCATAAGGCAAATGTGCAGTGATCCCGATCAAAAAAAGAGAAACGCCGACCGCAGTGGTTACGGGACGCACGGACGGGGCTTGCAAACTGGCATGACCAGCTTACTCCATTGTCGAAGCTGCTGTGCCGCCTGACGCTGATCTGATAGCCGCGGCCTGCGCCCCTCCAAGGTGAGCATCGTCGGCCTGGGAGACGTTCCGTTTCGGCGAAGACCTCGCAATCCGATTTTACGGAGGTCTCGGTCAGCTTTTTGGCGCGTAGCGGACGTCACGCTCTGGTTGGCCAAGGTCCGCTAAGGGCCACAAGCACATTTAAGCCGTCTGCCACGCGCAGGTTTCAGCAACGGGCAAAAACCTGACTGCCGGTTCTTGCAGCTCAAATCTGCGGACTGTCATTCGTAACGGAGCGCTTCGATCGGATCGAGCCGCGCCGCCTTGCGCGCGGGGTAGTAACCGAAAAAAATGCCGACTGCCGCGGAAAAGAGGAATCCGCCGGCAACGGCTGCAGCCGAGATCGGCGCCGACCAGCCGGATATTAGCGAAATCGCCAACGAAAAGCCGACGCCCATGACAATTCCGGCGATGCCGCCGGCGACGCTGAGCAGCACGGCTTCGGCCAGAAATTGCAGCAGCACGTGAATGCGCCGTGCGCCGATCGCCATGCGCAAACCGATCTCGCGCGTCCGCTCGGTCACCGAGACGAGCAGGATGTTCATGATGCCGATGCCGCCAACTACGAGCGAGATCGAGGCGACGGCCGCGAGCAGCAACGCCATGATGCGGCTTGAACTCTCGGCCGTCTCGGCGATCTGGCTCAGATTGCGCACCGAGAAGTCGCTTTCGTCACCCGGCTTGATGCGATGGCGACGGGCGAGGATGTCGGTCGCCTGCTTGATCGAGGGCTGCACGTCGGCCAGGTTCTCCGCCTGCACGTAAATGAGATTGACATATCCGGCGATATGCGGCGTCAGCGCGTAAGGGTTTGGGGCATTCGGATAGATCCAGTTCAACGGCTGCTGTTGCTGCGAGGGCGCTGCGACGCCGAGCACCTTGCGTTCCGCCGTGCTGAACGGGATCATCACCAGATCGTCCTGATCGGTGCCGAACGGCGTCTGACCTTTGGAGGCAAGCACGCCGATCACGCGCACGGGCACGTTCTTTACTTGCATCAGGGCGCCGATCGGGCTCTGCGTGTCGCCGAACAATTGTTTGGCCACCGTGCGGCCGATGACCGCAACGAGTGTAGCCGAAGCATCGTCTTCGGTCGTGATCGCGCGACCTTCTTCGATCCGCCAATTCGTCATCGGCGGATAGTTCGGGCTGACGCCCTGGATGGTCGTGCTCCAGTTCTGGTTCCCGTACTGCACCTGCCCTTGCTGCCGGATCAGATAGCTGACGTCGCCGACCGAAGGAGCCTCTCGGCGAATCGCCTGCGCGTCGGTGGTCGTCAGCGTCGAGGCACTGCCGAAGCCGCCGCGCATGCCGCCCGTCATCTGCGCGCCGGGCAGCACGACCAGCAGGTTGGTGCCGAGGCTCTCGATCTGTTTGCGCACCGCGTCGTTGGCGCCCTGGCCGACCGCGACCATCGCGATCAGTGCCGCGACGCCGATGAACACGCCCAACGTGGTCAGGCTGGAGCGCATCATGTTGCGCCTAATCGCCTGAATCGCGGCGGCGACGATCATCACCCCGAACGCCCAGACCGCATGCGTGCGCACGGCCACCGCCCGCTTGGCGCGCTCGCGTCCCGGCGCTACCACAGCCGGCGGCTTCGCATTGCGCTCGTCGGCGACGATCTCACCATCGCGCATGGTCAACATGCGGTCGGCGTAAGCTGCGATGTCGGGCTCGTGCGTGACCACAACTATGGTAACACCCTGCTCGCGATTGAGTCGCGTCAGCGTCTGCATGATCTCATGCGAGGTGCGCGTATCGAGATTGCCAGTCGGCTCATCGGCGAGCAGCAGGCCGGGCTCGTTGATCAGCGCACGCGCGATTGCCACGCGCTGCTGCTGGCCCCCCGAAAGCTGGCCAGGTGTATTACGCTCGCGCTCGCTCAAGCCCAGCAGCTTGAGCGCCGCACGCGCGCGCGTTGTGCGCGAGCCGGCGCTGGCCGGACCGGAGGCGGAGTAGAACAGCGGCAGGGCTACGTTTTCGATCGCACTCGTGCGCGCCAGCAAATTGAAGCTCTGGAAGACGAAGCCGAGCCGGTCGCTGCGCAGGCGCGCGCGTTCCGGCTCGTCGAGACCGGCGACGTCCACACCCTCGAAGAGGTATCGACCGCCGCTCGGACGATCGAGGCAGCCGAGCACAGCCATCAACGTTGACTTGCCCGACCCGGACGCACCCATAATGGCGACGAACTCGCCGCGCTCTATTGTCAGGCTGACGTCGCGCAAGGCGTGCACGTCGACGTCGCCGACGTGGTAAGTGCGCGAGACGTGCTCGATGCGGATGAGAGGTTCGGTCATCGCGCGTCCCGCTAGAAGCGCGGCGCCGGAATGGCAGCGCGGCCACCGTTCTGCCGCTCGGAAACGATGATTCTGTCACCCTCTTTGAGGTCGCCCGAGAGGACTACGGTGAAGCTATCGTCATCGAGACCCGCCATGACGGGCACTGCGACGGGGCTGCCGTCGTGCAGCACGAACAGCCGCGATGTCTCGGTACGAGCCGTAATCCCCGACGGTGTATAGCGGAGCGCCTGGCTTGGCACACGCAGGACGGCATGCCGCTGATCGACGATGACGCGCGTTGCCGCCGTCATGCCCGGCTTGAGGGCAAGATCGGTATTGTCGACGCTGACCACGACGTCATAGGTGACGACGTTCTGTACCGTCTGCGGCGACTGCCGCACCTGGCTGACAGTGCCTTCGAACATGCGCTTCGGGAAAGCATCGACGGTGAACAGCGCCTTGGCCCCCTGGTGGATCCCGCCGATGTCGCTCTCGCTGACGTTGGTGTCGACCTGCATCTGCGTCAGATCAGTCGCGATCAGGAACAGCGTCGGCGTCTGGAAACTGGCGGCGACCGTCTGCCCGATGGTGATATTCCGGGAGACTACCGTCCCGTCGACCGGCGAGATGATGTCCGTATAATCGAGGTTCACTTGCGCGGCATCTAGCACGGCTTGCCGCTGCTTGATCGTCGCCTCGTCGATCCCGATCTGAGCGACTGCCTGGTCCATGGCGCTCTTCGCGTTATCGACGGCATCCTTGGATACGGCATCGGTCTTTCCCAGCCGGACATTACGGTCATAGGTGATGCGCGCGTATTCGAGTGTCGCCTTGTCTTTTTCCAATTGCGCATTGGCCTCGCCAAGGTTGGCGACGGCCTGATCGACTGCGGATTGAAACGGCCGCGGATCGATCTTCGCGCAGACCTGTCCATTCTTGACTTGCGTGTTGAAGTCGCAATTCACGTCCTGGATCACGCCGGACACGGCGGTCCCGACAATGATGGTGAGCACGGGATTGACCGTGCCGGTCGCTGTCACCACGCGCGTGACGTCGCCGCGGGTGACCGGGGCGGTCGTGTAATGGATTGTCGGCGCGACCGAGGATAACCACCATGCGCCGCCGACGCCCAATACGACCAACGCGGCAAGCGCAAGCACAACCCAAGCGCGGCGACGCTTGCGTGGCTTGGCAATAGTTTCGGCTAATGGAACAGGAGCGCGGGTCGTAGCCTCCGCGCGAAATGCGTCGGGCGCGACTGGCTTGGTCATGGTCACGGTCCTTACGCCCTTGCATGACACGTAGCGCAAGCGCAGTTCCAGCGCTTTGACGTCTGTCAAAGGCTTACTGACCGATCATAGATCGTGACTGCAATCGCCAAAATACTCGTAGTGAACTGACACGGACCGCTAGCGCGGGGTGCCTGGCGACCAAAATTCCTTGATCAATCTCAAGGCGCTAAATTAGGTTTCGACTTAACTTGTCGTATGACGCGGCGCTTTTCCAACTCTGAGTTTGCCGACGCGGACAGAATTACGCTCTGGACAGTCGGAGCAATCGTTATTTGTTTGGCATTACTCGCGCTTTTGTATTTCCTGTAACTTCTGTAATACTTTAAAGCGGTTCAGGCACAATAAGGACTGGAGCAGGGGCACCTATGCGTACAATCGCGGTCTCGACCGTGAACCTTCTCACAATCCGGACTCGGTGAACGGGCACAAACTTGCACTTTTAATATGCTCCGCATGCCATATTGCGGCACCGGATCAGAATAAGCCGCCGATCCTCCGCACTCCCGCCGTTTCGTTTCAATCTTTGGCGGAAAAAGAGGGCACCAGTTACGAAGGGATCCGAAACTTCATTCTGACCACGCACCAAGATATCAGCCATCCGAAAGATATGCCAAATCCGATGTTAACGGATGATGAGGCAAGCGACATTTCCGCTTACATCGTTAGTTTGCGTCGTATGCAGTGAATATCTGAGCTTTAGGGCTTTTCCTCACCGTGAAGATAGCAGATTGGGGAGGCGCCTCTAAGCAAAGTCTGTCGATCGGACCGAGACGAACGTGCTCGGAAATACTGACTACACTGCTTGCAAACAGCACAAGACTGCCCCGAGACCCATGACTGACACGGAAGCCACCACGTCAGGACGAGCCGGCTGGCCAAGAGCGAGCGTTTCGTCGGGGCTCGAAATTGGCTCAGGTATGCGCGTGGCCGAACCTGCGAGAGCACCAAACGAGGCGTCCGGATTGAGTTCCGGTGAAGCGGAGGCGCGTCTCCGGCAATTCGGTCCCAATTCTACGCCTGATGAACGGTCCAACCCGCTCCGCCGCCTCCTCGCAAAGTTCATTGCGCCCGTACCGTGTCTGCTCGAGGCAGCCATCGTCCTGCAACTTTTTCTCCACGAGTATGTAGAAGCCGGAGTGATCGGGCTCCTGCTAATCTTCAATGCGGCGCTCGGATTCTTTCACGAACAGCGCGCCCAAAACACTATCGAAGCACTGAAGTCCCGGCTGGCGATACAAACGAGCGCCCGGCGCGACGGGAGCTGGATGGATATTGCGGCCTCCGAACTGGTGCCCGGAGACATTGTCAAGCTGTCTCTCGGAACCGTTGTGCCGGCCGACGTAAAGCTCTTGGGGGGCAACGTGTCGCTCGACCACTCGATGCTTACGGGTGAATCCCTGCCAGTCGAGGGTGGCGCCGGTCTCGAATCTTACGCCGGGGCTCTCGTTTGCCGCGGCGAGGCAATCGCGGTCGTGGCCGCGACTGGGACACGCACCAGATTTGGCCGCACGGCCGAGCTCGTGCGAACCGCTCACGTGGTCAGCACACAGCAGAAGGCCATCTTTAAGGTCGTCACGAACCTCGCAATGGTGAACGGCGCAGTCGCTCTTGCTCTGATCGCATATTCGTACTGGAGTGGCTTGCCAGCAGCCGAGTTCATTCCGCTCGCATTGATCGTACTGCTCGCCACCGTGCCGGTCGCCTTGCCGGCAACATTCACTCTTTCGACCGCAATCGGTGCCCGCGCTCTCACCAGGCGCGGAGTGTTGCCCACGCGCCTTTCGGCTGTTGACGAAGCTGCGTCAATGGACGTGCTTTGTTCTGACAAAACGGGAACTTTGACCGAGAACAAATTGGAGCTGTCCAAAGTCGAGGCGTTTGCCGGCTGTACCTCGGATCGCGTAATTGCTCTCGCGGCCATGGCCAGCGCAGAAGGAAGCCAGGATCAGGTCGACCGCGCAGTTCGCGCTGCAGCGAAAGATGCAGCGCTTGGTAAAATAATCGATTTCACCCCGTTTGATCCTGCTACGAAAACCGCGGAGGCTCGTGTCCTGGAAAACGGCCAGGAGCTTCGAGTCGTCAAAGGCGCCTTCTCGGTCGTGTCTCAGCTCAGCGAACCGGACCCAGTGGGTCCACGCAAGGCTGAAGAACTTGAGCGCGCGGGATACCGAGTCCTCGGCGTCGCGTGCGGCACGCGCGAGCCGCTTCAACTCGTCGGGCTGCTCGCCTTATCAGATCCTCCACGTCTCGACGCGGCTCCACTGATTGCGGACCTCAAGGCGCTCGGCGTCGAGGTGGTCATGGTCACGGGGGACGCGCCGGCAACCGCAGAGACCATCGCGAGCAAGGTCGGCATCGTCGGCCGGGTGCATACGCCGGCCGACATGGACGGTTCGATTTCCTCAGAGAACCTAGGCGTGTTCGCGGGAGTGCTGCCGGAGGACAAGTTCAAGATCGTGAAGACACTGCAGGCATCCGGCCACACCGTCGGGATGTGCGGCGACGGCGCCAATGACGCCCCCGCATTGCGCCAGGCCCAGATCGGCATCGCCGTCTCGACCGCCACCGATGTCGCTAAATCGGCCGCGGGCATCGTTCTCACCGAGCCGGGACTGGCGGGCGTCGTCGCGGCGGTTCGCGAAGGCCGGATCACATTCCAGCGGATACTCACCTACACGCTCCGCTCAATCATCAACAAAGTACGCCAAGTTCTGTTTCTTTCGCTTGGTTTTGTCATCACGGGTCACGCCGTGCTCACGCCGATGCTGATGGTCCTGATGATGGTCGTCGGCGATTTTCTGGCGATGTCGTCGTCAACGGATAACGTACGCCCCTCACCCCAGCCGAATACATGGCGCATCAATACTCTCACTTTGGCGGGGACACTGCTTGGTCTCTGCGATTTGATATTCTGCGGAATCGTACTTGCGTTCGGCGCCTATGTCCTCGACCTGCCCATTGAAAAGCTTCAGACCCTCACCCTCGTGACTCTCGTGTTCAATGGACAGGCGGTGTTCTACGTTTCCAGGGAGCGCCGGCGTCTATGGTCGTCAATGCCCAGCCGAATGGTGATCCTGTCCTCAATAGTCGATGTGGTGGTCATACCAACGATGGCGGCGGCTGGCGTGCTGATGTCCCCGCTCCCGACGACGGTCATTCTTGGAACCTTCGCGGCAGCGGTAGTGTTAGCCTTCGTGCTTGATTTCATCAAGTCTGCCATATTCGTCCGGTTAAGGATGGCGTAACCGTAGCTCGTCTGAAATTCAAACTCCGGCGCACAGTCCGTTCGAAGATGTCGAGAGATGTTCGCTGGCCTGGCTGAACGTGAGGAATTTCTCATCCGCCGGTGGATTTGGCGCAGGAAACCGTCAGCTGTGTTCCGACGAAATTTTGCTCTGGAGCGGGATCACGGGCAGCGCGTGCCATCACCAGGCAGCAAGTGTGGCGGCTCTCGAAATGACTTTATCTATTTCTTTGCATCGCAGTTGAGCCACGCCACTTCAATTATCTTGTATGTCTTGGCGCCGCTGGGGGTCATCACCTCGACTACTCCTCCCTCGCTCTTCCCGATCAGCGCGCGCGCTATCGGTGAGCTTATCGAAATCTTGCCCCGGGCCGCGTCGGCCTCTGGCTGGCCAACGATCTGCCACACCGCTTTGTGCTTATTGTCCTCATCGATCGCAGTGACGGTGGCCCCGAACTTAATTATATCGCCGGAGAGCTTTGAGATGTCGATCACTTCCGCATGCGCAATCCTGTCCTCCAGCTCGGTGATCCGCGATTCGTTCAACTCCTGCTCTGTTTTGACCATCTGATATTCCGAATTCTCAGCCAGGTAGGGGTCGTCGCCGATCGCGTCCTGCAGCCGCTGAATGAGGCGCGGCCGCTCGATAACGATGCGATTCTTCAACTCCTCTTCAAGCGCCGCATGCCCAGCGGCGGTCATAGGAAAGTTGCTCATGACCAAAATTCTATCTGTGTTCGGTTGTAGCGCGTCCTGATGCTTGCTCCTGGGGTCGAACTAGATATTGATCTATAGCAATACTTTCGCGAGCTCGCGCTGCGACATTTCGGTGATCAACTATCCGCCATCGCTTCAGCCAACCCGTCGAAGTTGTCGATGTGCACGACGAACGCCCCTCCACCTGCCATGTGCTAACCGCGCGGTGCGCGGGCAGGCGCCTCGGTGCTATTTGTTGCAGTTACCGGCTCCGCGGTTGACGATTGTCAATGCGTTTCAAAGTATCCTTCCTTAGCAAGAACGTTGGGCGACGAACGCTATGAACAAACCAAAACGGTACTCTAAGGCGTTGTAATGTCGCAGGAGAATAGGTCCGATCCGAAAAGGGTTGACGCGCCGGCGCCACCTCCCGATCGGCTTTCGATAACGCCAGCCATCGAGCATTCTGTGACGCTGGCTGTTCCCGAGACACGAGCGCTTCAAGAGGTTGCTTCCAAAGCCTCGCGCCGCCGGGCACGCTGGCCACTGTTGATCATTGCTCTGCTCCTTTTTGGCGGCGGAGGCGCCTACTACTGGTCACACCTGAACAGGCATGTGCTTCCGGCGGGAATCGTCTTCGGGAATGGCCGCTTGGAATCCGATGAGATCGACATCGCAACGAAGTTTGCAGGCCGCATCGCCGAACTCTTCGTGGACGAAGGCGACTTCGTTAAAGCTGGCCAGGTGCTAGCGCGCATGGACACCCGCGATCTGGAAGCGTCACTGCGGAAGTCCGAGGCTCAGGTGCAGCAGGCTCAACACGCCCTGGCCGAGGCCAAGGCAAATCTAGCTCAACAACAAAGCCAGTTAGTTCTTGCAAATCAGGAGCTCGCGCGGACCAAAAATCTTGAGCAGCGTGGTGTTGCAACGAAAGAACTGCTGGATCAAAGACAGCAGCAGGTCGATGTTGCTAGTGCCGCGGTGAATGCCGCAAATTCCCGCATATACGAGAGTCGGCACGCGTTAGAGGCTGCAACACACGACGTTGAGCTTTATCAAGTGAATATCGATGATAATTCATTGCGAGCGCCGCGTGATGGACGAATCCAATATCGACTAGCAAATGTAGGAGAAGTTCTTGCGGCCGGGGGCAAGGTGTTCACCATGCTTGACGTTAACAACGTCTACATGGACGTCTATCTGCCAACTGCGGACGCTGGGAAAGCAAAAATCGGAGATTCTGCACGCATTGTATTGGACGCGCGCCCTGATCTCGCAATCCCGGCGAAGGTGACGTTCGTATCCGCGCGGGCAGAATTCACTCCCAAGCCGGTCGAGACGAAGAGCGAACGCGAAAAGCTGATGTTTCGTGTAAGGATCAGAGTGGATCCCGAAATCCTGCGAGCTCATGCAGATGCAGTTAAATCAGGGGTGCCGGGAGTCTCTTACGTGAAGCTTGCGCCTGCTGTCGAGTGGCCCCCGAATCTCGTAGGGCGTAGCGCGTCGTGACGGCTCAGACGCAGCTCCTAGCGGTTAGCTCACAAGCTGCCGCGACGATTAACGCTCTTTCCCAAAGATACGGTTCGGTAGTCGCTCTCGATAACATCAACTTAGACCTCCAGATGGGAGCATTAACTGGCTTCATCGGACCGGATGCGGTCGGGAAATCCACTCTTTTGAGCATAATCGCGGGCGCTCGCCGCATTCAGAGTGGCAGCGTCCGCGTGCTTGGTGCGGATCTGCGTGATTCAGGCCGGCGACGGCAGGTGTCTCCCCGCATTGCATACATGCCCCAAGGTCTGGGCCGCAACCTCTACTCAGAGCTGACGGTCGTTGAAAACATCGAGTTTTTCGGGAGGCTGTTTGGCGAGGATCGCCAACAACTCCGCGCCGAAATACGCGAACTCCTCGTCAGTACCGGGCTGGAGCAGTTCGGGGACCGCGCCGCCAAAAACCTGTCCGGCGGCATGCGCCAGAAGCTCGGACTATGTTGCGCGCTTATTCACGAGCCGGATCTGCTGCTCCTAGATGAGCCCACAACTGGCGTAGATCCGTTATCCCGACGTCAGTTTTGGGACTTGATCGCGCGCATGCGCGCCCGGCAACCCGGTATGACTGTGCTTGTGGCCACAGCCTATATGGAAGAAGCCGAGCATTTCGACAGGCTTGTGATGATGAACGCTGGTCGCATTCTGGCGACCGGCTCACCGAGAGACATCTTGCGCGATTGCGCTGCGGCTTCGTTGGAAGACGCTTTCGTATCATTGCTTCCTAAAGAGTTTGGATTCGCGCATCGCAGAGTGAAAGTTCCACCCCTTCTGAACGCAACTGATGAGCCGGCAATTGTCGCTCGTCATTTGACGCGGCGGTTCGGAGACTTCGTCGCGGTTGACGATGTCTCATTTACGATCCAGCGCGGAGAGATCTTCGGGTTCGTCGGCTCGAATGGTAGTGGCAAGACGACGACCATGAAAATGATTACGGGCCTTCTTCCCGCGACCGAAGGAGAAGCATGGGTCCTTGGTGAACCGGTTCAGGCCCGCAGCATGAAGTCGCGCGGACAGATCGGGTATATGTCACAATCGTTTTCGCTCTACACCGAATTGACAGTAGAACAAAACCTGTCGCTGCATGCAAAACTATTCGGGATTGGGCCGGGGGAGGCGGCGAAGCGGGTTCGGTTTCTATCGGAGAAATTTGGCCTTGCGCCATATATGCACGATGAAGCGATCCAGCTGCCGCTTGGAATTCGCCAACGACTGTCGCTGGCGGTTGCTGTGGTTCACAGCCCGCAGATACTTATTCTCGATGAGCCTACGTCGGGGGTCGATCCTGTAGCGCGTGATCAGTTCTGGGAGCTGCTGATTGATCTGTCGCGCAACCAAGCGGTTACGATTTTTGTTTCCACGCATTTTATGAATGAGGCCGCAAGGTGCGATCGGATAGCCTTGATGGATTCCGGAAAGGTTCTGGCCTTAGCGAAACCGCAGGAGCTTGTGAAAGCACGACGTGCAGCCACTCTGGAAGACGCCTTCATCAGCTATCTTCGGGAACAGCGTCGGGAAGAAGCGACTGACCTAGTTCATGTCGACAAAATCAAAAGCTTGCCAAGAACGACAAAGTCGGTTTCGGCAATTAGCCCGAGGCGTCTCGTTGCTTTCGCGATCAAGGAATCGCTTGAGTTGCTGCGTGACCCTGTTCGCTTGACATTTGCTCTAGCAGGCGCAGCACTGCTTATGCTCATTTTTGGATTCGGCATATCGACCGATGTCGATAACCTAACATTTGCTGTCTTGGACCGGGATCACAGTCCGGAAAGCCGCGCGTTCATCCAAGAATTCGCCGGCTCTCGCTATTTTACCGAGAAAGCGCCGATAACCAGTTACAAGGATCTCGACCGCCGCCTTCAAACGAGCGCCATCCGAGCAGCAATCGAAATACCTCCTGGGTTCGGACGGGACATCAAAAGAGGACGACCCGTATCGGTGAGTGCCTGGATAGACGGGGCCATGCCGTTCAGGGCGGAGACGATTCGCGGCTATATCGAGGGTACGAGCAATCAATATCTGACGGAGTTCGCATATCAGAACCAAGTGCCTTCGCTGCCGCCGAACGCCTCGGTCGATATCCGCTTTCTCTATAACCAAGACTTTGAAAGCGTGTTCGCTATGGTGCCGGGCACACTCGCATTGCTGCTTGCGCTCATTCCAGCCATCCTCATGGCGGTTGCAGTGGTCCGCGAAAAGGAACTCGGATCCATTTCGAATCTCTACGCGACCCCGGCAAGCCGCTTGGAATTCCTTGTTGGCAAGCAGATCCCGTATGTCACCGTCGCAATGGCGAGCTTCTTTCTCATGTGCGTGATGGGTGTTTTCATTTTCAATGTGCCCATCCGAGGAAGCTTTGCCCTGCTTACCGGCGCCGCATTTATTTACGTTTTCGTGACCACTGCTTATGGCATGGTGATCTCGACGTTCACTCGCAGCCAGATTGCGGCGCTGTTTGGAACTGCAATACTCACAATGCTTCCAGCGAGCCAGTTCGCCGGATTGCTTACCCCAGTATCGTCGTTGACTGGAACCGCGGCCTTTCTCGGTCGCGCGTTTCCAATGAGTTATTTTCTTCCAATCAGCGTGGGCGTGTTCACAAAAGGCCTTGGCGTTGCCGACCTAGGTTTGTACTTGGCAGAGCTATCGATATTTGTTCCGGTCCTGCTGGGAGTAAGCATGTTTCTGCTCAAGAAGCAGGAAATCTAGTCGTGCGGTCGGTCCGAAATATTTTCTGGTTGGGAACGAAAGAGCTTCGCAGCTTCGCGCACGACTGGGTGCTTCTGATCCTGGTGATATACTCATTTTCATTTGCTGTGCTTGCGCAGGGCCAAAGCAGCTCACAAGAGCTCCACAACGCCTCTGTCGGGTACGTCGACGAAGACCAATCGGTACTTTCGCGAGGCATAATCCAGGCCTTCCTACCTCCCTATTTCAAAGGACCAGAGCCGGTTGCGCTCGGCGATGTAGACCACTTGATGAATACAGGTCGATATACGTTTATCATCGACATCCCACCTCATTTCGAGCGGGATGTGCTTGCGGGTCGAGCTCCGGGAATCCAAGTCAATGTCGACGCGACGGCGATGGTCCAGGCAGGGCTTGGGTCAAGTTACGCGCAGCAGATAATAAGCGCAAAGGTGGATGAATTCGTTGCCCGTAGTAGCGAGACCGCCACACCGCTAATTGCCGTAGCTGATCGTTTCGCCTTCAATCCGAACGTGGTCACTTCCTGGTTCACCAGCGTCATGGGAATCATCAACAGCGTGACGATGCTCGCCATCATCATGGCTGGCGCGGCGGTGATGCGCGAGAGGGAGCATAGCACCATGGACCATCTGATGGTCATGCCTGTGAGTCCATTTGAAATCGCGATGTCAAAAGTCTGGGCGAACGGGTTGATCATTACGATCGCGGTAGGCCTGTCGCTCACGTTCATTGTGAAGAGAGTTTTGGGGGTTCCGATCGCCGGCTCAATTCCGCTGTTTCTTTGCGGAACAGCTTTGTATCTTTTCTTCGCAACGGCAATCGGCATCTTTCTTGGAACCGTATCAAGGTCCATGCCACAACTCGGTTTGATCTACATGCTGATAGCAATGCCGATGAACATGTTGTCGGGGACCAGCACGCCGCTGGAGAGCATGCCGGTTTGGCTATCGACCATCATGCAAGTCGTGCCCTCAACGCACTTTGTGTCCTTCGCCCAGGCGATCCTGTATCGCGGTGCGGGATTGGACGTGGTCTGGCCGGCTTTCCTTGCAACTGCCGGCATCGGAGCCTTGTTCTTCATCGCCGCTCTATTTCGATTTAGAGCAGCCTCGATAGCTGCGACATCATAAAGCAGCGAATTTATTCTCCCCGACGCCGATTGCATTCATTGCGCGCAAAGAGCGTCTAAGATCGCTGGAATCTGCTATTTTGAAGGTATGCCGCGTCACTGCTGGTGGCGCAAACTTAAGATGTACGCTGAAATGTCGCTTGCCTGATCATCTGTCAACATCGGGTTCGGCATTGCTTCGCGATGGGTCGCATCTTCGTGGGTCGTCGTAATAAAATCGCGTACACCTTCATAGCTAGTGCTCGTTTTCTGCGCCAGCGACTCGAACGAAACGGCGGGAGCCCGAAGCATCGGTGGCCTTTTCTGATCCGGCCCTACGACATGGCACGCCGAACATATTAGAAGAGCCAATTTACGCCCATTCACCGGGTCCGGGTTATAGGGCGCGGGCGCGCAGTACGAACTGGACGTTGCGATAGCACAGGCGAAGGCCAGAGTAGTTACAAGAAAATAGCTGCGCATAGACATCGTAGGACCATTAATTACCGCGCTTGAGTCGATTCCAGGTATTCCGTAATCTGGTCGATCCGCTTTTCGCCACACCATTCCTGCGAAATCGCGCTGATGGAGCTTGGCCTAACGTACGCTTTAGTCCGCATTACGAGGAGCAAGCCTCAACAAGCGCGAGCAGGCCTTTTAGCAAGTCGGTTGGCGAGGGCGGACACCCTTGAATATGCAGATCAACCGGAATGACGTCTTTTACTCCTCCGACGACGGCATAGCTGCCACCGAAAAGCGCACCGTCCACAGCGCAAGCGCCCACCGCCACAACCCATTTCGGTGCGGGCGTCGCATTGTAGGTGCGCAGCAGCGCTTCACGCATGTTCTTAGTCACAGGGCCCGTGACAAGCAGCACGTCGGCATGCCGCGGCGAGGCGACGAAACGCATGCCGAAGCGCTCGAGATCGTAGAACGCGTTGTTCAGCGCGTGGATTTCCAATTCGCAGCCATTGCACGAGCCGGCGTCGACTTGACGAATGGAGAGCGAACGCCCGAGCCGCGCGCGAGCGGCGCGGTTCACGTTCGCGGCGAGTTCGGCGAGCGCGGCCTCGTCCGGCCGCGGCGGGGCCTCCGTCAGCGCTGCGTGCGTAATGCCTTCGAACAGAGTGCGGCGCATGATTACAGATCGTGCCCCGAATACGAGCAGTTGAACGATTTGTTGCAGATCGGAAAGTCGGCGATGATGTTGCCTTCGATCGCGGTCTCCAGCAGCGGCCACTGGAACCAGGACGCATCGCGCAGGTGGCATCGCGCCACGGTGCCGTCGGCGTTGAGCCGAAGCCAGACCAGCACGTCGCCGCGGAACGCTTCGACGAGCGCCAAGCCCTCACTCGCTCCTTGCGTGGTAAAGACGGTACGCACTTCACCCGGTGGGAGCGAATCCAGCAATTGTTCGAGCATCGATAGGCTCTGCTCGACTTCGCGGATGCGGATCCAGACGCGCGCATTGACGTCGCCCGCCTCGAGAACCGGCACGTCGAAGCGCAGTCGGTCGTAGGGTGCGTATGCGAGATCGCGGCGGGCGTCGAAATCGCGGCCCGACGCGCGGCCGACATAGCCGCCCGCGCCGAAGCGGCGCGCGTACTCAGGCTTCACGATTCCGGTCGTCACCGTGCGGTCCTGCAGCGAGGCCGTGGAATCGTAAAGCTCGACGAGCCGCGGAAATATTTTTCGAACCTCAGCGATGAGGGTGCGCAGGGCGGCCGGGCCGTCCAGGGCGATATCGCGAGAAAGTCCGCCCGGCACGATCACATCCATCATCAGCCTGTGATTGAAGCATGCACCCGCTGCCCGCAAGACACGCTCGCGCAAAATGCTGGTCTGCGCGTGCATCAGCGCGAAGGAGGCGTCGTTGCAGATGGCGCCGATGTCGCCGAAATGGTTGGCGAGCCGTTCCAACTCGGAGGCGACACCGCGCAGCGCGACGGCGCGCGCGGGGGGCGCGACTTGCGTCGCGGCTTCAACCGCAAGCGCGAACGCAAAGGCATATGCGACCGTGCTGTCGCCGGAGATGCGGCCGGCGAGATTTGCGGCACGATCGAGATCGGCGCCCCGCATCAGGCTCTCGATGCCCTTGTGCACGTAACCGAGTCGCTGCTCGAGCCGGACGACGTGCTCGCCGTTGGCGGTGAAGCGGAAATGCCCCGGCTCGATGATCCCCGCATGCACCGGCCCGACCGGAACCTGGTGCAAGCCTTCGCCTTCGGCCGGCAGGAATTTATAATCCGCGGGCGCCGCGCCTTGTCGCGAGGTCGGCCAGACGCCATGATCGAGCCACGCTCTCGTATCCGGCGAGCCGGCAGCCTCCAGGCCGTGCAGATCGCGGATCGCCCGCTCGAGCCGGAGCGCAGGTGCATGCGATGCGCCGACGCTCGGATAGCTCCCGTCGGTGCAACGATAGCTCACGCGGTCGATCCGACAGCCGCGGTCGAGCAGCGCCATGTGCACGACGTCGCCGTCCGCCCATAGCCCAAGCAGCGTGCACTCGCCGTCAGCCAAGCGTCCGATCGCCTGTGCCCAGAGGCCGTGGGTGTCGCTGGTCGCCATGGCTATCCCAACAAGCGCGCGACGTTTGTAAATCCGGCGACGAGGCCGGACGGGAGATAGATGCCCGCGACGAACACGATCGCGAAATGCGCGAACATCGGCACGTAGGACGACTGCGCGGGCTTCACAGGTCCGCGTGGCTCGCCGAAGGCGATCGTGTTGAGCCGGAGAAACAATCCGCCGAGCGCGATCAGGATCGCGAACGTGAGCAACACCGCGAGCCACGGCGAGCGCGCAAATGTTGAGCTCACCACCAGAAACTCGCTCATGAAAATGCCGAGCGGCGGTAAGCCCGCGATTGCGACGACGCCGAGCACGAGTCCCCAGCCGAGCACCGGATTGCTCGCGGTCAGCCCGCCGATGTCGGCGATCTTCTGCGTGCCTTTCACCTGCGCGATGTGACCGACCGCGAAGAAGATCGCCGACTTGGTCAGCGAATGCATGGTCATGTGTAAGAGGCCGGCGAAATTCGCGAGCGGCCCGCCCATGCCGAAGGCGAAGACGATGATGCCCATGTGCTCGATCGAGGAATAGGCGAACAGCCGTTTGATGTCGCGCCGGCGGTATAGCATCAGCGCTGCAAACAGACACGAGATCAGCCCCAGGATCACCATCAGCGGGCCGGGCGCGATCGAGGCAGGGTTGAGCGCAAGCAGCATCTTGAAGCGCAGCAGTGCGTAGAGCGCGACGTTCAAGAGCAGTCCCGACAGCACAGCCGAGATTGGCGTCGGACCTTCAGCGTGCGCGTCGGGGAGCCAGGCGTGCAGCGGTGCGAGCCCAACCTTGGTTCCATAGCCGAGCAATAGGAAGACGAAGGCGAGGTTCAACAGATCAGGATCGAAATTCGCCGCGTGCGCGACCAGCACGCTCCACACCATCGCCGAGAGGCCCTCGCCGACGATCGGCCGCGCCGCCATGTAGACGAGAATCGTCCCGAACAGCGCTAGCGCGATGCCGACGCTGCCAAGGATGAAGTACTTCCATGCCGCCTCCAGCGCCTCGGGCGTGCGGTAGAGGCCAACCATCAGCACGGTCGTGAGCGTCGCAAGCTCGATCGCGACCCACATCAGGCCAATATTGTTCGCGGTGAGCGCGAGATTCATCGCGAACATCAGGAGTTGATACATCGCATGATAGAAGCGCACGTAGCCGGGCCGGAGCTTCCCGCTCTCGATCTCGTGGCCGATATAGCTCGCGCTGAACACGCTGGTCGTGAATGCGACGAACGTGGTGAGCACGATGAAGACCTTGTTCAGATCGTCGACGATCAGATAGTCGCCCGAGGCGGGCAGCACCGCGAAGAGAAGTAGCGACGATGCGAAAGTCGCGAATGCCGCGAGCACGTTCAGCCGCGCGGTCAGCCGATAGCCGGGCAGCGCGCCGAGCAGCGCCGCCGCGCACAGCGGGATTAGCAGAACGAGCGCGAGCGCGTCGGTTCTCATGGCCGCTCCCCGCGCGCTTCATCGAGCGCCTGCACGTCGACCGTGTCGAAGCGCTCGCGGATGCGGAACAGGAAGATGCCGATCACGATGAAAGCGATCAGCACCGAAAAGGCGACGCTGATCTCGACGACAAGCGGCATGCCCTTCGCACCGGTCGCGGCAAAGACGAGGCCGTTTTCTAGCGACATGAAGCCGATCACCTGGCTCACCGCATTGCGCCGCGTAACCATCATCAGAAGGCCGAGCAGCACGATCGAGAGCGCGAAAGCCAGGTCTTCGCGCGCGAGCGGATCGGCGCCGGGAGTCACGCGCAGCATCACGACCATCGACAATGCGACCAGCCCAATGCCGGCGAGCATAGCGAGGCCGACGCCGACCACGTTCTCGATCTCGCGGTGGATGCCGAGCTGCACGACGATGCGGCGCAGACCGTAGGGGATGGCGACCGCCTTGAAGGCGAGCGCGATCGCCGCGGTGATGTAGAGGTGCGGCGCGCCCTGGACGAAGGCCTGCCAGGCGACGGAGGCGGCGAGCACGATCGCGTGCGCGGCGAACACGTTGATCAGCGCGGTCAGGCGGTCCTGATAGAGCTGCACGAAGCTCAGCAGCACCAGCGAGCCCGCCAGCATATGCGCGATGTCGAAAGTCAGCCCGTGCATCAGAAGCTCCTCGACACGAAGCGCAGTAGGGTGGCGAGCAGCGCGAGCATCAACGCGGCACCCAAAAATTGCGGCACGCGGAAGACGCGCATCTTGGCGATCGACGTTTCGAACAGCGCCAGCAGCACGCCGCCGGCTGCGAGCTTGCCGATGTACGCGACGACGGCGATCGCGAGCTGCGCCGGTTCGGCGTTCGCGGTGGTGATGCCCCAGGGCGCGAACAGACAGGCAATCAGCGAGACGTAGAGCAGGAGCTTGAGGTACGAGGACAGTTCGATCAGCGCGAGATGGCGGCCCGAATATTCGAGCACCATCGCCTCGTGCACCATCGTCAATTCGAGATGCGTCGCCGGATTGTCAACGGGAATGCGCGCGTTCTCGGCGATCGCTACCATCACCAACGCGATCATCCCAAGTCCGAGTGAAACGCGCAGGCCCACCTCGGGCGAATTCATGAATGCCGCCATGGCTGAGAGCTGCGTCGAGCCCGCGATCAGAGCGAGCGTGAACACGATCATCAGCATCGCCGGTTCGGCGAGCGAAGCGATCATTACTTCGCGGCTGCTGCCAATGCCGCCGAAGCTCGTGCCGACGTCCATTCCCGCGAGCGCGAGGAAGAAACGCGCGCTGCCGAGCAGAGCGATGATGGCGATCAGATCGGCGGTCCAGGAGAACAGCAGGCCCGAGCGGAAGGTCGGTACCAATGCCGCCGCGACCCAGGTGCCGGCGAAGACGACGTAGGGGATGACGCGGAAGAGCCAGGACGAGCTTTCCGCCAGCACGACCTCTTTGCGCAGCAACCGGACAAGGTCGCGGTAAGGCTGCAAGAGCGGCGGCCCCTTCCGGCGGAGCAGCCGTGCCTTCACCTTGCGCACAAGCCCAGTGAGCAGCGGGCTTAAGCCCAGCACCAAAAGCATCTGCGCAAATTGAAAGGCGAGATCGCGGATCATGGCCAGGCCGCCAGCGCGAGAAGCAAGAGGACCAGGAGCGCGAAGACGAGCGAGAGATAGCGGCGGATGGTCAGGAATTGCAGGACGTTCAGCCTCTCGGAGAGGAACGACACGATGCCCGCTACCGGCGCGTAGCATGCGTCCCAGATCGGATCGCGCAGCCGGACAGTGAGATGCGCGGGCGCCATCGAGCCGGGCAACGGCATCTCGCCGATCTCCCGAGCCTGAAACACGACGCTACCGAACACCCGGCGGATCGGCTGCGCAAAGCTCGATGCGGTGTATTGCGTCACCGGATCGGCATTCGGGAAGCCGCAGTCCCAGGCCGGACCCTTGCGCCATTTGTCCGACGCGAGGCGATGGATCGCATAAGCAGCGAGCATGCCGGACGAGAGGATGAAGGCGAAAACAAGAAGTCCGTTATACGAGCTGCGGCTCTCGGCGATTGGCACGATCGATAGCCAGGCGATGCTCGACTGGTGCGGCATGCTGTCGTTGACCAGCGCCTGCGTGACCGGCGCGAGCGCATCGATGAACAAGCCGGGCAGGATGCCGGCCAAGAAGCACAGCGCGGCCAGAACGCCCATCGCGACGACCGAAGATCGTTCGACCTCGTGCGCGTTGGCGGCTTGAGGACTGCGCGGCCGGCCGAGGAAGCTCACGCCGAACACCTTGACGAAGCAGGCAGCGGCGAGCGCGGCGGAGAGCGCAAGCGTCGCGCCGACGGCGGGAATCATCAACTTCAGTCCCCACGACGGCAGCTGCGGACTGATGAGGATCGCCTGCAGCGTCAGCCATTCAGAGACGAAGCCGTTGAGCGGCGGCAGCGCGGAAATTGCCATGCAGCCGATCAGCACCAGCACGGCCGTGTGCGGCATGCGGTGGATCAGGCCGCCGAGCTTTTCCATGTCGCGCTCGCCGGTCGCGCTGAGGATCGCGCCGGAGCCGAAGAACAACAGGCTCTTGAAGACCGAATGGTTGAACACGTGCAGCAGCGCGGCGGTGAGCCCGAGCGCGGCGGCGTTCGGCATGCCGTGCGCCTGGAAGGCGAGCGCGAGCCCTAGCCCAATGAAGATTATGCCGATGTTCTCGACGGTGTGGTAGGCGAGCAGGCGCTTCAAATCGTGCTGCATCAGCGCGTAGAGCACGCCCATCACGGCTGTGACGCCGCCGAGCGCGAGCACGATCAGGCTCCACCACCAGGCCGGTGAACCGAGCAGATCGAACACGATGCGCACGAAGGCGTAGACGGCGAGCTTGGTCATTACGCCGCTCATCAGGGCGGAGACGTGGCTCGGTGCGGCCGGATGCGCGAGCGGAAGCCAGGCATGTAGCGGAACCAGGCCCGCTTTCGAGCCTGTGCCGATCAAAACGAGAATGAGCACCAGCGCGGCGAGCCCCGGACCCAAGTGCGTCGCGCGCATCGCCTCGAAAGTGTAGTCGCCGCCTGCGCTGGCCAGCAGGCCGAAGGCCAAGAGCAGCGCGAGTGTGCCGAAGCTCGCCATCAGCAAATAGACGAGGCCCGCGCGCAGGTTCTCAGGATCGCGATGATGCGCGATGACCAGCGCCCAGGAGGTCAGCGACATGAACTCCCAGACGACTAGAAACGAAAACGCGTCCGCTGCCAGGGGCACCAGGTTCATCGCAGCGAGATAGACTGGATAGAACGGCAGGACTCGCCCAGGCGCGTCTTCATGCCGGCCGTAGCCAATCGCGAACAGGCTCGCAGCCGCAGCGCCGATATTGACGACGATGAGAAAGAAAGCCGAGAGCGGATCGAGCGCGAAATGTGCGCCGAGCCATGGCAGCCCGAATGGGACGGTCCAGGCAATTGGTGTCGTGAAACCAAGCAGAGCGACGAGCGCGTTGGTTCCGAGAGCAAGCGCGAGCGCCAGACAGGCCGCGTAGATGAAGGGGCTGGCCACTCGTAGGCCGCTGAGCGCGATGGCGGTCGGCCCGAGCGCGAATAGAGCGACTATGCCGGCGAGCGCCCCTCCGGTCATCGGTGGTCCCGCATCTGCGTTCGATGGCTCATTTGAGCCGCACTCCGCGACCGCCGCCACTCGAGGTAGCGCCTTCGCCGATCAACTCGATGCCGCTCGCTGAGAGTGCATCGACGACTTTCATCAGCGACTCGATGTTACCGCGGACCACACCCTCGGAGGCCTCCATCCGCTGGATGGTCGGCAGCGACAGCCCTGCTACCTTCGCCAATTGGCGCTGGTCGATGCCTAGTAGGGCGCGCGACGCCCTCATCTGCGCGGAGGTAAGCATTCGGAAACGACCATCTGGAGCGTTTATTGTAAGATGTCAAGCGTTATTAATCATGTTTTATGCATCACTATTTGACGCTCAGATATGCCCCGCCGCGAAGGCTATGGCAAAGCTGATCGTGACGCCCGTCGCACCGCCTGCAACCCGGCACGTGCGCGAACAGTTGACGGGTTCCCGCGTTGTCTGTCACAGGACAGACATATCCGTGGGGTGTGGGCATGTGGCTTCCGTCCGAAGATGAAGCCGTCGAGTTATTTGCCCGTCATTTTGAAGCGCTGCATAGGAGCGGTGCTGTCAGCAAGGCGGACGGTGAGGCTTTGGCGCTCCAGCGGGCCGGCGACGGCCGCGGCCACCAAATCTGGCAGAAAGTAGCGCAGAAGGTCAGGCAACTCCGCGAGACGGAACGGGTGACTGCGCGGCGCAGAGCGGAAAGCGCCTAGGCCGGCTATCGCTCAGTTTGAGTTATGCCGCCGGCTTGAGCGGAGCAAACTGACGAGGGTGTTCACAGCGTCGGGAAGAAGGCCCCCATTGACGATCTCGAAATCGGGCTGGAACGCCGAATAAAGCCGCGTCCGGTCTATACGTTGTTCAGTTGAGCCGTCCGTCGTACGAGCCCGTCGCGCAATCCGTTCTGCTAGCATTTCCGCAGGAGCGGTGATCTGAACGCATGTGAGTTTGCCGTATTTCGCCCGAGCATCGTCAACCACGCCGCGCGATACATTGCACACGATCGTGCGCCCTGCGCGAATGTCATCGTCGACCGAGCGCGGGATCCCGTATTTCAAACCGTGAGCTTCCCATAACAGCACGAACGCGCCGCCATCGCGCAGCCGACGGAATTCGTTTTCGCTGATGCTGTCGTGATCTTCATGGGCGTCTGCAGCACGAGTGACGAGACGCCGCGGAAATACAATTGTTTCGTCGTCCGCGGACGCCGCCTTGGCCGCCGCGAGGACGGCGTCCTTGCCCGCTCCGCTTGGACCGACGATCAGCACGAGACGTCCAGGCCCAAGCAAGTCGGCGGGTGGCGGAGACAAGGCGCTCATGCGACGCGACGCCCTCCGATCGAGGGCATCTGCGCGACCGGAGCGGTGCGTGTCCAGGGAGTCATTTTCGGGGTCATTCCGCAGGTGCTTCCGCTCTGGAACTCGTTCGCCCTTTATCTCTTCGAAACCAACGTTCGTTCGGCAATGACCCTCGGAATCGTCCGTACCGGCGGGATCGGGCTGACCTCTACGAAAGCATTCGCGCCTCATTACGCCGACACTGCGGCGCAGGTGATCGTTGTCGTGGTTGCCAAGTTCATCATCGATCTGGTTAGCGCCCACATTCGCAAGAGGTTGATCTGAGACCTGCGGCGCTGGCTGGCGAACTGAGCGAGTTGTCCAGCGTTACTCATTCGTCACGCATTTGTCTGAGCCCTGTCAGGAGAGATGGCGACGCTCCTCCTGACAAAGAAAACAGGGAGAACCGCAATGCGTATCCGTGCGAATTCGATCAGCCGCCGCCGGCTTCTGACGACCGGAATGGCGGCAGGCGTCTTCACCGCGGCAGGCGGTTTGGCGTGCCCCTTCGTGAGCCGGGCCAACGACCGGCCGATGCTCAGCCATGGGCTCCAATCCGGCGACGTCTCGGCCAACTCTGGGATCGTGTGGGCACGCGCCGACCGGCCCGCGCGCATGCTGGTCGAATGGGCGACGACGGATAGTTTCAAGGATGTGCATGCTACGCCCTATGTCGATGCACTGCCGGAGACCGATCTCACTGCCAAGCTTCGGCTGACCGGTTTGCCTACGGGACAGGAGATCTTCTACCGAATCCGCTTCCAGGATCTGGCCTCGCCGACGCTCGTCGGCGAGCCGTCTGCCGGACATTTCCTTACAGCGCCCGCGGATGGTCGGTCGATCCGCTTCATGTGGTCGGGGGATACGGCGGGCCAAGGCTGGGGCATCGACGAGTCGCGCGGCGGCATGCGCACCTATGCGACCATGCTCAAGGGCCGGCCGGACTTCTTCATTCATAACGGAGACAACGTCTACGCCGACGGTCCGATTGCGTCCGAGCAGAAGATGCCAGACGGCGGGATTTGGAAGAATCTGACGACCGAAGAGAAATCGAAGCCTGCCGAGACGCTCAACGAATTCCGCGGCGCCTACAAATACAATCTGCTCGACAAGAATATTCTCGCCTTCAATGCGGAAGTCCCGATCTACTCGCAATGGGACGACCATGAAGTATTCAACAACTGGTACCCGAACGAGCAGATGACCCGCGAGGAGCTGAAGAAGAAAGGCTATAAGGACAAGAACAGCCTCATTTTGGCGGCGCGCGCCGCACGCGCTTTCCACGAATATATGCCGCTAGTCGCGCCCGCGTCGGAGCCGGGGCGGGTCTACCGGAAGATGTCATACGGACCGCTGCTCGACATCTTCATGCTCGACATGCGCAGCTATCGAGGTCCCAACGCCGAAGACATGGACCAACAGTATGGGCCGAACAGCTACTTCCTCGGCCCGGTGCAGCTCGCTTGGCTCAAGCGCGAGCTTCTGAATTCGCGCGCGACTTGGAAGGTCATCGCCGCTGACATGCCAATCAGCCTCGTGGTCGTCTACGACACCGTTAAGAACTGGGGTATCGAAGCGATTGCCCAAGGGGACAACGGCGCCCCGCGCGGCCGCGAATTGGAGATCGCCGATCTTCTCTCGTTCATGAAGCGGGCCGGTATCCGCAATACGGTGTGGCTGACGGCCGACGTCCATTACACCGCGGCGCATTATTACGATCCGAATAAGGCCGCTTTCCAGGACTTCGACCCGTTCTGGGAGTTTGTCTCCGGCCCCCTTCACGCCGGCACCTTCGGTCCCAATCAACTCGACGGGACGTTCGGGCCCCAGCTCGTTTACGCCAAAGCCCCGGCTGCAGGCCAAGTGAACCTGCCGCCCAGCGCCGGGCTGCAGTTCTTCGGACATGTCGCGATCGACGGGACGACGCGGCAAATGACAGTCACGCTGAAGGATGTTGCGGATACGGCGCTTTGGTCGAAGGCGCTCGACCCTGCTGCGTGATCTTTTGCGATCAGGACCGAGGAAGCCCCGCCGGCCCTTAGAAAGGCCAGCGGAGCTTGGCTACGTAGGGCTTGACCTCGACGTTGATCGTCAACTCCGAATTCCGGCCGCCAGTAATTGTGACAGCTAAATGAAATGATTTGGCTCAATGCACCATGTGAGCCTTGCGCTAGTTATGTCAGATCGTTCGTACGCGGTGGGCCATGAAATCGGAAATCATCGAGCGGCTTGGTCACTCCGACATCCTGCTGCCCTCGCTTATCGCCGAAGGCTTGGCCGCCAACGATCGGGTGAAGGCCCGCCTCAGCGTTCTGCAAGCGGCCGGTCGCCATGCACAAGACCCAGGCGGACCGCGCCTCGATTTGACCGGCGAATGCCGCGCCGCTGGCCTCGATGCCTCGGCCATGAACGTTTTGATCAACGGCACTGTTGCAGTCGGCAGCGATCAAGTTAGTTCGACCGGACTCGGCGAGCTGCGTGCGAGCCTCTGGGACGACGTCGCGGAGATGATCCGTGCGGTCGGATCCGATGATGCAGGGCGGGGCGATGCCGCGCTGGCACGACTGGAAGCGATCAAGCAATCAGCCGGTTCGGGAAAGTCAGATACGATCGAGCTCGCTTGCATAGCGCAGCTGACCGGCCTCTCCGAAGGCAAGGCTGACAGTCTGCACCGCCTCATTATGGATATGCACAAGGCCTTGAATCGGCTGTCCACCGCGCACGCGGAAGAAGTTCTGGCCGGTGCGCATGTCTACGGCCTGCTTCCGGAGGATCGCTCAGCGGTGACCGCCTTCATGTGCGGTATTGAGCAGACTTGCAAGCTGAAATTCAATCACCCAGGCTTGGCGACGACCGCGACGCGTTGCGGCACTCGGCTGACCATTCAGAACGATATCGGCGAAACCGACGCGCATGTGGTTGTCATTGGAGTTGAAGCACATACGGTAACTGTCACCTATACCGATGTGCATTTGGCTCGCGCGAAATTCTTCACCGGCTTGCTGCACGATTTTCCGGTCCAATGGAGCGGGCTCGATCGCAAGAGCGCGGAAGGCCTCGGGGATGACGGTGTGTTCTATCTCGTCACCGGTACCTATCGCGCGGCAAACGCCAAACAGCGTGATGCGTTTCTCGAAGCTGCTGGCGCCGCGCTTGTCTTTTTGATCGACTGGAACAAGGCGCGCAAGGTCCTGCGCGGCTGGGTTTCGAAAGCCGACGCAATCCAAATCCTCGATTGGGCGGCGCGCCATCGTTTTGGCCACCGCGCTTTTCTCGAGCTGGGCGGGAGCGAACTGGTCGCGGCAGCCGTGCACCACGCGACGCCAACTCGTATCGGCTTCGGCGAGCGGCTCGACCGTGCGCTCGGGCGGGGCGCGGCGGTCGACTTCCTCAAGACAGTACTACGCATCTCCGCCGAAGCCATGGTGGC
>Ga0207780_1000013_pt1 | contig 33325 bp, 38 predicted proteins | sample LuqExpMetageno45_FD_187803 | JGI IMG/M metagenome (GOLD analysis project Ga0207780, IMG submission 187803) | Tropical forest soil microbial communities from Luquillo Experimental Forest, Puerto Rico - Sample 45 (SPAdes) | ecosystem: Environmental > Terrestrial > Soil > Tropical forest ...
CGGGCTGCCCTTCGCCTGGGCGCATTTCAAGCTTGCCGGCATCTCGCTCTGGCCAGTCGGCAAGGAGATCGTCAGCGCGGAAGAGGCGCGGCGAATGCCCTGGCCTGCGCGCGGCTGACGTCTGCACTCCGCTAAATCACGGCTACGCCAAGCAGCTCAACGCAGCGGATACGAGCTTCACCGCGTTGCGCGAACCGTTTCGTCTCATCGAGCTCAACCGCGCGATTTCAAAGGCCACGGTCAAAGCCGGGGGCATGACCGCGCCGAACGTGATCAAGCTGCATGCCAACCGCCGCGCCGAGGGCGCGGCGGTTGGTTGAGCGCGAGATCAGCCGGCTTTGTTCGCCGCCGGCTTGTGCAGGCGCACATGCTTCACATGATGCTTCCGGCTCGACTGATGCTGCTTGGTCTTGGCCGGCTTCACCTGCTTGACTTGCGCCTGCGCAGCGGGAGCCGCCGTGTCGGTTGAGCCGTTCTGAGCGAGCGCCGGAGCCGCAATGAGGCCAGCAGCGACGAGCGCAATAGCGAATGTCTTGAGCATGGAGTCCTCTCCTCGACGGGCGGCTGAGCGCCCTGCCGTTTTCGGCTTGACCGGCCTGATGCCGATCGTTGCGAGAATGCGCGCGCCGCACTGAATGCGCTCTGAAGCGCGTCGTTATCCGCCGTTCAGCGAAGCGTGGCGCAAACGTGGTCGGATTAACGATATTTAATTAAAATTCGCGATCAGGATGCGCTGGTCTCGTCCAGAATCCAGCGATAATAATCGGCATCGACCGACTCTGCCGGCACGACCATGAAGCTCGGCGTCTCGTACGGATGCACGGCGCGCAGCGCCTCGCGCAGCGGTTCGGCGAGCGAGGCGCGCGTCTTGAAGATAGCGACGACCTCTTGCGCGCGCTCAAGTGCGCCCTTCCACCAATAATGCGAGATCATCCCGGGCAGGATGTTCACGCAGGCAGCGAGCCGCCGCTCGACCAGCATGCGCCCTCCCCGCTCCGCCTCGACAATCGAGGGCCAGGTCGTATACACGAGCACCGCGCGTTCCATCGCCAAAGGACCCCATGCCGATCCAGCGCATCGCCTTCATCGCCGGCCAGACTGCGGAAGCGCGCGATGCGTTGGCGCGCCTGACCGCGCACTACGGCGATTGCGAGCCGGAAAAAGCCGACGTCATTGTCCCGCTTGGCGGCGACGGCCTGATGCTGCAGACCCTGCACAAGTTCATGCATTCGGGCAAGCCGATCTACGGCATGCATCGCGGCACCGTCGGTTTTCTGATGAACGACTTCGCGGTCGAAAAGCTCGCAGAGCGGTTGGCCGCGGCGAAGAAGACGATCATCCATCCGCTGCTGATGCGTGCGCGAAAGGAGAGCGGCGAGACGATTGAGCACCGTGCGATCAATGAAGTGTCGTTGTTCCGGCAAAGGGCGCAGGCCGCGCATCTGCGCATCCTGATCGACGGAGAAGAACGCCTTGCCGATCTGGCGGCAGATGGTTTGCTGGTCGCGACGCCGGCCGGATCTACGGCGTACAATTTGTCTGTGCAGGGGCCGATCATTCCGATCAACGCGCCGCTGCTCGCGCTGACGCCGATCAGCCCGTTCCGTCCGCGGCGCTGGCGCGGCGCACTGCTGCCCGACAAGGCGAAGATAACCATCGAGGTGAAGGAAGCGGACAAGCGTCCGGTCGCGGCGGTCGCCGATCACGATGAGGTGCGGGCGGTCGTGTCGGTCGACGTGACGATGGACCAGACTATCGCGATCAATCTGCTGTTCGATCCCGGGCACAATCTGGACGAACGCATCCTGCGCGAGCAGTTCGGAGTCTGAACGCTTCAAATCCGCCGCAGCGGATTTGTCCAGGACAGTACGCAGCCACCGGCGGTGAAGCCCGCCATCAGCATAAACGCGATGCGAAACGCATCGACGATGTCGCCACGAACAGCCGCGCGGTGTGCGGGATCGAGCACCGGAGCTTGTCCATGCTCCACCAGCGCCGTGAACAGCCGCGCGGCCTCCGGGTTACGCAGCGACAGCGCGGCGAACAGCACCGTGGCGACCAATGCCGTGCCGAAGCCGGCGCCGATCGAGCGTGAGAACTGCACCGATGCCGCCGCTTCGCCGAGACGCGCATTGCCCGCGGCACTCTGCACCGTGACCTGCACGACGCCCATCACCGTGCCCATGAACAGGCCATTCCACAGCAGCAGCAGCGCAAGCGTCGTGGTGCTGATCGTGTCGGCCCAGATTGCGAGCACGAGCAAATTGAGCGTGACCAGCGTGAGCCCAAGCACCTGAAAGATGGTCGTGCGCCCGGTCTTGCTCACCATCCGGCCGGTGATCAGCGAACCCGCGCCGATGCCGATCGTCAGCGGCACCAGGATCAAACCCGTCTCCGACGGCGACGCACCGCGCACGACCTCGAGAAACACTGGCAGAAAGGTGATCAGCGAGACCAGCGCGCCGCCGTGGCATGCGGCCGTCGCATCGCTGTGCCAGATCGCCGGCTGGCGCAGGAGGTTGAGCGGGATGAGCGGCGACGCCGCGCGGCTCTCATGCCGGACAAGCAGCACAACGGCGATGACGCCGACGACCAGCATGGCCAAGCCGAGCGGCAGCGCATCCATGCGCGCATGCTGCAGTTGCTCAAGCGCGAGCAGCGTCGTCGTGACGAAGATGGTGAAGAAGATGAACCCGCCCGGGTCTGCGCGCCACTTCTCCGTCAGTACCGCCCGCGCAGGCAAGCGGAACGTGAGCGCATAAGCGATCAGGCCGATTGGCAAATTGATCAGGAAAATCGAGCGCCAGCCGAAGTGCTCGGTCAGATAGCCGCCGGCTACCGGTCCGAAGGTGTTGGCGCTCACCGCGACGGCAGCGATGTAGCCCTGGTAGCGCGCGCGTTCGCGCGGTGGCACCGCCTCGCCGATCAGCGCCTGCGACAGCGTCATCAGTCCGCCGCCGCCAAGGCCCTGCAGCACGCGCGCGAGCGTCAGCAACTCGAGTGTCGGCGCAACCGCGCACAACAGCGAGGCCACTATGAAAATCACGATGGCAATGAACAAGAGTCGCCGCCGGCCAAAGGCGTCGCCGAGGCGTCCGTAGATCGGCGCCGCGATGGTCGCCGCGATCAGGTATGAGACGACGATCCACGAGGCGCGCTCGACATTGCCGGTACCCGCAGCGATCGCGGGCAATGCAGTCGCGACGATGGTCTGGTCGACCACCGCCAGGAACATCGGCAGCATCAGCGAGGGAAAGACGGACAGAAACGAGTGGTGCTGCGCAGGGCCGCGAGAGGTTATCTGTTGCTCCGGCCCGTGCACCGCCATCCATCCTGCCTAGCTTGGCGCGGGCTCCCGCGCTGTCAGTGCGCCATGAACACCGGCAATGCCGCATTCGCAAGGATGTGCCGAGTCATACCTCCAAAGATCATTTGGCGGAGCCGGCTCTGGGTATAAGCGCTCTTGACCACGAGATCGCAGCCGAGTTTCGCCGCCTGCTCGAGGATGATTTCGCCGGCCGAGCGCGAGCCTTCCTTCAGCGTCAGCGCGGTCGCGTTCACACCGTTGCGGCGCAGATGCTGTGTCGCCTGCTCGGCATTCGGCCCGTCGCTCGTGTGGCCTTCCACCGCGAGCACCGTGACGTGCTCGGCGCGATGCAGGAAGGGCATGGCGAACGCGTTCGTATGCGCCTGCTCAGTGCTCCCGTTCCAGGCGACCAGAATGTGCCGTCCGATCGACTTCGGCGCGGTCTTCGGCACGATCAGCACAGGCTTGCCGCTTTCGAACAAAGCGGCCTCGAGCGGCGGCATACGCGGGTTCTCGACGTCACGGCCCGGCCGGCCGAGGACAATCAGGTCGAATACTCGGCCATAGGTGCCGATCACGGAATCGTCCACGGCCTCGCTGCGCGGCCAGGCCCAAGCCATAATCGCCTTGCCGTTGCCAGCCGATGGCACGGCGTTCGTCTGCATGAAGCGCTCGAAGGTGGCACGCGCCTCCCGCGCCGTATCCTCGTCAAAGGCGCCCGAGATCGCGAGGCTGCTCACCGGCTCGACCGTGACATAGGTGCCGACCGCCGGGCGGACCGCCATGCCTTCCATGTAGCTGTCGAAAATTTGGGCAACGAGCTTGGCCGCCTCCAGCACCGACGGCATGCAGTCGTGGTCTTCGGTCGGGATCAGGATGGTTTTCATCGCGGTTGCCCTCCTCTTCGCGCACCCCTCTAACGATGACCGTGCCGAAAGACATCGTAAAGCGCAAACTTCCGGTGCGCGTGAGCGAGCATCCCGCGATTTTCAACCAATCTTTAGACGGCAGCCCTACGGTTTTCCGGTGTCGGGGGGTATGCCGCGCCGGAATTCGGGCGCTAGCGGTGACCTGGTCCGAATCGATCTCAATCGGCTGCGGTTTTCCTGCTGGCGCAGAACCTGACCACCCCGACGTCCTGCAGCGGCTCAAGGCGCCGACGCTCGGATTGGAGTGAGTACTTAGGCGACTAGGCGCTCTTCGAGCATCGGCGCGCGCGACGACAGGTGCGCCGGTTCGGCGACCAGTTCGTCGCAGAACAGCCGCGCTTCTTCGCGCGCCGCTTCGACCGTAAACCGGCGCAGCAGCGCGAGCAGGCTCGCCTCGCAGCCCTCTTCGTTGCACGCGGTCAGCACATATTCGACCAGGCGTCGCTTCAGTCGCGCCGCTCCGCCCGGCTCACCAAGGGACATGCCTTCACGCAACGCCGTCAGTACGGCGCGGAACGCAGGGTAAGCGAGCTCAGGCAACGCAGCCCTGCGATACAGCGCGCGCAGGCCGACGGTGGTCTTGTCGTGCAGATGGCTGACCACTCGGTCGAGCGGAAGGTCGGACAATTCCGCCAGCGCTTCTTCGAAGAGGACAATATTGTCGGAGAGAAGCGCGCGCAAAAGCATACCGGCTGTCAATTGCCCGCTTTCGCGCAGATGATGCACGAGATCGCCAAGCTCTTCGTAAGGCGTTTCAGCCGCGAGCGCGACGGTCGCCTTTTCGCACGCTTCACGCGCGGCGTATTCGGCATGCTCGGGACCGAGCCACTGCCGTTGCGTGACGAAGCCGGCCAAGGTGCGCGAGAGCTTCGACAACAACGCCTGCCGAAGCGCCATCGGCAGATCATCACGCGCGAGCAGGTTCTCGCGGATGGCGGCGACATGGCCGAAGCGTTCGACAATGCGCGCGACCGACGTCAGCGCGATGTCGGCTTCGCAATTCTGCAGCAGCGCAAGGCAGGCGTCCGCGCTGCCCGCAGCGGCAATCGCGGCGGCAACGGCGGTGCCGATCAACGGCCGCTCGGCAATAGCCAATTGCAATTCAGGTTTGCCGGTGCGCACCACATCGATCAGATCGTCGTCCGAAAGGAGCGGCGAGCGCGCAATCAACGGCAGCGCCACCCCGGGCTGGTCAGCCGCGAGTGCATGCACGATCACCGGCGGCGCCTTCTGCGACGACGCGAAGACTTCCGCCATGGCGCGCCGCACCAGCGGCGACGGATCGTCGAGCAGCATGATCATCGCGCCTTCGGCGGCGGCGAGATCGTCGGGGGAGAGATCGGAATGCAGATAGGCGCGGGCGAGCGCGGAGGTAGCTTCGGCGCGCTCACCGGAGCGGGCGGCGCGGACCCAATGGAGGAACTGACGAACGATCATGACCGACCCAACCAAAAACGCCGCCGACTGCGGCTGTTTGGCAGATTAGCGCGCGAGGCCTAACAAACCGTTCACCATAAATTTTGAGACAGCATTAAGCACGTTCAGCCCTCGAACATGCCAGGCCAGCCAGTGCGCAGGGCGCCCATAGGTCAATGACCGCTGGTGCAACGGCCGACGCGCCGCGGTCAGTGAACATGGAATGGAAGAGAGGCGGCTGTCCGCCACGGATGATTCGATCTGCGCCGCTGCGGCAGCCATTTGGTTGATGTCTGCCGTATCCGGCGCTTTCGACGGTACGCTCCCCTGCCCCGCGGCAGGACCGGACAGGCCGGCCGTGCGCGCCGTCTGGAAGCGCGCGTCGAGCCAGCCTTAGACTTCGGCGACACTGCGCGGCCGCCCTAAAAAAATGGCGCGATTGGCTGCCGCGGCGACCGGAAACAGCGCTGCGGCGTTGCTGTCCGGATGGCTGCTCACCGCAGAGATCAGCTTGCTCGCGCCCTCCGCGGCGCCTGCACGGTCGGATTCAGGCCCGATCCGAACTGCTGCGATGTCACGGTCGGGACCGGCCATAGGCTCAGGTCCTAGCTACTCTTGCCGGGTAAGGTGCTGGGCAGCATCGGCAGTTATGGTAAACGAATTCCAAACGCGGGGCGGCCCGCTTCTTGGCCGAGGAGACTACGAATGAGCGAGACCGTTCAGCGCCACAAGCGTGGCGGACTGTACTTTGAGGATTTCGAGGTCGGCAAACTCTACGAGCACCGCTACACCCGCACGGTCACGCAGATGGACAACATGTTGTTCTCCAACATGACGCTCAATCCGCAGCCGCTGCACATCGACCGGCATTTCTGCGAGACCGAGACCGAGTGGGGTCAGCCGTTGATGAACTCGCTGTTTACGCTCGGGCTGATGATCGGCATCCAGGTCTCGGACATGACCGTGGGTACAACCATCGCCAATCTCGGCATGACCGACGTGCGCTTCCCCAACCCGCTGTTCGAAGGGGATACGGTGCATTGCCAGACGACGGTCGTCTCCAAGCGCGAATCGAAATCGCGGCCGGGTGCAGGCATCGTCACCTTCCATCATCAGGCGTTCAAGCAGGACGGCAAGCTCGTCGCGGAATGCCTCCGCAACGCATTCATCACCAAGCGGCCGAAATAGCGACATGCGGATGCGGGCGGTCACGATCGCGCTCGCTCGTGGTAATCTTCTTGTTTTCTGGCTCCGATCCGGCGACGCGGGAGGGGTGTTATCGCAGGAGCCGTGGCGATTGTCCTGCTTCTGCTGGTGACGGCCCTGCCCGCTTTGCCGCTGGCCTTCATGCGCCGGGCGCCGCGAACTGAACTCATCTTCGCGCTCGCCTTCCCGGTCGGGTTCGTTCTGGTCTATATCGCCGCTGTGAGCGTTTTCATGGTCTGACGCGGCCCAATCGTTTCATTTATCCGGTGCAACAGAATGCGTTCTCTTCTCTTCGTCCCTGCCGACGGTGGCTCCAAGCTCGACAAGGCCTTTGGCTCCGGCGCCGACGCCATCATTCTCGACCTTGAGGATTCGATCGCGCCCGAGCGCAAGGAGGCCGCGCGCGAAGCATGTCTCGAGTATCTCAATGCCGTGCGCGACCGCGCTGGGCGTCCGCGCCTCTTGGTGCGCATCAACGGGCTCGAGACCGGGCTGACCGATGCCGATCTCGCCGCGATCGTCCCAGGCCGGCCGGACGCCATCCTGTTTCCCAAGGCGGAAGGCGGCGCGAGCGTCGTGCACGTCGATGCGAAGTTGACGGCGCAAGAAGCGATCACCGGCGTGCCGGAAGGTGCGACCAAGATCCTGGCGCAATCGGTCGAGTCCGCACGCGGGCTGTTTCTCGCCGGCACTTTCCGCGACGCGAGCCCGCGGCTGATCGGCATGACGTGGGGGCCGGAAGACCTCTCGTCGGAAGTTGGTGCCGAGACCAATCGCGAAGCGGACGGCAATTTGACGGAACCTTACCGGCTCGCGCGTTCGATGTGCCTGTTCGGCGCGGCGGTGGCGAAAATGCCGGCGATCGAAACCATCCACGTCGACTTTCGCAATCTCGACGCGCTGCGTCGCGACACCGAGCTTGCTCGGCGCGACGGCTTCACCGGCCGGCTCGCGATCCATCCGGCGCAAGTGCCGGTGATCAACGAGGTATTCACGCCGAGCGCCGAACAAATTGAAAAGGCGAAGGCGATCGTCGCCGCCTTCGCGGCGAAGCCCGGAGCGGGCACGGTCGGCATCGGCGGCAAAATGTACGACCGCCCGCATCTCGTGCGCGCGCAACGACTGCTGGACAGCACGAAAAGCTAGTCCACCGCATCGTTGCGGACGAAACGAAGCAACCGAGCCCTGGGCTCTGGATTGCTTCGTCGCACTCGCCGCTCGCAATAACAGACGAGCAGCTACGCCAGCACCGGCCCCTCGCCCGCCGCGATCATCTCGGCGATGCGGAAGCCCGAGCCGGCACCGAGCGTCCAGCCGAGCGTGCCGTGGCCGGTGTTGAGCCATAGATTGCGATAGCGCGTACGTCCCACATAGGGCACGTTCGAGGGCGTCGCCGGACGCAAGCCGCTCCAGAACGTCACCGCATCGAAGCGGCCGGCGCGCGGAAACAGCTTCCTTACATTGTCGAGGATCGCCTGACAGCGTGTGTGATTGAGCGCACGGGAATAGCCGGACAATTCCGCCGTGCCGGCGACGCGCAGCCGGTCGCTCAAATTCGAATAGACCAATTTGAATTCGTCGTCGGTCAGACTCGTGACCGGCGCGCGGTTGGCGCCCTCGGTCGGGATCGTCACGGAGTAGCCTTTCGCCGGATAAATGTTCAGCCGCACGCCGTACGGCCGTAGGAACGGCGCCGACCAGGAACCAAGACTGACGATGACGTCGCGCCCGCGCAGACTGCGATAGCCGGACGGACCGCAAATTTCGACGCGCTCGATGCAGCCGGATTTGCGATCGGTATCGAGCGCTGTGATCTGGTGGTCGTAGTGGAAGACCGCGCCCAAGCGCTCGCATACTTGCGCGAGATTCTGCGTGAATTTGAGCGCGTCGCCGCTCTCGTCCTCTGCGGTATAGGTAGCCCCCGCGATCTCGCCACGCGCGTCGGCAAAGGCAGGCTCGATCTCCACCACGCGGTTGGCGCCGATGATCTCTCGGTTGCAGCCGTAATTGCGCATCAGTTCAGCGACACGGGTTGCGGCCTCGAATTCGCGCGGATCGCGATAGAAATGCAGAATACCTTTCGTTCGCTCGTCGTAATGGAAGCCTTCCTCCGCCCGGATCCGCTGGATCAGGCTGCGGCTCTGCATCGCCAGTTTGACGATCTCGGTCGTATGCCGGTCGGCGCGTTTGGGCAGACAATCGACCAGGAATTTCGCGAGCCAGAGCCATTGATGTACGTCGAGCCGCGGCCGGAACAGCAGCGGCGCGTCGCCGCGCAGCAACCATTTTAAAATCTTGAACGGCGCCGACGGATTGGCCCAGGGCTCGGCATGGCTGACCGAGACCTGTCCTCCGTTGGCGAAACTCGTCTCCAGCCCGGCCTGCGGCTGACGATCGACCACGCAAACGGACTTGCCGTTACGCAAATTCCAATAGGCGCTGTTGACGCCGACGACGCCGGCACCCAGAATAATGACATCGAAGTCGCTGGTTCGCGCGTGCATGCTCAGGCCTTTCAGCGGGGCGCGTTCGGACAATCAACGAACACGCGCCCCCTCTGTCATTGGCCTGAGAGCTTCGTCGCCTCTGCGTCAGTGCCTTGGCGACTTTCACCGTCGGCGGGAGCTATGGGCTCCACTCTTCAGAGTATGCACTTTCGGAACGGTTCTTTTGCCTGAGAGATTCCGGGGCGGTTGCTCCTTCGGCGCCGGCATGTTCCAGCCGGTCTCTCCCGTTCATCTCTATAGATACGCGATTCCGGCCGCAGCGTCGAGGTTGGAGCTTATTCGCGTTTGCGATTTGTGAACGCTGTCAACAACCGCTTCGGCTCGTCGGTTTCGAACGCTCGCACGAAGGCGTCGACGCCGGCCGTGATAGCGGCGTCGGTCGGCAGTTGCTCCCATTGCCGCATCAGCGCCTTCTGCAACCGCACGGCCTGCGAACCGGCCGCGAGTAGTGACGAGACAATCGATTCCACTTCGCGGTCCAGCAAATCCGGCGCGACGACGCGCTCGACCAAGCCCCAGCGCAGCGCCGTGTCGGCATCGATGGTTCCACCGAGGATCAAAAGCTCGCTTGCGCGGCCGTAGCCGATGAGGCGCGGAATAAGCGCCGCCTGGACCACCGAGGGGAGTCCGACTTTCACTTCCGGCATGCCGAATTTCGCGCGCGTCGTAGCAACGCGCAGATCGCAGGAGACGGCGACCTCGAGTCCGGCACCGAGCGCGTAACCGTCGATGCGCGCGAGCACCGGCACCGGCAAGCGGCGCAGGCAGTCACAGGTGCGGTGCACAAGCATGATGAAGTCTTTTGCGCTCCTCGCATCGAGCGCGGACATTTCAGGAATACTCGCGCCCCCGATGAAGGCTTTCTCGCTCGCGCCGGACAAAACAAGCGCGCGCAGATCGTCGCGCTTGGCGAGACCTTCGACCGTCTCGATGAAAGTGCGCATCAGCGCGCCGTCGAGCGTATTCAGCTTCGCCCGGTTGTCGACCGTGAGAAAGGCGACGGTGCCCTGCCCGGCTTCGTCGAGCCTGAGATCGACGCGCGCGGGCCGGGCGGGGCTCATTTGTCGTAGACGGATTTCGGATCGAAGCTTTTCTCTTCCACGAATTCCAATTTAGCGCCACTCGCCCCGAGCGGCATACGCCGATAAAAGCACGAGCGCCGGCCGGTGTGGCAGGCGCCCGCACCGTGTTGCTCCACTTTAAGCCACACCGCGTCCTGATCGCAGTCGACGCGCAGTTCGATCACGCGCTGCACGTGTCCGGACTGCTCGCCCTTCTTCCAAAGCTTCTGCCGCGAGCGACTGAAGTACCAGGCTTCGCCGGTCTCGATCGTGCGCTTGAGCGCCTCCGCGTTCATGTGCGCGAGCATCAGCACCTCGCCGGAACGCGCGTCCGTCACCACGGCGGTGACCAGGCCGTTCGCGTCGAACGCCGGCGTCAGCGCCGTGGATTCTTCGAGGTCGTGGTTGTGCATTGGGTCAGTTCCGATCAATGCGCGCCACACACTCCGGCGTCATGCCCGGGCTTGACCCGGGCATCCAGGGTGAAGCGCCGCACGCAAAGCGTACGACGACATAAACGGAAGGGCATCATGGATTGCTGGGTCAAGCCCGGCAATGACGATGTGGAGAAGTTTCGCCGAAGACGCGAGGTCTACTTCTGCCCGCGCAGCAGCGTCATGAAACGCACCTGCTCGCTCGCATCCTTGAACGCGCCGGTGAAATGCGTGGTCACGGTCAGTGCGCCGGGCTTCGTGACGCCGCGGATCGACATGCACATGTGCTCGCCTTCGAGCATCACGGCGACGCCGCGCGGCTTTAACACCTCCTCAATCGCGGTCGCGATCTGCGACGTGAGATGCTCCTGCGTCTGCAACCGCAGCGCATAAACGTCGACCAGGCGCGCAAGCTTGGAGAGCCCGACGACCCGCTCGGTCGGGATATAGGCCACATGCGCTTTGCCGAAGAATGGCATCATGTGGTGCTCGCAGTGCGAGTTGAAGCCGATGTCCTTCACCAGCACGAAATCGTCGTAGCCGCCGGTCTCTGCAAAGGTTCGGTCGAGCACCTCGGCCGGGCATTCGCGGTAACCGGAGAAAATCTCCTCGTAGGCGTCGACCACGCGCTTCGGGGTGTCGAGCACCCCCTCGCGCCCCGGATTGTCGCCGGCGAACGCGATCAGAGTACGGACCGCAGCCTCGGCCTCCTCGCGCGACGGGCGCGGAACCGCCGGCTGCGGCGCTGTCCGGACGTGTTCGGACAGGGTTTCATGAGGCCACGGCTTCAGGATCTTACTTTTTGCGTCCATGCTCTCTCCGTTCGACCGGCCGTGAGGCCGGGAGTGTCACCGGGGTAGCCGCGTCATACCTGCACCGGAACAGGCCGTTGTCCACTGCAGGACGCTGGGACGCTGCATGCCCATTCGGCATAGCTTGAACCGCGAATGCCTTGCGCAGAGACCCCATTTCGCGCGTCTGGGCTGCCCTCTATATAATCCTCAGTATCGCGGTGGCAATGCACCGAAATCAAGGTCCAGCGGGCCCGTTTGGAATGATCAACGACGTCTACAACGCCAAAATCCTGGAATTGGCGGGCAACATCCCGCGTTTGGGGAGGCTGAAAGACCCGGACGCGAGCGCGACGGCACACTCGAAACTCTGTGGGTCTACGGTCACCGTGGACCTTAAGGTCGACAACGGCGCAGTGAGCGACTTTGCGCATGACGTGAAAGCCTGCGCGCTCGGCCAAGCCTCATCGTCCATCATGGCGCGGCATGTGATCGGGGCAAAACCCGGCGAGCTCCGTGACTTACGCGAAACAGTTCGCAAGATGCTGAAGGAGAACGGCGCGCCCCCGTCGGGAAAATGGGCCGACATTGCCATGCTCGAGCCGGTGCGCGACTACAAGGCGCGCCATGCCTCCACTCTACTCACATTCGACGCGGTCGTGGCCGCGCTGGACAAGATCGAGGCGCAAAAAAAACAGGCAGCCGAATAGCGGCCTGCCTTTATCCTGTGGAAGCAGCCGACTACTTCGCCGGCGTTGCGTCCGCCTGCTTCTGCGGAACCACCGCACCGCTGCAGGCGAGCCGCGGCAGATTCTGCGCCACGCCCGTATTACCGATCCGGATGGCCGTAACCGTCCGGCCCGCCTGTGTCTCGACCATCATCGAGTGATGGCCGTCGGCGCCATAGCCGTCCACCAGCGAAGCCGGGATGAGGCCGGTCGCGACCGTTACGAGCAAGTCCGCGTCCCGCTTTTCAGTGGAGACAACCTGCAGTGCCGCTTCCTGCCCGGCGGCCTGCAGAACCACCGACTGGAGCTTCTTCGGCAGCGGCGCCTCGTCACTCTCGTACCGGTGCTCGACATAGAGCGCATCATAGCTGCCCTTGGTCGTGCCGCACGACACCAGCAGGTCGAACCCGCCGATCTCATCGCCTTTCAGCGTCAGGGGATTGCGGCGGGCGAGCGTCGCCGTACCGGATCGATAGACCATGCCCCAGGCACGATCGTTGATTTCGGCCACCTCGACGCCGTTGGTCAGGTGCAGCGGATCCGGCTGCACCACTGGCTTCGGCGGCGAGGCCGCCACAGTCGCGGCCGGCGAGTTGTCGGGCATCTCCGTCACGACGCGCATGCGCTGAATCTCGTCGGGCGTCATCACGTGCATCGGCTCCCATGGTGGGATGCGCAAAGCAAGGTCGAGGATATCCATCGGGGCGCCCATCTCGGCCGTATACATCGCCAGCTTGCCGATATCGCGCTGCACAAGGACGAGGTCTTCAGCTGAATAATTAGCCGCAATCGGATCCTCGCGGCGGTCGCCGAGCCAGATCTGATGCACCATCACGCGCGCTTCCGACGGCACCCAGCGGTGCACACCCGCAAGCAGCACGAAGGAACACATCGACTCGCAGTCGGCGCGGGGCGAAAGCGTCGCACGCGGGATCCCATTGCCGCCGGCGGACTGCTTGAGGTCGGAGAGACGGCCAACAGTGGTGTCGAGGCCGAGCCGGCGAATTTCGCGACCAAGGCCGATCGCGCCGTGCACGGAACCGCCGTCGGAATCGAGCACGACCACCGCGCCGGTGAGCGTGCGATTCTTTGCGAAAGTCTGGAACTGAGTGGGGGTATCGACGGTTATTGCCCCGCTAGCGGTGATATAGAGCTTACATTCATTGCCGCATGCCGCGTCCGGGCCTTGCTGCCGGAGCGCGAAGCGCATGGGCTGCGTGCGATCGGAGGCTCCGACGGGCGCGGAGAATGCTGTATTCGTCGCCGCGATTGCAAGTAAGGCGACAACCGTCAGGGAACGGTTCATTTCTTCCCCTTCATAGGCGCTGGGAACAGCGTTCCCGGCGCGCATTCGATTTTCGAATCGCTATCGGCAAAGCCAGACGATCGCTATACGCAAACCCCCGGAATCGCTAAACAAACCCCCGGAATCGCTAAACGCAAATCCCCGTCTGCACGTAAGATGTTAGCCGTGGATGGAATTTCGTCTAGTCGAAAATATTGGCTGTCCAAAGGCGGATTGATGAATTGATATGCAATCCCCGAAGGTTGGAACTTTTTTCAACTTTGGTTCCCGCAATATTTGTTCATGGCAGGTTTTGGAACTCAGATGCGACGATGAATGGAACTTCGGCTCAAAACCACGGAACAACGACGCCGCTGTCGCGGCTTCCGCGCTTTGCCGGCCGAATACTGATCGCGCTTTATCGCTTTACGCTGTCGCCGCTGATCGGGCCGCGCTGCCGGCATCTCCCGAGTTGCTCAGAGTATGCAGACGAGGCCGTCTCGCGCTTCGGCCTTTGGGCAGGCTCGTGGATGGCGATGGCGCGTATCCTGCGCTGCCATCCCTGGGGCACGCACGGGCTCGATTTCGTCCCTGCCACCCTGCCCGTCCGCGCGCATTGGTACACGCCTTGGTGCTACGGCCGCTGGCGCGGGACCAACGAGACGCCGCCGGCCCCTTGATCGGCCCGGGTTGCGCCCATGGTTCCGGCTGGTATACCCGCTCCGCAATTCGCTTACCTGCGCTCGTTCGCAGGAGTGAGCCACAGAGGAGCCACCGATGGTCCACGTGACCTTCCCCGACGGCGCGCGCCGTGAATTCCCCCAAAACATCACAGGTCTCGACATCGCCAAGGGCATCTCGCCCTCGCTGGTCAAGCGCAGCGTCGCGATGGTCGTCGACGGGCAGGCCGCGGACCTCTCCGATCCGATCGAGCGTGACGCCAAGCTCGAATTCATCTCGCGCGAGGACCCGCGCGCGCTGGAATTGATCCGGCACGACGCCGCGCACGTGCTCGCCGAGGCGGTGCAGACCCTGTGGCCCGGAACGCAGGTCACCATCGGCCCCGTGATCGAGAACGGCTTCTATTACGACTTCTACCGCAACCAGCCGTTCACGCCAGAAGACCTGCCCGTCATCGAAAAGAAGATGCGCGAGATCGTCGCGCGCGACAAACCGTTCACCAAGGAAGTGTGGTCGCGCGAAAAGACGAAGCAGACGTTCCGCGATATGGGCGAGCAGTTCAAGGTCGAGCTGGTCGACGCCATTCCGGAAGATCAGCAGATCAAGATCTATAAACAGGGCGACTGGTTCGATCTCTGCCGCGGTCCGCACATGACCTCAACCGGCAAGATCGGCAACGCGTTCAAATTGATGAAAGTTGCGGGCGCCTACTGGCGCGGCGATTCCAACAATCCGATGCTCACCCGCATCTACGGCACCGCCTTCGCTAAGCAGGACGAGCTCGACCTCTATCTCAAGCAGATGGAAGAGGCCGAGAAACGCGACCACCGCAAGCTCGGCCGCGAGATGGACCTCTTCCACTTTCAGGAGGAAGGCCCGGGCACCGTCTTCTGGCACGCCAACGGCTGGACGATGTTTCAGGAGATCGTCGCCTACATGCGCCGGCGGCTCAAAGGCGACTACCAGGAAGTCAACGCGCCGCAGATGCTCGACAAGTCGCTGTGGGAGACGTCAGGCCACTGGGGCTGGTTCCGCGAGAACATGTTCCAGGCAACGAGCGCCGGCGAGCACACCGACGATGAGCGCGTGTTCGCGATCAAGCCGATGAACTGTCCTGGCCATATCCAGATCTTCAAGCACGGGCTGCGCTCGTATCGCGAGCTGCCGCTGCGTCTGGCCGAGTTCGGCATCGTGCACCGTTACGAACCGTCGGGGGCGCTGCACGGCTTATTGCGCGTGCGCGCATTCACGCAGGACGACGCGCACGTCTTCTGCACCGAAGAGCAGATGGCCGACGAGTGTCTCAAGATCAACGATCTGATCCTGTCGACCTATCAGGATTTAGGCTTCACCGGCGATCTCACTGTCAAGCTCTCGACCCGGCCAGAGCAGCGCGTTGGCTCGGACGAAGCGTGGGATCACGCCGAAGAGATCATGATGGACGTGCTGAAGCAGATCGAGGCGCACAGCCACAACCAGAAGATCAAGACCGCGATCAATCGGGGTGAAGGCGCGTTCTACGGGCCGAAATTCGAATACGTCCTGCGCGACGCGATCGGTCGCGACTGGCAATGCGGCACCACCCAAGTCGATTTCAATCTACCGCATCGGTTCGATGCTTTTTATATTGCGGCCGACGGCTCGAAGAAAACGCCGGTGATGATTCACCGCGCGATCTGCGGCTCGATGGAGCGATTCCTCGGCGTGGTGCTGGAACATTACGCCGGTCATCTGCCGCTGTGGCTCGCGCCGAAACAGGCGGTGGTGGCGACCATCACCTCGGATGGCGACGCCTATGCGAGCGACGTGCTCGCCGCCGCGCGGAAAGCCGGCCTGCGCGTCGAAGCCGACCTGCGCAACGAGAAGATCAATTACAAGGTGCGCGAGCACTCGCTCGCGAAGGTGCCGGTGCTTCTTGTCGTCGGCAAGAAGGAAGCCGCGGAGCGCACGGTCTCAATCCGCCGCCTCGGCAAGGAAAGCCAGCAGGTGCTGCCCCTGGATGAGGCGCTGGCGATGCTGGCCGATGAAGCCGTGCCGCCGGATGTGAAGCGCGCGCGAGCACGCTAGTTCGCGTCATTGCGTGGCGTAGTCGAAACAATCCAGCAGGCTGGATGCTTCGCTTCGGCCGCAATGAGAGCCAATCCTTACTTCTTCTGCTCCGCGATAAATGCGGCCAGGTCCGCGGCCTCAGCGCGGGTTAGGTTCATGTCGGGCATGCGCGGATGCGGCGCGAGCAGAAAGAGCGCGAGCTTGGCGGCGTCGAAATTCTCGGTCTTTGCAACTTCCGAGAACGGCGGCACCTGCGTGCTCGCGGACCGCTGCTCGTTGGAGATCAAATGGCAGCTTTGGCACCAGCGCTTTGCGAGCGTCTCGCCCTGCTGAACATCCGCTGCCCGCGTCAGGCCAGCAATTATCGTGACAAAAATCAATGAAACAAGTGTAGCCGTTAAGCGCATGAGTTAGCCCCCCGTGCGACGTCGGCGGACAATGCGCGAGGGAACGAAGAAACGTCAATGCTCGGTCAGGGATGGCGCGTCCTCGATTTTGGCGGGCGTCTGTTCGAGGCTAGAGAGAAACCGCTCGGCCCAGCGGGTGCGATCGTTCCGCGCCAGCGCCGCAAAGTTCGCCGCATGCCGTTGTTTGCGTTCCTTCAGCGGCATTGACAGCGCACGATCGATCGCGATCGCGACGCCTTCCGGATCGTAAGGATTGACCTGCAGCGCGGTCGTGCATTCGCGCGCCGCGCCGGCAAAGCGCGACAGCACGAGTATGCCGGGATTGTCCGCATCCTGCGCCGCGACATATTCCTTCGCGACCAGGTTCATGCCGTCGCGCAATGGCGTGACCAGACCGACGCGGGCGGCGCGATAGAGGCCTGCAAGCGCTGTGCGATTGTGCGCCTTGTTGATGTAGCGCACCGGCGTCCACGCCGCTTCGCCGAACCGGCCGTTGATGCGCCCGACGCTCTCGCCGACGACGCGCGCGATGTCGGCGTATTCGGCATTCTCGCTGCGGCTGCGCGGCGTGATTTGCAGATACGTCACCCTGTTGTGCCAGTCAGGATAGAGCGCGAGAAAGCGCTCGAACGCGGTCATCCGCTCGGGGATTCCTTTCGAGTAATCGAGCCGGTCGACGCCGATGATCATCGCGCGGCCGGAGAGGCTCTCCACGACCTCGCGCGCGAATCCTGACCCGATCGTGCGGCGGCCGAGCCGCTCGAACGCCTCGGTTTCGACCCCGACGGGGTAGACATCCACCGCGACGTGCCGGCCGGCGAAATCGAACGTGCCGTCGCCAATACGGTGCACGCCGCATTCGCCGCCGAAGCAGCGGCAGATGTTGGTCGCGTCGGTTTCGGTCTGGAAGCCGAGCACGTCGTACGCGCCGAGCAACGGGATGAGCCGCTCGTGATTGGGCAGCGCGGTGAGGATCTCCGGCGGCGGACACGGGACGTGCAGGAAAAAAACCGATCCGGTTCGCGTGCCCGCGCTCGCGCAGCGCCGCGGCGAAGGGGATCAGGTGATAGTCGTGGACCCAAATAATGTCGTCGGACCGAAGCAGCCCGTGCAGCGTGCGTTCGAAGTAGTCATTGACGCCGAAATAACCGCCCAGATCGCGGCGCGAGAATTCGGCGAGGTCGAGCCGACAATGCAGGATCGGTCACAGCACGCGGTTGGCGAAGCCGTTGTAAAACTCCTCGTAGTCGTCGCGGCGAAGTCCGATCGTCACGTACGAGACGCCGTCGTGCACGGTCGTGCGCGGCGGGCCCGGATCAGCATCACGGGTCCGGCCGTTCCAGCCGAACCAGACGCCGCCACGGCGCGACAGTGCGGGCCGGATCGCGACTTCCAGGCCGCCCGCCCGCGCGCCGTCGCCCGGTATTCCGACACGATTGGACACCACGACGAGCCGCGCCAATTCGATCTCCTGGGCTTAGAAATTCGCTCGCACATGACGGCCGCAGGCCGGCGGGCCGTCAACCGCGCACACCAACGCGGATGCGTATGTTCGCGTTCGATTCGACCGATGCGTTATCAGGCGCTCATCTGCGCAAGCGCACGACGCACGTCCGCCGGGGCGGAAAAAACGTGCTGAACCCCATCGAACTGCCGCGAAACGGAGAAATTTATGCCGCCGACGGCCGGCATGATGGCAAAGACGGACTCATCGGTCACATCGTCGCCGACGAACACTGGCACACGTCCGGCGAAAGGCTGCAGTTGCATGAGCGCGCGAACCGCCTCGCCCTTGCTGATACCCGGCCGCTTGATCTCGATCATCGCCTTGCCGGGCAGCGCCTCCGTGTCTTCATTCGGAAACCGTGCAAGCGTCTGTCGCACGGACGCACGAAGCCGTGCCTCTTCGTGCGGCGATTTGCGGAAATGCAGCGCGACCGAATAGCCCTTGTCCTCGTAGGCAAGACTCGGATTGTGCGCGACCGCGGCAATCAGTTCACGGCGCAATGATGCGTCGAGATCAGGAATGCGCCTGGGAGCCTCACCGACACGCAGTCGCGTCTCGGCGCCGTGACCGCCGACCGCAGGCAACTGCAGCGGCGCAAACAAAGTGTCCAGATCGCGAATGGGCCGGCCGCTCACCAGCGCGAGCGCGCCCCCGGTTTTCTCAAGCAGCCGCAGCAATGAATCTTTCAGGCTTTGCGGCACGTCCACTTCGAACGGCGAGGGACCGATGTCGATCAGCGTACCGTCGACGTCGAACAGCAGCGCGGTGTGCGCAACGTCGAGCCCGGTGAAAGCGGTAAAAGCGTTATCGGTCATGTGAGAGGATGAACGGCGGCCGCGCGTTCGGGTTCGTCACCGCGCCAGCACCTCGACATCGCCGTCGACGCCGGGCACGACCTTGAACTCGCGCTCATAGACCTTGCCCTCGTTGCGGGCGATGGCACGGTATTCGCCCTCGGCCAGGATCACGCGCGGAAAGGCGCCGATCGACTCCTTGATGACGTCGCCGCCGGGCGTGAGCACCGACCATGCGGTGTTGGCCAGCGCTTCGCCGCCCTTCTCCCCCACGAGCTTCAGCGTGATCGCCGCCGCACGATGATTGACGGTGACGTCGGTGAGCTTTCCCGCCTGTACGCGAATGTCGGAGCGAACCGTTGCATTCGCATCGCCGTAGTTCGATACGATATAATAAGTGCCGTCGGGCACGACGATGACCGCGCCGGTCTGGATGCGCTCCGCGATCGGACGGCGGTCGCCCGGCTCGAATTGGCTCCCTTTATAAACGTCAAACGAAATCTGGTTGGGCGGCACGCGCGCATTGCCGACGCGGCCTTCGATGCGCAGTCCGCCGGCGGGCAAATCGAATTCTTCGCGCACCGCGGGACCGCGCAGGCTGACCGGCTTCACCGCGGTCGCGAGACCGAAGTCGACGTGCACGATGTAATTGCCGGCGGGCAGCACGAGCGTCGGAGAGGCTGTCTTGTCTTCCTTCACGAGCTTGTAGCGTCCGCCCGGCTCCGCCTTCGCGGCATAGACGCGCCAGTCGAGGCCGCCGCCGATCGCGCCCAACTCCTTGCCGAAACGGGCGCTGAGCGAGAGCGCCACCTGCCCCGCCGGCACCATCGGCATTACCGCCGTGCCCGGCCGCAGGATGGAGTCTCCGGGATTGCCCAGCATGCTGCTGGGGCCAAACACGTCGCTGCCGCGCGGCGAGATCATCCCGGCCGGCGGTACCGACGACTGCGCGAACGAGCCCTGTCCCGCCAGGCTCACGATCGCGAGCACCAGCAAGGCGCCGAAACGGGCGGCAATAACGGAAAAACGAGGCATGATGGGCGTTTGTCGACGGGAATCGCGGCGAATTCAAGCCGCCGTTGCTCTCAGCGCTCGCCTATCACCCGTTCGATACGGCGATCTGGGACGAGCCAAAGCGCCGCGACTAGCGCGTCGATCGCGAACGATACCGGCGGGCTGATGAAGGCGAGCGCGATGGCCGCAAGGTAGAGCAGCGGCGAAACCTTGCCTTTCAGGTCGCGGCCGAGCGCGCGTGCGAGGAGCGAATGCTTGCCTTGACGGTGCACGATCGCGAGTTGCAGCAGCGGCCAGGCGAGCGCGGGCATTAGCAGCGCGACGCCATAAACGGCCGTCGGCATCGGCAAGAGGAAGTTTTCGCCGAGCCACGCCGTTGCCGCCGGAATGAGCGATAGCCAGAACAAGAGATGTGCATTGGCCCATAAGATTAGGCCGTCGACGCGTTCGACTGTGTGCAGCAGATGGTGATGATTGTTCCAGTAGATCGCGACATAGATGAAGCTCAACACGTAACTCGCGAAATGCGGCGCGACCAGCGCCAGCGCATCGAGACCGGAGCCGTGCGGCACTTTCAATTCCAGCACCATGATCGTGATAATGATCGCGATCACGCCGTCGCTGAAGGCGGCCAGCCGGTCTTTTGTCATGCGCTTTCCATCGCCAGCGGAGTTCGGAGGTACATTACAGGACTACGGCTCAGAAATCGTTCCAGTTGTCGCGCGGGCGAGCGCGGCTTGCATGCTGCGCGCGGGACCGAGACGACGAGCGGAGCCCTCGGTTTCACCGCCGGGACCGGACGCGGCGGCGCACTCTTCGGCGGCGCAGGAACGCACGGCGCAGCGGCCGCAGGCGCGCTGTGCCCCAGTCATCAGAAGGCGCCGACCTCTGCAGGACGCCCGCCTGCCGCTGCGCGGTGACCGCGTAGGATTTTACAAAGCCGGTGGCGCATCGGGTGATAGCTTTTGCGGCTGCCAGGGTTTCACTCAATCGCCGCAAGTCGTAAGCCTCGACAATTCAACCCCAGACTGTGGGGGCGTTGGTTGACCGACGCTAAGTCCATCGTTCGCGGCGGAACCCACCCCGCCCACCGCGTGTTGGCGAAAGGAGAGCTGGAGCGCGTTTTCCGCCAGCGTTTTTCGTTTTGATTGGAGCAGAGGCACCGATGCCGACCAGCCAGGAGCTTGCACAACAGGCGAGAGCGACGCGCGAGCAGTTGAGCCAAACACTCGACGAACTCCGGCTGAGGCTGGCTCCCAACAGTCTCATGGACGAGGCGACCGCCTATCTGACCCGGGCGAATGAAGAGCCGCTGATCGCGGAAGCAGCCCGGCAGCGTTCCCGTTACGCCCTGCCGCTTGCGCTCTTAGGAGCCGGGTTGGCTTGGCTTGCGATCGAGGCGCGCCGGGCCGACCGCCGGAAGGAGCAGTTGCCCGCAGTGCCCGAGGATGGTGTAGCGCTGGCGACGGTGGATGAGACCGTCAGCATCGCGCCCGTGTCTCCCGCCGAGGAGAGGCAATCCCAGAACTCGCTCCCGCTCTCAGGTTTGTAGCGTCGGTCAGTTGCGTCTGTTGCGTTGCGTACCGGGCGTCCGCCTTGAGCGGACGCCCGGTTCATATTGAACTTGAGGGAACCTTCCTTCGACTTTGATGTTTGTTCAAATTGGAAGGGCCACGTCCTTCCGTTCGGGGAATTCTCAGTCGCTTTATCGGGTGTCCTATGCGCGTAGTCGATCGACGTGCGGTGATCGGCCTGATGCTTGCGTCAGCGGCGGCCGGTTTGGAAGCGGGTTGCGCCAGTCAGCAGATGACGGCGAGAGCGCAGGCCGGGCCGGATTCCATTTATCAGCGAGCTGATGTGGATTACGTCACACGCGAGCGCCCTGGAACCATCGTGATCGATCCCGAAAACCACTTCCTATATCTCGTGCAGGCAAAGGGCCGGGCGACGCGTTACGGCGTCGGCGTGGGCGGGGAGGGCTACGGCTGGTCGGGCAACGCAACCATTCACAACAAACAGGAATGGCCGGACTGGTATCCGACCAAGGAGTACCTCGCCCAGCATCCGAAAGTCGCGCAGTACCTGAAGCCGCTGCCGAGCGGAGAAGGCGTGCGCGGTGGACCAGACAGCCCGATGGGCGCGCGCGCCATGTATCTGTGGCAAGGGCAGAAGGACACACTCTACCGCATTCATGGCACCAACGAGCCATGGTCGATCGGGACCAGCGTATCGGCCGGCTGCATCCGCATGACGAACCAGGACGTCATGGATCTGTACGAGCGCGTGCCGGTCGGCACCCGGGTGGTCGTACTGCCCTCGCGCGGCGTGCCGCAGGCCTCCGCGGTCCCGGAACCTCGGCGCGGATAGTCCGTTGCGCCCGGAGCCGCTTTCCGGCCGCAAAAGCCCCCGAGGAACAGCAATCATGAAGACAGTTCTGCCGTACGTCGTCGCGGCCGTTCTCGGCCTTTCCTGCACCCAAGCGCTTGCGCAATCCCAGGCGGAAGGGCAGCAGGCCTGCGGCAACGACGCCTTCGCGCTCTGCTCGGACGCGATCCCGGACGCCGGACGCGTCGCGGCGTGCTTGCACAAGAAGTACAGCCAAGTGAGCGCGCCATGCCGGCGATATATGGCCAGCTACGGCAAGACGCATAAAAAGAAGGGGCATACTGCGCGGCAGCACTATCATCACAAGCACCATCACTCGAGCGGCTAAAGTGACGCACGAACTTTAAGCGGCGGGCCCAGAGGGCTCATTGCTTTCAGATATTTGCTCGCGCGCGGCGCGTCATGCTAGGCGCGGTCTTCTCCGCAGAGACCCGCCATGTCGGACGCCATCACGTTCTTGCAGACCCGCCGCTCGGTGAAGCCGATGGAGCTCATCGCTCCCGGCCCGAACGCGGACGAGATCAAGATACTGCTCACCATCGCGACGCGGGTCCCGGATCACGGCAAGCTTGCGCCCTGGCGCTTTATCATTTTCGAGGGCGCGGCGCGCGAACGGGCCGGCGCGATCATTGCCGACGTGTTTGCCGCCAACAATCCGGACGCGACGACCGATCAGCTCGCCTTCGAGGGCGACCGGCTCGCGCGTGCGCCGCTGGTCGTCGCGGTGGTGAGCCGGGCCGCGCCGCATGTCAAAATCCCGGAATGGGAGCAGCAGCTTTCGGCCGGCGCTTCCTGTATGGCGCTCGTCCTCGCCGCGCATGGGCTCGGCTTCGCGGCGAGTTGGATCACCGAGTGGTACGCGTATGACCGCGCCGTGCTCGATCGCCTTGGCCTGTCGCCGCACGAGCGAATCGCGGGCTTCGTGCACATCGGCCGCCCGCGGCAGCCGCCCGAGGATCGCGACCGTCCGCGCCTGTCGGATCTTGTGACGCGCTGGACCGGAGCGTGATGTTTTACGAACCGGACAAGCGCGACCGCAGCGTGCTTCGCCACGATCCGTTCAAGGCGATCGTCGCGCCGCGGCCGATCGGCTGGATCACCAGCGTGGACGCGGATGGCCGGATCAACCTCGCGCCGTACTCGTTCTTCAACGGCGTCAACAGCCGCCCGCCGCTCGTGATGTTCGCCAGCGAAGGCCGCAAGGATTCCGTCACGAACATTGAAGCGACCGGCGAATTCGTCTGCAATCTCGCGACCTGGGATCTGCGTGAGGCGATGAATGCGACTTCGGCGCCGCTGCCGCATGGCGTCAACGAGATGGAGCGTGCAGGCCTGACGGCCGGGCCGAGCCGGCTGGTCCGTGCGCCGCGCGTCGCCGAGGCGCCTTGCGCGCTCGAATGCCGTCTACTGCGGATCCTCACACTCGACGACCTCGCCGGGAGGCCAACGGACTGCCACGTGGTGTTCGGCCAGGTCGTCGGCGTGCACATCGACGACCATTTTATCAAAGACGGACTGCTCGACACCGCTGCCATGCAGCCGATCGCGCGCTGCGGCTATGATGAATATGCCGCAGTAGAATCTGTGTTTTCGATGGCCCGCCCGGCAACCTAAAGACCGTTGCCGCATTGATTCATCACGGAATTCTCTACGCCCGCAAGCTTCATCGTCATGTTTCGGACGCAAGCTTCCGTCAGCATTTTCACCACGTTCCGTTGATGTCCTTGTGCTGGGCGCGCCCCGGTCCGATCATCGGAAGGAGGGGAGTACCGCCTTGGTGTTCGAGGGCCTGTTTTCCCGTAGCAAGCTAGAGGACGTGGCGAGCAGCAGTCCGTCGCCGCAGCCGCTCGGACGTCCCAGCATCGGTCTTGCGCTCGGCGGCGGAGCGGCGCGCGGCTTCGCGCATATCGGCGTAATGCGCGCGCTCGTGGCGCACGGTATCATGCCGGACGTCATCGTCGGCACCTCGATCGGCGCAGTGGTCGGCGGCTGCTACTCGGCGGATTCGCTGGACCCGCTCGAAGCCTGGGCACGCAGCCTCAGCGTGCGCAGCGTGCTCGGCTACCTCGACGTCAATCTCTCCGGCTCCGGCCTGATCCGCGGCGGGCATCTCGCCAAGCAATTGGAAACCGGGCTGAAGGACACGCGCATCGAGGACTTGCGCACGCACTTTGCTGCGATCGCGACCGAATTCAACACCGGCCACGAAATCTGGCTGACGCGCGGACGTCTCGTCGATGCGCTGAAGGCGTCGTACGCCCTGCCCGGTATTTTCCCTCCGGTGCGGATTGGCGGCCGCTGGCTCGTGGACGGGGCACTGGTCAATCCGGTACCGGTGTCGGCCGCCCGCGCGCTCGGCGCACGCCTGATCATCGCGGTCAATCTCAATTCCGATCTGTTCGGCCGCGGCACCATCATCGCAAACCACGGCTCCGACGACGACGATTTGAAAGCCGCCGCCGAGGAAGCGCTGCCGAAGACCGGCGGCTTCCGAGGCATCTTCTCGCGCGAACCGTCGCTGCGGCGGCAATTTCTCGGCCGGCACGGGCAGCCCGGCATTCCGACCGTGATGATCGAGGCGTTCAACGTGATGCAGGACCGCATCACGCGCGCGCGGCTCGCCGGCGATCCGCCGGACGTGCTGATCAGCCCGCGGCTCCGTAATGTCGGCTGGTTTGACTTCCACCGCGCCAAGGAGGCGATCGACATCGGCGCCGAAGCCGTCCAACGCTCGCTCGATTCCATTCACGAGGCGATCGGCGCGCTGTCGCCGACGGCCGTGAACGGCAACGGTTCGGCGAAGTAGCGCCTCGAAATTGATTCTCTGCTCTGTGAGCCGGCTCACATAATCCCGACGCGAGTCCCCCTAACCTTCGACAATGTGATGGGCGTCGCTCCCGCGGTCCAGCCCGTCAGCGGTCAGAGGCTGGAGCGATGGACGTCAAACTCACGATGTTGTTCCTCCTGATCGCGACGATCATCGCGCTCTCGCATTTGAGCGAACCGTCGCGGATCGAGCGCCTTGTCGTCAGCTACTGGCGGCATCGGCGCGCAAGGACGCGATTGCCCTGACGACATCGACGCGGGACCGCGGCTTGGTGCGCGCTGCAAGCTTTTCAAGGTCGGAAATGAGACAAGCTCAGGATCATGCGGTCTGGATGTAATCCCGCATCGCCTCCGTCTCGCGCACGATCTCCTCAACACGCTGCTTCACAACGTCGCCGATTGAGATCAATCCTACAAGCTTGTTGTCGTGCAGCACCGGAAGGTGACGGAATTTGCCGGTGGTCATGCGCTCCATGATCTCGGCGCACGTATCGTCTTCCGCACAGGTCATGACCTCGCGCGTCATCGCTTGGCCAACCGGCAGATCGAGTGCAGAGACGCCCTTGTCGGCGATCACGCGCACGATGTCTCGCTCCGAGAGAATGCCGGAGAGGCGTCCGCCCGCGCCGAGAATGAGCAACGCACCGATCTTACGCGCCGAAAGAAGTTTTGCCGCAGCGAGCAAATTTGCCGTCGGCTCGACGCTGACGACATCGCCGCCTTTCGCGGCAAGAATGTCCTTGACCTTCATGGGAGCCTCCCTGTCGCGCACGACCCGAAAAATGGTCTCCGCACCGATCGTGCGCCACGTGATCTGCCCGGGTGAGATCCGGGTCATGCGGGAACGTTCAGCCTGAGCGTCGGTTCCGTCAAGAAAATCCCACGCTGCGGCGCAACGCATCAATGCCGCATTGCATCCCAGTCTTCGGCTGTAGTTGACGGCGAAGGTGCCGGATCGAACCAGGAAAACAGGAAGAGTCCGGCAAGGAAGCCGCCGACATGCGCCTGCCAGGCCACGCTCTCGCCGCCGCTCAGCGATGGAAAACTGCCGACGCCGAAAACAATGTTGATGCCGAACCAGACGATCAGAAACAACAGCACGCGCGCATCGCGTAGTACGCCCGACAGCGGCAGCGCCGGCACACGGTAGGCGTCCTCGCCGTCGCCGCGCAGCATGCCGAGCGGCCCGCCGTGCTGGAAGGCAAAGCGCATCGCAGCCGCCATCGTGCCGGACACCACGGCGGAAGCGCCGATCATCGGAGACTGCTCGCCGGCATGCGTCGCGAGATGCGCGGCCGCCCCCGCCGCCGCCGCGACGGCATAGAAGAGAAGAAAGCGCCACGTCCCAAACCGACGCGCGACCGCGCTGCCGAACGGCAAGAACCAGATCGCGTTCACGCCCAGATGCATCCAGCTCGCGTGCAGGAATGAGTAGGTCACGAACGCCCAGACATCGCCGGCGACACCGCCGGGCCAATCCTGCAGCAGCACCGAGCCGTCATAGCGCGCTGGGATGAATGCAAAGGTGAGGAGAACCTGCAGGTCCTGCGGATCCGTCAGCAGATACTCGCGCACGCCATGAATGAGCGCGAGCAGCGCGAGGAGCGCGAAGACGGCGTTTGGGACGTTGAACAGAGGCTCGCGACGCACGGGCAGGTATCCAGTGGAGGGCCTGCCTTACGCGCTGGTTTGCGCCGCGGCAAGCGGCTGTTCCCTAGGGCGTCCAGAGCGGAAAAGGAGATCTGCGTGGGCATGTCGGCTCAACCGCTCAAAGCCGAAGAGGAAATATCGCGGCCGCTTCTGCTAAGGGCCGCAACCCGACGTGAGCATCGGACGCCCTCAATGCGGTAAGGTGCCGTCACGGTCGAGGAGCGGAGTACCTGATGGCTGTCAGTTTGCCCGATCTGAAGACGTTCTTGGTCGCGACACCTTTCTTCGCTGGCCTCTCAGACACAAGTCTCGATCTCCTGACCTCAATGCTCGTCGAGCGTCGCTTCAAGGTCGGCGCCACTGTTGTAGCGGAAGGAGAACCGGGGCGCTCAATGTATATCATTCACTCCGGCGAACTCGTGATGAGCATGCTCGGAGAGTCGGGGCACACGATACGCATAGCGGACTTCGGGCCTGGCGATTTTTTCGGCGAAATGACGCTGATCGAACCCCATAACCGTTTAGGCACCGTCGTCGCACACAGCGCAACCGTGCTGTACGAGCTCACAGCTCAAAACCTCTACACATATTACAAGGCCGATATCCGTGCGTATGTGATGGTGCTGCAGAACATCAACCGCGAGCTCTGCCGGCGGCTCCGCCGTTCCGACGATCGCGTTGCCAGACTTGCAGACGCTTCACGCGATCAGTGAAGCAAATTCGCATGCGTCCCCACCGCAGGCCGTTCTGCGAATTGTGAAGTGCTTCCCGCTTAGTTCTTGAAACGATGCGCGGGCTTCGACCGAATTTGAAGCCTGGGCTGAGCGGCCCAACATGGCCGATTACCGAAAACGCCGCGTGCCGACCTCAAACCGCTCCCTCCCCGCGGCAGGTCGCAGCTCTGGCAAGACATTGAGAACACGAGCAATTTTCTGTTCGTTTTGCCAACTTACACTTTTTGCGGGTAATTTCGTATTACTCAATCGTTTATATTCCTATTTCAGCGCGTGCATTATTCCTAGTCACCTAAGCAGTAAAATGAAATAAGCCGCTGGGATGCTGGGCGTGGTAGGGCAAGCTCTCGGCCGATGATCTCGCGCTGTTCGGCTCCTATCACTACGACCGTCTTTTTCAGTTATGAGTCTGCGCCCTAGTTCGGCCTCAGATGCAGGCGGTCCACGATCGCCGAATAGCGCTTCAAATCCTCTTCCATGAACGAGGCATATTGGGCGCTGCCCTGCTCGCTGATGTTCATGCCCAACACCGCAAGCCGGTTCGCGAAGGCCGGGTCCTTCAAAATCTTGGCAATCGACGTCTCCAGCGTCCGCACGGTCTGCTCCGGCATCCCCGCTGGTCCCTGCAGACCGAGCATGTCGGCCACGTCAAATCCTTTGACGCCGAGTTCGTCGCAGGTTGGAACGTCGGGAAGCGAGACGGCCCGCTGCATGACGCTCACGCAAAGCGCGCGAAGCGCGCCAGACTTGATATGAGCGACCACGTTCGGCAGCCCCGACCAGCCGGCCTGGATTTCACTGCCGAGCAACCCTGCAACGAGCGCCGTGCCGCCCTTGTACGGCACGTGCAGCAATTTGATGCCGGTGTGCTCCTCGAAAATTTCCATCGTCAGATGATGGATCGAGCCGGTGCCGGCTGAGCCGAAGCTCAGCTCTCCCGGTTTCGATTTGGATAGCGCGATGAACTCGTCCAGATTTTTCGCCGGCACCGACGGGATAACGACCAGCGCGGTCGGCACGCTCGCGAGCGCGGCGATCGGGGTGAAATCCTTCACCGTGTAGTTCGCGTTCGGATTCATGGCGACATTGATCGCGAGAGCGCCGGAGTCGTTCAGCATGATCGTGTAGCCGTCCGGTTGTGCCGCCTGGATGCGTTTGGCGGCGAGCACGCCTCCGGCGCCGGGCATGTTTTCGACGACGAACGGCGCGCCGAGCATGTTCGACAGCCGCTCGGCCAGAAGCCTCGCCAGCACGTCCGGATTGCCGCCGGGCGCCGCCGCGGCCACTACGTGAACGGCCCGCGACGGATATTTGTCGTCGGCGTGCGCCGGGGCGTGCAGGCAGAGAAAAGAGATCGCCGCAATCAGTGCAAATCCGAGCCGGCCGGCATTTTTCGCGCAGCACATAAGATGTTTTCTCCCTAGGCGGCGCCCCAAACTTCATTCGCGACGTCCACGACTAATCGCAACTTTGCCGCTTGCACGTCCGCTGTCACCGGATTTCCCGAATCGATGCTCGCGAATCCGCATTGCGGACTCAATCCGAGGCGGTCCAATGGCACATACCGAACCGCGTCCTCGATTTTTTTGATCAGCACGCCTTTGTCTTCGAGCGCCGGTGTTTTGGTCGAAATTAATCCGAGGATGGCGGTCTTGTTTTTGGGCATGTAGCGCAGCGGGCTGAAGTCCCCTGCCCGTGGCGAGTCATATTCCAGGAAAAAGCAGTCAATGTTGAGCCGGTTGAACAAGCGGTCGGCGACTTCCTCGTAACTACCCTCGGCGTGCCAGTGGCCACCGCGATTGCCGCGGCACAGATGCATTCCGATGCGCATGTCTGCGGGCGCGTTCCGCAGCAGCCGATTCGTGACGTCGATGTACGTGTCGATCAATACGCTCCAGTCGTCTCCGCGTGCAGCCAGTTGCCGCTGCACCTCCGGGTCTCCGAATTTGGCGAAGGCGGTCTCATCGATCTGGATGTACCGGCATCCCGCTTCGGCGAGTGCGTTGAGCTCTTTTGTGAATGCTTCGACGGTATCGTCCCAGAACTGATCGAGATCCGAATAGGCCGTCGCCAGCACCTCCGCGCCTCCGGCCCGGAAGTGAAGCGCGCACGGACCGGGAATGGTCAATTTGGGCAGCCGGTCGCTGTGCGCCTGCAGGAACCGGTAATCGTCGACGTTGATCGGCTTGCTCCACTTCACCTTGCTCCGAACGGAGCCGGCGGGCTGCGCGCCCCGCCCGCCTTCCGCCTCGTTTTGCGGCACGGCATCGATCTGCAGGTCGCCGAGCTGCTGATAGAAATAGCTGTGATAGGAGCGGCGACGGAATTCGCCGTCGGTCACGAATTCAAATCCGAGCTGCTCCTGAAGGCGGATCGCCTCCACGATGGCGGCATCCTCCGCCTTCCTCAGCTCGTCGCGGCCGATCTCGCCGCGCGCGAAACGGGCGCGTTGCTCGAGAAGCGACCGCGGCCGCAAGAGGCTGCCGATATGCTCCGCGCGGAACGGAGGCGTTCGCTCGTTGGACATTCACTCTCCATGACAACTGGAAAGAGTGAACCGTAACGTAACCGCAGCGTCCGTTCCAACCGTACTCCGCTGCTCTCGGTGCGGCGTTTCGCGCACGGCTTGCGCCAAGGCGCGCAGGACCCGCACATGCCCACCGCAACAGCTTCGTCGTCTACCGCGGCGGCCGCGAGGCGTCCTGAAGATCAACGCGCCATTAATCTTGCACGCCTAGGGTCGCCCGTTGCGGAGACTTGGCGATGTTGGCGCAGCCGGCAACAATGTGGGCTGCCACGTCATCGACCTGTCGGCCTCCGGCGCGGCCATCTCGATCGGGCCCGATGTGCGTCTGTTGGTGGGCGTGATGGTCACCGTCGGCAAGACGCAGGGCCGCGTAGTGCGCCACATCGAGAACGGCGCTTCGCGGTTGAATTCACGCGATTGCAGCACCCCGATTTCGTCGAAGAGAACGTCACCGGACAATCGGGTCGCCGGTTCGTAAACGCGCGTCCTCACAATTGAAGCAGGCAACCGCGCCCTACCCGCGCACCGCCGACGCATGATTCGGTGCGCGCGTGCCGCAAGCCGGCCGGCAGCAAGGTAAACGACAGGCCTTCGCAGTTGCTCCTTTTCGCCACAGGCCGGAGCCAATGATGTGAATACCGACAATTTTAGACAAATTCGATCACTTGCAATTTGAATCAAACATAGCTCGCGTTTTCACGGCATTCTCATTTCACTTGAATTTGCTTCATCTCAAACTCGCATGCGCCACTTAGCGGCGCCGAAAAAGCTTTGTGCAAATGTGACCTCAATAACGGGGAATTGGGGTCACAATAATGCGTCAGCGTATCAACAGTGGATGGCGAGCAGGATGCGCCGCTTTCATTGTCTGCACGGCCGCACTGACATTTAGTCACGCGCAGGCAGGCGAACGTGTCGCCTCGCTCGGCGGAGCATATTTGCAAAAGGAGGCTGCGACCTACGCGCAGGTCGGCGATGCCTCGCGTCCGCCGATCGGATGGGTCGAGTTCTGCGCCGAATATAAAGGCGAATGCGACACCAAGCCGTCGCAGCCACGCGACATCGTGCTGTCGCAGCGCGCCTGGGCCGATCTCATCAAGGTCAACAACTGGGTCAATCAGACGATCAAGCCGATGACCGACCTCGAGCACTGGGGTGTGGTCGAGCGCTGGAATTATCCAGACGACGGCTACGGCGACTGTGAGGATTACGTGCTGCTCAAGCGCCGCATGCTGATGCAGGCCGGCTGGCCGCGCGAGGCGCTGCTGATCACGGTCGTGCGCGACAAGAAAGGCGACGGCCACGCCGTGCTCACGGTGAAGACCGATCGCGGCGAGTTCATCCTCGACAACCAGGAAAGCGAAATTCTGGCCTGGAACAAGACTGGCTACCGTTTCGTCAAGCGGCAGTCGCAGTCCGACCCGAACACCTGGGTCGCATTGGGCGAGCCGCGCGCGCCGGCGACGGTGTCGGCGCACTAAGACTTCAACCCCGCGCGCGTCGCGCGGGCCTCGGAAGGAGACACGCGGTCTCGGTCACGTCCCCACCCCTCCCCGTCCCAAGATCGGGACCGCGCGCGGCCGGGTTGCCCCCACAGCCCGGCCGCACCTTTTTAGATCATCCGATCCGCTTCAAATTCTTCGCGTACTCATGCGAACGCCGCACATAGATGTCCGCGCCGCCGCGGATCATCTCGCGTGCCTTCTCGTCGAGCGTGCGTACGACGCGCGCGGGCGCGCCGACAATCAGCGAATTGTCCGGAAACGTCTTGCCTTCGGTGATTACCGCACCGGCGCCAACGATGCAGTTCGTGCCGATGCGCGAGCCGTTCATCATGATCGCGCCCATCCCGACCAGGCTGTCGTCGCCGATGACGCAGCCATGCAGGACGACGTTGTGCCCGATGACGCAGTTCGTGCCGATGAACATCGGGAACCCGGGGTCGGTGTGCAAAGTCGCGTTGTCCTGGATCTGCGAACGCTCGCCGAGCTCGATCCACTCATTGTCGCCGCGCAACACCGCGCCGAACCACACGCTCGTGTGCTTCTTGAGACGCACGCGGCCGATCAAGGTCGCCGTTTCGGCAATCCAGTAATCGCCTTCCGCCGGAAACTCGGGCTTGGCGTCCTTCAACTCGTAGATCGGCATGTCCGTCCTCCAGTGCGCAGGGACCATGCCAAGCGTCTCGGGAAATGGGAAGCGTCAGGCGAGCAGCGCCTGCAATGTCATCATCAACGCGAGGCCGGACATCAGGCTCCAGAAACCGGCGAGCAATGTCGCAAGGAACACGACCTGGAAGCGGTCGAGCGCCTCTCCGCCGCCGAGCACGATGGTGCGCATGATCAAAAACGGCGCGGCAACGATCAGCAGTGCGAGCGCGGCCAAGGCAGATAGGCGCGCTCCGCACGAGAGCAGGCTCAGGCTCGGCAGGCGATCGGTCGCGAGACGATAGGCGGAGCAGCAGAGCCCGGCGAAGGCAAAACCCAACGCAAGGGCGAGCAGCATCTGGCACGACTGGGGCGACATGGCCGGCGCCTCTACGCAACAACGCCTTGTCATGCCGTGTCGGTCGTGCCTGCGCCAGCACATGCTTAACGTACGGTTAACGCTTGCCCTGCCACAACGGAGCTCGTCCTTGGAGTCGAGGTCCTGCATGGCTTACGCGCATGCCGCCCGCGGCCGACGCCGTCGCGCGCATAATCCGCTCGCCGCACCTGTCGCAATGTTCGTCGCTGCCATCGCGCTGGCGGTGTCGTATATCGGCTACGTGCTGTGGCCGCGCTGGCCGGACGTGCCAGTCGCGCTCGATGCGCCTGCCCTGCCGATCGTCGTCGCCGGCGCGGGCTTTACGGTCGAACCGGCCGCGATCCGCATGCGCGTGCAGCGCCACCCGGGCACGCATGAGCGCATCGATCTTGCGTATGTGTGGCCGACGCTGACGCCGCCCGATCCCGCCGAGAAGCCGTCGCAGACGCCTGAGCCGATTGAGAGGCTGTTCGTCACCATCCAGGGTGCCGCCGGAACTTTAGCGCCGATGGAGCGCGTCGAGACGATCTACCCGCGCTATCTGGTCGCCGACCCGGAGGC
>Ga0207780_1000014_pt1 | contig 32561 bp, 21 predicted proteins | sample LuqExpMetageno45_FD_187803 | JGI IMG/M metagenome (GOLD analysis project Ga0207780, IMG submission 187803) | Tropical forest soil microbial communities from Luquillo Experimental Forest, Puerto Rico - Sample 45 (SPAdes) | ecosystem: Environmental > Terrestrial > Soil > Tropical forest ...
CCGATCAAGCTGGCGATGCCCAGGAAGGCCATAAACCCAAAGGGCGTATGCATGATTGAGAGGGCAATTAGGGACCCGATTACACCGTAAGGAGCCGCGGCAAACACCAAAAGAGGTTTCACGGCATTGTTGAACTGAACGAGTAGTGCCAGATAGATCCCAAGCAGGGAAATCAACAGAACAACCTTGAGGTTATCGAAGCCTTCGATTTGTTTAGCCTGCTCTCCACCAATCCGGAGCTGATAACCCGGAGGGAGATTTTTCTGAAATTGCTGAATTCTTGGAAGAATCTGGTTCAGCACTTCAGAGGCGAGAACTCCGGGCTGGGGATAACACAGGATGGAAATGGTACGAAAATGCTCGCGACGCCTCACGCGACCGGTTTCCAGAGAATTTCCGACCGTGGCAACCGACCGGAGAGGCACCCGGTTATTCGTCTGTGAAGAGTAGACATACAGGTTTTTGGTATCGGCGAGTTGAGCGCGCTCCTGCATGCGAAGGCGAGCGACGATAGGAATGTTCTTGTCACCCTCTTTGAAGAGGCCTACCGTTTCTCCGCTCATGGCGGTGGTCGACGCCCTTGCCACATCCGCATTGGTGATAGCTGCAACGTTGGCGCGGTCTGGGTCGATCTGTATCCGTTGCTGAACATTATCCGGGAACCAATCATCGCGAAGGACAGCAATACCGCGAGCTTGGCTCACGATCTCCTGAGCTTGTCCCGCAATCTGTCGCAAGGTGCGAATGTCGTTAGCTTCATTTCTCGCGTCGACATCTTCTTGTCCGGAGATCAATAACTCGACTGGGTTGTCCACAGGATTCGTTTGGAGCTGACGAACGGTAACCCACGCCCCTGGCACTTCCTTATCCAGTGCATCTTGGATCGGGCGAGCTAGTTTGGGCGATGCCTCCTTGTCCGTGATCTCAACGATCATCTGCGCGTAGTTGGTTTGAGGCATTTCCGGAGAGACGGAAAACCAAAAGCGTGGACCTCCGCCACCGTCAAAGGTCGTCAGCGACTTAAGAAGGTGCCCGCGATGCTCCTTCGTGGTGACCTCAGGAGAATCTTCAATCACCTGACGGACGACACTTTCGGCCCGCATCACGGCATCATTGGTTACGCTCAATGGAGTGTCATTAGGCAGCCAGACATCCAGATAAAACCAATACTGGACATCTTCGGGAAAGAACTGGGTTTTAAGGCGCGAACCGAAGAGCCCGCCTCCAATCAGGAACACCAAAGAGGCACCGAAGACCGCCCATCGATGTTTAATGGCCTTGCCGACGAGTCGGTTGTAAAAGCCGTAGAATCCTCGCTGCCGCATTTCCTCGATGGTTGGTTCTCGTTTGGTGGGAGCGCGCAAGATGTAGTAGCCCAGGAAAGGAACAAAGGTCATCGCAACGAAGTAAGCACACAGCAGAGAAGCGGTCATGACCACAGGGAGGCTCTTCAAGAACTCTCCAGTGTTACCGGTCAACATCAGAAACGGTAGATACGCGATCACGTTCGTGATGGTCGCGTAAAAAATCGCTGTTGCAAGCTTGGTAGGCCCAAGCCAGCAAGCCGCCTTGCGTGGAAACTGTTCGGCCAAATGGCGTTTGATGCCGTCACCAGAAACCACGGGAACGTCGACGAGAAGACCGAGAGCGATGATCAGAGATGCGATCGAGACTTGTTGGAGATCGATTCCCAACATATAGACGATGCCAAACGTCATCGCGAGCGTGATCGGTATTGCCAGCGCCATGATCAGCGCCAGCCGCCACTCCCAGAACCCAATCAATGAAACCAGAACGACGAGGATAATGGCTTCGAGAAGCGCCCGCATGAATAGGCTAATGTTTTCTTTGACCTGGAGCGGCTGATCAGACGTATGCGCGAGAATCAGGTCGGCGGGAAGAATTTGGCGAAGACCCGAGAGCTTCGAAGTGACGGACTTCCCAAAACGTGCGATTTGTCTCCTATCGCGCATGTAGATGGCTAAGGTAATCGCGCGGCTCCGTTGCCAGTGGCCATTCGCGTCGCGCCAAGTGTAGTAATTGAGGTATGTGGCGGGAGCCTGGTACCCGCGGCTGATTTGAACAAGATCCCGTAAATACACGGGGGTGCCCTGTGCCGTGGTCGACACGGCAACATCCCCGATGCTCTTGACTGAATCGAACTGTCCGGAAGGGATCAGAGTAATTCTGCGCTCACCGGTTTCCACAGTCCCGCCGGGAGCAATGATGTTGCGAGCCGAAAGGACTCTGGAGAGGTCAGCAGGACGCAGGCCGTAGGCTGCCAGGCGATCATCGGAATAGTCGAGATACACGGTTTGCGACAAAACACCGCGCCGTTCCACCTTGGAAACCTCAGGAGCTCCCTGGACTGTTCGGCCTATCAAGTCCGAGAAATTGTCGAGTTCGGCGTAGCTGTACTTGTCGCCAGCAACTTGGGCGAGTTTCGTTCGTGTCTCGCTTGGATCGCGAATTATGGCTGGTTCCCATGTGTCGGGGTGCAACTCAGAGCGCTTTAGCTGCTCGGACATAAACCGGCCGATAAACGCTTGAATGGCATTGTCATTGGCATCGGAGATGCCATCCAGACCGATGAACCCGCCGCCTTGGATGATCTTCGATTCTCGAATGATTCCGGCCGCCTGTGCTTCCTCTTGAAACACGTATTCCGTGTCCAGAATTTGGCGCGCTGAAATGGATTGTGGAAAGGCATCAACCACCGTAATTGGCTGGCCTTTTCCACCTGACTGTTTTGGATCGCGAGCATTGCGAATCGCTGCTTCGACGGAGTTGGCGCGAGCTGAGATTTCGACTTCGTCGGCCTTGGGGCTAGCGACTGTCAGCATGAGAGCGGCGGTATCTCCAAAATCGCTCTGGAAGCTGATCGGCCCAGCGCCCTGCGGCAACTGAGCGTTGAGGGCGTTGAGCTTTAGATTGATGTCGCTGAATTGCCGCTTTGTATCGGTGATCCCCTCATCCAATTGGATCGTAACAAACGCATATCCTGGAAGAGATATGGATTTAATCCCGTAGTCCGCATCCGTTCCAGGATGGATGGTCTTATTCTCAGCGGCCACGTCCTCAATCCGGCGAGTAATGAACTGTTCGACCTGCTGCGCGGTGGCGCCGGGCCAGGGACAAGCCGCTACACCGAGACGCACAGGAATGTCGGGATCCTTGCGCTGTGGCATCGAGGTGTAGCCAAAATAGCCCCAAACCAACACGCCGAGAAGAAGGATCCAGGAGATGTGCGGGTGGTCCACGAAGAAACGCGGGATATTGCGGCGATTCTGGATGTCTTGACCGTTTTCAAATGCCATTTTTCTGGACCTCTTTAAGGGACAACCTGGATACGCTCGCCGTCTTTCAAACCAGCGGCTCCGACGACAACGACTTTTTCGCCTGGGTTCACCCCACTTGCTGCGATGTCACTTTCATGGGTTTCTCCGAGGGTAACTTCGCGCAAGTGAGCCACCCACTCGTTTCCTTCCTCTCTGGCGACGAAAACGGCGTAGTGGCCAGAAGAACCGGGCGCAGCGACAACGGCGCTCAGTGGCACCGAAGGAACGGGGTCTTTGTGGACACCCGTCAAACTGAGGGAGGCAATCATCCCTGGTTTTAACGAAGCCTTGGGGTTGGGCACCGTCACCTCAACCGCGAAAACGCGGTTTTTCTCGTCCGCGCTCGCGGCAATACTAGTTACACGGCCGCTGTATTCCTTCGGGTCGTCCTGCAAATGAATGCTGAATTGTTGTCCCAAGCGGAGGCGCCTCACGGCATAGTCGGGAACACCGAAACCGATTTTCACGGAACTGGTATCGGCAATCGCAAAGGCCGGAGTTCCAGGTGCTGCAAGGTTGCCGATTTCAATATTCCTGGCAAGGATATAGCCAGCGAAGGGTGCCGTCAGATCCGCGTCCTGAAGAGCCAGCTGAGCTTGATGTACATTAGCCTGGGCCTGATCCACAGCTGCGAGCGTCGAATCAAATTTGGCCTGCGCGCGATCGAAATCGGGCTTGGTCAAGCTTTCTGACCCATAGAGGGTCTTTGCACGATCATAGTCTTTCGTTGCCTCGAGATGCTGCGCTTGGGCGAGACTCAGCGTAGCATTGGCCTGGTCAAGTTGATTCCTCAAGTCCTGATGTCGAATCTGGGCGAGAACAGCCCCCCGCCCAACATAATCTCCGGAACCGATGTTGCGACGACGCCCGTCAGCAGCGACGATCTGTTTGATCTCTGTGACGTATCCCGCCGACTTGAAGGACAGAACCGCTTCGGCGAATGGGAGAACGGAAGCCGAGTACCGCAGATCCTCCGAAGGCGAATACAAAACCGCGTTAACCAAATGAACCGGCGTGGGTGATTTGGCCGCAGCTTGCGTAGGCTGGTTGCAGCCGTTGGCGATAGCCGTCACGCCGAAAAGCACTGCAGTCAATACGAGCCCTAGTCCCTTCTTCGATTCGTTTCTCGTCATCTCTACTGCCCTCCCATCGCGTGCTCTAGCTCTGTGCCGACTAGTTGTCACTCCAAACGTTTTGCCCACGAGTTACTCCTCTCCCATCGCTTTGCGCAGCTCAGCAAAGGCGCTCCAGTACGAGGAAAGTGCTTGCTGATACTGGAAGTTGGTCTCGGAACTCTGCGCCTGTGCCTGGAGAAGGTCTCGTAAGAGTGCGGCCTGCTGCTTGTATTTATTGCCGGTGACGCGAAGTTGTTCCGCAGCCGCTTCATGAGCGGTCCGAGACGCCTTTAGCAAGAGCGAAGCGTCGTACCATTTACGGTATTTTGCGCCCACCTCAACGGCGATCTTCGACTCCGTCTCTCCGATTCCGTTCCGCGCTTGCTCGATAGTCTTCGCTGCCTCGACGATCCGGTTGTGACGGCGTCCCCAATCGAAAGGCTCCCAGGTCAACAGGAACCCCGCCGTCGTCACGTTGGATGGAAGAACCTGCACGTTGTAGAGCCCTTGATAGCGAATAGAGAGACTGAGGTCTGGAATATATTCGGCTTTCGCGAGACGCCGTTCATATTGCGCCTGCTTTTCTTTAAGGTGCGCCTCGCGGCATTCAGGGCGGTTCGCCAACGCCTCCTGTCTGGCGGAAGCGAGAGTCAGATCAGTGGCATCTTGCTCGGCAACGAACTCAACCCGAAAGACTGTCGCAACATCGCGGCCAAGCAGTTGGTTCAGAGCCTCACGCTGTGTTGCCAGATCATTCTCCGCAACCGACAACTCGTAACGTGCCTTGTCCAGACGGGCGTCTACATCCAAAGAATCGGCCCGCAAAACCGTCTTTTCGGACACATATTGGATTGTGACCCGCTGTGCTTCTTCAAATGTTTTTACAGCCTCACTCGCTGCATCCACCCCTGCTTGGGTCGCGAAAAGATTGAAGTAAGCCTCGCGGACTTCGGCGGCGATCTTTTGACGCTCGGCGCGAACATCTTCACGAGCAACATCACGTCCGAGTTCGGTCAAGTGAATGCCAAGCCCAATCTTGTACTGCTGGGAAAGGGGTTGTTCCGCGTTCGCGGTAATGTAAGTGGTGAAGACCGCCGGTGTGTGGATTTTCGAGTTGGTAGATGGAATCGGCCCAACCCCCGGATATGTGCCGAACGAACCAGTGGGGAACGTAAAGTCAAATGGGTGTAGGAGCTCGCCGCCCAGCATCGTGAATTGAAATTGCGGCTTGCGCCGGCTGCGCGCTGTGCTCACTTGGAAGTCGTTCTTCTGAACCTCGAGGACGGCGTTCTTCACGAGTCGGTTATGTTGAAGCGCCAGACTCACCGCCTCATCGAGAGTGAGGAGTGGTGCCTGGGTATTGGAGTCCGACCGTTGCTCTTGAGCTGATGAGACCACGGGCAAAGCAAGACCGAACGCCAGGAAAATCACTGATAAACATTTGAATCTCATATGTTGAACCGCCGTTGAGCTCCCCTTCCTGTAAGCCCTTGAAGAGTCGATGTGTATCCAATTTTGGACTGTGCGCTCGACTGACAGGTCGGTCTCGAGTAATGCAGATCCCATACCAATTTCGCCCGCGCGGTAAGTTCTTGAATCCACGTCGGCAGAAGTCGGTCATCCACACTGCACTGCCCTAATGAGGGCAGCGCTGGCTGGCACATTCGCAGACGCCGCAGATTCCGTGCCTTGGGTTCTTCCGTAGCCTCGAGGCGTGTCAGAAGTCGTTAAGGATGGATCTTCCGCGGAGTGAAATGAGGCGATCGCGAGCAACAGAACGGATTCTGATGGGAGGTGTTAGTGTTCGCACTGGCTAGCCGGACGCCAGGGCTTTGCTCGTTCGTCATTAACAGCGATTCCAGAAGCGCAAAATACTTCAACTGCAATATGTAAAGTTCAGGTTTTTAAGCTGTTGGTCTAAGCGTAACAATCTCGACTGATATTCAGTTTGCGCATCTTGTTTTGCAGTGTAGTTCTTTTCAGTCCCAACCGCTGGGCCGCTCCGCCATGCCCCGCTATTCTTCCGGAAGCACCCTTCAATGCGTTGATGATGACCTGCCGAGTGGCGGTTTCGAAACTAGATCCGGCCGAAGCAGCGGAGCGACTCAGCTCTGAGTGCGGAACATGTAATGCGTCCCCCTGAGTGAAGATCACGCAGCGCTCGATGAAGTTTTCCAACTGCCGAATGTTGCCCGGCCAGTCGGCGTTCACCAGCGCCTCCATAGCCTGCATTGGAATGCGATTAATCTTTTTTTGCATTTGGCCCGCGTGCCGCAGAACGAAATACTGTGCCAAAAGCGGAATGTCCTCCCGCCTGTCGCGAAGTGGAGGAATCTCGATCGGAAAGACATTCAAGCGGTAAAAGAGGTCTTCACGAAAGTGGTTATCTCGGATCATCGCGGGCAGATTGCGATGCGTTGCGGCGATCAGCCGAACGTCCACGCGAAGGGTTGTCGTGCTCCCCAACCGTTCAAACTCGTATTCTTGAAGGGCGCGCAGCAGCTTTGGCTGCAGGTCGAGACCGATGTCGCCAATCTCGTCCAGAAACAGAGTGCCGCGATCTGCCAATTCGAAGCGGCCTCGTTTCTGCATCAGCGCCCCCGTGAATGCGCCCTTTTCGTGACCAAATAGCTCGCTTTCTACCAAGCCCGACGGTATGGCCGCACAATTCAACCGTACAAACCCGCGCTCCCGGCGTGGACTCAGATTATGGATGGCCCGGCGAAGAGTTCCTTTCCTGTGCCGGTTTCACCATAGAGGAGTACTGTTGCTCCTGTTGGCGCTACAATCTCAACCTGGGCGAGAGCTTTGCGTAGAATAGCGCTCTTGCCCACAATGTTCTCAAAACTCTGTTCGGATAGAGTTTTGGATTCGAGGTGTGCAAATTCTTGTGACCTGCCCGCTTCGAGAGAGCCTGTTTCTGGAAACTTTTCGAGATCCGTAAAGGCAACAGCCGCCGCCATTTTTCCCTCCCGGCTCAACGTAGAGCCTATTCGCCCTGGTGATGTGCATTGTGTAACCCAGTTGGGTCTCGGGCGACAACCCTACAACGGTACCTCTTGGACGCCATTTCGATGGTCCGTATGCACCAAATGGGGGTAAGAAGGCGCCCCTGACGGAGTTAAAGGGCCGCTGCCAAGTCAGCTATTTCGATCTGGAAGTTCGACGCGCTTCCATCCGAACAGGCGTGCATCGACCGACCATCCGCCGGGTCCGAGCAGGGCTAAAGCTGCGCCAACCGTGGATAGCAAGATCCAGCTCAACAGGTCCGGTGGGCGCAATAAGGCGCTTAAGAACGCGAGGACCGCCAGTAGGATGCCCGCGACTGGTGTCCAAAAGCCCAGGATCAAGAGTATTCCTATAACCCCTATAAGGGCCTCCAGCAAGGACGGTCCTAATGGCGGGCCCGAACGTAATGCCACGACTGCGCGGATGACCAAGCTGGTACCTGCTACGGTTCGCAGCAAAAGAAGACCAGCCCCGGGCGCACCATGGGCAAAGGTTGAGAAGAGTCGGCGCACGACATAGCCAGCATATAAACGCCGTGTTTTCTGTGAAAGCCCCAAAAGGCCCAAACGAGGGACTCTTTTGGGCTATGCATCAATAATTCCCCGTTTCAGTCCGATCATGGCGGCGTGAGTGCGATCTTTGGCCCCCAATTTGGACAGTATGTTCCGTACTTGGCCTTTCACTGTTTCTTCGCTTAAAGATAACTGCTCGGCTATCTCTTTGTTGGCATTCCCTGCTGCAATCAGGCGCAGTACTCGCACTTCCGCCGGTGTAAGGGCCTCATCGGTCGCATGCTCGGTAAGTTCGTAAGAGGCGTCGGCAGAGATGGTCTTCCGGCCCGCATGGACGGCACGAATCCTCTCCAGTAGTTCCTTGTGTAACGTATTCTTGAGCAGGTATCCCTGAGCACCAGCCTTCAACGCACGGAGAATTTGGACATCGCCCGCATAAGTTGTCAGCATTATTATTCTTGCGTCGGGAAATTCATTTCGAATCGCAATCAGCGCGTCGAGGCCGTTCATTTCCGGCATTTGTAAGTCCATCAGCGTGACGTCCGGGTGCTGCGTCCGGAATTGTTGCATGGCTTCGCGACCGTTTGACGCTTCACCTACCAAAATCATATCGGGCTGAATACCGACTAGGCGTGCAATCCCTTGGCGTACGATGGGATGGTCGTCGACCGCTAGAATTCGGATTCGTGGGCCGCCCGTGCTCATGGTCGGCCTCCGACTTTATGCCCTCGCCAATCTTTCGTGAGAATCACGAACGTCTCTGAGCTGTGCCGTAAGCAGCGCTGGCAGGAAGGCACACTTCTATTTCCGTACCTAACCCGACTTTGCTCCACACCGTCAGTTTAGCACCCATGAGTTTGGAGCGTTCCTGCATGCCTGGCAACCCATAGTGTCCCTCACCCCCTCGACCCGAGAGAATCGCTGGATCAATACCTTTTCCATCGTCGCGCACACGCAATCGGAATTGCTCCTGGTCATAGCGGATCTCAACCTCGACCCGCCGCGCCTGTGCGTGCCGAAACGCATTCCGCAGTGCTTCAGCAGCAATCTTATAAATGTCGTCGCGAAGAATAGGATGAAGACTTCGCGACGTTCCTTCCACATGTACATCAAAGACAACAAGTTCCGAGTTGATCGCAAGCTCTTCGCCGAGCGTCCGTATTGCCAGAGCCAGGTCGTTCGTTTCGACGACGGACAAGCGCAACCCTTGTATCGCTTCTCGCCCCTCGACAATCGCATGCTTCGCCTGATGGATTGCTTTCTCAAGTGCCTTCTTGGCTTCGGCAGTTTGGAGCTCGGCGGGATGTTCCGGAAGCAGGTTAATGCCTGTCTGAAAATACAGCAGAATACCGTGGAAGCTTTGCAGCAGAGTGTCATGTAGCTCGCGCGCGATGCGCGTGCGCTCTCCGACGCGCGCGTCCAAGGTCATCTCAAACTCATGATGCAGCCGTCGGACGCGGTACTGGTAGATCGCCCACAGAAGTAGCAGGGCGGCGCCCACACACAATGCACGAAACCAATTCGTCTGGTAATAGGAGGGATCGATGGAGAACTCAAGCGTATCGCCTCGTTCGTTCCATACCCCACTATTGTTGGCGGCAATGACGCGAAACCTGTACGGGCCAGGACGCAAATTTGAGTACTGCACCTCGCGGTCGTTGATGACCTCTCTCCAGTCAGGGTCTTGGCCTTCCAGCTTGTACCTAAAGCGAACTTTTTCCGGGGCGGTAAGGCTGAGAGCGGTATAGTCAATCGTCAGGTCACGAATGCGCGGCGGTAGACGCAGGTTAAAGACTGGCGGCCCAGACGAGTTCTGCCACTGAACCTTGTCGTCTCCGATGATCTGCTGGATGTATACGGGAGGCGGGATTCTGTTGAAAGCCACATGTTGAGGATCAATGAGCTGAACACCATCTCCCGTATGGAACCATAGTTTCCCGTCGCGAGCCTTAGCTACGGAGGGGCCGAAGTACAAAGCAGCCGCACTCAGCCGCACGCCGTCCCCGGCATCCCAAATCGTCGTTTGGACATGGTGGTTCGGGTCCTTGATCCATTCTTCCAGTTCGCTCCGTGTGATGCGTACCAAACCGCAAAACGTGTACAGCCACAACGCACCGTCGCGGTCTTCGATAGACCAATGAATAGTGTCACAGGGTAAGCCATTCTTCATCGTGAGCGTAACAATCCGCCCGTCTTTGATGCGACTGAGGCCGCCCTCAGTTCCAGCCCACACGACTCCTTCGCTGTCAATTCGCAGACCAGAAACATGGCCCCTTCCCAAGCCGTCCGCGACGGCATACTTCGCGCGTACTTGACCGTCCTTGAAATAAATGACGCCGCCGTCGGTCCAGAATGAAAGCCAAACCCCACCTCGATCACAGACTGCAACCTTGGCTTGTTGGTGCCTCCCCAAAGCTGACCAGGGAAAGTGCTCGACCAACTGGCTTTTGAGCACGTGCGTGAGACCTCGATTTCCGGAGAGCCAGAGATTGTCGGCCTCGTCTCCTGCCATGGAATAGACTTCTGTGCTGGGTACCCCGCCTACGGCCTGAAATCTACCGTCCGCCAAATAGGCAAGTCCATGGGGCGTGAAAACCCAAACGTGTCCGCGATGGTCGGAAAAAAGAGACTGAACCGTATCGTCTGGTAGCCCGTCTGCCTTGGTCAACGTGACGACCTGCCCATCCTTCCAGTGGATCAGACCGTCGCGCGTCGCGACCCAAATGCTCCCGTCAGCCCCGGCGACCAACGAGTTCGTATCCGATAGACCGTGTTTCACCGAAGTGGTATTGACCGGGAGTTCTCGAAATCGGTCGATCCCTCGAGTTGTGCCGACCCAGACATTGCCTTCACGGTCTTCGAACAGACTACAGATAATGTTTCCTGACAAATTATCTGCCGTAGTAAATATGTCCGTTTGGCCGTGGTGTAAGTGGATGATGCCTCGATCGTGAGTTCCGATCCAAAGACCTCCATCTCGGTCCCGGAGCAATTTGTTCGAGTCGACATCTCGGTCTAGCAGCAGCACGTTTGCATTGCTTGCACTACGAATAGGGTACGACTCGAGTTTGTCGCTCAAGAACTGCTTAAGCCCGCGTTCACGAATCGCGATTAACAGGTTTCCGTTGTCCGTCTTATTAAGGTCATCGATCCGCATTCCGAGCGTTGGGTAACGCTTCGGAGGGCCGGGCCTCCATCGCCAAAGTCCGGACTCTGCCCCGGCCCAGAGAGTGCCTGAGTTGTCCTCGTACAGACTCCAAACGAACCCTCCGAATGCGCCGTCGTCTCCGTAGCATCGCGCGCGTCCGTTTTGGATAGCGCACAGTCGACCTGCCGGAGTATCCGATTCCTTCCCGAGTATCCCGGCCCATACTGTTCCGTCGCGATCTTCCAGCAGAGAAGTTACGAAGACTTCGCCAACCTCCGGGTGCGCGGTTATTTCGCTGCCATTCCAACTTACTAGGCCGGCGAACGTCCCAATCCACAGGGTGCCGTTGCGCGTGACGAGCAGGCTGTAAGGAGCACTCGGGAGACGCTGCCCCCCGGGTGGTTGCCAAGGAACAGCGCGAATGCCATCAAAGCGAAACAAGCCAAATTCGCTGCCGAGCCAGAGATAGCCATCCGGCGTTTGGGCCATCGCAAAAATGGCGCCGACGGACAACCCTTCCCGGGCGGTCCAGGCCGTGTGCCCGTATTGATTGACTTCGAGCGATGGGTCCAGCGCCAGAATGGGCGAAGCCCCGAGCAGAAAAGCGATCGTGCTGATCGTGAAAAGAGCCAGCGCGGGTTTCATTTGCAAACTTGCCCCGTCGGAATACTGACATTCTAGAATGCAAGAACCTACAAGAAAAGGTCAGTCGTTCACGAGTGGCCGACGTGCGCGGCGGTCGCTTTCCATGCCGGTTGTGTCAGATGGGTTCGATGCGTCGTGATCGGACGGCGCACGCACAACAACATGCAGACGCAGCCGCTCACAAATGTACTGCGAATAAGAGGTGTCAGCAATGAAGACGGCGCCAAATCGACCAAAGAAAGACAGTAGGTCTTCGCCCGAGGCATCCATGAAACTCACTTCCGATAGGTCCACGATCAACCTGATTCCGGCGCGATAACGTGTCATCAGCGAGCGAGCACTCACTGCCTCCTCGCCGACCAAGCGGCCTTGGAGTACGAGCGTCATGGTGTTGGCGGAATCCTGGACCTCGACCCGTAACATGGGACCTCCTCCGCAATCTACCGGCCGCGAGCGTCAGCTGGAGAGGCTCTTCAGACAACTAAAGCAGTTCATTTGCCAAGAATCGAGTACGTAAGTGGCTGAGCGGAAACCGAATGTTGCGAACCGCCTCAAAGCCCCGCACGACCGAGCGACGGGCAGTGCCGTGATGCGGGCATCATCCCTGAAAGTAGGATTAGCAAAGTGGGTGGGTCGAGAATTGGACTTTGAGGCTCTAGCGCCGAGTGCGTCAAGCGGAATAGTCCGCGCGACTAATGTTCAGTTTGTTCATCTTGTTTTGGAGCGTTGTTCGTTTTAGGCCTAGACGCTCCGCAGCTCCGCCCTTGCCAGCAATTTTCCCGGAAGCGGCGATCAAGGCATCGATGATGACCTGCCGCTCAGCCTGTTCAAAACGCGGTGCGGCTGAAACGGCGGTGCGGCCCGACGCTTTGGTCAGCTCTCCCTGTAGAACATTCAACTCGTCCCCTTGGGTGAAAATCACGCAGCGCTCGATGAAGTTTTCCAACTGCCGAATGTTACCAGGCCAATCGGCGTTCACCAGCGCCTCCATCGCCCGTTTTGGAACAGACTTAATGCGCTTTTGCATTTGGCGGGAATGGCGCGATACAAAATAGTGCACCAGGAGTGGAATGTCCTCGCGCCTGTCGCGAAGCGGAGGAATTTCGATCGGAAAAACATTCAAGCGGTAAAAAAGGTCCTCGCGGAACTGGTCGTTTGCGATCATCCTGGGCAGATCGCGATGTGTTGCGGCAATTAGACGAACGTCCACGCGAATCGTTTTCGTACTTCCAAGTCGCTCGAATTCTTGTTCCTGTAGAGCGCGCAAAAGCTTGGGCTGCAGTTCGAGACTGATATCGCCAATTTCATCCAAAAAGAGAGTACCGCGATCGGCCAATTCGAACCGGCCTCGTTTCTGCATCAGCGCGCCTGTGAAAGCGCCCTTTTCGTGGCCGAACAGTTCACTTTCCACGAGTCCCGAAGGGATGGCGGCGCAGTTCAGACGTACAAACGTGCGCTCGCGGCGCGGACTCAGGTTATGAACTGCCCGCGCGAACAGCTCTTTGCCAGTTCCGGTCTCGCCGTGCAGCAACACGGTCGAGTTCGTGGGGGCGACAATCGCAATTTGGTCCAGCACTTTGCGGAGCGCGGCGCTGTTACCAATGATGTCCTCGAAGTTATGCTCGGAGCGGATTTCTGACTCGAGATATAAGCGTTCTTCTTCAAGCCGATCTCTAGCATCCGTCACCCGTCCATACGCGACCGCATTGTCGACTACAAGGGCGATTTGGGTGCTGATCTGAGTCAGCAGATCCACATCTTCCTGCCTGAGCGTGTTCGGTTGGCGGCTGCCCATCGTTATTACGCCCAGCGGACCATTGGCAGTCACCAAAGGGGTGATCGCCATTGAAGATATTGACTCTGCTTTGATTCTCATAACGCTTTGAGCGGGCAGCTTCTCGATGTCCTCGACCGACAGCAATTCGGGAACGCGGGTCCGCAACTTCTGGCGATCCGCATCGGTAAGTTCAGATTTTTCTAGACCAAGCATAGAGCCGTTGCTGCTTGGGAAATCCAGCACTACGCGTTCGAGTTGATTCGAATGTTTATCGATAAGCCAGAATCCGACGAAATCGCTTCCAAAAAAGTTGCGTATCGATGTCGATGCTGAGCGAAACAATTCATTGAGATCCAGCTTAGAAACGATGTGGTTGTTGATCTCGAGCAGCAACTTGAATCGATCCCGCTCTCTGACGACTTGCCTCTGGTACAGCTCTGCATTATCCTTCGCGAGCGCAAACTCGAACGCCACGGCGACGTGCATGGCGAGAGAGCGGAGGAGTTCGACATCTTCGGCGGCGAATTGCTGGCCGCGGTCTTTAGTCACCACAAGAAGCCCATATCGCTGCTGGGACGTAGACACCGGGAACACATAGGTAGGACGCCCGACAGACTCAGCTGCGAAAGGGGCCAGCTCGCGATGTTTCAACATTTCCTCCGATACGTCCGGGAGGAAAACCGGTTCCAGATCCGCAAGCACCTTCGCGACGGCGCCAGTCCTGGAGATTTTCGTGCCAATCTTGATCTCAGGCGAGTCTGCGTCGCGATCGAATTCGATTAGGTGGAGACTTTCTCCATCACTCCCAAGGACATAAAGGTGGGCTCCATGGAGTCGACAGCCGCTGGACAGTACCGCACGAAAGCTGTGGAGAACAGCCTTTACCGTAGGTTGTTCCACCATAGTTCGGGACACGTCGAGCAGAGCTCGATAGCGAGTATCCGTTGGGCCCGATGCGCTGTGATTGTCGGCCATTCGCATGAGACTATCACCCTTCGTATCGCTCTGTGACATCGAGAGATAGGTTCAATACGTACCGCAAACTCAAGAACGTACCGCATTGCCCTTGGCTTGCCTTTTCGTTTCTGGCAGCTCAATCCCGAATTGAGCTGCCACCTGAGCAGCACTGCTGAGATTCGTGGTTACCGGCAAACCGAGTTCCCGCCACGCTTTGAGCCCTCCTTGCAGCAGCCAAACATTAGAGATTCCCTTGCGACGGAGTGCCAGGGCTGTTCGCGCACTGGTGATCTGATTCGGCGACGAACAGTACAAAACAACCTGAACATCCGGTGGCACGCTGATTCTAGCTGAACTCCGCAGCGGCGCAGGCGAAATACGGGCCGCCCCGGGAATCCCGGGGATCAGCTTCGCGTTTTCCTGGCCTTCAACATCCAACAAGTCCAACGCCGCAACCTTTTTGCCGGTCTTCAAGTTCTGATATAGGAGCGCGGGGCTGACCACGCGCAGCCGGAGTTGCCTCATGATGCGAACCAATTCGAACGCTCGCCAGATGAAGTAACAGAGAATGCCGCCGATCATGACGGCGAGGACTCCGCCCACGCGACTTAACACCTCGGCTACGATGTCAAGACGATCTGCAAACCAATAGCCCAGGAAACAATACCCCGAAGACCAGAGCAGGGCGCCCACCGCGTCAAACACAAGGAACAGAATCGTCGTGACATTCAGTGCTCCCGCCAACGGTGGCATCAGGCCATCCAAACCCGGGATGAATTTGGCAAACATCAACCCAGGCAATCCCCGCCGTGCGAAAAACCTTCGAGCCTTGATCGAACAGTGCTGCCCATCCATGCTAAACGAACAAAGTGCTCGGACTACTCTGAATCCCTGCCAACGACCCAACATGAACCACGCATAATCTGCCAACAGAGAACCCACTACACCTACCAGAATGACGCTACCGAGGTGCAAGCTGCCGCTCGCCACGAGTGCTCCTGCCGTCATTAAAAACAGGACAGCAGGCACCGGGAGACACAGCTGGTTTGCGAACACCGCTAAGAAGATCATTGGATAGCTGAGGGTCACAGCGTGGCTAGACATGGGGAATATTTACGGATTGACTCCTTCCGTTTGCGGAACCGCCCACATTTTCTGGTTGCATTCGTCTCGCCAAACCTGAGACAGGACGTGCGCTCCTAACTAAATCATTGGTTCGCAATCGAGGATCATGCGATATAACCCACGGCAGGCCACGGAGGTGCTCTCTCCTAGGTCAACCGGTGCCCGCATCCGGGCACCGAAATCAGCCCGCAATCCCCAAGCCCCGTGTTTCTCGGTCAGTCTTTTGGCAACTTGGTTGCAATTTCTCCACGAAACGTCGGTCGAACAAAATTGTGGGCGACCTGTAACCTAGGAGCCGAGAGTTGGCAGGTCGCAGGCCGTCATTCATAAGGAACACTTTATATGCGTCGAAATGCGATTCGGACAGGGACGGTGCTGGCGTGTATCCTCCCATTGCCCTTCCTGTTCCTGGCAGCTCAGGAAAAGACTTTGTCCGCAGTCGACGGGCAGGTGGGACAGTCAAGAGTGATTCACGTCGAGGCTGAGGATCAAAGTAAGAGCCCCTCGACGCAGCCTTTTTCGTTGCGGAGTGGTGTAACGATTCGTCTTTCCGGCGATTGGGGGCCGGACCTCTATGATCGAACTCCTACTCCGTCCGCGCTGCACCCCTACGCCCCACTGGAAATAGGCTTCTCTGAATTCCTGAATCTGCAAAATCTTAGAGACCATTCCCTACTCAAGCTGGCGAGCAGCAACAATCCTTTTGAGGGACGCGATCAACGTGACCTGGATGCGCAAATGCACGAACTGCCCAGTTCCGGCAGGGGGTTACTCAATTATCTGTCTTATTTCTTTTTCCCACCGCCCCCGCACTGTGTCGAGCAGGCGTTTGCAGAGTATGGGCGTGACAGAAGGAAATTTAAGCCCGATGAAGATGCCGATGTCAACATAGCCCTCAACTGCGAGTATTTGCCGACGCTCCCCGATTTCTATTCAGCCCAGCTCAGTCACGGATTGGTTTTCCGCCGCCTCTCAGGCTTGGAGACCGTCGACTCAACTTGGGGAGAATTCTATCTTCCAGAGGTGGAACAGGTCGAAACCAACGGACTGACATTTTTTGTTTATGAGGCGCAAGGTCTAGAACAGCTCACTCTGCAAACTGTGCGGCAGTTCAATTTGCCGGAGGACTTGCAAGGTGCGAAGCTGGATTTCTTTTGGGCCATTGGGGCGCCAAGTCCTTTTCCTTTTATGGTGGACCCGACTCATAGGAACGCTCCACTCGTTCATGTAGTTTACGCCGGTACTGATCTCGGGCCGAATCAACGCCCAGTGTTTATGAAGCTCCTTCAGAAGGTCACTATTGCCGGCGGCGCTCAAGGTACCACAATCCGTTGACGCCGCAAGTAGCAGCCGAAGCACAGGGGTTTTTCGCAGACGACGGCTCTTTCCACATTATGAATCCGAAGCGGAGCTAGCGTGTTAATTGCGTCGAACCAACACAACAATCGATCGCGGAGCCACTCGGTATGTCCCGCTCTGTAGTGGCGAACCCAAGTCAGAGAAATCATCAGGAGTCGGCAGCGCTGTGTCCACAATTCTCACCCAATCGTGGTGCGATCCCTCCTGGATTTGGAACTCCAATTCTTGCCAATATGCGTTGATCATCACATAGATATCGTCATCTGTCTGAGATGCGCCGTGGACGCAAAACGCGAGACTCCGTGAATCAGGGACCAAATCGACTGTGGCACCAGTGCCATACCAGGTGATGTCCTCCCGCCAAAATCGGCTGCGGCATAGAGAAGGATGCGATTTCCTGAACGCGATCATCTTTTGAAAAAAGCGAAAAATGCCTTGATTCGCCTGAAGTTGGGTCCAGTCAAGCCACCCGATTTCGTTATCCTGGTTGTAGGGATTGTTGTTACCGAATTGCGTGTTCAGGAATTCATCACCGGCCCGGAACATCGGGATGCCATTCGACAGCAAGAGCAGACAGCAGAAGTTCTTGACCTGCTTTCGGCGAAGCGCCATGACGTCCGCCGGTGCTCCTTCGTGCCCTTCATGACCGCAGTTCCAACTGTGATTCTGATCCATGCCGTCCTGATTGTTATGACCGTTCTTCCAGTTGTTCTTCTGGTTGTAGGAAACCAGGTCATAGAGCGTGAAACCATCATGAGAATCTATATAGTTCACGGTTTGGTACGCATGATAGGCATCGGCGCGGCTGTCAGGAAACAGATCGTCACTGCCATAAACGCGGCGCATCAGGTCTGAAGTCGTTCCTAGGTCGCCTTTGACAAAGCGACGCACATCATCGCGAAATCGCGCGTTCCATTGCAGCCAGGTCAACCCAGGAAATCCACGTCCGAGCTGATACGCGCCGGTGTCCCAAGGTTCGGCGATCAACTTCAACGGACCCAATTCTGGATCGGCGGCAATTTCACTGAAAATCGGTGCATCTCCCCAATTCAGTGATCCATCGACACTACGACTGAACACCGAAGCCAGATCGAAGCGAAATCCGTCGATGTGCATTTCGTTTTTCCAGTAGCGCAAGCTGTCCATGACCATTTTTCGCACGTGCGCCTGACCGAAGTTTAAGGTGTTACCGGTACCTGAATAATTGGCGTATGGTTCCGCAGGGTCGGAGGACTGCATGTAGTAACCGGCTCCGTCGAAGCCCTTGTAGCTGTAGAGTGGGCCGCGATGATCGCCTTCGCACGTGTGGTTATAAACGACATCAAGCACCACAGCGATTCCTGCCTGGTGCAGAGCCTTAACCATTTCTTTGAATTCAAGATGCTGCCCATCATCATCACGGCTGGAAGCATACTGCGCATGCGGAGAGAAAAAGCTGAGAGGCATGTAGCCCCAATAGTCACTCTCTTGAGGATCTCGTTGGAATATTGGCATCAGTTCGACGACCGTTATCCCTAGTTCCTTCAAATACGGGATCTTTTCCACCAGTCCGGAATAGGTGCCGGCACGCGAAGGATGTACGCCTGAATTCGGATTCCTGGTGAAACCTTTTACGTGAAGCTCATAGATAATTGCATCCGATTCGGGACGAGGTGGGGTGTCATCGGACCAGTCGAAAACAACATCATGCCCCGTCAGTACTCCTAAAGGCGCTTTTCCAGCGTTGGGGCCGGGCATCATCGCCAGCTTTCGGTCAAATTCTGGCGGAAAGAAGATACATCGAGCATAGGGATCGAGTAGAAGTTTGTCGGAATCAAAGGCATGGAGCGCTGAGACGTTCTGCCCTGAGATCGAGTAGCCATAATAGCGAGCGCCACGCATTTCGCTGAGCTGAAGCCTACAATGCCAGATTCGTCCTGTCTTGTTGTGGACAAAGTCGAAGTGGAACGTCGTTACGGGGTTCGTCAGATCACAGGCAGAATAGAGCAATAGGGTGACGCTTTCCGCATGCTCCGCATGCACCGCAAAATTGAACGCCTGCTCGTGTTCTATCCAAGTGGCACCCAATGGAAGTGGACTTCCTTCGGTTTGTGCCCAGCTGAAGCGTTTGCGTGCGACCGTCTTTGCCGACCCCTCTTCGACCGATCGGTTTCCAGTAACTCGTTCATACGCCGGCTTGCTCATCTAATTCACCGTTGTTTTCGTAGCAGCGCATCGATTTGTCCGTCAAATCGCGCAGCCATTGGAAAGCGGAGGTCGTCAGCATATTTTCGGTCACGCGCCAGCGCCAATTCCCGGCCGAGGTACCAGGCACATTCATTCGACTCTCGCCTCCTAGGTCTAACACGTCCTGTAGGGGCGCAATCGTCACGGCTGCGATGGAAGACCACGCCAGTTCAATCAGTGCTGGTGCGGCTTCGGCACTATTCGCCAATCGTCGTCCGAGGCAAGCCCACAGAGTCTGTTTTTGTGAAACCGGCGATCGTTCATACCATTCTCGAGTGGGCGGATTGTCGTGTGTGCCCGTATATGCGACGGTGTTGCTGACAAAGTTTTGCGGAAGGTAGGCATTGTCCGACTTACCGTCAAATGCGAACTGCAAAACTCGTGTACCCGGGATTTTAAGCTGGTCGCGTAAGGAAGCCACGTCCGCAGTTATGATTCCAAGGTCCTCTGCGACAAATGGCAATCTACCCAGCTCTCTCTGGATCACCTGGAAGAAATTGGCCCCAGGGCCCGGCACCCACGTGCCGCACTGAGCTGTCCGAGCCCCGACTGGCACATGCCACGCAGCTGAGAAGCCCCTGAAGTGATCCAACCGAATCACGTCTACATGAGCCAGTAGTGTGCGAATTCTTTCGATCCACCACCGATAACTCGTCGAACGGAGTGCGTCCCAGTTGTACACCGGATTGCCCCATCGCTGCCCATCGGCACTGAAGTAGTCGGGGGGAACTCCAGCGACGAAACGCGGGCGACGCCGCTCATCGAGCAGGAAAAGCTCGGGATTCGCCCAAACATCGCTAGAATCAGGCGACACAAAGAACGGAAGGTCGCCAATCAGCCGCACTCCCTTGGAGTGGGCGTATTCCTTGATCTGATCGGCTTGTCGCAGCAGCAGAAATTCTCCGAGTCGAACGCGATCAATTTCACGCGCCAGCTCTCGGCGCGCTTTAGCTAGAGCGGAGGGTTTTCGTTGGACCAGATCTTCGGGCCAGTCGAGATAATAGGCACCGCCAAACTGGTGTTTTAGCGCACGAAACAGAGCATAGTCTTCAAGCCAGCTTTCCTGCGTCGCACAGAAATCCTGATATGCCGGCTGCAAATCGCGACGTTCGCCAGCATCAAACCTTGCCCACGCTCTTTCCAGCAACTCTTCTTTGAAAGGAATCACGGAATCGTAGTCGACCAGATCGCATGGGAAGCGCGGACTCGCGCAGTCCTTCGAGGTGAGCAAGCCGTCCGAAAGCAAGCACGCGGGACTGATGAGCAAAGTATTACCGGCAAAGGAAGATAGCGATTGGTACGGCGAATTTCCGTAACCAGTTGGGCCCAGCGGTAACGCCTGCCACCATACTTGTCCGGCATCATGGAGACAATCGACCCAGGAAAACGCCGAAGGGCCGAGGTCACCGATCCCATAGGGCGAGGGCAAAGACGTGACGTGCAGCAGAACACCGGAACTGCGGTAATCCCGCGGAAATGGTGGAAACACATCTTCGTTGTACTTGACGATCATTTCCCGCTTGAAATCCATGGACGTCTCCTTTCGCCACGGAGAGAAAATGCTCGCTGCACTTCTACGGTATAGGGCACGGTTCTGCCTGCCAGATGTCGCGAGCGTATTCAGCGATCGTTCGGTCACTGGAGAATTGTCCAGAACTCGCAATATTCAGAACCGCCTTCCGGGCCCACTCGGCTGGACTTGCATACAGCGCGCCAACTGCTTCTTGTGCTCGGCAATACGCTCCGAGGTCCGCCAAATGCATGTAGTAGTCGCCGTGAGCCAGAAGCGTCTCGCGTATCGGAGCGAAAACACCAGGTTCCTTCTGACTAAAATGATCAGAGAAAATGAGGTCTAACGCCATGCGAGTCTCGGGATCGTTCTCATAATGCCAGTGCGGGTTGTACCAGTTCCGACTGTTCTGAACTTGTTCCGCAGTCAAGCCGAATAGGAAGAAGTTGTCTTCGCCGGCTTCCTCCGCCATCTCGATCGTCGCGCCGTCGCGAGTGCCGACAGTGAGCGCTCCGTTCATCATGAGTTTCATGTTGCTCGTTCCGCTTGCTTCATAACCAGCGGTAGAGATTTGGTTCGAAACGTCACTCGCAGGTATCAGGCGTTCGGCTAGCGACACGTTGTATTCCGGGAGAAAAACGACCTTCATTCGCCCGCGGATAGCGGGATCGCCATCGATCGTCGCTGCTAGATTGTTAATAAACTTGATGATTAGCTTCGCGAAGTGATAGGCAGGTGCGGCCTTTCCAGCAAAGAAGAATGTGCGAGGCACCACCTCTAAATTGGGATTCGCGCACAGCCTGTTGTAGAAAACAATAATTCGCAAGGCATTCAGCAGTTGGCGTTTGTATTCGTGAATACGCTTGATCTGGCAGTCGAAAACAGAGTCGGGGTCAACCTTTTGGCCGGAATTCGTCCTCAGCCAATCCACGAAACGCATTTTGGCTTCCCGCTTCGATGCGAGGAATGAAGAACGAAAGCCGTTGTCCTCAGCGAGCGGTTTCAACCCTTTTAGCTCACTGAGATTGGTAATCCATGCGTCGCCGATGGCGCCTGAGATAGCACCGGCCAGTTTCGGATTGGCTTGCAAGAGCCATCGTCGGGGCGTCACGCCATTCGTCTTGTTGCTAAAGCGCTCCGAGTACATTTCGGCAAGGTCTTTGACGGTGGTAGTCCGCAAGAGCTTGGAGTGAATTGCGGCAACCCCATTTGTACTGTGCGACCCGACTATAGCCATGTTCGCCATGCGGATTTTGCGTACGGTGCCCTCTTCCACAAGGCTAACCCGAGTCGCGCGCCCACCATCGCCGGGAAATCGGCGTTGGACTTCGTCCAGAAGACGCCGGTTGATCTCGTACACGATCTCCAGGTGCCGAGGGATAAACATCTCAAAGAACTCGACGGGCCACTTCTCGAGCGCTTCAGGAAGCAGCGTGTGATTCGTGTAGGCGAGTGTCTTCCTGGTCAGATCCCACGCATGGTCCCATCCCAGGTGCACGTCGTCCAACAAAATTCTCATCAACTCAGCGACGGCTAAGGCTGGATGCGTGTCATTCAGCTGAATCGCCGCTTTCTTAGGCAGTTGCTCCCAATCGCTGTTTGCTCGCCGGAACCGCCGCACGATGTCAGCGAGTGAGCAAGCCACCAGGAAATACTCCTGGACGAACCGTAGTCCCTGCCCCGGAGTCGTGGAGTCGTTCGGATAGAGCACCCGAGTAAGCGACTCCGCACCGAGAGTCTCAGCTAGCGCGCCTACGAAATCACCGCTGCCAAATTCCTGAATGTCGAAATAATCCGGTGCCGCCGCGGCCCACAGGCGCAATGTGTTGACCGTCTTTCCACCGTACCCCACTATCGGCCGATCGAATGGTATGCCAAACCACGTTGATGGTCGCCCCGGGATCAGTTGAAAGTTGCCTCCGACCAGCTTGTACGAGCATCCCAATTTCACTTCCACGATCTCGACAGGTCGTGCAACCTCCCAAGGATCGCCCCAGCGGATCCAATTATCAGGGTTTTCCTTCTGCCAGCCTTCAGCGATGCTTTGTTTGAACATCCCATACTCGTAGCGCAGACCGTATCCGACGGCTGGCAGTTGCATCGTGGCCATAGAGTCTAGGAAGCACGCCGCCAAGCGCCCGAGACCTCCGTTGCCTAACCCTGCATCCGGCTCTTGCTCCAGCATTTCGAGCCAATCGATTCCTTTCTCCTTCACCGCATACTGGACCACTGGACTAAGCAAGAGATTGCTTATGTTGTTGGTCAGGGAGCGACCGATTAAAAACTCCATCGAGAGGTAGTAGACGCGTTTGGCATTTGCTTCTTCATAGGTACTCCTGGTTAGCTCCCAGCGTTGTGCGAGCACGTCCCGTATCGAATGGGAGAACGCCTCGAACCGTTCTCGCGCAGTGGCGACTCGAGGGTTGATGACCCGGTCGAAAACGAGGTGACGATCGTAAAAAGCGCCCTCCGAGCCGACAAATGCTATTGGGCCGCATCCGTACTGTTTCAGGAGTTCCGAGACGCGCCATTCTTCCGGCGTTCGTGGGGCAGAATTAACGTGCAGCGCTGTGACACCTTTTGTGCTCATTGGCATCCTTCAATTGCAGTGAACTGATTCTCAAATTTTCACGACGCTCGCGTTTGCGGCGAACAAACTCGCTTTACCGCAGCCATCTCCACCCGGTGATCTCCGGATTATCAATGCCATGTTCGTAGGCATACGCACGGCAAGCGATCTGCGCGTTGCGGAACTTTTCTTTTGCGTAGCCACCGATGCGTTGCAGCCGGGGAACCCGGTCTATGGCATCAATTGCAAGGCTGAAGCGGTCTACCTCGTTGTTGATCGCCAGTTCCATAGGCGTGTTGATGTTTCCCTTTTCTTTGTAACCGCGAACGTGGAGGTTGTGGTGGTTGTGCCGGCGATATGCCAGGCGGTGAATCAGCCATGGATACCCGTGGAAATTGAAGATGATAGGCTTGTCGCAGGTAAACAGAGAGTTGAAGTCTGCGTCCGCCAAACCGTGGGGATGTTCGGTGCTCGGTTGTAGCTTAAAAAGATCGACAACGTTAATGAAGCGGATTTTAATGTCGGGGAATTCGTCGCGCAGCAATGCCGTTGCCGCCAGCGCCTCTTGTGTCGGGATGTCCCCCGCGGAAGCCATGACCAAGTCGGGCTCAGTTCCCTGGTCATTGCTGGCCCAATCCCAGGTGCCGATCCCCTTCGTGCAGTGCGTAATCGCGGCGTCCATATTCAGGTATTGCAGATGCAGTTGTTTATCGGAAACGATCACGTTGATGTAATTCTCTGTACGCAGGCAGTGGTCGGCTACAGACAGCAAGCAATTCGCGTCCGGAGGAAGATAAATCCGGGTTACCGCAGCGCTTTTATTAAGGACCAGATCCAGAAAACCGGGATCCTGGTGCGTAAAGCCGTTGTGGTCCTGCCGCCAGACTGTCGCTGTAATCAACAGATTCAGCGAGGCAATTTTGCGGCGCCACGACAGATGATTGCAGATCGACAGCCATTTGGCGTGCTGGTTGAACATGGAATCGATGACGTGGACGAAGGCTTCATAGGAGGACAAGAACCCGCTCCTGCCGGTAAGCAGGTATCCTTCCAGCATTCCCTCGAGTGTGTGCTCGCTGAGCATCTCGATCACACGTCCGTCCGTCGCCAACTCGGTGCCATCCTCGTCTTCGGGAAAATATTCCGCGATCCAGAACTTCTTCGAAGCCTCATATACGGCCTGTAATTTGTTGGAGGAGGTTTCATCGGGGCCAAAAACGCGGAAATTGTCGCTGTTCAACCTCATAACGTCGCGAAGGTATCGTCCGAGCGGCGGCACGTTCTCTACCTCAATTGCTGCGGGGCGGTCCAGCTTTATTGCGTAGTCGCGAAAATCCGGTAAGCGGAGAGCCCTCTTCAACATTCCCCCGTTCGCGTGCGGGTTCGCACTCATTCGGCGGTTTCCTTTTGGCGCGAGCTCTTTCAGTTGTGTGGTCAGCCGGCCGTTCCCGTCGAATAGCTCCTCAGGCCTTTGTTCGCGCATCCATTTCTCCAGAATCCGTAACTGTTCGGGATTCCTTTTAACCTCAGTCAAAGGAACCTGGTGCGCTCGCCAAGAACCTTCGAGTCGGTGACCGCCGACTGCTCCCGGTGCACCCCAGCCTTTCGGAGTGCGAAGTACGATCATCGGCCAGCGGGGTCGCTTCGCCACGCCGGTCCCGCGGCATTCCCGCTGACATGTCCGGATTTCGGCGACGCAATGTTCGACGGTAGCTGCCATCGCCTGGTGCATGCTGTTCGTATCGGAGCCTTCCACAAAATAAGGTGTCCAACCGTACCCGCGGAATAGGTTTTCCAGCTCTTCGTGGCTAATGCGCGCCAGGAGCGTGGGATTGTTAATTTTGTAGCCGTTCAAGTGCAGGATCGGGAGGACTGCCCCGTCGCGGACAGGATTCAGGAACTTGCTGATGTGCCAGGAAGTCGCAAGTGGGCCAGTTTCCGATTCCCCGTCGCCCACTACGGCGGCGACGATCAACTGCGGATTGTCGAAGGCTGCGCCGCAGGCATGCGAAAGCACGTATCCCAACTCACCTCCTTCGTGTATCGAGCCAGGAGTTTCCGGCGTGCAGTGGCTTCCAATGCCTCCAGGAAACGAAAACTGCCTGAAGAACTCTTGCAGGCCTACCTCGTCTTCGCTCTTCTCCGGATAAATTTCGGAATATGTGCCCTCGAGATAGGTGGGCGCCAAAACGCCAGGAGCACCGTGGCCTGGGCCTGCCATGAAGATCATGTCCAGATCGAGTTTCTTAATCAGACGATTCAGGTGAGTGTAAATGAATGCCAACCCTGGGCTCGAGCCCCAATGCCCCAGCAGGCGATTCTTGATATGTTCAGGCTTCAAAGGCTCCTTCAATAACGGATTCGATTGAAGGTAAATCATCCCCAGCGCCAGATAATTGCACGCTCGCCAGTATGCGTGGATTTTCCGCAGTTCCTCCGCAGTCAGCGGAGTTCCCTGCACTGTGGAACGCGCTTCACCAAAAGCACTCACGGAACGTGATGCGGTTTCTTCAACGAGTACTCTCGACGGCATTAATCGGGCTCCTTGCGTCGGCGCCGTGCAGGCCGCTGGCTCGTTATGGACACGCAAGAGAAGTGCCACTCCCGAATGGTGAGAAAACAGCAGCTTCCGGAACATGAGAGTTCTTCCTGCCCGAATGCGGTCAGCGTGCGCCCAGAGCCTGGCGGCTCTCACGATGAAAGGTGGCCAGCGAATCGTTGCTATGTGCTTTTCCGGAGTCACACTTGAACAATGAATCGAGCTGAGCATTCGATGGCCACTCGAATGCATTAGCGACGGAATCTTTGCTGGCGGAAGATCAACGCAAGTTCGGAAAGGAAAAATACGATGTGGCAAAAATCTCGAGACTGGACGGCAAAGTTCGGTCCTGCCTTGGTAATGGCGCTCCTCGCGTGCTCCGTGACGTACGCGCAGGATGTGAGAACGAACTACATGCCGGGAACTGACTTTTCGAAATATCACACCTACGCATGGGTCGACGAGGTAAAGGGCGTACCCCGAGTGGGTGGCCAGCCTGATCAGATTCTGGACGCCCAGGTCAAGCAGGCGGTCGATGCACAAATGACGGCCAAGGGGTTCATCAAGGGGGTGGACACAGAGAAAGTCGATATAGTGCTCGGCTACCAACTCGCTATAGATCGGGAGAAGCAGATAAACGGTTTCGCGGATGGTTGGGGAGGGTGGGGCGGCTGGGGCCCATGGGGAGGCGGCCTGAATTCATTTTCGGCTGTGACTTCGACGGTCAATATCGGCACATTTGTTCTTGGCATATATGACCCTGCTGCAAAGAAGCTTGTCTGGATAGGTGCCGCTCAACATGCCCTTGAACCCAGCAAAAAGCAGGAGAAAAACCAGGAAAGGCTCAACAAGGGAGCGCAAAAGCTGCTGAAAGACTTTCCACCAGGACGGAAATAGGCAAGTTTCCAAACCTTTACCGATCAGGTGTTTGATCCGTGAAAGAGAGGCTGGATCATCTTTTTGAGGAAAATGTGGAAGAGAATTGGTCAGGAATCTAATGGACGGAGTGCGGCACCCATTTTTGAGTGGAATCCTAGCCCACAACGTGCAATTGCAAAGACCACACCCAAATTAATCTCTGACCGCCTATGGGATCGCGGGCGCTCAGTTCCGCTGCGGTCGAAACAACATGCTTTCTCGATGGAGGATTCACCTTGACTGTCCAGTGGCCGATCAGCCCTCGCCCAACTTGAAGACCAGGTACTATCACTTTTTCGGATTCAGCTTTGACCATTGCTCTTCACCTTTGCTGGCAACCCATGTGGTCGCATCACATTGGATATTCTCTCGAGTCGGCTACCCATCTAGATGGGCGATTCGACCAAGACAAATCAATTCGAATAGCGGACCGCGATGCTGACGGTGTCGACAATCGCGAGCAGCAGACCCACACCTACCAGCACAGAGACTGCAAGAATTTGATCCTCCATGCTGTCGGCCCGCAAGTACGTGCCTATCGGGTATGCGATAGCAATCATGTTAAGCGACCCCAATACCGACCAAAATTGTTCCTTGGTTTTGTTTTTCCGCATTGATCACCTCGAGAACTGTGTTCACTCTCAGCGAAGTGCAGGTCGAATGCCAGGACAAGTCTTTGCTAAGTGCTGACTGCAGTTCTTCTTATCTGACGATGAGGAACGTAACAGTGCCCGTCCGAGGGCACTGACTCAGCCTCGGGCAAAATTGGCTGCTCGTAAAGCGCGCTCCGCAAAGGTTCGGCTAATGGAGGGGAGACGCCCGAATTTGGAAGAGCTGCCCGATGCTGCTCTAGCGTGTTGCCAGGATGGCTCGCGACTTTCCTCTAGCACGATGTGCTCTCAGCGAGACTTCGGATGCTGCACGCGGAGGTCGAGAAACCTTCCAGTACGAATAGAGAGCAATGATCCACACCAGATTTGCACCGACGGCGCTTCCAATGAAGGCGAAGCGAATTAGGTTAAGAACGGCGAACGCTAACAGAGCGTATGGCAAGAAGCACCGGCGGATGATGAATTCCGTATTTCGCGCCACATACATCAAAGGATTGCGTGTTTGCTGTTCGGCCTTGCGCTGCCAAACATTCAAGAATCGTTCCGGATGTCTTGACGAAAAGTAATGCCGGGCAAAGCCAACCACCAGAAAACTACTCATAGCTCCAAAAAGCAGAACGCCACCCCATACCAGGTATGCGTCGGTTCCGCGGCTTTTGGCCAGCCCCAGACTCATTCCCGCAAACATGAAAATGTAATAGAGGTAATCGCAAACAGTTTCCAACCAGCATCCGAATTTGCTCACTTGGAGTTTCAGCCGCGCAACTTCCCCATCGCATCCATCTAAAATGCTCGCCCAAACAGAAAGAAGCGCGCCGATCAGTGTATTTCCATAACCGCCGAGTGCAAAAAACAGGCCCGATAAGAAACTAACACCGAGCGTGAACAACGTTACCATGTTCGGCGTAATCGGAAATCTGCTGATGGCCCGGCTCACGGGAATCGAGACTCGGCGATTCATTCGGGCGAACACCCCATCGGTGGGCTTCACTAACCAAGTGTCAAGTTTGTGCTCCGCAATCGTCCGATCTGTCGGAGTGTCCACCAGGTGCCACAGATTGTGATCAACTGGTTTGAATGTGATGGTGTGTGTAGGTCGGAACCAGGCATATAGGTCGATGAAGCTATTTATGCTTTCCTTGCAACTTCTCGCAATGTCGAATGCTGCTTGCCGAGATAAAGCAGAAATACCGACAAACTGAGCACCAGTCGTGAGTGTAACGGCATCCCCTCGCCCGTCCCATTCACGGACGAGTTCATACAGGCTGGGATGCGCCGCAGTGTTTGCTTCCAACAGCAGAATACGCCCTGAATGCGCGGCGAGTTGCCCCATTAGCAGCGGGAACGCCGTACGTGCCTCGTCGAGGTCGAACCATTGGACGTCTTCTGGCAATCGCCTCGTTCGCAGCAACTCCCGGCGGATAACGCGGTGGGCCTCTTCGCTTGCAGCCACAACAACCGGGCTCGCACCCAAGCCCTTGGCCGTCAGGATTGCGCGGAGTATAAGTGGAAGAGCTCCCACTCGCGCCAGTTCTGGCGCGAATGCTCCAGCCGCACTGAATTCATCGACCAAGATAACTGCAGCGATCTGCTCAGACGAGTCCGTTTGTTCTGGTCCGGGCGATTTGTGACGATCGTTTGTCTGGAGAGGAACCTGCGCGGCTCGCTTAGCCTTCTGCCGGCCAACTGAACGAGTCACAACAAGCCAAAGAACGCCGGGGAGCGCCCAGAACATTCCCCGGGCTCGTCGGCAAAGGCTCAATGTCAAGCCGGTTGAAGCGCCCAGACCGAATCGCTTTGTCAACAACATTGTGCCACCTTCATAGATTCCAACGTTGCCAGGGCTTAGGGAACCCAAGATATTGATCACCTTCGTCAGCGATTCGAGCACTAGTGCACTGGTTAAACTGACGCGCTGTCCCAGGAACAGAAGAATAAAGTAAACCTCCAACACCGCGAGCGCATGGCACACGAAGTTCAAAATTACATTTCCCCAGAATGCGGCGGGCCGTTGGCAGTGGAAATCCAGCAGTTTTTCTTCAAGCGAGCAGGCCAGTGCTTCCTTGTTTTGAAACCATTTGCCGAGCTTCGGCACTTGCCCGAGTGCGCGTGCCGGACCTGAGAGGACCGGCCATCGTTTCTTCATTCCCAGAGCTGCGATGGCTACCACGATCGACAGGAGGATCGCAGCCAGAGTGGCGTAAGCCCGGAGCGGAGTTGGAAAGGGCAACATATAGAGCCCCAAGGTAATTCCGCAAATAGCGACAATGGCGCCGCTGGCAATAAACAGTCCACGGTCAACCGTGACCGACACAATTCGGCTTTCCAGAGGCACTTCGGAACCGAGTAAAGTAGCGCGTGCCGCTTCGCCAGCTACAATCCCAGCGAAGCCTAGCTGACCAATCGCTTCTGATACCAGCCGTAACCCAAACATCTTCGCAAATGAAATCCTCCGCGCCTCTCCAGGCAATGCCAATCGCCAGGCGCACGTCTTAACGAGGTGTGATATTCCTCCGAGTGCAATCACAAACCCGAGACCCCATCCCATTAATTTGGCTTGTTGCAACAGCAGCTTCGGTCCGGTATGGACAACCAGATAAACGAGAAGGGCAAGCCCTAAGAGCGCAAACAAGTATCCGACGATCCTTCGCGAATTTTCAGCGAGCTCAGGCATTGGCTATCTCCGGCAGAAATCCTGGCCGTGAACTCTCTACCAAGTCTTGGCTCAGAGCGAAATCGTAGGCTTCGGGTGTATCGATGTCCTGCCAAAGTGCGTCTCCAATGTCGAAGGCCCGCAATTTTCGTTGAGAAGCCATTCGCTGCATGCCGTCCGACAGGGAGCAGTTTCCCTTGGTCATCGCAGCTTCGAGAGAGTCAAAGATCGCTGGACTGCACAGAAACATTCCCGTATCAATCGCGTCGTAACGGGCGATATTTTTTCCGATCTGAATGATGTAATCTCCCATGGACAACACCTTGGTGGCGTCGTCCATATCAAAGATACAATCCAGTTTTCGATCCACCGCCAGAATGACCTCCTTGTCGTCTAAGGGCTGGCGAATAAGCGTGCCGGCAGCGCTCGGGTCGAAGATGTGGTCAGTCATGAGGAGCAAAAAGGGCTGCGCAAGAACGCTTTTTGCAGCCAAAAGCGAGACGCCATTGCTCTTTCTGTATTCGGTGTTTTCCACGAAGGCGACGGAGGTGCCGCGAAGTGAACTCGCTTCAAACCAGCGGCGTACCATACCCCCCTTATGTCCCACCACGATCACAAAACGTTCGATCCCGGCTTGGCGAGCACCTAACATTACGTGCTCGATTAGCGGAGCGCCGCAAAACGGCATCAACGGTTTGGGAAGTTCACCTGACAAGCGATTGAGCCTCTGGCCCAAGCCCGCGGCAAGGATCACAGCAGTATTAGTGTTCAACATGATTTCCCTCGGAAAGATATGTGAGGCCGATGACCGGAGTCTGGGCCGCGGAATGCTCGCTCAACTCCGTATTTGGCGAGTATCCGAAATAGCTAATAATCACGTCGGTTGTCCCGAAAATGCGCGCTTCCGTAACGCTTTCGGTAGACAACGGAAACCAAAAATCGCCTGTTTTGTGATAGCGGGCCACGAAATGAATGCTTCGCGTCCAAAATGAAGGACTTTTCGCTGGCTTGCCTTCGGCCTGTACCATCGCGAAATCCGACGCATCGACCCAAATGCGTCCGTCGAACAAGTACTTGTCTTGGCGTTTCGGAAGGGCCCGAAGCACATAGGCAAGCCTTCCATTTACGGCTTCGGTGCCCAGCAGCTCAAAATCGTAGTTCTCGAGAGCTACACGACTCGCAGAGCGCTTCTCGGGCTGCGACGTGTCCTCCTCGGATTCCAGCATCTTGTGGAGCACATGACTGTTAGCGGACTTCCAGCCCTGCTCCGACACGACCTCAAAATGCTTGCGCCCATTGCCTTCGCAGCTAACGCTTACCAGCATCTCGGCCTTTTTGTTGAGCCGCTGGTTTTCCAGGGTGTACCGGCGGTAGCCGGTATAACCGCCACCGAGCTTCTCCCGTGTGGCGTCATGCGCCACGAGGCGGGCGATCACTTCGTCGGCATGCGTCACAGGTGATTCCTGAGCCCGAACTTGGACAGCGAAGATAAGTGAAAGCAAGCAGAGTGGTTTAACAATTCGAATTCTCATGGTTAGAACTCCACGACAAACTTTGCTCGGTATTCGCGCCACGCGTTGTTGAAGAAACCACCGAAGCGGGCGCTTTCCTCGATGTTTTGTACGTCTCGCGGGTTGAAATGGTTGAATAAATTGAAAACGGCGAAACCCACGCGGGTTTTGAGCCTTCTGTCACCTCCCATAGGGATCGAAAGAGGCCGCGACACTTGCAGATCAAAGGATGAGAATTGAGGATACCGGCGGATGTTCCGCGGTCCGACATACTCGCGCAATTCATCTTGCACCGAGTACGGAAACCCGGTATGCAGATCGTAGACGGGAATGAAAATTAGCTTCAATGGGCCGTGAAATTCGCCCGAAAGCAGGAACCGGTTTGGCGCATCGAACGGAAGGCGTCCCTGCCCATTCGGTTGGATGACCGGCTTTGCGGAATTTCCGAAGAATTGAAAGAAGTCGTTCAGATCCCCATAAGCACGGGAGTGCACATAAGACGCAGTGAGGACCTGCTTCCCGAAGTGATAACGTCCGGTTACTTGCAATTCTTTGTAGGATTGGCTGCCGGTGTTCGAAAGAGTGATCAAGCCAGTCTCGGCGAGACCATTTGTCGAAGACACCACGAAATCGCGGGCCGTGTTACGTTGCTCATAGCCCACCTGGAGCAGAAGTCGGCTAGAGACCGTTTGACTCAGCGCTAGGTTCCAGGCCGTGCTCCGAGGATTATGAATTCCGCCGATGATTCTGTTGCTGTAAGCGGTTGAATCGGTGACTTGGCATGCGGGATCGAGGAAAAACACGGTCCGGTCGGCGAACCAGCGGAACGAAGGGACCATCAGCGGTACGCGGTCGTAGAACTCGCCGATTCCGCCGCGCAACATTGTTCGACCGCTGCCGTTCAGTGCCAATTGGAAGCCGACTCGTGGCGCGGCATGCGCTGAACTTGTTACCGTGTCGCTGTCAAAACGCAGCCCAACGTCCAGAAGCAGGCGCTGAGAAATGCTCCACCGATCCGCGGCGAACCAGGTGACTTCGT
>Ga0207780_1000015_pt1 | contig 31855 bp, 30 predicted proteins | sample LuqExpMetageno45_FD_187803 | JGI IMG/M metagenome (GOLD analysis project Ga0207780, IMG submission 187803) | Tropical forest soil microbial communities from Luquillo Experimental Forest, Puerto Rico - Sample 45 (SPAdes) | ecosystem: Environmental > Terrestrial > Soil > Tropical forest ...
GCGCGTCTTTCGGATTGTCCTTCCCAGTCTCGCGGCGGTCGCCATCCTGCCTCCGGCAACCGGCCATGCCGATCCCTACCGCTGGTGCGCCCAATACAGCGGCGGAATGGGCGGCGGCGGCAGCAACTGCGGCTTCGTCACGTTCGAGCAATGTCGCGCTACCGTGAGCGGCATCGGCGGCTTCTGCGTACCGAACCAGTTCTATACCGGTCCGGAACGAAGCACGACCGGCTCGGGCCGCTATGAACGGCGGTATCGCGACAGTTACGAGCGCTGATTGACCTTGCGGCGGCGCCGTGCGATGGCGCACCCGTGCAGACCCGTCCTTTCGATCCCGGCCACGCCCTGCAGCAGGCGCTTGCGCTGCACCGGCAAGGGCAATTGCGGGACGCGGACAAAATATACACGCGCATTCTGAAGGCTTCGCCGGACAACTTCGACGCCCTGCATCTGCTCGCCCTCGTTAAGGCAGATGCCAAGCAGATGGGCGAAGCTTATCGGCTGATGTCGGCGGCGCTGAAGGTCAATCCGCAGGTCGCCGACGCGTGGGCGAATTTCGCCAACGTGCTGCATGTGCTCAAGCGCGACGACGAAGCACTGGGCGCGATCGACAAGGCGCTCGCGCTGAGGCCAGACGATCGGGTGTTGATACAGCAGCGAGGGAATGCATTGCTTTCGTTGGGTCGGCCTGCCGACGCCCTCGCCTGCTTCGATGCGGCGCTGAAAGCCGGCCACGCCAATCCCGATTCTTTGAACGGGCGCGGACTTGCGCTCGCCGCGCTTGGCCGCAGAGGCGACGCTTTGGCCGCGTTCGATGCTGCGCTTGCGAGCACCCCCTTACGGGCTGACGTTCTGTACAATCGCGCCAACGCGCTGTTTGCGTTGGACCGCCTCGGCGAGGCGGTGGCTGGCTTTGATCGCGTGCTCGCGCGCGCGCCAAACCATGCAAAGGCGTGGCTCAACCGAGGACGCGCTTTGCAGAGCCTGAATCGGCCGGCGGAAGCGGTGGCCTGTTTCGAAAAGGCGATCGTGCTCGACCGCGACGATGCCGACGCGCATTTCAATCTCGCTTTGGCGTTGCTCAGCGCCGGAGATTACGCGCGAGGTTTCCGGGAATACGAATGGCGGTGGAAACGGACCGGCATGCGGCCGCGCAAGAGCAGCAAGCCGGTGTGGCTCGGCGAATTTCCGCCGAGCGGCCGGACGATCCTGCTGCAGGCGGAGCAAGGCCTTGGCGATACGATCCAATTCGTACGCTACATCCCGCTGCTTGCACGCATGGGCGCCAAGATCGCGCTTGAAGTTCAACCAGAACTGAACGCGCTGCTCTCAGGCGCGTCGGGTGTCGCGTGTTATGCACGCGGCGAGCCCCTGCCCACCTTCGATCTTGTTTGCCCTTTGGGCAGCCTGCCGCTGGCGCTGAAGACCACGCCGGCAACGATCCCCGCGGACAATCCCTACCTTGCACCGGACCAGGAACGTCTCGCGCAGTGGCGCGGGCGCTTATCGCCTTTGCCCGGCAAACGCATTGCCATCGCCTGGGCGGGTCACGCGCGACACGTCAACGATCGAAATCGTTCGCTCGACTTGGATCTGCTCGCGCCACTGTTCGACCTGGTCGGTCTCAGCTTCGTCAGCATCCAGCGCGACCTGCGCGACGGGGATACCGATAAGCTGGCGCGGTATCCCAACGTGACACATGTCGGCGGCGAACTGAGCGACATGGCAGACACCGCGGCGGTGCTCGCGCTCAGCGATCTCACGCTCGCGGTCGACACCTCGGTGGTGCATCTTGCCGGCGCGCTCGCGCGTACGTGCTGGGTGCTGCTACCGTTCGCAGCCGACTGGCGCTGGGGCGTGTCCGGCGAGACGAACGCTTGGTATCCGCAGGCGCGACTTTTCCGGCAGTCCGCGCTCGGCGACTGGCCCGCCGTCATCGCGCGCGTGCGCGATGCGCTGGCGCAGTTAGCAGCGGAATGACGCCTCAGGCGGCGAAGCGCACCAGCGCCGGACGCGCCGCGGCAAGGTTCGGATGCGCCTGCAGCCACGCGCGCGCGGACCGCTGCGCCTGACCGATCTCGCTATCGCTCATCTGCTCGGCGATCTCGCGGCGGAGCCGCGCGGCTTCGTGATGTCCGCGCGCGGCGGCGATGTTGAACCACTTGTGCGCCTGGATGAGGTCCACCGCGACGCCTGCGCCAGACGAATGCATCATGCCGAGCGCGAAGCAGTCGTCGGCCCCCGCCGGCTCCATCGTGTCGAATTCAGCCATATCGGCCTCCCGTATTCCTTTTTCGAGCGGTCCGGCCGAATTCCCCGAATGCCGGTGCTCGTCCCTGTTGTTCGGTCTCATTGCCGAACAGGGGCGATTGTCGGGGGAAAATTTGAACGGCAGTTTAAACGTCGCGATGAATCGAAGGTGAACGCGATCGGCGGAGCGATGCGAGATGTGGCGTTAAACCGCGCCTTTTCGAATATCGGCGCGATTTAGCGGCACGCGGTGAGAAACGGCTAACCGAGCCCGTTCAGGCGCGGCTAACCAAGCCTATTCTTTGCGCGCGCGCTGACCGAAGAGCACCGACTGTACATTCGGGTCCTTCATGTCGACGCCCTGCCGCAGCTCGACGCCGACAGCCATGCCCTTCTGCACCGCCGGACGCCCCTTCACCGTCTCCAGCCAGCGCTTGAGATACGGAAAGTCGTCGATGTTCTGGTTCTGCCGCTTCCATAAATTCGCCCAGCCCACGCAGGCCATGTCTGCGATCGAATACTTGCCGGCGAGGAAATCGCGATCTTTCAATCGCGTGTTCATGACGCCGTAGAGCCGATTGACCTCGTCCTCATAGCGCTTGATCGCGTAAGATAGGGTTTCGCGGGCGTAGTGCTTGAAATGGTTGAGTTGCCCGGCCATCGGACCCAGTCCACCCATCTGCCAGAACAGCCATTGGTCGACCTCGACGCGGCCGCGCTCGTCCTTCGGATAGAATTTGCCGGTCTTGCGGCCGAGATATTGCAAGATCGCACCGGACTCAAAGATCGAGATACGCCGATTGCCCGGACCGTTCGGGTCGACGATCGCCGGCATGCGGTTGTTCGGCGCGATCTTGAGGAATTCCGGCTTGAACTGCTCCCCCTTTGCGATGTTCACCGGGATCATCGTGTAGGGGAGCCTGCACTCCTCCAGCATGATCGAGATCTTGAAGCCGTTCGGCGTCGGCCAGTACCAGAGCTCGATCGGCTTTTGCGATTTCGCCGCCGCGCGCTTTGGCGCCGCCTTGCTTTTCTTGACTGACCGTTTCACCGCCCGCTTCATGGCTCGCTCCCTAGCTGATCGCGATGCGAGCCACACCTAGGGCGGCCTCTTCTGCAAGGCAATTCGCGACAGGTACTACTTTACGGCGAACCAGGTTGCGCTTTGCCCGTTTTTGGAGCGGTCCCGACGGCCGGCTCAATTGGAGGGGCACATCCATGTTTCGAGTTTCGATTGCCGGCACAGTTGCTGCCGGACTTCTCGTTGCGCCTTGGTGCACAGGCGCCGTCGCGCAAAACGCTCCGGTTGCAACGACACCCACGCCGAAATGTGGCCGATACAAAGAAGCCCGCTTCGAGCGGACTGGCCGCCGCGCGTGAGCGGCAAAAGAACTGCGGCGCCGAATGGAAAGAAGCCAAGGCCGCAGGCAAGGTCGAGAAAGGAATGACCTGGCCCGAAATGCTGGAGTGCCTGCGACAAGCGGCTGATTTGCACTCGACTGCTTCGGCGTCGAAGCTCACTTTAAAAGCCGAGGGCGTCGGCGAGAGCCTCTGTCTCGCCGACGCCCTCAGGTGTCATCCGGAACCGGGGCGCCGCGCTAGCACCGCGTCACGCTGGCACCAAACGTGGCCGCCACCGGCCCGTATGACGCAATCTTCAGCACTAAGGCGTGCGAAGATCGAGACGTGGCGTCAGAACTAGAGCCTCTTCTTCCGGCCCTTTTTCTTCGCCGTCTTCTTCGCTGCCTTTCTCTTCTTCGCCATTTGCTGCCCTCCTAGCCATGATCATGGCGGTGTCGCATCAGTGCACATCGCGAATCGAAGCGCACTGCATCTTCATCTACTACAGCACAACGAAAAAAGCAGCGTTCCACTTAAGGAAGTGTGTACGCGCAGCAGCATCGGTGCGCTTTTTACTGGCAATTTGGAGGTCAAGACCTGTGTGAAGATGCGCAGCGCAGAATTCCGAACGCAAAAGACTACCGAATCCCGACGAATTGCAAAAAGTAGCGGCAGAATCAGCATTTTCTTGCAAACGCAAGCGATGGTACTTCTATCAATTGTCATCGTCTGGAAAGCGTTCGCCGTTAACCGTAATGGCTGTCGGCGCAGTCCGAGATCAGAACTGTGCACAGGTGCAGAATTTTTTGCACAGGAGGCGTCGAAACGGACCACGTCAGACCTGAATCGCGCAAAAAACGAGCGAATCACCCGAATCGATTCGTTCTCCCGGCGCGCCGACGAGTGCCATTGAAGGCGGTGTACGACCTCGGATCGCATCCGCGCGAACGGTCGCAACGCGCATTGTGTCGGAAATCAGAGCCCGAGTTTGCGCTTGAGCAGATCGTTGACGGCTTGAGGGCTCGCTTTGCCGCCCGAGGACTTCATCACCTGACCGACGAACCAGCCGATCGCTTTCGGATTACTCTTTGCCTGCGCGACCTTGTCCTGGTTCTTCGCAATCACCTCGTCGACCAGCGCTTCGATCGCGCCGAGGTCGGTCACCTGCACCATGCCGCGCGCCTTCACGATTTCGCGCGGATCGCCGCCTTCGCTCCAGACGATCTCGAATAAATCCTTGGCGATCTTGCCGGAAATCGTGCCGTCCGCGATCAAGTCGAGCACCGCGCCAAGTTGCTGCGCGCCCACGGGCGACTGTCGGATGTCCTTGCCTTCCTTGTTGAGGCGACCGAACAGCTCGTTGATGACCCAGTTCGCGGCGCTCTTCGCATCGCGTCCTTTCGCGACCACTTCGAAGTATTCCGCCGTCTCGCGTTCGGCGACCAGAACGGCGGCGTCATAGGCCGACAGGCCGAACGCGGCGATGAAGCGCGCGCGTTTTTCGTCAGGCAATTCAGGTAGCTGCGCCTTGAGCGCATCGACCTCGTCTTGCGCCAGTTCGAGCGGCAGGAGATCCGGATCGGGGAAATAACGATAGTCGTGCGCCTCTTCCTTCGAGCGCATCGAGCGCGTCTCGCCGCGGCCCGGATCGAACAGCCGCGTCTCCTGCTCGATCGCACCGCCCTCCTCGATGATCTCGATCTGCCGGCGCGCTTCGTGCTCGATCGCCTGCCCGATGAAACGGATCGAGTTGACATTCTTGATCTCGCAGCGCGTGCCGAGCGGCTCACCCGGACGGCGAACCGATACGTTGATGTCGGCGCGCAGCGATCCTTTCTCCATGTCGCCGTCGCAGGTGCCGAGATAACGCAGGATCGAGCGCAGCTTGCTCAGGAATGCCTTCGCCTGCTCGGATGAGCGGATATCGGGCTTCGACACGATCTCCATCAGCGCGACGCCGGAGCGATTGAGGTCGACGTAAGAGGACGTCGGATTGCGATCGTGTAGGCTCTTGCCCGCATCCTGCTCGAGATGCAGCCGCTCGATGCCGACGGTGAAACACTCCCCGTCTTCGAGGTCGACCGTCACAGTCCCTTCGCCGACGATCGGCTGCTTGTACTGGCTGATCTGATAGCCCTGCGGCAGGTCGGGATAGAAATAGTTCTTCCGGTCGAACACCGACTTCAGATTGATCGCCGCCTTGAGCCCCAGCCCGGTGCGTACCGCCTGCCGCACGCATTCGGCGTTGATAACCGGCAGCATACCTGGCATCGCGGCATCGACCAGCGACACGTGACTGTTGGGCGCGCCACCGAATTCCGTCGAGGCGCCCGAGAACAGCTTCGCGTTCGAGGCGACCTGCGCATGCACCTCCATGCCGATGACTACTTCCCAGTCGCCGGTCGCGCCGCGGAAGAGGTTCTTGCCATTCGCGCTCATCTCACCACCACCGCTCAGGCCTGAAGCGGCCGGCGGCCTGCTCGATCACCCCGCCCAGCGCGAACAACGTTTCCTCGTCAAACGGGCGGCCGATGAGCTGAAGGCCGAGCGGCAGGCCCTGCGCATCAAGGCCAGCCGGAACGGAAATGCCCGGCAATCCGGCCATGTTCACCGTCACCGTGAAAACGTCGTTCAAATACATCTCCACCGGATCGGCCGCACCCTTCTCGCCCAACCCGAAAGCCGCGGACGGTGTCGCTGGCGTGAGCATCGCGTCGATGCCGTTCGCAAAAGCCAACTCGAAGTCGCGCTTGATCAAGGTGCGCAGTCTCTGCGCGCGCAAATAGTACGCGTCGTAGTAGCCGGCCGAGAGAACGTAGGTCCCGATCATCACGCGGCGGCGCACTTCCGCGCCGAAACCTTCCGCGCGCGTCGCCTCGTACATGCCGGTGATATCCTTGCCAGACACGCGCAGGCCGTAGCGTACCCCGTCATAGCGGGCGAGATTGGAGGAAGCCTCGGCCGGCGCGACGATATAATACGCCGGCAGCGCGTATTTTGTGTGCGGCAGCGACACGTCGACCAATTCGGCGCCAGCCGCCTTCAGCCATTCGCGTCCGCGCCCCCAGATGGTCTCAATTTCGGCCGGCATGCCGTCGAGCCGGTACTCTTTTGGAATGCCGATGCGCAGACTCTTCACAGACCGGCCGACGGCCGCTTCATAGTCGGGCACCGGAAGATCTGCACAGGTGGTGTCCTTCGCATCAGGACCGGCCATCGAGCGCAACAGGATAGCGACGTCGCGCACCGTCCGCGCGAACGGTCCCGCCTGGTCGAGCGACGAGGCAAACGCAACGATGCCCCATCGCGAGCAGCGCCCGTAAGTTGGCTTCATGCCGACCGTGCCGGTGAATGCGGCTGGCTGCCGGATCGAACCGCCCGTGTCGGTGCCTGTCGCACCAAGACATAATTGCGCCGCCACCGCCGCCGCCGACCCGCCGGACGATCCGCCCGGCGTCAGCGGTGTGTTTGAGCCTTTGCGCCGCCACGGCGAATGCACGGGACCGAAATAGGAGGTCTCATTCGACGAGCCCATCGCGAACTCGTCGTTGTTGGTCTTGCCGAGAAGCACCGCGCCATCGCGCCAGAGCTGCGCCGTGACGGTCGACTCATAGGTCGGCACGAAATTTTCGAGAACGTGCGAGCAGGCGGTGGTGCGCACATCCTTGGTGCAGAACATGTCCTTGACCGCGAGCGGAATGCCTTCGAGCGGCCGAGCATCGCCTTTGGCGATGCGGCCATCGGAGGCTTTCGCCATCTCGACCGCGCGCTCCGGCGTCTCCAGCACGAACGCATTAAGCGCACGCGCGGCTTCGATCGCGCGCAGGTGCGTTTCGGCAAGTTCAATCGCCGAGAACTGCTTCGTCGCGAGGCCGTCGCGCGCCTCGGCTAATGTGAGGGATGTCAGGTCGGTCATCGATCGAGCGTGTCGCAGGCAAATACGTTCGCGGTGACTTCCGAAGGCGCCAATTGCTTGATCAGGATCGTGCCGTCCGGCTGGCGCTCGCGAACAAGCTCACCCGGCACAGGCAATCCCATCGCGCGCAGATCCTCGACGCTGTGGCCGTCAGGCAGACGGCCGGTCGAGATGATCTCGATCATCTCGTAGCGCCGCTCCAGATCCGCTTGCTCGCAGGCGAGGCACATTGGCTATTCCACCACCTTCGGCACCACGAAGAAATTGTCGTCCGTCGCTGGCGCGTTACGCACGACATCGTCGGCGATGCCGCCGTCGGTGACCACATCGTCGCGCTTCTTCATCGCCATCGGCGTCACCGAGGTCATCGGTTCGACGGCGCTGACATCCACTTCCGACAGTTGCTCGACGAAGGAGAGCATCGCGTTGAGCTCGCCACGCAAATGCTCGATCTCCTCCTCCGCCACTGCAATCCGGGCGAGATGAGCGATGCGGCGGGTGGTGGCTGCGTCGACGGACATGGAACCCTATGAAAATGGCGCGGCTCGCCTATAGCAGACCCGTGTTCCGCACTGCAACGCGGCGGCGTTACGCCGCTTTGCGGGTGTGATCCGGGCAGCGATGCACTTCGATGGTGACGTGCGACAGCGCGGAAATCCCGCCGAGGCGCGCCTTATAGGCTGTGGGCTCGACCGGACGATCCGTCACCACCGCCGCGATGAGCCCGAAGTGCCCCGGCCCCAGCCGCCAGAGATGCAGATCGCTGACGCGGTCACCGCCGACCTCCAGCGCTTGGCGGATGCGCCCCGGCAACTCGCGGTCCGGCTGCATGTCCAAAGCACCGCATCGGCGCTCCGCAACAGACCGAACGACCAGCTCAGGATCACCGCGACGCCCACTAGCGCCATGCCCGGATCGAGCCACACCCATCCATAGAACCGGCCGGCGAGCAGTGCGACGATTGCCAGCACGGACGTAGAGGCGACGCAGCGCCTCGTATCCGATCAGCACCGCGACCAACGCTAGCAGCAGCGCGCTCGAGAACGCGGCGAGCTCGCCCATCTTGCCCGTGCCGAACGAAAATTTCGGATCTCGCGCGTGCCGCCCGGCAAAGCGATAGGCCAAAGCCACGATCGCCAGCGCGCCGGCATGCGTCGACATATGCCAGCCGTCGGCGACCACCGCCATCGAACCGAACAACGTGCCGCCGATGATCTCGGCCAGCATCATTGCCGCGGTGATCGCGACGACCGCCCATGTCCGGCGCTCGTGCCGGTCGTGGCGGGCGCCGAGAAAAGCGTGGCTGTGCTGCCACGGCTCGACGGAATGGCAGTGCGTGGCGACCTGATGTGACGTGCGGCCGGCGGCCCCGCCACCTAATCCGCAAGCGCCGGCGGATCAACCCGCCATTCGGTGCAGCAATGCTTGTGCGTCGTGGGCGAGCTTGCGCGTCAACTCACCCGCCGGCAGTTCGACCCCGAGCGAAACCGCCTCGCCCGCCCACAACGGCGCGAATTCGCCTGTATCCTTGGTCTCGGCGGCAAGCGGCGCCAGGGCAGCGGCGGCGAGCGGAAACTCCGGCGCGATTGCGCTGATCGGACCAAGCTCGCGCATCACGCGATTGACGAAGCCGCGCGCGGGGCGGCCGGTCATCACATTTGTCACCACCGTCGGATGCTCGCCAGCGCTGCGCAGCAAATCGCGATGCGACTTTGACACGCGCGCCTCCGGGCAGTGCAGATAGGCGGTGCCGATCTGAACGCCGGCGGCCCCGAGGACCAGCGCGGCCGCGATCCCGCGTGCGTCGCCAATGCCGCCTGCCGCGATCACCGGGACCGAGACCGCGTCGGCGACCTGCGGAATGAGCGCGAACGTGCCCTGCTGCGCGGCGAGGTCGTCGGTCAGGAACATGCCGCGGTGACCGCCCGCTTCATTGCCTTGCGCGATGATCGCGTCACAGCCGCCTTGGAACAGATGCTTCGCTTCGGCGACCGTCGTTGCCGAGCACATCACTCTGCATTGCGCCGCTTTCACGCGCGCGAGCAGATCTAGCGCCGGCAAGCCGTAATGGAAGCTGACCACCTCCGGCTTCAACGCTTCGACGACCTCGCAATGCGCCGCATTGAATGGTGCTCGGTTGGCGGTCGCGACCGGCGCGCTCGGATCGATGCCGTATTCGGCGTAATAAGGCTTTAGCGCCTCGCGCCAGGCCGCCTCGCGTGCGTTATTCGGCGTCGGGATCCGGTGCGTGAAGAAATTGACGTTCACCGGCTTGCCCGGCGCGCTGGCACGAAATGCGCTCAGATGCTCGCGCAGTTTTTCGGGATCGATGGTACCCGCCGGCAGCGAGCCTAAACCACCCGCCCGCGCGACGGCCACGGCGATTTCGACATCCGACGCGGTCGCCATCGGCGCCTGCACGATGGGATGTTCGATTCCGAACAAATCGAGGAGACGGCGGTTCGGCCACATGACACATCCTCGCGTGAGCACACTAAGTGAGCCGCCGCTGCGATCCTATTCGCAATATAAGAACCGGACCTTCGCCTGCGGCAAAACCGCTCACATCACCCTGCTCATGCCGCGGATTCGGCGCGCAAGCACGCGCATGATGTAGGTCGAGAAGTTAGGCACCTCATCGACCATGAAGTGGAACGTGCGTGCATCGATGAGCGAGAGTTCGCATTCGTCTCGCGTCTTCGCGGTGGAGGAGGGCGGCATTTCGTCGATCATCGACATGAAGCCGAGCGCTTTATTGGCGCCGATCGTCTCGATAACGGTCTCGCCGATTGTCATGTCGAATCGTGCCGGAATGCACGATGTACATGCAGTCGCCCTGCTCACCTTTGGCAAAGATGATGCCGCCCGGCGGCACGCGCACGGTCGCGCCCGCGCCCTTTGCGAAAGTGCGCATGTCGATCTCGCTTCGCTGCCGCTTGACGGTGCTTGCCGTTATGCCGTCCTCCCCAGTCCAGCGGGCCTGTCCACCGCAAACGTCAGACGGTGAACGGCTTCCCCTTCTCCGGCACGATCACCTTCGTCTTGCTGTCCTGCATGGCCGCTACGAACTTGTCGGCATTCGGCTCAATGATGGGGAAACTGCCGTAATGGCAAGGCACGACCGCATCGAGCGTGAAAAAGCGCTTCACCGCGAACGCCGCCGATGCAGGGCTCATCGTGAAGCGGTCGCCAATCGGCGCGAACGCGATCCTCGGCTGGTGCAGTTCGTTGATCAGCGCCATGTCGCCGAACACGTCGGTGTCGCCCATGTGATAGACCGTCGGTTCGCCCTTCGCCTTGATGATGACGCCGCAGGGGTTGCCGAGATAGATCGGCATGCCGTCGTGGATGTCGCCGGAGGAATGGTCGGCGCGGACCATCGTGACCGTGAAGCCACCCTGCTCCGTCGTGCCGCCGGTGTTCATGGGATCGAATTTTTCGAGCCCCTGCCCCGCGAGCCACATGCAGAGATCGTAATTGGTGATCACAGGCGCGCCGGTCTGTTGGGCGATGTCGAGCGTATCGCCGACATGGTCGGCATGACCATGCGTGAGCACGATGTGCGTCACACCTTGGACCGCCTTGGCCTTATCCGACACAAACGCCGGATTGCCACTGAAGAAAGGGTCGATCAGCACTGCCTTCCCGCTGATATCCAGCCGGAAAGCGGAATGTCCGTACCAGGTGATCTGCATCTGAAATCTCCTCACGCCCTCAAACGACGCCACATTATAGCCGGACATTGGCGGTCCGCGCGCAACATGGTACCCGCACCGAATGGGTCTCGTCCTGCCGCTCGTCGAAGCCGCCGCCCACCTTCCGCCGCGAGGCGCCCTGGTCGGACTCGATCTGGGCACGAAGACGATCGGCGTTGCGGCCAGCGATCCGGACCGGCATCTTGCAACCGCGGTCGAGACGGTGGCCCGCAAAACCTTCATGAAGGATGGCGAGCGCCTGCTCGCCCTCGCCGCCGAACGGAATGCGGCGGGATTCGTGTTGGGCCTGCCGATCAATATGGATGGCTCGGAGGGGCCGCGGGCTCAATCGACGCGCGCTTTTGCGCGCAATTTGGCGAAGTTGACGGAACTGCCGATCGCGCTTTGGGACGAACGATTATCGACCGCGGCGGCGGAGCGCACATTGATCGGGGCGGATGTGAGCCGCGCGCGCCGGGCCCTCGTGATCGATCAGCACGCCGCGATGTTCATCCTGCAAGGTGCTCTGGATCGCCTGGCAAAAATGAAATGAAGCACAGGCGGTCAAACCGCCCATGCTTCGCCAGCCAATGAGGACCCCGCGGACTTTGCGCGCGCGGTGCCCAACGTAGCGGCGTCGGTATCCTTTTTGTTCGACGCGTAGGAGCCGTAGTAACCGAAGCTGCGGGTGTTATCCGTGCTCACCCAGCAGCCTGACGACGGTGCCGGGGAATAAGCATAGCTCTCAGTATAGGCCAGAGCGGCAGTGTAAGCCGGAGCCGGCACCACGTAGGTGGCCGAGCTGTGGATCGGGGGATGCCACCCTTGCCGGTACCGGCCGCGCGGCCTATAGAACTCGCTTTAATGACCATTGCGCCGAAATCCTCCTTCGTCCTCAGCCGCAAGCATCTGTTGGGGATCGACGGCCTCAGTCGCGCGGAGATCGCGGGACTGCTGGATTTGGCCGAAGAATTCGTCGAACTGAACCGGCAGATCGAGAAGAAGCGTACGTCGCTGCGTGGGCGGACGCAGATCAATCTTTTCTTCGAGGTGTCGACGCGAACGCAGATGTCGTTCGAGCTCGCCGGTAAGCGGCTCGGCGCCGACGTGATGAACATGTCGGCCTCATCATCCTCGATGCGCAAAGGCGAGACGCTGATCGACACCGCGATGACGCTGAACGCGATGCATCCGGACATCATCATTGTGCGCCATCATGCCTCCGGCGCGGTCGAACTGCTCGCGCGCAAGGTGGACTGCTCGGTCGTGAATGCCGGCGACGGCGCGCACGAACACCCGACCCAGGCGCTGCTCGATGCGCTCACCATACGCCGCAACAAGGGCCGGCTCGAAGGTCTCACCGTTGCGATCTGCGGCGACATCCTGCATTCGCGCGTCGCGCGCTCGAACATCATCCTGCTCAACTGCGTGGGCGCGCGCGTGCGCGTGGTCGCGCCCTCCACTCTGCTGCCCGTAGGCATACAGCGCTTCGGCGTCGATGTGGCGCGCGACATGCGCGAGGGGCTCGACGGCGCCGACATCGTGATGATGCTGCGTCTGCAGCGCGAGCGAATGAACGGCTCCTACGTGCCATCAACCTCCGAATACTTCCAGTACTACGGGCTGGACGAGAAGAAGCTGTCCTACGCCAAGCCTGATGCGCTGGTGATGCATCCCGGGCCGATGAACCGCGGCGTCGAGATCGACTCCATTGTCGCGGACGGCGCGCAGTCGGTGATCCGCGAGCAGGTCGAGATGGGCGTCGCCGTACGCATGGCGGTGCTGGAAGCGCTGGCGAGGAATCTGCCGAATGCATAAGGCCGGCCATGCTGTCTGACCGCCGACCAATCCTGCTTGCGAACGCACGCATCGTCGATCCGTCGCGCAATGTCGACATCCTCGGCGATGTGCTGATGGCGGACGGCATCGTGCGCGAGTGCAAGCGCGGCATCGGCGCGGCCGGCGTGCCGGAAGGCACCGACGTGATCGACTGCCGCGGCAAATTGATCGCGCCGGGACTCATCGACATGCGCGCTTTCGTCGGTGAGCCCGGCGCGGCAAGCCGCGAGACACTCGCCTCGGCCAGCCAAGCGGCGGCGGCGGGCGGCGTCACCACCATCGTCTGCCAGCCCGACACTTCACCTGCGATTGACGATCCGGCCACGGTCGACTTCGTGCTGCGCCGCGCGCGCGACACGGCGATCGTGCACGTGCATCCGATGGCGGCCATCACCAAGGGCCTCGAAGGCCGCGAGATGACGGAGATCGGGCTCTTGAAAGCAGCCGGCGCGGTCGCGTTCAGCGACGGCGCGAAGAGCGTCACCAACGCCCAAGTCATGCGGCGGGCCCTCACCTATGCACGCGACTTTGACGCGCTGATCGTGCACCACACCGAAGATCCCGACCTCATTGGCGACGGCGTGATGAACGAAGGCGAGTTCGCCGCACGGCTCGGACTGCTCGGCATCCCGACCGCCGCCGAGACCGTGATGCTGGAGCGCGACATCCGGCTCGTCGGCCTCACCGGCGGTCGTTACCACGCGGCCTCGCTGACCTGCAGCGATTCCCTCGAGGTGCTCCGCCGCGCAAAGGATGCAGGCCTAGCTGTCACCGCTTCGGTCTCGGTCAATCACATTACCCTCAACGAGAACGACATCGGGCCATACCGCACGTTCCTGAAAGTCGCGCCGCCCTTGCGTGGGGAGGACGACCGCAAGGCCATAGTCGCCGCACTCGCATCCGGGCTGATCGACGTCGTGATGTCCGATCACAATCCGCAGGACGTCGAAACTAAGCGGCTGCCGTTCGCGGAGGCCGAAGCCGGCGCGATCGGACTGGAGACGATGCTGATCGCCGGCCTGCGCCTGGTGCACAGCGGCGAATTAGACGTGATGACGCTCCTGCGGGCCCTCTCCACGCGTCCCGCCGAGTTGCTCGGCTTGCCCGGCGGCACCCTGCGCCCCGGCGCACCCGCCGACGTGATCGTCGTCGACCTGGACGTGCCCTGGGTGATCGATCCGAACGAATTGAAATCGAAGTGCAAGAACACCCCGTTTGACGAGGCGCGAATGCAAGGCCGGGTCGTGCGCACGATCGTCGCCGGCCGCACGGTCTACGAGATCGTATGAACGTCTGGATCGCCCTGGCGTCAGGCTATTTGCTCGGCTCAATTCCCTTCGGATTGCTGCTGACCAAGGCCGCTGGCGGACCCGATGTGCGTACGATCGGCTCCGGTAATATCGGCGCGACAAATGTCTTGCGCACGGGGCGGAAAGGTCTTGCCGCGCTGACCCTCTTGCTGGACGCGCTGAAAGGAACGGCGGCGGTACTCATCGCGGCGGTGTACGGCGGCTATGAGGCTTCGCTAGCAGCGGGCCTGGCGGCCTTCATCGGCCATCTCTTCCCGGTCTGGCTAAAGTTCAAGGGCGGCAAAGGCGTCGCCACCTATATCGGGGTGCTGCTCGGCGTCTATTGGCCCGCGATGCTAATTTTTTGCGCCGTCTGGCTCACGGTCGCATTCGCTACGCGATATTCGTCCCTCGCGGCGCTGACCGCAAGCGCGCTGACCCCGCCAGCACTTTACCTACTCGGCCGCCCCGGTCCCGCGGCCCTGTTTTTCGCATTGAGCCTGCTGTTGTGGTTCATGCACAGGACAAATATTCGACGCCTGATGAACGGCACTGAAGGCAAGATCGGCAAGAGTTGACCGCTTCGAGGTCTCGTGAGCCTAGGCCTTGGCGCTACCGATCCCCCTCCGCCGCATCATCGCGCCGCCTCGCTCGTCGTCCCGCACGCATTGGCGGCTCGAGTGACGCGGGTTCCTTAGCTGTGCCGGAGGAGCGGAAGCGCGTCGCTTTGACGGACGAGCAGAGGGCTCGATTGGTTGCGGTTGATCCGCAGCGAGAACGTCGGGCCGCGCGCCGCCGCGGCGCATCGCGCCTCGCTGGTAACCGGAACAGTCTGCGGTGCTCTCGCTGGTGTACACTCGCCCGCGCTCAAATCGGGATACTCACGATGCGATTTGCCCTCGTGCTCGTTCTCGCGCTCGTTTGTTCTCCGCTGCATGCGGAGACCTTCAAGCAGTTCGAGCAGGCGCTCTGGCCGGACGCGCATGCGAAAGGCGTTTCGAGCGCGACATTTGAATTGGCGCTGCGCGGCGTCACGCCGGACCAACGCGTGGTCGCGGCGACGCAGCGCCAGCCCGAATACGGCAGGCCGGTCGGTGACTATATCAATGCGCTGATCGGACACGGGCGCATCGAACGCGGACGGCAGAAAGCGCAGGAGTGGGCGAAGACCTTCGACGCGGTCGAAATAGAATTCCAGGTGGAGCGCTGGGTTCTGCTCGCGCTGTGGGGCATGGAAACCGACTACGGCGCCGCCAAGGACCGCTGGGACGTGTTCCGCTCGCTCGCCACGCTCGCTTACGTGCAGTACCGCCACCCCTATTTCCGCAACGAGCTGCTCGTCGCGATGAAAATCATGCAGGACTACCGTCTGCCGCGGGAAAAGATGGTGTCCTCATGGGCCGGTGCCATGGGGCAGACGCAGTTCATGCCCTCGAACTTTGTCGATTACGCCATCGTCTTTTCAGGCGACGGCAGTCCGGACATTTGGACCAACGTGCCGGACGTTTTGGCCTCCACCGGCAATTACCTGCACAAGGGACACTGGGTGTTCGGCCTGCCGTGGGGTTTTGAAGTGGTCATCCCTCCGGCGTTCGACACGATGATAAGCCGAGGCAGTTTTTCCGAATGGCGGGAGCGCAGTGTCAGACGTGCCGATGGCAAACCGTTTCCGCCGAGCGGGGACGGGATTCTGTTTTTCCCGGCCGGCGTTAAAGGCCCGGCCTTCATCGTCACGGAAAATTACGCGGTGCTGAAGGAATATAACAACTCGGATGCCTATGCGATCGCGGTCGGCCATCTCGCCGACCGGCTCGCTGGGGGCGGACCCATTCGCGCGGCCTGGCCGGCCGACGACCGGCCGCTGCCGCGCGATTTGCGTATCGCGCTACAGAAGAAGCTCGCCTCGCTCGGCTACAAGGTGACGGATTTCGAGGGGCACGTAGACTTCGACCTGCGCGACAGCATCCGTTCCGAGCAGAAAAAGCTCGGCATGGTTCCGGATGGCAACCCGACCCCGCTGTTGCTGAGCAAGCTCGGTATTACGATTCGCTAAATTGGATTTGGAGATTGCCGTCGCGGCTCGCGACAAAGTGACGTAAAGCGTTGTTCTGAACCTGCGCGACGGAAACGAGCTTCTGCTCGTCGTGCAGATATCGGCCCTGTCCCAACGTTTTTAAAGAGGTTCTTGCGCGTAACGCAAAACCAAGGCTGCGCCTGCGGCACGGCCTTGCGCGAGCGCCGCACACCCATCGCCGCGAGTTCGGTCGAGAGCGACACCACGTAGCGAACGACCTCTCCTCGCGTCGTACCTGGCAGCGACTCGAAAGCCATCGCGGCAGCGGCTCCAAGGCACCCGCCCACAAGATTCGCTGGAAAAGTGCACAGAACGCCGCGCTGCTGCAGACCAAAGTCGTATATATGAAAAATACCTCTTTAGGTTGTCTACGCGGAAGCGGCCCCTTTCCTGCCCAGATTACCTGTTCTGGGGGCACCCGGAAGGCACCGGCATTTGACTTGCCATGCCGCCTTCCCCATGTTCCGGGCCATGACCGGCCCGATTCCGGTCCCGAAACGCGCCTGGAATTGGCGATTAAGCTATTGGATTTCCATGAATATCGTCGTTGTTGAGTCGCCGGCCAAGGCGAAGACGATCAACAAGTACTTGGGCCCCGGATACGAGGTTCTCGCCAGCTTTGGGCATATCCGCGACCTTCCGGCCAAGGACGGGTCGGTCGATCCCGAGCGCGATTTCCGCATGGTCTGGGAGGTCGACCCCAAGTCCAACCAGCGCCTCAACGCCATCGCGCATGCGCTGAAGGACGCCGACAAGCTCATTCTCGCCACCGACCCGGACCGCGAGGGCGAAGCGATTTCCTGGCACGTGCTGGAGGTCCTCAAGCAGAAGAAGGCTCTGAAATCGCAGGACATCGAGCGCGTCGTGTTCAACGCCATTACCAAGCAGGCGGTGACCGAGGCGATGAAGCATCCGCGCAAGATCGATGGCGCGCTCGTCGACGCCTATCTCGCCCGTCGCGCGCTCGATTATCTCGTCGGCTTCACGCTCTCCCCTGTGCTCTGGCGCAAGCTTCCGGGCGCGCGCTCGGCCGGCCGCGTGCAATCGGTAGCGCTGCGGCTCGTTTGCGACCGCGAGTTGGAAATCGAGAAGTCCGTTGCCAAGGAATACTGGTCGATCCTCGCCAAGCTCGCGACGCCGCGCAACGATGTGTTCGAAGCACGGCTGACTGGCGCCGACGGCAAGAAGATCCAGCGGCTCGACATCAACTCGGGCGCAGAGGCGGAAGCCTTTACCCGCGATCTCGAGAACGCGGCTTTCCGCGTCATCTCGGTCGACGCCAAGCCGGCACGCCGCAATCCGCCGCCGCCATTCACCACCTCGACCATGCAGCAGGAGGCGAGCCGAAAGCTCGGCTTCTCGCCCGCGCACACGATGCGCGTCGCGCAACGCCTCTACGAGGGCATCGACATCGGCGGCGAGACGGTCGGTCTCATCACTTATATGCGTACGGACGGCATCGACGTCGCGCCAGAAGCGATCCAGGCGATCCGCAGCATGGTCGGCCGGCAGTACGGCAAGGACTACCTACCGGAGTCGCCGCGTACCTACCAGAACAAGTCGAAGAACGCGCAGGAAGCGCATGAGGCGGTGCGTCCGACTGATCCGAACCGGCTGCCTTCCCAGCTAGGCAAGCATCTCGACCGCGATCAGGCGCGGCTCTACGAGCTGATCTGGAATCGCGCGGTCGCGAGCCAGATGCAGTCGGCAGAATTGGAACGCACGACCGTCGACATCGAAGCAAAGGCGGGCGCCCGCATGCTCGAGCTGCGCGCCACCGGACAGGTGGTCAAGTTCGACGGCTTCCTGACCCTCTATCAAGAGGGTACAGACGAAACGAGCGAGGACGACGAATCCCGCCGTCTGCCCGCAATGAGCGAAGGCGAACCGCTCGCCAAGCAGGCGATCAATTCCTCGCAACACTTCACCGAGCCGCCGCCGCGCTATTCGGAAGCAGCCCTCGTCAAGCGCATGGAAGAGCTCGGCATCGGCCGGCCGTCCACCTATGCCGCGATCCTGCAGGTGCTGCAGACGCGCGGTTACGTGCGACTCGACAAGAAGCGTCTCGTTCCCGAAGACAAAGGCCGCGTGGTCGTTGGCTTTTTGGAAAGCTTCTTCCAGCGCTACGTCGAATACGATTTCACTGCCAATCTGGAAGAGCAGCTCGATCGCATCTCCAACAACGAGATCGACTGGAAGCAGGTCTTGCAGGATTTCTGGATCGACTTCATCGGTGCGGTGAACGACATTAAGGAATTGCGCGTCACGCAGGTGCTCGACGCGCTCAATGATCTGCTCGAACCGCACATCTTCCCGCAGCCAGCGGACGGCAGCGATCGGCGCAAATGCCCGAATTGCGAGACGGGACGCCTGTCGTTGAAGCTTGGACGGTTCGGCGCCTTCATCGGCTGCTCGAATTACCCGGAGTGCAATTACACGCGGCAGATGACGCCCGGCGCCGAAGGTTCGGTGAACGGCACCAAGTTGCTCGGCGAGGACCCGGAGACAGGGCTTGAGGTCTCGGTGCGGTCCGGCCGCTTCGGTCCCTATCTGCAGCTCGGCGAGCAGTCGAAGGAGAAGGGTGCCGAGAAGCCGAAGCGCGCGAGCATCCCGAAGGGTGTCTCGCCCGGCGACATCGACCTCGAACGTGCGCTCGCGATCCTATCGCTGCCACGGGAAGTCGGCATCCATCCGGAAGACGGCGAGCCGATCGTCGCCGGCGTCGGCCGCTTCGGGCCTTACGTGAAGCACGGCAAGACCTACGCCAATCTGGAAGACGGCGACGATGTTCTGAACATCGGCCTCAACCGCGCGGTGACGTTGATCGCCGAGAAGAAATTGAAACCCGGAAAGGGCCGCCGCTTCGGCGCCGATCCGGGAAAATCGCTCGGTGAGCATCCGGACAAAGGCGGGCCGATCCTGGTGAAGAACGGCCGCTACGGCCCGTACGTCACACATGATGGCGTGAACGCCACTCTGCCCGCCGGTAAGACACCGGACACGATCACGCTCGACGAGGCCGTCGGCCTATTGGAAGAGCGCATCGCCAAAGGCGGCGGCAAGAAAGCGCCGAAGAAGAGCGCGAAGAAGGCCGAAGGCGAAGCCAAGGTCGCGCCGTCGACCGCTCGCCGCGCAAGCCCGCGGAAAGCGGCGGCGAAGCCCTCTGCCAAGAAGCCCGCGGCAAAAGCCAAGTCGGCTAGGAAGGCGAAGGCTGCACAGTAGCTGACCCATCCAGGCTCACGCACAAGGGGCGCAGCTCTTCTCACCAAGAGCGGACGCAAGCGGGACTCCCCTTGTCAACTAATGACCCGCATGCGCGACGCGTTTACGCGGGCTGTTCACGACGCAGTTGGCAAGCCCAGGTTTCCGCTTTCCACCGCCGCCTCCGCATCGTGGCCATAGAGCCAGCCGATTGTTTTGAGCGACCAATCAGTGCCGCCCGCCGCCATTTTGGCGTCGCGCGCGGCCTGCTCGGGGCCGTCCGGCAAATGGAAGCGCATTTTGTTGGCGGCAGCCAGCGATTGCACCTGGGACGTGCGCGGCAAGCGAAGCTCCTGGTAATACGCGAGCGCCTGCGGGATGTTGGCGATTTTGCGCAAGCACGCCATGAGCGTTATAGCATCTTCCATCGCTTGCGCGGCACCCTGTGCCATGAAGGGCAGCATTGGATGACAGGCGTCGCCGAGCACAGTCACACGTCCGACTGACCAGCGCGGCAGCGGCGCGCGGTCGAACAGACCCCATATAAAGGTTTCTTCGACCGCATCGAGCAACCCCCGAACCTGCTTGTGCCAGCCGGCGAAGGCTGCCCGCGCTTGTGCGAGATCGCCGCGCTCAGTCCATGATTCTTTGCTCCAGTTCGCCTGCTCGATAACACCGACAAAATTGACCAGCCGCTTATTCGCAACGAAATAATTTACGAAATGGCTGCCCGGCCCCAGCGTGATCTGATGCACGACCTCCAGATCGAGATGCGCGACCTTTTCCGCTGGCACCAAGCCACGGTAGGCTGCGCATCCAGTGAAATGCGGTGAGGCCTCACCGAATAGCAGCCGTTGTACCGTCGAGTGAATGCCGTCGGCGCCGATCAGTGCGTCAGCGGTCACTCGTACCCCGTTCTCAAATTGCGCTTCGACTTCGTCACTGCGTTGTCTGAATGAGACCAGCCGATGGCCAGCGTGGAGGCGCTCTGGCGGGAACGCATCGATCAACATATTGAGTACATCAGCGCGGTGAGACTGGTATTGACGGAAACCGAAATGGCCTTCGATTTCCGTGCCAAGCGAAGTGCGCAACAGCGTGCGGCCATCATCCCAGCGCCGCTGATGAACGCCGGTCGGCATCACGCCGAGTTTGGCTAGTCCTTCACCGAGGCCCAGCGCGTGGATGATGCGCGTGGCATTCGGCGTCACATTGATGCCGGCGCCCACTTCGCGCAGAGCACGGGCCTGCTCATAAAGGTGAACGTCAATCCCGATCTGCCGCAGGCAAAGCGCGGCGGTCAGCCCACCGATGCCACCACCAATCACGGCAATGGAAATGCCGTCGCTGCTGCCCATTATCGCGCCGCGCGGATGAGATAACCAAGTCTATCACAGCGGTGGCTTCAGAACATGTGGCAGTGGTCGCGGTATGTCGCTTATTGGCCCAAAGCTGACGTAAGGGGGCCTGGAGCTTTACGTCACCTTTTGACCCGCAGCGGGCGTGCTACCTGAGTAGCATCCCCCGGCGCTAATCCCTACATTGCGTCCAGTTTCTTTTTCCGCCGGACCCATTGCCCTTGCCCAAATCATCGAAACAATCCGGCGCGCTTCCCGACAAAGCCGATCTCATCGCCTTCATCCGTGAACAGCCGGGCAAGGTCGGCACCCGCGAGATCGCCCGCGCCTTCGGCCTGAAGAACGCCGCGCGCGCCGATCTCAAGCGCATGCTGCGCGACCTCGCAGACGAAGGCGCGATCGAGAAGCGTCGCCGCAAGCTGCATCATGCCGGCGCCCTGCCCTCGACCGTCCTCGCCGACATCACCGCGCGCGACCGTGACGGCGATTTGATCGCCACCCCCGACGAATGGGACGAGGACGCGCACGGCCCTGCTCCGAAGATCCGCATTCATGTGCCGCGCAAGATGCGTCCCAGCGAGGCGGCGGGCGTCGGCGACCGCGTGCTGCTGCGCGTCGACGAGACCGAGGAGGACGAGGGCATCCGCCATCGCGGGCGCGTTATCCGCGTCATTGATCGGCCGAAGCATCGCGTGCTCGGCGTCTTTCGCAAGGCCGGCAGCGGCGGCCGGCTGGAGCCGGTCGACAAGAAGATGCTCGGTAAGGAATTGCACATTCCGGAAGGCGCGACCGCGGACGCCGAGGACGGCGACCTCGTCGCGGTCGAGATCTCACGCTCCGGGCGGCTCGGGCTACCGACGGGACGTGTGATCGAAAAGCTCGGCTCACTCGCGAGCGAAAAAGCTGTCAGCCTAATCGCGATCAACGCGCACGGCATCCCGCACGTCTTCCGCCGGGAGACGACCGCCGAGGCCGAACTCGCGCGCCCGGCGACAATGGTGCATCGCGAGGACTGGCGAGACGTGCCCTTCGTCACTATCGACCCGCCTGACGCGAAGGATCACGACGACGCGGTGCAGGCCGAACCCGATCCAGATCACAAAGGCGGCTTCATCGTGCGCGTCGCGATCGCTGACGTCGCGCATTACGTGACGCCTGGCTCCGCGCTCGACAAGGAAGCGTTGACGCGCGGCAACTCGGTCTATTTCCCCGACCGCGTCGTGCCGATGCTGCCGGAGCGCATCTCCAACGATCTCTGCTCGCTGCGCCCGCAGGAAGACCGCGCCGCGCTTGCCGTGCGCATGGTGATCGGTCCGGACGGGCGCAAGAGGTCGCACACCTTCCACCGCATCATGATGCGCTCGGCCGCACGGCTTTCCTACATGCAGGCGCAGGCGGCGATCTCAGGCACTCCCGACGAGGTGACGGGGCCGCTGCTCGAGCCCGTGCTCGCTCCGCTCTACTCCGCCTATGAAGCGATGGCGAAGGCTCGCACCGAGCGCTCGCCGCTCGACCTCGATCTGCCCGAGCGCAAGATCCTGTTAAAGCACGACGGCACGGTTGACCGCGTGGTCGTGCCGGAGCGGCTGGAAGCGCATCGGCTGATCGAAGAATTCATGATCCAGGCCAACGTCGCGGCGGCGGAGACACTTGAGAAGGCGCACGTGCCGCTGATCTATCGCGTGCACGACGAGCCGTCGCTGGAGAAGGTCAACGCGCTGCGCGAATTCCTGCAGACGCTCGATATCAACTTCCCCAAAGCCGGCGCGCTGCGTCCCGAGGCGTTCAACCGCATCCTCAAGCAGGTGAAGGACCGCGAGGCCGAGACGCTGGTCAACGAAATTGTGTTGCGCAGCCAGGCGCAAGCAGAATATGCGGCGGAAAACTACGGCCACTTCGGTCTCAATCTCCGCCGTTACGCGCATTTCACCTCGCCGATCCGCCGCTACGCCGATCTCGTCGTGCATCGCGGTCTGATCCGCGCGCTCAAGCTCGGCGATGACGGCCTCGCGCCGAATGCCGACGTCGCGGTGCTTGCCGAAATCGGCGCGGCGATCTCGGCCACCGAGCGTCGCGCCATGCTGGCCGAGCGCGAGACCGCCGACCGGCTGATCGCGCATTTCCTCGCCGACCGCGTCGGCGCGACCTTCGACGGGCGCATCTCCGGGGTCACGCGCGCGGGACTGTTCGTGAAGCTCGCGGATACGGGCGCGGACGGGTTCGTGCCGGCACGCACGATCGGCGACGAATATTTCCGCTTCGACGAACGCGCGCATGCGATGGTCGGCAAGCACTCGGGCGAGACCTATCGCCTCGGCGACGGCGTCACCGTGAAGCTCGTCGAAGCGGCGCCCGTCGCGGGCGCCCTGCGTTTCGAATTACTGTCTAAGGGTCGCCGGGGTACGTCACGCCGCGTGCATGAGCGCGAGCCGCGGCATCAGCGGCGCGCGAAAAAGCACGCCGAGAGAAGAGAGAAAAAGCGGAAGGGACGATGAGCGAGCACAAGGACCTCGGCAAACTATGGGCCGAGCGGATGACCAAAGCGGAGCGCAATCAGACCTTTCCGGACTGCGAGCCTCGCGATGCCGCAACATTGATGCTGATCGACCGCTCGGGGCCAGTGCCGAAGGTGCTGCTCGGCCGCCGCCATCACGGCCATAAGTTCATGCCCGGCAAATTTGTCTTTCCCGGCGGGCGCATCGAGCCGCTCGACCGCACGATGGTGGCGGCGAGCGAACTGCATCCTGACACCGAGGCGAAGCTGCGCGTCCGCGTCGCTGCCGGGGCGGCCGAACCGCGCGCCTTTGCGCTCGCCGCGATCCGTGAGACGGCGGAAGAAGCCGGGCTGCTGCTCGGCGTCAAACGCAGCTCCGCCCCGGAAACGCCCGGCGACATCTGGACCGAGTTCGCCAAGGCGAACGTGCATCCCGACCTCGGCAACGTCCATTTCATCGCCCGCGCCATCACGCCGCCGCGGCGGCCGAAACGCTTTGACACGCGCTTCTTTACGATGGACACAAGCGCCGTCGCGCACCGCATCGAGGGCGTCGTCGGGCCGGAGTCGGAGTTGGTGGAACTCGTCTGGACCCCCATCGAAGAGGCCGCGCATCTCGACATGCCGACCATCACCGGCATCGTGCTGGAGGAACTCCTGGCCCGGGTCGAGGCCGGCATGGCCCACGCGCTACCAGTTCCGTTCTACTTCATGCAAAATCAGCAGTTTTTCCGGGAGTTACTGTAGCTGAGGCTCCCTGGCCGCCGGAGCCTTGAAATCGGCCTGTTTCCTTGACATTTGGCGTTTGGACGCTAGGTTCGCCGCCAAATTTCCCTACCCCGTTTGAGGATCATCATGGCCAAAGCCATCAGTCTCAAGATCAAGCTCGTGTCGAGCGCCGGCACTGGCCACTACTACGTGACCAAGAAGAATTCGCGCACTCAGACCGACAAGCTGGTGAAGAAGAAGTACGACCCGGTCGCGAAAAAGCACGTCGAATACCGCGAAGGGAAGATCAAGTAAGCTTCCGCTCCCGCGAAAGACACGAAAGGCGCCCTATGCGGCGCCTGTTTGCATTTCAGGGGATTATTGACCGGCCGGAAGCGGCTTCATGAGGAGGCCACTCGAACCGCTTCCGGACCGGCCGAACCCTACGAACCCAGGAGATGCGGCGGACCTGAATCGCAGGGCGAAAAATGCGCTGGACTCCGCCTCGTGCCTAAAATCTTAGACCAGCCGCGACGCGCGGCCAACGGCTTTTTAGCCCATTGATATGTCGGAAGAATTGCACAGCCTTACGGCCGTACCGGCGTGTCGCCGTGCTTTTCAGGCGGCGTCCGCCGCCACGCGATTGCGGCCGTCCCGCTTTGCGCGATAGAGCGCCTGGTCGGCACGCTTGAGGATCGCCGCCGCGTCGCCGCCCGCGTCACTGAGGGTGGCGAGGCCGATCGACAAGGTGACGTTCAAAAGCTTCATGCCCTGCTGCACCGGAAACGACTCGCCGGCGACGGCGCGCCGCAGCCGCTCGGCGACCATGGTCGCGACTCCCATGTCGGTCTCGGGCATCACGATGACGAACTCCTCGCCGCCGTAGCGGCAGGCGAGATCGATATTGCGGATCGATTTGCGGATACGCAGCGCGAACTCGCGCAGCACGTCGTCGCCGGCGTCGTGCCCGTGCGTGTCGTTGATCGCCTTGAAGAAGTCGATGTCGAGCACCAGCACCGCGATCGGCTTGCCGTGGCTTGCGGCCTGCTCGACCAGCGCGTTGAGATGCGTCTCCATGTAGCGGCGATTGTGCAGCCCGGTAAGCGCGTCGGTGATAGCCGCTTCGATCGACATCTGAACATTGTCGCGCAAGCGCTCGGCATAGCGCTTCTTTTTGATCTGCGTGCGCACGCGGGCGAGCATCTCGTTCTTGTCGAGCGGACGGACAAGATAATCGTTGACCCCGATCTCAAGCCCGCGCGCGAGCCGCGCATCGCTGTCCGGATCGGCGATCACCAGGATCGGAATATGCCGCGTGCGGTCGACTGAGCGGAGCTGGCTGCACAGCCGTAAACCGTCGAAATTCTCCAGCGACAGCGACACGATGATCAGCTCATAGTCGCCTTCCGCTGCACGGATGAGCGCCTCCGCCGGCTCGGCCTCCACCTCGACCGCATGCTCGCCAAGCATCGCCGCGATGCGCTCATAGGAGCTCGGCCGGTCGTCCACGATAAGAATGCGCCCGTTACGACCCGCTTCGGCCACGGCTTCGCGCTCGGGACTCTCGAGCCCAATCTCGCGGGAGGTGAGCGCGCGCATGCGCAACTCGTCTGTCACCATCTTCAATCGCGTAAGTGAACGCACGCGCGAGATGAGCGCCATTTCGTTGACCGGCTTGGTCAAGAAATCGTCGGCGCCGACGTCGAGCCCGCGCACGCGGTCAGACGGTTGATCGAGCGCGGTCACCATCACGACCGCGATATGATGCGTGGCCGGATTCGATTTCAGCCGGCGGCAGACCTCGAATCCGTCCATGTCCGGCATCATCACGTCGAGCAGCACGATGTCGCATTCGCCGCGCTCACACAGCGTCAGCGCCTCCGCGCCGTTCGAAGCGGTCGTGACATCGAAATATTCGGCCGACAGCCGCGCTTCGAGAAATTTCACGTTGGTGGAGACGTCATCGACAACGAGTACGCGGGCGGTCATTCGGCGCTCCTCACGCCGTACCGAGAAAATGACGCACGGTCTCGATGAATTTCGCGACCGAGATCGGCTTCGACAGGTAGGCTTCGCAGCCCCCTTCGCGAATGCGCTCTTCGTCACCTTTCATCGCGAAGGCGGTGACCGCGACGACCGGAATGGCCTTCAGCTCGGGATCGTCCTTGAGCCATTTCGTGACCTCGAGCCCGGAGACTTCCGGCAACTGGATGTCCATCAGGATCAGATCCGGTCGGTGCTCGCGCGCGAGCCCGAGCGCATCGATGCCGTTGCGCGTTCCGACCGTCATGTAGCCATGCGCTTCCAGGAGGTCGTGGAAGAGCTTCATGTTGAGCTCGTTGTCTTCCACGATCAGGACGGTTTTCGGCATTGCTCCCGCCCGGTTTTCCCCAAGGCGCCTCTGGATCCATCCGGGCGGCGTCGCCTTGGCGCGCGCTCTCGGGCATGATCGCCAACCCTACTGCCGATTTCTGAAAGAAAGGCAAATCATACCCATGAAGGGGCGCGGCAAGGGCGAGCGCGAGGCGGCTGAATCGATGGCTATTCAGGCGCTTAGCTATATCGCTTCAGATGGTGAACGATTGTCACGCTTCCTCGCTCTAACGGGCATCGGACCGGACGAGATTCGCTCCGCCGCGGCGCAGCCGGGCTTCCTCATCGGGGTGCTGGAGTATCTCGCGTCCGACGAGGCGTTGATGATCGGCTTTGCCGCCGAGAACGGGATGAAGCCGGAGGTTGTCGATGCCGCGCGGTTGGCGCTCGGCGGCGGATGGGAGCGCGATATCCCGTGACCGCCTTCTGCCGTGATTGCTCGGCCGACGCGAGCGATCCGGCGACGCGATGCCGGCCCTGCGGTTCACCTCGCCTTGTGCGCCATGCCGATCTGCACAGGCTCGCCATCGCTCACATCGACTGCGACGCCTTCTACGCCACGATCGAGAAGCGGGACGATCCCACGCTGATCGACAAGCCGCTGATCGTCGGTGGGGGGAAACGCGGCGTGGTCGCGACCTGCTGCTACATTGCGCGCATTTTCGGCGTGCGCTCCGCGATGCCGATGTTCGAGGCGCTGCGGCGCTGCCCGAACGCGACTGTGATCAAGCCGAACATGGCGAAATACGCCGCCGTCGGCCGGCAGGTGCGCGAGGCGATGTTCAAACTCACTCCGCAGGTTGAGCCATTGTCGATCGACGAAGCCTTTCTCGATCTCACCGGCACTGAGCGGCTGCACGGGATGAGCCCGGCCAAGGCGCTCGCGCGGCTCGCGCGCGAGGTCGAGCGCGACCTCGGAATCACCGTGTCGATCGGACTCTCCTCCAACAAATTCCTTGCCAAAATCGCGTCCGATCTCGACAAGCCGCGCGGCTTCGCCGTCCTTGCGCCGGTTGAAGCGCCGGCGTTCTTGGCGGAGAAACCGGTCGGATTCATCTATGGCGTCGGTGCGGTTAGTGCCGCCAGGCTCGCGCAGGATGGCTTCCGCATCATCGCCGACCTGCAACGCGCCGACGAGCATGACCTGACGCGTCGCTATGGGGTCGAGGGCTCGCGGCTGTGGCGGCTCGCGCGCGGCATCGACGACCGCCGCGTCGATCCAGAGCGCGAAACCAAAAGCATATCCGCCGAGACAACGTTCGAGCGCGACATTGCTGACCTGCGCCCGCTCGAGCAGCATCTCTGGGCGCTGTCCGAGAAAGTCTCCGTGCGATTGAAAGCGTACGCCCTCGCCGGCTCGACGATCACCCTGAAGCTGAAGACGAACGATTTCAAAATCCGTACACGGGCGCGCTCGCTCGCTGGCCCGACACAGCTTGCCGGACGCATCTTCGAAGCCGGACGCGACCTCTTGCGGCACGAGACCGGCAGGACGCGCTTCCGGCTGATCGGCATCGGCGTCAGCCAGTTGGAAGAGACGCACGGCGCCGACCTCGCCGACCTCCTCGACGCCCGCACTGCCAAGGCCGAGCACGCCGTCGACGCCCTGCGCGCCAAGTTCGGCCGCGACGCGGTGGTGAAGGGCCTGGCGATCGAGGAGGAGTGATCCTCAACGCCGCTGTTGGCACCCGCCATGCGGCCGATCGGCCGCTATTTACACGGCTTTTCCTTCTTCATCTGCAGCGAGATGAGATCGCCGCGAACGGAGAAATCATTGTAATCGAGCAGCAGCGCTCGCGAGATGCCGTTTTCGTACAACTCGAAGCTCATCACATAGGCTGGCGTGCGGTCGCCAAGCTTCTTTGGAGCGGACGGTCGCTCGAAATAGCTGATCGTCACCGGCCAACGAGTCAACTCGGCAAGGCCAGCCACCTTGCTGCCCGCATCCGCGACCTGGCCGCGGACCGGCTTTCCGATCAAGATGAACGTGTCATAGACCTTCTCACCGGTTTCCGAGCCGTCGAACAGCGGCATGTCCAGCGTCGTCGTGCCCGCGCGTGCGGCCTCAAGGACGCGGCGGATCTGCTCGCTTGGAAACACGATGCTGCCCGGCAGATTGAGTGCCCTGCGCTTCGGCTTGCTGAGCGTGAGGCCGACTGTTTTCGACTTGCGCTCGGCGCGGCCTTCCGCCGTTTCCGTCACGGCGTTGTCTGTAAGGTTCTCCGAGTTGAAGCGGTAGCCCTTCGCGTCGCCGCCTTCCCAACTCGTGGCGCGAAGATCGGTCAGCACCGATTTGCCTTCAGACATGACATCGGAGATCTGGCGGAATTTGAGCGTATAGCCCTGACACACGCTGCCGGAGAAATCGTAATAGATGCGCCCACGCACGGTCTGCGCGCCGCGCGAGCCTTTCGTGGACAAAAGGCTCAAGGCGTAGACCGCTTTGTGCGGCGCAAGCGTCACGCCCTCGGCCAAAGCTGCGGTGGGCAACATCAGCGCTCCGGCGAGCATCAGCGCGAGCGGTCGGCGGTTCATTGCGTCTCCTTGCGGCGACCGAGAGAATGCAGGAACGCGGCAAGATAGAGGCGTAGCCTGAGGGACCGCAACGGCTTGCGTGGCAGCGGCCGATTGGCCAAGGATCCGCGTCTCTGCAGAGGAGGTTTCGCATGGCCGGCACGGTCGAACAGAAGCTCGCAAGTCTCGGAATTAGCTTGCCTAACCCCGCCGCCCCGATTGCGAATTACGTGCCGAGCGTGCAGGCGGGCAACATCATGGTCGTCTCCGGACAGCTCTGCTTCGGGTCCGACGGCAAGCTGGTTGCCAAGGGTCAGCTCGGCGGTGCCGTCTCGATCGAAGACGGTCAGCGCGCTGCGCGCGCGTGCGCGGTGAACCTGCTGGCACAGCTCAAGGCGGTGCTCGGCGATCTCGACCGCGTCGCGCGCGTGGTGCGGCTTGGCGGCTTCATCAACTCGGCGCCCGGCTTCGGCGACGGCCCGAAGGTGATGAACGGCGCGTCGGACCTAATGGTCGAGGTATTCGGCGATTCCGGCCGGCACGCGCGGACGACCGTGGGCGTATCCGCCCTGCCCGCCGACGCAGCCGTCGAAGTCGAAGGCATGTTCGTGATCAAATGAGCGCAGGCCACGGGCTTGCCTGGCTGACCGCGCGGCCGATCGCGCACCGCGGATTGCACTACGCTTTTGCGGGCGTGATAGAGAACACCGCGTCCGCATTCCGGGCCGCGATCGATGGCGGTTACGGTATCGAATGCGACGTGCAGGTGACGCGCGACGGCGAAGCTGTCGTGCATCATGACGACGGGCTCGGGCGTCTGACGGAAGGTGACAAGGTGCTCGCCGAGTTGAATGCGGCCGAGGTGCGCGAGGTGCGGTTTCGCAATTCGGATGACCGCATTCTGACGCTTGGCGAACTCTGCGATCTGGTCGGTGGGCGTGTGCCTTTAGTTGTAGAGATCAAGAGCCGGTTCGATGGCGATTTGCGCCTTGCCCGGCGCGTCACGGATGTGCTCTGCGCTTACAAAGGCCCCGCCGCGGCGATGTCGTTCGACCCTGCCGTGGTGCGACACCTCCGACAGATCGCCCCTGCCCTCCCGCGCGGCATCGTCGCCGAACGCCATTACCCCCATCCTGAATGGGAGGCCCTGACCGGCACCCAAAAGCGCCAGTTCGCCTTCCTGCTGCATGCAAGGCACACGCGGCCGCATTTCGTCGCCTACTCGGTCAAGGACCTGCCCTCGCCTGCGCCTGTCATCGCGCGCGCTTTCGGCCTGCCGCTGCTGACCTGGACGGTGCGCAGCGCCGATGACCGCCGTACCGCCGCGCGCTTGGCGGACCAGATGATTTTCGAGGGGTTTCGGCCCTGAGACCTGAACGATTACGCAGTTCCGGCGTAAACTCGGCTAGATAACCCGTCGATGACGCAAGACGCCCGCATCCGCATCCGCATCGTCCAATCCATCGCCGAGATTCCGGCAGCGGGCTGGGATCCATGCGCCGTTCATGTCTCTCGTAAAAACAATTCGTCCCCTGAATTCATTACACGAAGACCGCCTGACAACCCTTTTGTCTCACATGCATTTTTGCTCGCCCTTGAACAGGCCCGCACGGTTGGCGGGCGCACCGGCTGGCAGCCGCGGCACGTGCTCGCCGAGACGGCCGACGGCGAGATCGTCGCGGCTGCGCCCTGCTACCTGAAGGGCCACTCGAAGGGCGAATACGTCTTCGATCACGGATGGGCGGACGCGTTTGAGCGCGCTGGCGGCGACTACTATCCGAAGCTTCAGGTGGCCGTGCCGTTCACGCCGGTAACGGGCCCTCGCCTGCTCGCGAAGCCCGGTCCGCTTGCAATGGATGTCCGGGGCGCGCTCGCGGATGCGCTGGCCGAGGTCACCCGCGCGAGCGAACTCTCGTCCGCGCACGTGACGTTCCTCACGCGGCCGGAATGGGAGGCGCTCGGCGCGCGTGGCTACCTCCAGCGCACGGACCAGCAGTTCCATTGGGAGAATGCAGGCTACGGCTCGTTCGAGGATTTCCTTTCCGCGCTCAATTCACGCCACCGCAAGACGATCCGTCGCGAGCGTAAGGAAGCGCTCACCCCGGGCATCAGCGTCGACTGGCTAACCGGCTCCGATTTGACCGAGGCCGTGTGGGACGCCTTCTTCGCCTTCTACATGGACACCGGTTCGCGCAAATGGGGCCGGCCCTATCTCAATCGGGAGTTCTTCTCGCTGGTTGGCGCGGCGATGGCGGATCGCATCTTGCTGGTGATGGCCAGACGCAACAGCCGCTACGTCGCGGGCGCGATCAATTTCATCGGCGGCGGCACGCTCTACGGCCGCAACTGGGGCGCTGTCGAGCACCACCCCTTCCTGCACTTCGAGGTCTGCTACTACCAGGCCATCGAGTATGCGATCGCGAACAAACTTCAGCGCGTGGAGGCCGGCGCTCAGGGCGAGCACAAGCTCGCGCGCGGCTATCTTCCGCACACGACCTATTCGGCGCATTACATCGCCCATCCCGGCTTGCGCCGGGCGATTGCGGAGTATCTGTCCCGCGAACGCTCGTATGTGGAGGCCGCCGGCGTGGAGCTTGCGGCGGCCGGCCCATTCCGCAAGGATTTGGTCGAGCAGGAGTGACCCCGATGCCCAGCTACGATCCGAACAACATCTTCGCAAAGATCCTGCGCGGCGAATTGCCTTGCTACAAGGTCTACGAGGACGACAAGGCGCTCGCCTTCCTCGACATCATGCCGCGCGCGGCAGGGCATACGCTCGTGCTGCCGAAGACGCCAGCACGCA